>Ga0075105_1000009_pt1 | contig 167236 bp, 164 predicted proteins | sample AntDeeMetag02WF5_FD_69800 | JGI IMG/M metagenome (GOLD analysis project Ga0075105, IMG submission 69800) | Saline lake microbial communities from Deep Lake, Antarctica - Antarctic Deep Lake Metagenome 02WF5 | ecosystem: Environmental > Aquatic > Non-marine Saline and Alkaline > Saline | place... | reverse complement strand
GTACAAGACCATCCTGCTGGACAACGCCGAGGGGATGCGCGAGGACTTCCAGCAGGCGCTCCGTCGCGTGATGGAGCAGTACTACGAGGCGACGCAGTTCGTCATCGCCACGCGCCAGCCCTCACAGCTCATCCCGCCCATTCGCTCGCGGTGTTTCCCGGTCGTGATGCGCGCGCCGACCCACGAGGAGACTGTCGGTGCTCTCGAACGCATCGTCGAGGCGGAGGGCGTCGCGTACGACGACGACGGCCTGGAGTACGTCGCGGGCTACGCCGACGGCGATCTCCGGAAGGCCGTGCTTGGCGCCCAGACCACCCACGAACAGCACGGCGAGGTGACGATGCAGAACGCCTACGAAGCGCTCAACGAGGTCGAGGCCGACGACCAGGTCGAACGGATGCTCGACGCCGCCGAGAGCGGCGAGTTCACCGACGCCCGCTCGACGCTCGACGACCTGCTCGTCGACGAGGGACACAGCGGGTCGGACGTCCTCGACGACATCCTCGCCGTCTCCCGCTCGCGGTATTCGGGGGACCGAGTCGCCCGGATCCACGAACTGGCCGGTGAAATCGACGCCGACCTCGTGGAGGGTACCTCCGACAGGATCCATCTGAGTCACCTGCTCGCGGAGGTCGGGGAGATAACCGCCGGGCGGGCGTAAGTGTCGGGAGACCCCCTTCGTCCGGTGGCCGAGCCGCTCACGCGACGTCGACGTCGGTGAACTCGAAGCGAGCGCCGCCGGCCTGGCTCTCCGTTATCGCGACCGACCAGCCGTGGGCCTCGGCGACCACGGCGACGATGTCCAGCCCGAACCCGGTACCGTCCGTCGCGGTCGAGTAGCCGGGTTCGAACGCCCGGTCGCGGTTGGCGGGAGGGATCCCCGGGCCGTCGTCCGCGACGTAGAAGCCGGTTGTGACGCCGTCTTCGCGGACGACGCCGACCTCGAGCGCGACGGCCGGGCCGGCGTGTTCGACCGCGTTGCGAAAGAGGTTCTCGAAGAGCTGGCGGAGGCGGCCCTCGTCGGCCGTGACGACGGCGCGGTCGACGACGGCGAACGACGCGTCGGCGCTGGCGACCGTCCCCCACGCCTGGCTGGCGACGAGTTCCAGCGAGACGGCGTCGGCGACGTCGGCGTCGCTGCCATCGCGGGCCAGCGTCAGCAGGTCGTCGATGAGCTGGGCCATCCGGTCGGCCGCTCGTTCGATGTCGGCGACCGACTCGGGCTCCACGCCGGCCTCGCGTAGGAGCGCCACCCGGCCGACGACGACCTGGAGCGGGTTGCGAAGGTCGTGGCTCACCATCCCCGCGAATTCCTCGAGTCGTTCGTTCTTGCGCTCCAGTTCCCGCTCGCGGCGCTTCATCTCGGTCACGTCGTCGATGATACCGACGATGCGGTCGGGCCGGCCCGCCGCGTCCGTCACGACGCTGGCGTCGACGTGGAGCCAGGCGACGGCGTCGTCGGACCGGACGTACCGGAACTGGAACTGGTACTCGTCGTCAGGGTCGCCGGACTCGACGTCGGTGAGCCACGCTTCGACCGCGGCCCTCGCCGCCGGGGCGTCCTCGGGATGGACGTCGGCCACGAAGTTCCAGATCGGATCGTCCACGAAGTACGCGGGCGAGCGACCCGTCAGCGTCTCGATCCCGGGGCTGACGTAGAGGAGGTCGGCCGTCTCGGCGTCGGCCATCCAGATGGTCTCGTCGACCCGGGCGACGATCTGCCTGAACCGCACCTCGCTCTCCAGGAGATCGGCCTCGATCCGGCGGCGGTCGGTGACGTCCCGGAGCGTCGCGAGGTGTCGCCCCGGCGTCACGTCCGCCGTCGCCGAGAACTCGACGGTCCGGGCGTCACCGTCCGAGCGAACCAGTTCGAACTCGCCGGTCATCGCGCCTTCCGCCAGGAACCGGTCCCACGCGGTCGAGGCGTCGTAGCCGGCGCTGGCGAACTCCGAGACGTTGCGTCCCAGGAGGGCCGCCCTGTCGTGGCCGAACAGGTCACAGGCCGCGGAATTGGCGTCGACGTAGTCGCCGTCGTCGTTCGCGATGAGGAGCGCGTCAGACGTTCCCTCGAACACGGCCCGGAGGGTGCGCTCGCCGTCGGTGAGCGGCCCTTCGCGGTCGTCCCGCCCGGTCACGTCGCGGACGACGACGAGGGCCCGGCCGCCGTCGGCGTCGAGAATGCCGGCGTCGACTTCGAAGGTCGAGAAGGCGCCGTCGTCACTCCGGACCGCCGTCTCGACGGGGCCCGTCGGGCCGCCGGAACGAGCGTCGGCGATCCGCTCGGCGACGGCACCGACCACCGCATCGGGGACGCCGGTGACCCGGTCCAGGGAGCGGCCGGCGGTGTGGTCTGACTCGACGCCGAAGGAGCAGCAGAACGCGTCGTTGACGCTGACGATAGCGTCGTCGCCGGCAACGACGAGAGCCGGGTTCGATAGCGCCGCCAGAAGTCCCTCGACGTCCACTGGGCGGTCCCGTTCACGCGACCCGTCACTCATCTCCGTCGACCAACTCCGAGCGCACGCCAGATCCGGGCGAAGCGGGTCGCACCACGTCCGGGCGAAGCGGGTCGCACCGCGTCGGCCTCACGGTTCGCCGGTGACACCGGCCTGAGCGATGGGACGTCGCATGACACCACATAACGTACTGGGGGCGACCGGCCAGTATAGCCCTGTCGCCTCCCCCAAATGGCGGCAGTATCGTCGGCCGGGGCCACCGTCCACGGGAAACCACCGAGGACTGGAAACCGGAGGCAGCAACGGTCAAGGAGACGCCGCAGGACGCTCCGACGAACGGCGTCTGACGGGACCGACGGCTTCGAAATCCTTTTACGCGACTCAGGGGCTAGAGACACACAACGAACCATGGACATCGAAATCATCGAGGAAGACGAGAACCCCATGTTGCACCGGACCGACGTTCGGTTCGAGGTGCGACACGAGGACGCGACCCCCTCTCGTCTCTCCGTCCGCGACTCGCTGGCCGCAATGCTGAACAAAGACGCCGAAGAGACCGTCGTTCACGAACTCGACACCAAGTTCGGCATGCGCCGGACCATCGGCTACGCGAAGGTGTACGACAGCGCCGAGCAGGCCCAGGACGTCGAACAGGACCACATGCTCGAACGCAACAAGATCGTCGCCGACGGCGAAGGCGACAGCGAAGAGGCCGAGGAAGCATAATGGCCCGGAACGAGTACTACGACGACGACGGTCAGGAGGCCCGCGAACGCTGTCCCCGCTGTGGCGACGCGTTCCTCGCCGACCACGACGACCGCCAGCACTGCGGGAAGTGCGGTTACACCGAGTGGAAGTAACGCCGGTCAGTCGCTGTTTTCGCTGACACCCACTTTTCCGACGACTGGGAATGGTAGCCGCTGCTCCGATACGGAAACAGCCGCGCGAGTATCGAAGTCGTCTTTTCCGTGGGTATCCGAATCCGGTACAACCAGATGAGTGACGCCGCCGAATCGGGCGACCGGATGCGGGTCCTGGGCATCGAGGGAACTGCCTGGGCAGCGAGCGCGGCGATTTTCGAGACGTCGGACCCGTCGACCCACACCGACGACGAGCACGTCTTCATCGAGAGCGATGCCTACCAGCCCGAAAGCGGCGGTATCCACCCCCGGGAGGCCGCCGAACACATGGGTGAGGCGATTCCCGAGGTCGTCGAGACGGCCATCGCACACGCCGAGGAACGAACACGAGAGGCCGGCCAGGACCCCGGCCAGCCCATCGACGCGGTGGCGTTCGCCCGCGGTCCGGGCCTCGGACCCTGCCTCCGCATCGTCGGGACCGCCGCCCGCGCCGTCGCCCAGCGCTTCGACGTTCCCCTCGTCGGCGTCAACCACATGGTCGCCCACCTGGAGGTCGGGCGCCACTTCTCGGGGTTCGACGACCCGGTCTGTCTGAACGCCTCCGGTGCGAACGCGCATATCCTGGCCTATCGCAACGGGCGCTACCGGGTCGTCGGCGAGACGATGGACACCGGCGTCGGCAACGCGCTGGACAAGTTCACCCGCCACGTCGGCTGGAGTCATCCCGGCGGGCCGAAGGTCGAGAGTCACGCGAAGGATGGCGAGTACCTCGACCTCCCCTACGTCGTCAAGGGGATGGACTTCTCCTTCTCGGGGATCATGTCCGCCGCCAAGCAGGCGGTGGACGGGGGCAAACCCGTCGAGGACGTCTGCCGCGGGCTGGAGGAGACCATCTTCGCGATGCTCACCGAAGTCTCGGAGCGGGCCCTCTCGCTGACCGACGGCGAGGAACTCGTGCTCGGCGGCGGCGTCGCCCAGAACGACCGCCTGCGGGCGATGCTGGCCGAGATGTGCGACCAGCGCGGTGCCGACTTCTACGCCCCGCCGGCGAAGTTCCTCCAGGACAACGCCGGAATGATCGCCATCCTCGGGGCCAAGATGTTCGCCGCGGGCGACACCATCGCTATCGAGGAGTCGCGCATCGATTCGGACTTCCGGCCGGACCTGGTGGACGTCAGCTGGAGGAGCGACAGCCGGCCGGCCAGCCGGGTCGACGACGACCCGACCAAACTCCAGGGCGCCGAGGCCACCGTCCGATTCGAGAGGGACCGCGTCATCAAAGAGCGAAAGCCCCGGTCCTACCGCCATCCCGCGCTGGACGAACGCCTGCGGGTCGAGCGAACGCGTCAGGAGGCGCGGCTGACGAGCGAGGCGCGCCGCCACGGCGTCCCGACGCCGGTGATCCGCGACGTGGACCCCCAGGAGGCCCGGATCGTCTTCCAGTACGTCGGCGAGGCGGACCTCCGGGAGTCGCTGACCGAGGCGACCGTCCGCGACGTGGGCCGGCACCTCGCGCGGATCCACGACGCGGGATTCGTCCACGGCGACCCGACGACGCGGAACGTCCGCGTCGGGCGGCGGGGCGACGCAGCCGGCGGACCGGACGGCGAGAGCGACGTCCGGACCTTCCTCATCGACTTCGGCCTCGGCTACTACACCCAGGACGAGGAGGACCACGCGATGGACCTGCACGTGCTCGCCCAGTCGCTGGCGGGGACGACCGACGACGCCGGGGCGCTCCGGGCGGCGGCCGAGGACGCCTACCGCACGGTCAGCGAACGGGACGGGGCCGTCCTCGACCAGTTGCGGGAAATTGAAGGGCGTGGCCGCTACCAGTGAGATTAAGTGATCAGCTACCCGAAACCAAGCCATGGAACGAGCACTCGTGGTTTTCGAGACGAGCGAGAACGGGCAACGGATACTCCGCGAAGCGGGCGAGTTCGCCGCCGGCGTTGACGCCCGCCTCGACGTACTGGCGCTGATGACGCCGGAGGAGTACGAGGACAAGCGGGAGACCCTCGAGGCCGCCGGGAAGGGCGAACACACGACGTACAACGAGCGGGCGGTCCTCGACAACCTCCGCCAGCGCGCCGAGGAGACGCTGGAAGAGACGCTCGACGGCCTCGACGTCGACTGGAACGCCGTCGCCGCCCTCGTCGGCGACTCCGAGACGGAAGCCGACCGCATCCTCCAGAGCGCGGAGAAACACGAGACGGACCACGTGTTCCTCACTGGCAAGAAGCGCTCGCCGACGGGGAAGGCCGTCTTCGGCGACCGCTCCCAGGCCATCATCCTCAACTTCGACGGCCCCGTGACGACGCTACTGGGCTGAGACGAACAGTCGTCGCCGGTATCAGGAAAAACGACTTAACGGCGCGTGCCCAACCGTAGCGTATGGCCGACAAACCACAGTCAGGCGAGATTTTCGGCGTGCCGTACAACTTCGACCGTCCCAGCGTCCGGCGACTGCTCTCTTCGTACTGGCAACCGGACGACGGCATGCTCGTCGAGAAGCCCTTCGGCATCGGCTACACGCTGAACCTCGCCAACTGGCGCTCCTGGGTGGCCCTGGCCGTCGTCGGCGCGCTCCTCTGGCAGGAGGGCCAGAGCAGGTCCCAGGGACCGACCGACCGCGACGAGGAACCCGTCGAAGTCATCGTCGACTGAGCGGCGAGTTCGAGAACCGACGCCTATTTTCCCGCTCTCGCCGGAGTGGGGCTATGCTCACGTTCGTCACGACCAACCCCGGGAAGGTCCACGAGGCCGAGGAGTACCTGGGGTCGGTCGAGCAGTTCGACTTCGACTACACGGAGGTACAGGCCGAGGAACTGGGCGCCATCGCTGCCCACGGTGCCCGGGAGGCCTACCGGGAGGCCGGGGAACCGGTCATCGTCGACGACTCGGGCCTGTTCGTCGACGTCTTCGATGGCTTCCCCGGGCCGTACTCCTCCTACGTCGAATCCCACGTCGGTATCGAGCGCGTCTGGCGGCTCACGGAACCCGAGGACGACCATGGAGCCAGGTTCAAAACCGTCATCGCGTACTGCGACGGCGAGGAGTTCGACGCCGTCAGCGACGAGTCCGTCCGCGACGGCGACCCGCCGGTCAAGATTTTCGAGGGCGTCGTCCCGGGCACCATCGTCGAACCTCGGGGTGACGGCGGATTCGGCTACGACCCCATCTTCGAACACGACGGGACGACGTTCGCGGAGATGAGTACGGAAGCAAAGAACGCCATCTCCCACCGGGGCCGGGCGCTGGCGAAACTGAGCGAGTGGCTCGAGGAGTCTGACCGGATCTGATGGCGCCGACTGCCCTCGTCACCGGTGCCAGCGCGGGCATCGGCCGTGCGCTCGCGATGGAGTTCGCCAGACACGGCCACGACGTCGTCCTCGTCGCCCGACGCGAGGAGCGCCTCCGCTCGCTGGCCGACGAACTCGAAGGAAGCTACGGCGTTGACGCGACCGCCCTCCCGATGGACCTGGCCGACGACGACGCGCCGGACCGCCTGTTCGCCGCACTCGACGACCGAAATATCTCCCTCGATACCCTGGTCAACAACGTCGGCGTCGGCGTCTACGGCCGCTTCGGCGAAGGGAGCCTGGCCGACCAGCGGACCCAGCTCCGCCTCAACGTCGACGTGCTCGTGGAACTCACCCACCGGTTCCTCGACGGCCGGTCCCGGGGGCAGGTCCTGAACGTGGGCTCCGTCGCGGGCTTCACCCCCGGGCCGCTGCTGGCCGGCTACTACGCCAGCAAGGCGTACGTCAACAACTTCTCAGAAGCGCTGGCGGCGGAGTACCGCGATACCGCCATCGACGTGACCGTGGTCTGTCCTGGCCCGGTCGACACCGAGTTCCAGAAACGCGCCGGAATGAGCGATTCCACCGTCGCGCAGGTGTTCTCTCATACCCCGGAGGAAGTCGCCGCAGCCGCCTACGCCGGCCTCCAGTCCGGCGAAGCGGTCGTGATCCCAGGCCTGTCGATGAAACTCCTGACCCTGCTGCTGCGGGTCAGTCCCCGACGCCTGCGTCGCTGGGGAGCCGGGCTCGTCAACGGCGGGCGCTAGCGCTCGCTCGCGAGTGCTAGTGAACGCTAGTCCCTGGGGTCGCGGTCCGGCCCGGGGTACTCGCCGTCCTGGGTCGCCTCGTACAGCGATTCGGCGTCGAAGACGGTCGCGAACGCGTCTGGCGAGCGAACGCTGATCGAGACGCGCGGTTGCAGGGAAAGGCCGGCCTCGGCGCTCCGGAGCGATTCGTCGAACGTGAGGAGATGGGGCGCTTCGCCGCGGTAGGCGGAGGCCAGCGCCGGATGGTCGTCGTCGGGGTGGTCGACGGGTTCACGTTCTCGCTCGATTCGGTCGCGCCAGTCCGCCGCGAGGTCGGCGTCGGCGAGGTCGGCGATCACAGCCTCGGCGTCGTCCAGCAAGGCGTCGCTGGCGACGAGCGTCAGCCAGGAGTGCCTGCGGACGTGGTCGAGGGCCGCGCGGGCGTCGCCACCGACGAGGAGGTCCGCGGCGAGGACGTCGGCGTCGGCGACGACGCGGGTCGGATCAGCGGTCATCCCTGTGCTCCGAGAGCGTCCGCTCTATCTCCTCGACGGTGACGTCGTACTCCTTCGCGCGCTCGAAGAGCGTCCCCCATGTCATAGCCGTATCGAGGGACGGCGCGACCAAAAACCCCCGGCGGACGGGGGTGTGAGACAGGTGTCTGACGGGTGTTTAAGTGACAGCCACGGTTCCGACTCGACGGGTGCGCACGTACGGCTCGCGTGCCGTCGCCGGACAGGACGACGGTGCGCCCGTATCCCATCCTCCCATCGCGCGCCCGGACGACACGACCTATCCTCTTTCGGTACGCGCCGGCTGCCCTCCGGATGGGTCGTGCTCGACCCCCTCTCGACTCTCCGGAGTGACTACGCTCCCCGGAGCGCCGTCCGGACCTCCGTGATGGCGTCCGGGTCGGAGAGGACCGCCACGTGGTCGCCGGCTTCTATCTCCGTTCGCGGCAGTGGAATCGTCATCGGCTCCGTGTCGTGGCCGTGGGCGTAGATGCGCGCCTGACTCGGGAGGTCCACCTCGACGACGCGCATCCCGACGACGGGCGCGTCCTCGGGAATGTCCACCGTCGCGACGGTCAGCTGCTCGGCCAGGTCGGCGATGACGTTGAAGTCGCCGCCGAGCAGCGCGGTCTTGGCGCCCGCCGCGCCCAGGCGTTCGGGGTAGATTATCTCGTCGACGTCGGCGTCGTACTTCTCGTAGATCTCCTCGCGGTAGTCCTCGTCGATGCGCAACACGGTCCGGCAGCCGTGCTCCTTGCCGATCATGCAGGCCGTGAAGTTGGTGTTGAGGTCGCCGGTCAGCCCGCCGATGGCGTCCGCGTCAGCCAGGCCCGCTTCTTCCAGAACGCTCTCGTCCGTGCCGTCGCCAGCGACGGTCTCGAACCCCTCCGTCTCTGCTCGGTCTACCTTGTCCGGGTCGTTGTCGACGACGACGACGTCGTGGCCCTCCGGGTCAAGGATTCCGGCGGTCCGCATTCCGACGCGCCCGTAGCCGACGATGACGAACTTCATACCATGTTGTACGTTACCAGACCTAAAAACGCTAGCCCTCGACCGACGGTCGCGGCGCTACGGAACTGGAACGCGAGTCGAAAAATGAAGGCAGCCGGATCGCGTCAGGGAGTGACGAGCGCTTCGGTCTCGGTCTCCGTGTCGTCGGTCGGCGGTGCGACGGTGGCGTTGTCGACGATTGCGCCGCCCTCGTCGGTGTACGGCCCGTCTGCCGTCCCGTTCGTGGCGACGAAGTCGTACGTCTCGTTGTCGTTCGTCTCCTGGTGGGGCATCGCGATCAGCGTCTCGTTCTCCGTGAGTTCGGTGTCGTCGAACTCGGCGCCGGAGACGTTGTAGAGAACCACTGAGAGGTTCTCGTAGGTCCCAGCCTCGAGGTACTCGGAGACGCCGACGACGCTACCGACCGCGTCGCCGTCGAGCAGACTCTCGTTGTGGATGGCCACGTAGCCGCCCTCGGAGAGCGTCGTCGTCTCGATGGTCACCGCGGTGCCTTTCTCGGTCACGTTCGCGGTCTGGTTCTCGAAGGTGACCGCGGTCTGTGCCGTGACCGTCGTCGTGTCACCCGCCGCGTCGGTTTCGGTCTCGTCCGTCGTCTCGTTGAGACCCGCTTCGGTCTCCGTTTCGGTCTCGTTCAGCCCGTCAGTTTCGTTTTCGGTCTCGGTGACGGGAGTCGTTTCGTTGTCCGTGGCATTCAGCGAGTCGTCCGTCTCGGTCGTCTCGTTCAGCCCGACGCCGGCGTCTTCCTCAGTCTCGTTGAGTCCGGCTTCGGTCTCGGTTTCGGTCTCGTTGAGACCGTCAGTTTCGTTTTCGGTCTCGTTGACCTCCGTCGTCTCGTCGTCGGACTCGTTGAAACCGATCAGCGTCTCGTTCTCGTCCGGCGCGTCGTAGATCGTGGGCGCGACGATCGGTTCACCGTCGATGGTGTACGGACCGTCCTCGGTGCCGTTCGTCGCGACGTAGTCGTACGTCTCGTTGTCGTTCGTCTCCTGGTGGGGCATCGCGACCAGGAACTGGCTCTCGGTGAGTTCGGTCTCGTCGAACTCGGCACCGGGCACGTCGAACAGCGTGATCGTCACGTTCTCGTGCTCGCCGGGTTCGAGGTACGCCGAAGCACCGATGGTGCTGTTGACCGCCTCGTTCAGGTCGAGCGTGGTCGCGTTGGCAAGCAGGCTATCGTCGTGGACGGCCACGTAGCCACCCTCCGACAGGGTCGCGTTGACCGTCACTTCGGTGCCCTGCGAGCTCACGTTCGTCACCTCGACGGACGCGTTCGCGTCCATCGCGGCGGTCTCGTTGTCTGTCTCGTTCTCGGTCTCGGTGACCGGCATCTCCGTCTCGGTCTCGTTCAGTCCGTCCGTCTCGTTGAGGCCAGTCTCGGTCTCGTTGACGGGAGTGGTCTCGTTGTCCGTGACATTCATCGAGTCGTCCGACTCGGTCGTCTCGTTCAGCCCGACGCCGGCGTCTGCGTCGTCAGTCTCGTTCACGTCCTCGGTCTCGGTGACCGGCGTCTCCGTCTCGGTCTCGTCGACCGGTTCGGCGTCTGTCTGGACGGTGATCAGTGCTTCGTCGGTGACCGGTTCACCGTCGACCGTGTAGGCACCGTCCTCGGTGCCGTTCGTCGCGACGAAGTCGTACGTCTCGTTGTCGTTCGTCTCCTGGTGGGGCATCGCGATCAGGGTCTCGTTCGCCGCGAGTGAGTCCTGTGCGTACTCCGCGCCGGAGACGTTGAAGAGCGTGACCGTGACGTTCTCGTGGGACCCGGCCTCCAGGTACTCGGAGGTGCCGACGACGCTCCCGATGACGTCACCCTCGAACAGGAACTGGTCGTGGATGGCGACGTAGCCACCCTCCGGCACGGTGACGTTGTCGATGGTCACCGTCGTTCCGTTCGAGGTCTGGTTCTCGAAGGCGACGGAGGCGTTCTCGGGCGCCGCGACTTCGGATTCAGTTTCGGTTTCAGTCTCAGTTTCGTTCTCCGTATCGTCGACCGGAACGCCGGCGTCCGCTTCGGTCTCTGTCTCGTTGATCGGTGCTTCGGTTTCGGTCTCGGTCTCAGTTTCGTTCAGCGGTTCTTCGGTCTCCGTTTCGTTCAGCGGTTCCTCAGTTTCTGTCTCGGTTTCCGTCTCGGTCTCGTTCAGCGGTTCTTCGGTCTCGGTCTCTGTCTCGGTCTCCGTTTCGTCTGGCGGCTGCTCGACGGCTTCGACCTGGACGAACGCATCGTCGGTGACCGCTTCACCGTCCTGGGTGTACGGACCGTCTTCCGACCCGTTGGTCGCGACGAAGTCGTAGCTCTGGTTGTCGTTCGTGTCCAGGTGCGGCATCACGATCAGCGTCTCGTTCTCGGTGAGTTCGTCCTGGTCGTACTCAGCGCCGGGGACGTCGAACAGGGTGATTTCGACGTCCTCGTGCGCACCGGATTCGAGGTACTCGGAGACCCCGACGACGCTACCGACCGCGTCGCCCTCGAGCAGGCTCTCGTTGTGGACGGCGACGAAGCCGCCCTCACCGAGTTCGACCGAATCGACCGTTATGGTCGACCCGTCGGTCGTCTGCTCTTCGAACGTGACGCTCGCGTTCACCTCCGCAGCAGGCGCCTCGGTTTCGGTCACCGATTCCTCGGTCTCGGTTTCCGTCTCGGTCTCGGTCTCCGTTTCTGTCTCCGTCTCGGTTTCCGTTTCCGTCTCGGTCTCGGTCTCCGTCACCGGTTCGTCATTCACGTCTATCTGGATGTAGGCCTCGTCAGTGACGGCGGCACCGTCCTGGACGTAGGGGCCGTCCTCCGCGCCGTCACTCTCGACGAAGTCGTAGGTCTCGTCGTCGTCCGTGTCGAGGTGCGGCATCGCGATCAGGGTCTGGCTCTCCGTGAGCTCGTCCTGGTCGTACTCCGCACCGGGGACGTCGAAGAGGTGGACCTCGACGTTCTCGTGGGTGCCGGCATCGAGGTACTCGGAGACGCCGATGACCGGCCCGACCGCACCGTCGTCGGTCTGGTTATGGATGGCGATGAAGCCGCCGTCCGACACCGTGACCTGGTCGACCGTCACCATCGTGCTGTTGTAGGTCGGGAAGACGACCGACGCGCTCGGTTCGTCCTCCGTCTCGGTCTCAGTCTCGGTGTCCGTCTCCGTCTCCGTTTCAGTTTCCGTCTCGTTCAGCGGAGCTTCGGTTTCGGTCTCCGTTTCCGTCTCAGTCTCGGTGTCCGTTTCCGTCTCGGTTTCAGTTTCGGTCTCCGTCTCGTTGAGCGGAGCCTCGGTCTCGGTGTCCGTGTCGGTTTCAGTTGCCGTCTCGTTCAGTGGAGCTTCAGTCTCGGTCTCCGTTTCCGTCTCGGTGTCCGTCTCGTTCAACGGAGCTTCGGTTTCGGTCGCAGTCTCGGTCTCCGTTTCCGTCTCGGTCTCCGTCTCGTTCAACGGAGCCTCGGTCTCGGTATCGGTATCCTCCCCCTCGGCCGCGTCGAGGGTTATCTGGAGGAACTGGCCGTCTTCACGAGTGAAGACGCCGTGGGTGTACTCGCCGGGTTCGAGACCGCTGGTGTCGGCGGTGAAGTTCACCGTCTGGTTCGCCTCGGCGTCCAGTGTGACGCGCTCTTGCGCGACGACCTGGCCGTTGAGGCGGAACTTCACCGACTGCGTGGTCTCGAAGTCGTTGGGGTTGCTCACGGCGGCGTCGACGGTGATCTCGTCCCCGACGGCCGCGCTGTCGGGCGCGTCGACGGACTCGAGGTCGAACGACTCGGACAGCGTGATCTGCTCGACCTGGCCGTCTTCATCCGTGAAGACGGCGTGGTAGTACTGTCCGGGCTCGAGGCCCTCGGTGTCGGCCGACAGGTGAACGACCGTCGACTCGCCGGGCTGGACCGTCACCAGCTCGTTATCGACGACCTGACCGGCGACCCGGAACTCCACGAATTCGGACACCGTGGAGTTGCTCGGGTTCTCGACTTCAGCGGCGACGTCGACGGTCGACCCTGGCGCGGCGCTCTCGGGCGCTGTCAGGCTCGCGACCTCAAGCACGCCGCTGGCGTCGTCCGTCTCGTCGGCTGCGGAGTCGTTGCCCGACTCCTGGGCAGCGGCTCCTTGCAGGACGAACGCGCCACTCAGTGCTATCATCAGTGCGGCGATGATGACAGCGACTTTTCGAGTGGAGCGTGTCATACTACTCTCTGGGTAAGTGTTGGTATTGTCATGGCGATGCAGTCGAAACGTCGTCCGATCAACAGATAAACCGGAGAGTTCGTTCAGTTTCGGCGGCAGTGACAGGCCCGCCCTAGTGCGATTTCGTCGGTTCTAAGAGCGACCTTGGCCCCACTGGGATCGAGGGGTAGAGCCCCCCGGCGGGCGCGAATGGGAATCAGCCCTGCTTTCCCGAACCCCCCACTGAAATACGTCCCGGTTTCCGGCCGCCGTCTTGCGGTTAGACTGAACTCGTCGTGGTGCACATCCCCAAATTGAACGAACGGCTGGATATCGATGAATCCATCCCCGAACCGGTGGCGTCTCGATGGGAATCCGATACGCGTTTACCCCTCCCCCGCCGACGATTCGCCATGCGGGTAACGTTTCTCGGGACCAGCGGCGCCGTGCCCACGACCGAGCGCAACACGAGCGCCGTCTTCGTCAACCGGGAGGGGGACCAGCTGCTGTTCGACTGCGGTGAGGGGACCCAGCGCCAGATGATGCGGTACAACACCGGCTTCGCCGTCGAACACGTGTTCGTCTCCCACCTCCACGGCGACCACGTCCTCGGCCTGCCCGGCCTGGTACAGACCTGGGACTTCAACGACCGGGAAGATCCGCTGGCCATCCACGCCCCCGCGGGCACTCACAGTCAGATCGAAGAACTGATCCACGTCGGCGGGAACGACCCCGCCTTTCCCGTCCGGATCCACCAGGTCTCGCCCGGTGATGTCGTCGTCGACCGGGCGGAGTACGAGGTCCGCGCGGTCCGGACCGAACACCGCTGCAAGTCCGTGGGCTACGCCGTCGTCGAGGACGACCGGAAGGGGCGCTTCGACCGCGAGAAAGCAGAGAGCGAACTGGGCATCTCGCCCGGCCCCGCCTACTCGAAACTCCACCGCGGCGAGCCGGTCGAACTCGACGACGGCAGGGTCGTCGAACCCGAGGAGGTCGTCGGCCCGGCCCGCCCCGGTCGTACCCTCGTGTACACCGGCGACACGGAACCGACCGACGCAGTCGTCGCGGCCAGCGAGGACGCCGACCTGCTCATCCACGACGCCACCTTCGCCGAGGACCGGCGGGACCGGGCGCAGGCGACCGCCCACTCCACGGCCAAGCAGGCCGCCGAGGTGGCCCAGCGGGCCGGCACCCGACGGCTCGCGCTCACGCACGTCTCGACCCGCTACGGCGGCGACTCCTCGCCACTTGCCCACGAGGCCGCTGATGCGTTCGAGGGCGAGAGCTTCGTCGCCCGGGACGGCCAGAAACTCGAAGTTCCCTATCCCGACGAGGAATGAGGGGCGCCCGGAAGCCGGGTTTCGCCGTCGGTGACGTCGGCAGTCCACTCCCAGAGCGCATCCTGACGCTCCCGATCGGCGGCGGCCGGGCCCGCTGACCGTCGCTCGCAGTCGGCGAAGTACTCGCCAGTCATCCTCGCGACCTCGTCCGACGCCGCCAGGTAGACTGAGGTCCGCGCTGCCTCGCGTTCGTCGACGACCGGACCGAACGGGAGCCGCCTGCCGAGGACCCCGAACGCCTTCCAGACGAACGACGAGGGGCCGCTCGAATCACGGGCGAGGCGACTCGACGGGACGACGCCGGGGTGGCACGCGTTCGACGTGACGCCCGCGTCCTCTGCACGACGCGCCAGGCCGAACGCGAACAGCACGTTCGCCAGTTTCGAGAGGGCGTACACGTCACGCCCGGTCGGCCCGTCCGGCCCGGTGAGAGCGTCCAGGTCGAAGGTAGCCCGCCGGTGCAGGTCCGAAGAGACCGTCACGACGCGTCCGTCCGCAGCGTCGAGAAGGGGAAAGAGGCGGTGGGTGAGCAGGAAGTGCGCGCAGTGGTTCACCGCGATGGTCAGTTCTACCCTGGCTCGCGACCCGTCGGAGCGGTCACCGACTGCGTCCGTGAGACGTCGCTCGTCCTGCCAGGTTCCCGCGTTGTTGACGAGCGCGTCGAGTCGGTCGTGGTCGTCGGCAACCGCGGCAGTGAGGTTTCGCACCTGGTCGAAGTCAGCAAAGTCGGCCGGGTAGAAGGTGGCCTCGCCGGGTGTGCGTTCGCGGACCGCCTTGCAGACCCGCTCGCCGCGCATCCGGTCGCGTCCGTGAACGAGGACGGTCGCGCCCCGATCCGCCAAGCTGCGGACCGTCTCGCGGCCGATGCCGCTCGTCCCACCGGTCACCAGGACGACCGCGTCGTTCGCATCGGTCACGTCGGACCGGACGAGCGCTGCAAGCAAGAAGCACGGGGATGGCCAACCCTACTCGTGGCCGTAGACCGGCACCGGGTGGTACGGCTCTTCGAGGTACTCGACGTCCGACGCCGAGAGGTCGATCTCCAGCGCCTCGACGGCCTCTTCGAGGTGTTCGATGCTCGACGTCCCCAGGATCGGCGCGGTGACGTCGTCGTGCTGGAACTGCCAGGCCATCGCTATCTGGGCCATCGTGACTCCCTTGTCGGCGGCCAGTTCCTGGACGCGCTCGTTTATCTCTTCGCTGCCGGGTCCCTCGTGGTACGGGGTGCCGTAATCGATCTCGTGTTCGCCCCGCGTGGTGGTGTCGAACTCCTCGTGCGGACGGGTGAGATAGCCCGCCCCGAGCGGACTCCACGGCAGGACGCCGACGTTCTCCCGCTCGCAGACGGGATACATCTCGCGTTCCTCCTCACGGTAGGTGAGGTGGTGCAGGTCCTGCATCGTCTCGAACCGGGCCAGGTTCTCCCGCTCGCTGACGTGCAGCGCGTGCTGGAACTGGTTGGCGTCCATCGACGACGCGCCGAGGTGCCGGACCTGCCCCCGTCGGACCGCGTCGTCGAGCGCCCGGAGCGTCGTCTCGATGGGCGTGTCGTAGTCCCAGCGGTGGATCTGGTAGAGGTCGACAGTGTCCATCCCCAGTCGGTCGAGCGAGTGGGCGAGTTCCTGCTCGATGGTCTTTCGCGACAGGCCCTCCGCGTTGCGGTGCTCCGTCGCGCCGGGCCAGCGGACTTTGGTCGCGACGACCTGTTCGTCCCGGTCGTAGTCGGCCAGCACGTTTCCGAGGATCTCCTCGGACTCGCCCGACGAGTAGACGTTCGCCGTGTCGAAGAAGTTGATACCCAGGTCGATGGCGCGCTCGATGAGTTCGCGCGACTCGTCCTCGTCGAGCATCCACTCGTCGCCGCTCCCGAAGCTCATGCAGCCCAGACAGATCTTCGAGACCTCCATCCCGGTCGAACCGAGGGTCGTGTACTCCATGGAATTGAGGTCGGGGGATGGGTGGAAAAAGTCGACGCCAACTTTCCGACACGAGCGCGGTGATTGGAACCGAGGAAAGTCGACACCGTCATTTCACAGGGACGTCAATAGGGAGCCATGGACGTCGCACACGTCGCGCTGTGGGTATCGGACGTCGACCGGGCGATCGAGTTCTACGAGGCGCTCGGTCTCGAACGCACCTGGTCCTTCGAGATGGACGGCGTCGAGAACATCTACCTCGGCGACGAGCACGGCGAGCTCCAGCTCAAGCACGACCCGGACCGGACGACACCAATCGCGCCGGGGCGGGCCGACGTCGACCACGTCGCCCTGACCGTCGACGACCTCGATGCGACCGTCGAGCAGGCCGTCGAGGCCGGTGGCACCGTCGTCACGGATCCCCTCACCGTCGAGGCGGCCGACGCCTACGTCGCCTTCGTCGAGGACCCCGAGGGGTACACACTGGAGTTCATCGAGTCGCTGTAGCGGGGCGGGGTTCCGCTGGTTGCTGATCGACCCCGGCGTGAGTGTTATGGTCCGCCACTGCGTAACATGGGGACGTGAACACGCGCACGGGAGCGCTGGACGCGGTCGTCTTCGGGGTGGACGTCCAGAGCGGTGACGTCCGCGGCGACGCCCCCTCCTACGCGCTCGTCGTCTTCGACGGGGAGGAGGTGGAACGGGACGTCGTGAGCCACCGGAAGCTCCGGCGGCGCATCGAGAGCGACGAACCGGCCATCGTCGCGACGGACAACATGTACGAACTCGCCGAGGACAAGGACGCGCTGGTCCACTTCCTCGGCGAACTCCCGGACGAGACGAAGCTCGTCCAGGTGACCGGGGCAGAGCGACCGGAGCCGCTCTCCAGGGTCGCCTCGCGCCACGGGGTGCCCTACGCCAAGAAGCCGATGAAGGAGGCCGAGGCGGCGGCCAGGCTGGCCGCGGCCAACGTCGGCCAGGAGGTGTCGGCCTTCACGGACACCACCGAGGTGAAAGTCTCACGCGGGCGGTCGACCGGCGGCGGCGGTGGCTGGTCGGAGGACCGGTTCACCCGCCGGATCCACGGCTCGGTCAAGCGCCGGGCCCGCGAGGTGGAGTCGGAACTCCAGGGGGCTGGTCTCGACTACGAGAAGGACGTCACCGAGAAGTACGGCGGCTTCTCGCAGGCGATATTCGAAGTCGCTTCCCGGCCCCAGGACATCCCCGTCTCGCGCGAGCGGTCCGGCGATACCCGCATCGAGATTCAGCGCGAGCGACGGGACGGCATCGAATTCCGGCCGCTCGCGAAACGCCGCGACCACGTCGTCGTCGGCGTCGATCCCGGGACGACGACCGCCGCCGCGGTGGTGGGCCTCGACGGCTCCGTGTTAGACGTCTTCTCTTCCAGAACGGTGGACGCCGCCGACGTGACCGAGTGGATCGTCGAGCAGGGCAGACCCATCGTCGTCGCGGCGGACGTCACGCCGATGCCCGAGACCGTCGAGAAGCTCCGCCGGTCCTTCGACGCCGCGGGGTGGACGCCCGAGAAAGACCTCCCTATCGACGAGAAGCAACACCGCACGCGCGAGGAGAGCTACGACGACGACCATCAGCGCGACGCGATGGCGGCGGCGCTGTCCGCCTACGACGACCACGAGGACCAGTTCGACCGCATCGCACAGAAGGTCCCGCCGCGCGTCGACACCGGGGAGGTGACCGCCAGAGTCGTCGCCGGCGAGGAGTCCGTCGAGACGGTCCTGGCGGACCTGGGTGAGGACGACGGCGACGGTGACAGTGGCGGCGAAGCCGAGGAGAACGACGATCACCAGCCCCGCAAACTCACCGAGGAAGAGCAGACGATCAAGGAGCTACGGAAACAGGTCGAGCGCCTCCAGAACCACGCCGGTTCGCTGGAGGACACCATCGCTGAGAAGGACGAGCAACTCGCAGAGAAGGAAGAAGAGCTCTCACAGGCGCGCAGTGACGAGCGCATCGAGGTTCGTCGGGACCGCGAGGTGACGAAACTCCGCCGGAAGACCGAGCGCCTGGAGTACGAACTCGAGGAGGAACGGGAGCGCAACGAGGACCTGGAGGGCAAGCTCGACCGGCTCAAGGCGCTGTGGAAGCTCGACCACTCGAACTTCGCCGACGTCTCCGAGAAGAAGCAGGGGCTCACGTCGGTGAAGGTCGTCGACCAGTTCACCACCGGCGCCATCCGCGAGGCCGACGAGAGCATCGGCCTCATCGAGGACGACATCGTCCTCCTCCGGGACGCCTCCGGCGCGGGCCGAAGCACTGCCCAGGAACTGGCCGACGTCGACCCGAAACTTGTCCTCCGTACTGGCGGGCTCTCGGACGTCGCCGACACCATCCTCTTCGAACACGGGATTCCAGTCGCCCCCGCCGAGATGGTCACCGTCCAGGAAGTCGACGAACTCGCCGTCGCCCGCGAGGAGGAGGTCGAGGCCGCCATCGCGGACTGGGAGGACCGCGCCGAGGAACGCCGGCGCGACCGTAACGCCGAGATGGTCGACCGGCTGATCTCGGAGCATCGGGCGGGGGAGAGAGGGCAGAGCGACTGAGCGAAGCGCCTGAACCGCGTATTTCGTCCTTCGACGCCGGTCGAAAGATCGACCGGGAAGGTGTGAGATTACGGCTTCGCTTCGAAGACCAGACTGGTCGGCGTCTCGGCCGCGCGACGGAACTGCGTAAGGCCACCTTCGGTGACGACGTCGCGCGTGCGTTCCTCACCCGCCTGGGCGCCGAGCCCGTAGCCGACCTCCTGATCGAGCGAGTTCGGCGTACAGGCCACCGTCGAGATCGAGTACGCGAGGCGGCCGAACGGAGTGAGGTTGTCTTCGACCCTATCCTCGGCGTAGGGTTCGACGATCATCCACGTCCCGTCGTCCGCGAGCGTCTCCCGGACGTGAGCCGCCACGCCGACCGGGTCGCCCATGTCGTGGAAACAGTTGAACATCGTCACGAGGTCGTAGTCGGTCCCGTCGTAGGCTGATGCTGTCGCCACCTCGAAGTCGACGCGGTCGGCGAGGCCCGCCGTTTCCGCCCGCTCGCGCGCCACTGCGATCGATTCCTCGTGGTAATCGACGCCGACCACCGTCGAGTCGGGGTACGCTTCGGCCATGCGGATCGTCGGTGCGCCGTGGCCACAGCCGACGTCGGCGATCCGTCCGCCCGCTTTCAACGTCTCGCCGACTCCGTCGAGCGCCTCGATCCAGTCGATCAGGTAGGCGCCGTAGGACGGCCCGAAGAAGCGTTCGGTGCCGTGAAAGACGTCTTCGTCGTGTTCGTGCCAGCCGATCCCCTCGCCCGTTCGAAAGGCGTCGCGGAGTTCGGGTTCGATCTGGGCCGCCGATGCGACCAGCTGGAACGCCCCCGGCATGAACACCGGACTCTCCTCGTCGGCCAGCACGTACGCCTGTTCGGCGGTGAGGCTGTAGCGGTCGGTCTCGGGGTCGTAGGTGACGTATCCACCGGCGGCCTGTGAACGCAGCCACTCGCGGACGTAGCGTTCTGCGGTATCCGTATCCCGGGCCAACTCAGCGGACGTGAGTGGCCCAGCGTCGTCCAGTGCGGCATAGAGGCCGAGTTCGTCACCGATGATGGCCAGCGAGGCGTGGACTGTCGCACCGAGGTCGACTAGCGACGTCTCAACGAGTTCGGACAGTTGCTGTTCGTCGATATGGGTCGAGTCTGCGTGGGTTTCTGTCGCCATGGTTTTCGCTCAATGCGTGGTCGTATTTCGGCCGAGAGAGAACAGTTCTATCTCGACCAATGATACCAGGCATCAATGACAGTACGACCAGGGTGGACGTAGGACTATGTGCCAGGAGATACCCCCTTTACTCTGTCTGATTGACCTGAGGTGGGCTATTGATAGAAGGAGGCGTACTGGATGTATTCTCTCTATTCGTCACGCCAGCCGTCTCGACGGTCGGGGATTTCAACAGAGCCACCGTCGCCGTCCCCGCTGATCGGACACGTCGAGACGCCGCACAGACGGAGTTCGCGTGACAAAGAGATCGTTCTACTGCAGGCCGCCGCCCATCCCGCCCATGCCACCGCCGCCGAGGCCGAACGCGGAGAGGAGGTTCGTGACCATGCCGTAGACGATGAGTCCGATGCCGGCGACGACGAAGGCGAGGCCGGCCGCCAGGAAGAGGTTCTGCCACGCGACGATGGCGATACCGCCCAGCATGATGAGCACGCCGAGGATGCCGGCCATCCCGAGTTTGTCGAGCATACACCCACCTGCCAGTGCCACGGCGGTAAGCGCTGTGGTGTAGGCCGGCGCCGAACGCAGTGAGGGGTCGGCGAATGCCCGAACGGGGAGCGAGTGGCGCTCCGGGCCCCGGTGCTCGAACGGCGACCAGCGGGAGCCGTGAGAGCGGAGCGAGCCGTGAGCAGGCTGGACGTGGCGAGGACGGTCAGCTAGTACGCGAACTCGACGTCGACGTCGCGGGCCGTCGCAACCATCGCCAGGAAGGCGTCGCGGTGGCTCATCAGCGCCAGGGTGTCGCCCTCCACGTCGAAGGGGCCGCCCATCACCGCCTCGGCGGTGTCGAGTTCGTCCCGCAGGAGCGCCTTCCAGGCCTCGTAAGGGCCCCGGAGCGCGTAATCGTAGTCGGCGTCGGCGTCTGCGGCGACCGCTTCCGCCGCCACGCACTCCCCGTCGGCCACCTCGACGAGCATGCGGACCGGGTCGCCGTCGTAGCGCTCGTCCGGCTGGACGACGAACAGTATCGCCGCCTCGAACTCCGCGGCGGCGTCGGCGAACGGCTCCGAGTCGTTCAGTCGGTCGCGCCAGGCGCGCACCCACGCGTCGGCCTCGTCGGGCAACGTCGGCGTCATCTGCCCGTGCTTTAGCCGGGCGGGTTTTGTACGTTACCACTCGCGACGCTGAGTGGAAGTCGACAGCGACCGGGGGCTTTCTGCTCGTTACAGTCGCTCTCGCCAGCAACGAACCCACCTGCACGTACTCCGGAGAGCAGTTTTTGCAAAACTTAACCGTCCCCCCGGCTAATACGCGCGTATGAGCGACAACGAGAGCAGAAAAGATCTCCGCATGCCGGACGAGGACGAGGTGTTCGCCGTCGTGACGAACATGCTGGGAGCCAACCGCGTCGAGGTCCGGTGTATGGACGGGACCGAGCGGACTGCTCGCATCCCTGGCAAGATGCAAAAGCGGATCTGGATCCGCGAAGACGACGTCGTCCTCGTCGAGCCCTGGGACTGGCAAGACGAGAAGGCCGACATCACGTGGCGCTACGAGAAGCAGGAGGCAGACCAGTTGCGCGAGGAGGGACACATCCAGGAGTAGCCAGTGCTCATGACCTTTCTCACGGCCCCGGGTGAGCGGCGATGACCGGCGACGGCGGTGAGCCGAGCGACGCGAGGCGAGCCTCGTCGGGCCGCAGGTCCGACGGTGAGTTCGACCTGCTGGAACCCGACGAGGTCGAGGGCGTCGGCGACGAGTGGGAGGAAATCGACGTCTCCGACACGGACGCCGACCGGATCGCTCGCAAGCGGGACCGGGAGTTCAGCCAGTGGCGCAAGCGGATCAAGAACACCGAGCAGTTCAAAGTCGAGGCCTCCGTCTTCGACGACGCCACCTTCGGCGCGATGTACAAGCTCGTCCAGGACGGCTACATCGACGCCTTCGGCGGTCCGATCTCCACGGGCAAGGAGGCCAACGTCTACACCGCGCTGGGCGGTGACACCGCCCACGAGGAACTCGGTGGCACCGAATCACCCGAGGTCGCCGTCAAAGTCTACCGCATCAACGCCTCGGACTTCAAGGACATGCGGGGGTACCTCGACGGCGACCCGCGCTTCGAGGGCATCGGCTCGGACAAGAAGAAGGTCGTCACCGCCTGGGTCCGCAAGGAGTTCGCCAACCTCAAGCGGGCGCGCGCCGCGGGCGTCCGGGCGCCCGAACCCCTCGCCGTCGAGCGGAACGTCCTCGTCATGGAGTACATCGCCACCGACGCGGGCGGGCGAGCCAAGCGACTCAACGAGGTCCACATCGAGAACCCCGAGACGGCCTTCGAGGTCGTCCGCGAGTACATGCGCCGCCTCCACCGCGCCGGCCTCGTCCACGGCGACCTCTCGGAGTACAACATCGTCTTCCACGAGGGCCAGCTGGTCGTCATCGACCTCGGACAGGCGGTGACGACGTACCACGGCAACGCCCGCGAGTTCCTCCAGCGCGACTGCCAGAACATCGCGAACTTCTTCGCCAGCCAGGGCGTCGACGTGACGGCCGACGACCTCTACGAGTTTGTCACCGCCGACGAGGACGACGAAGACGACGAGGACGACGGAGACGACGCCGAGGACGTGAACAGCAGGGACGAGGAGTAGCCCACCGGAAGCGTCGAAGCGTGTTTCATCCGATTTCGGATCCCAGTCCCCGAAAACGACAGCGTTTTGCCACGCCGAAAACGAGTAGAAAGTGATGCAGTCCGCTCCCACGTGGCGCTGGCGCACGCAGACTCCGGGAGCGGACAGTGTCGGCAGCGTCCCCTGGACGGCGTAACCGTTCCGGCGGCGAGTCGGCGCTCACTCGTTCTCTCGGTCCGCACCGACGCGCGACCAGAATTTGCAGTCACGACACCGATGCCAGCCAACGACGACACCGAACCGACAGCCAGTGATAGACCGACGACCACCGACGAGGACGAGTTCACTGTCACGCCGTACAGCATCGAAGGGGACGTCGACTACGAAAAGCTCCTCGACCGCTTCGGGGCCGACCGGCTTTCCGACGAGCAGATCGCTCGCTTCCCGGACCATCCACTGGTCCGGCGGCGCATCTACTACGCCGGCCGCGACGTCGACCGGTTCCTCGACGCCGCCGAGCGCGAGGAGCCCCACTCCATCGTCACCGGCGTCGGGCCGTCCGGGCCGATGCACCTGGGCCACGTCATGCCGTTCTACCTCGCGAAGCGGATCCAGGACGAGACCGGCGCCCGCGTGTACATCCCGCTCTCCGACGACGAGAAGTACCTGCTGAAGGACCAGTCGATGGCCGAGATTCGGGGACACACGCGGGACAACCTGCGGGACCTGCTCGCCGTCGGGTTCGACCCCGAGCGGACGCGCATTCTCGTCGACACGCTCGACGCGGACGTCGTCTACCCGACGGCAGTTCGGGTAGCGAAGCGGATCACCCAGTCGACCGTCGACGCCGTCTACGGCGAGCCGCCGAACGTCGGGCTCTCGTTCTACCCGGCGGTGCAGGCCACCCACCTCCTGTTACCGCAGCTCCTCCACGGACAGCACCCGACGCTGGTACCGGTCGCTATCGACCAGGACCCGCATATTAGGGTCGCCCGCGACGTCGCCGCCAAGCAGGACTTCGACGTCGCAAAGCCGGGGGCGCTCCTCGGGAAGTTCCTCCCGAGCCTGGCTGGTCCGGGGAAGATGAGTTCCTCCGACGACGCGCCGGGGATCGAACTCACCGACGACCCCGATGACGCCCGCCAGACGATCATGGAACACGCGTACTCGGGCGGGCGCGCGGACGTCGACGAGCACCGCGAGCGCGGCGGCGACCCCGAGATCGACGTGGCCTACCAGCTGCTGTACTACTTCCTGGAGCCCGACGACGACGCAGTCGAGCGACTCGCCAGGGAGTACCGAAGTGGCGACCTCCTCAGCGGCGAGATGAAGCAGTACGCCGCGGAGACAGTCGGCGAGTTCCTGCGGGCACACCAGGAACGGCGCGACGCGCTCGGGCCGCTCTCCGAAGAACTGGCGCCGTTCCGGCTCAGCGAGGACAAGCGTGCAGCCCTTCGGCCGTCGCTCGGGGAGTGAGCGAGGGCAGACCGCCGGTGAGCCCGCTCCCGGATAGTGATCAGTACGTAACATTTTTCACCGTGCGGCGAGGTGAATAGAATCATGTCTCTCGTGGGGGGGCGGCGGTGGCAACGGGTTCGGACCCTCCTGGAGCCGCGCCTGGGCGTCGACGCTCGCGCCCTCGGCGCCGTTCGCATCGGTCTGGGCGTCCTGCTGCTTGCGGACCTGGCGATACGAACGAGTAGCCTTCGAGCCCACTACACCGACGCCGGCATCCTCCCCCGGTGGGCGCTGTTGACCGAGCGTTCGGCGCTCTCCGTCCACCTCGCGGCGGGGAGCGTCGAACTGGTCGGCGCGCTGTTCGCCGTCCAGGCGCTCGTTGCGGTAGCGCTGCTCGTCGGGTATCGAACCCGAATCGCGAGCGTGCTGGTCTGGCTCCTCTGGGCGTCGTTACACGCCCGGATGCCGCTGGTGCTGAACGGCGGCGACACGCTGCTCCGGCTGGTACTGTTCTGGGCGATGTTCGCGCCGATGGGCGCGCGCTTCTCCGTCGACGCGCTCCGGACCGGCGGTCGCGAGGGGCGAATTCTCTCCGTCGGGACCGTCGGGCTCCTCTGTCAGGTCGTCGTGATGTACGCCGCCAACGTGGCGATGAAACACGACGGCGACGTCTGGCTCCGGGGCGACGGCCTCGCCTACGCGATGAGCCTCGAACAGTTCACGACGCCGATCGGTGACGCGCTCGCGGGGATGCCGGGGGTGATGCTTGCCCTGAACTGGGCCATCGTGGTCCTCTGGACGGCCGCGCCGCTGTTGATCCTGTTGACGTGGTGGCCGAGAGCGGCCCTGGCCGCGGCGTTCGTCGGCGCCCACCTCGGCATGTTCCTGACGATGCATCTGGGGCTGTTCCCCTTCGTTGCCGTCGTCGCCCTCCTCGCGTTCCTCCCGCCCGTCGTCTGGGACCGGCTGATCCCCGGCGACACGGATCGGTGGACGCCGTCGTGGGCCCGGACCGTCGCCCAACGCGGGAGCGTCGGGCTCTCGTTCACCGACGACGACGTAACCCGGCGCGCCCGCCGCGGGGTCCGGCTCACCGCCCTCGCCGTCGCGGTCACCTCGCTGGTGTTCGTCGGCCTGTGGAACGTCCAGCTCGTCGACGACCGGACCAACTACTCCACCGAGCACCGCGACGTCGTCCCCCAGCAGCTCTCGACATGGGGCGAGACGATGCAACTCACCCAGTACTGGACGATGTTCGCCCCGGACCCGCTGCGCGACGACGGCTGGTACGTGATGCCCGGGAGGCTCACCAACGGGACCAAAGTCGACATCTACCGCGGTGGTGCGCCGGTCAGCTACGACAAACCGGCCGACGTCTCCGCCCAGTACGGCGACGCGCGCTCGCGGAAGTACATGATGAACCTCTGGCAGCGCTCCTACAGCGACTACCGGCTCTACTACGGCCAGTACCACTGTCGCGAGTGGAACCGGGAACACGACGTGAAACTGGAGACGTTCCAGATGGTGTACGTCCTCGAACAGACCGGGTCCGACGGCGACGAACCGCCGGAGGAGCGAACGATATGGCGACACGACTGCTTCGGCGGGTAAGGCCCTGGTTCTCTGTAGACCGACCTACACGTCGACGGTCACGTCCTCGATAGCGGCCGTCTGCTCGCGGTGCCACTCGACGTCGTCCCACATGCCGCTGAACTGCGGCCCGCAGAAGTTACTGGTCGAGAGAGCGGTCCAGCGACCGGTCTCGGCGGCTTTCCGGGTGCCGACGGCACACAGTTCCTTGATCCAGTCCCACTCCAGGCCGGGCCAGTCCTTGAAGTGAATCGTCGCCCAGGACTCCGTCGTCGCGAGGGGGAGGCCGACGTCTCTGGACCACTCCGCGGCGGCCTCGATTTCGGCTTCGAGCGCCGCCTGCCAGCGGTCGGGGTCCGCCCGGTAGCGGTCCCGGCCGACGTCGCGGACCCACTCGTAGTGGGCCCGGTGGTCGATGTCGTGGTCGAACGACCCCCACGGGTAGTAGTCGGTGGTGTTCATCAGCCAGAGGTGGGTCTCGACGAAGTCCATCTCGTCGGCGGGCTCCCGGCCCCATTCCTTGCCGGGACCGGCCGTCTCCGAGAGGCAGTACTCCTGGTCCGGGTACGCCTCGCGGACGCCCGCGATGGACTCGTTTATCCACCGGCGGCCGGCGGGCGTGTCGCGTCCGAGACTGCTCCGGTCGTCGTCCGGATCGTTGAAGAACGGTGCCCAGACGGAGAGCGGGAACTCGTTGCACAGGTCCACCCAGGCGACGGCGTCGAGCAGGCCGGCGTCAGCGAGGTGGTCGAGGGTGTCGATCCACACCGTCGCCAGGTCCGCCGGCGTCCAGATGCCTCGCCGGGCGCCGGTCTCGTCCTCGCGGAACCACGAGGAGAGCGCCACCGCCACGTCGCGCTCGGCGCACTTCCCGACGAACTCGGTCAGGGCCGGGCCCACGGTGACCTCGCAGGTGTCCGGCGCGCCCCAGTCGCTGGCCTCGAAGGCGGGCGGCAGCGTCCACGTCTGGTCCGGGTCCCGAGAGACCAGATGCGGGTACGCGTCGATGCGGACCGCGTCGTACCCCCGCTCGACCAGTTCGTCCAGCACCCGGTCCCAGTCCTCGTACCCGCCGCCCGCGTAGCGGCGTTCGAGCCACGAGAAGTCCCACATCGCGATGGCGTAGGGCGACTCCCTGTCGGTCAGCGACATATCACCCGGCTACAGCCGGTCACCACTTAACGATTCAGCAGGTGTGAGAAGAGATTACATCGAGAGAAAGAGAGGAGACCCGGCGAAACTCACCAGTCGACGTCGAGTCGGTCGACGACGACCGCCCAGATACGCTCGTCGCCGCCGTAGAAGGCGATCCAGGCGGCCACGCCGAACCCCGCGATGGCGGCCAGGAACTCCGCGACGGTGGCGACCAGGCCGGCGCCGCCGAACAGGAGGACGACGGGGACCGTCACCAGCCCGATGGTGGCGAAGCCGCCGAGGAACAGCACGGCGAATCGGACGTAGGGGTTCTTCGGGTGCCAGTGGTCCCACCGGCTGACGATCATCGCGTACAGCGCGGGGACGAACAGTAGCGCGAACCCGGCGACGCGACGGACTTCCTCGCCGGGCGTCCGGGTCGAGACCACCGTCCCGGCGACGGCCCCCAGGAGCAACCCCATTCCGATGGCCCACGAGGCCGCCACCCCGCGGTCGACCGTCATCGGCCACCACGCAGCCGGCAGGCGGCCGTTGGTGGACGTGACTCCTCGCGAGGACTGGGCGGGCCCGACGTCCGTCGGAGAGGATGACGGGTCGGCCGGCGGTCGTGCATGGATGGACGTTGCCGCCCCGACGACCGTAACGGTTTCGAGGGAGTGGCCGCCGTCGTCGCTATCGTGGCAACATACGTATCTATCGGAGGAGCAATCATATTTCGTATGTTTCTGTGCCGGTTGCGCATCGGTCAGAGACGAATCGTTCGGTCGGCAGCTCTTGGAGAGTTCTCCGCCGAAAACGCCACCGTTACCGACGAACAGACGCCGGATCGTCGTGGCCGGTGTTCGATGATTCCGCCACGACAGTCGACCTCGCACCAGCCATTTCAGCGTCTATAAGCCATCATATCGTACCCTGGAGGAGAGTGCGTCGCTCGACCGGCGACTCTCGACCGTAGATATATGTCAGAAAATAGCTATAGACGGCGTGGTTACGGAAACGGGCGTCGTGGACTAGTTGTCCGACGCCAGCCCCTTCGCGAACTGTTCCGCGAAGAGGATGTAGATGATCAGCGTCGGGAGCGCGGCGACGAAGGCGCCGGCCATCCGGAGGCCGAAGTCGACGCCGGAGAGGTCGCTCCCCAGACCGGAGAGGACGAGCGTCACCGTCGCGGCGGGGCTGGCCGAGCTCCCGATCAGCGTCAGCGAGAACAGGAACTCGTTCCAGATCATCGTGAACTGGTAGATGAACACGACGCCGAACATCGGCTTCGACAGCGGGAGCACGATGCGCCGGTAGATGCTGGTGATCGAGGCGCCGTCGATCTTGGCCGCCTCGATGAGTTCGTCCGAGAGCGCGACGTAGTAGCCGCGGAACAGCAGCATGCAGATCGGGATCCCGTAGACGACGTGGGTGAACGTCACCGCGACCAGCCGCGAATGGCGCTCGGTGAAGAAGGGCAGGTCCCCCAGCACCGGCCCGACCAGCCCGTCGATGCCGACCATGTTGATCCAGAAGTCCGACAATGGGACGAGCACTGCCTGGTATGGGATGAAGATCCCGAACATGAACAGCACCAGGACGGCGAACTGCGTCCGCTTGTGCCAGTCGACCAGCGTCAGCCCGTAGGCTGCCGTACTACCCAGGGTGACGCTGGCGATGGTTGCCGGGAACGACATGAGGAGGCTGTTGGTCATCCCCGTCGAGAGGTACTCGATCGCCGTCGTCCACTTCTGGAGCGTGAACCCATCAGGCCCGGGCGGCAGGAACGGCGTCGTCGCCGTGACCGCACCGGTCGTCTTGAACGCCGTCACCAGCCCGGTCCAGATGGGCGCGATGAAGAACGCCGCGAACGTCATTACCAGCAGGTAGATGGCGATCTTCGAGTAGTCCAGCGCCGGCAGGACGCGAGCGATACTTTCCGCGCGTGAGTTGGTCGGATTGCTCATGTCAGAGGCTCCCCTGCTTGTACTGGTAGTAGAGGTACGGTGCGATGACGGCGAGCGACATGACGAGCAGGATCGTCGCGATGGCGGACGCGAACGCCCAGTTCTGCAACTGGAAGGCCTCGCGCACCATCTTGGTCGCCAGGATGTCCGTCGCCCGCGGGACGCGATACTGGCCGAACATCGAGTAGAGGAAGGTGAAGGCCTTCAGTGCGAAGATCATCAGGATGACGGCCGCGCTCACCGACGACGACTTGAGCTGCGGGACGATGACTCGCCAGTAGGTCTTGAACGTGCTCGCGCCGTCGATCTTCGCGGCCTCGAACTGGTCGTCGGGCAGAGACTGCAGCCCCGCCAGGAACACGACCATGGCGTAGCCGCTGAACTGCCAGATCAGTGCGAAGACGACGGCCCCGAGCACGAGGTCGGGGTTGCCGATCCAGTTGTACGGCCCCAGCCCGAACAGGCCGATCACCGCGTTGACCAGGCCGTTGTTGATGTTGTACATCCAGAGCCAGAACTGGGCCGTCACGACGAACGACAGCGCCATCGGCAACAGGTAGATGGTCTGGACCTTCTCCCGGTACCTGATCCCCCGGTCGAGCACGATCGCGAGGAACAGCCCCAGGATCATCGTGATGGTCGTGAACGCGACCATCAGGACGAAGGTGTTCTTCGTGACGAGGATGACGGCCGGGTCCTGGAGCGCCTGGACGTACATGTCGAAGTCCAGGTCGGTGAAGTCCGGCGGCTGGAACCCCTCGTAGTCGGTCAGCGAGATGAGTGTGTTCCAGCCGATGCCGCCGTAGACGCCGAGTCCCATGATGCTGAACGGGATAAACCAGAAGGGGAAACTGCGGACGAAGTCGCTCTTGGCGAAGCGGCGCGCCCGGTCTCGCCAGTCGCCCTGGGTCTCGCCGGCCGCTATCGAACGGGAACCGGTAACGGTGTCTTCTGAACTTGCCATAAATAATATGTGATAGGGGCAGTTCCGCCGTTATTCGGTGACGGCGATCATGGCCTCTGCCGCGGCCTCTGCGTCGTAGGGACCCATGAAGTTGTTGGCGATGACGCCCTTGCACGCGTCGAACTTCTCCGGCTCGACTGCGAGGCCGTGTGCCAGCGTCGGCGGGAACTGCTCCAGGTTGTTGAGGTGCTGGACGTTCATGTTGAGGTACGGGTCAAGTTCGTCCTCGCCGATGTCCGTCCGGAGGGGGATGGACCCCTTGAGGTTGTTGAAGGCGACCTGCAGTTCCGCGTCGCCGATCAACTCGGCGAAGCCCTCGGCCTTGACCGGGGCGTTGCCGTCCTGCGGGAACATGAACGAATCGAGGTGCCAGACGTACATGTCGCCGGTGCCGGGGAAGGGGAGCCAGCCCCAGTCGTCCTCGTAGTCGAAGTCCTCGGCGTTCCGGTACATGCCGGCTGCCCAGTTGCCCATCGTGAAGAAGCCCGCCTCGCCGTTGATGAGCTTGTCGTTGGCCTCCGGGAAGCTGAGCGTCGACCGGTCCTCGTTCGTGTTGGTCTCGACGAAGTCCTGGGTCTTCTCGAACGCACGCACGAACGCTTCCTTGTTACCGCCGCCGTCGATCCACTCCTGGTACACGTCCTGTCCTTCGGTTCCCAGAAGGATCTGCGTCCAGTACTGGAGGACCGCCCACGGTGCGACCGCCGTCGTCGTCACCGGGAGGTAGTCCGTCTCGTCGGCGATAGTCTGGCGCGCCTCGACGAACGAGTCCCAGTCGGTGACGTCGTCGGGGTTGACGCCCGCCTCCTCGAGGACGCTGACGTTGTAGAACAGGTTGTTGAGCCGGTGTGAGCCGAGCGGGACCGCGCGGTACTCGCCGTTCATCTTGCAGGCTTCGAGGGCCTTCGGGTGCATGACGTCCTCGAAGTCGTTCTCCTCGTACACCGAGGACATGTTCTGCAACATGCCGCCGTACTGGGTCATGTTCTTGCCGGGCCAGCCGGCGAACGCGTCCGGCGGGTTCCGGTTCGCGAGCCGGCGAGCGACGGTCGCGTTGAGGTTCTCGTTCGCGTCACCGCCGATGGGTTCGATCTGGTGTTCCCAGTCTGGGTGTCGCTCCTCCCACATCGAGACGATTTCCTCGGCGGCCGCGGCGCCGTCGCCGCCGGTCCAGCCGTGGAGGGCCTCCATCGGGTTGTCCGTCACCGTTGGCGTGCCGCTGTCGCCGCCGTCGCCGCCGTCACCGCCACTGCCGCCGTCACCGCCGTCGCCGCCGTCGCCGCCACTGCCACCGTCGCCGCTGCACCCGGCCACCATCGCACCGATACCGGCGACGCCGGTACCGATCATCTTTCGCCGCGTTACGAAGCTGTCACCGTCTGAGTCACCGTTCTCAGGCATATGGTAGGGGATCCCTTCCAAACTATTTAATCATTATGGTGCGTCGGTGGGAGTCGCTCCCAGGAATGGCGGCGCTGCCCGGCGGCTGAACGGGCCGACGGAGCGCCAGAACCGACCACGACCGGGCGGACGGGAGGACCGACCAGGGTCGGACGGCAGCGGGAGAATGCGGAGCGCTACGTCGTGCCGATCTGCTCGACCTGGTCGAGGTTCTCGATGATCCGGTTCCGGAGCGCGTCGCCGGTGTCGGCGTCGAACAGGTGCAGCGCGTCCTCGGGGAAGCGAACGCCGACCTCCTGGCCCCCCGAGAGGCTGCGCATGCCGCCAACGGTCGCGGTAAAGCGCGTCTCGTCACCCTGGTCCGCGAAGCGGAGGTGGACCGCGTTCTCGTTGCCGTGGGGTTCGACGACGTCGACGACGGCCGGAAGCACGTCGTCGGCGGCAGGGTCCTCGACGATTTCGATGTTCTCCGGACGGATGCCGAGCACCAGGTCGTCGTGGCCCCGGACCGCGGCCGCGGCCTCGTCGGACACCGGGTATCGGAAGTCCTCGCCGACGAGGACGTCGCCCTCGTTACTGACGTCGAAGAAGTTCATCGAGGGCTCGCCGATGAAGCCGGCGACGAAGACGTTGGCCGGTTCGTGGTAACACTCCATCGGCGTGCCGACCTGCTGGAGCTCGCCGCCGTCGAGGATGGCGATGCGGTCGGACATCGTCATCGCCTCCGTCTGGTCGTGCGTGACGTAGATGGTCGTCGTGTCCAGGTCCTCCTGGAGCTGCTGGAGCTCCGTGCGCATCTCCGCGCGCAGCTTCGCGTCCAGGTTCGCCAGCGGCTCGTCGAGCAGGAACACCTTCGGGTCGCGGACGATGGCCCGCCCGAGCGCGACGCGCTGTTGCTGGCCACCGGAGAGCTCGCCGGGCTTGCGGTCGAGCAGGTCGGTGATGCCGAGGATGTCGGCGGCCTCGTCGACGCGCTCGGTGATCTCCGCGTCGGAGAGATCGGTCGACTCCTCGAGCCCGAACGCCATGTTCCCCCGGACGGTCATGTGGGGATACAGGGCGTAGGACTGGAACACCATCGCGATGTCCCGCTCCTGGGGCGTCTTGTCGTTGATCACCTCGTCGCCGAGCGTAATCGTGCCCGACGAAGGGGACTCGAGGCCGGCCACCATCCGGAGCGTGGTCGACTTCCCACAGCCCGACGGACCCACGAGCACAAGGAATTCCCCGTCCTGGATGTCCAGGTCGAGTTCGTCGACCGCGACGATCTGGTCGCCGTCGTCGTCGAAGGTTTTGGTCGCAGCCGCCAGTGAAACGTTCGCCATGGACAATCATACTCACATTTGGCCATATATGCTTTTCCATATCTGTAACGATCTTCGCAGTACGTTGCCGGGACGCGGCGGGGTCAACGCTCCGGCTCGGGCGAGTCGCCGTTCGTCCGTGGCCCGTCCTCGCCGCGGCGAGCCCCGGTTTCCCCGTCGACCTCGAACGTATCGAGCACGTCACCGAGCGCCCGCGCGTTACGCGTCAGCTCCTGGGCCCGGCCGGAGACCTCGTTGAGTTCGGCCGCCTGTTCCTCGGCCGCGCCCGCGACGAGTTCCGATTCGGCCAGCGTCTTCTGGCTGGTCGATGCCACCTCGTGGACCTGCTGGACGATCTCGTTGAACTGCGTCAGCGGCTCCTCGAAGTCGACGTCGTCGTGGTCGTCTGCGTAGTCGACGAGTACGTCGACGACCTCGTCGATCTCCGCGGCGACGGCCTCGAGGCGCTCCTTCTGGTCGTAGGCGTCGTCGGAGATGGCCTGGACCGAGTCGGCGACGTGCTCGCTCGTGACGCGGACGCTGTCGGAACTCGTCTGGAGCACCTCGCCGGCCTCCTCGACCTCCTCGGCGAAGCGCTTGACCTCGGCGGTGGTCGTCTCCAGCTCCTCGACCATCGCGTTGAACTCGGTCGCGATGCGGTCCATCGCCTCGTTCTCGCCGTCGGTCTCCAGGCGACGCGTGAGGTCGCCGGCCGCGCACTCGCGCATCGTCTCGGAGTACTCGGCGGCCTTGTTCTGGAGGTAGGCATTCATCTGGACCGCCTCGGCGCGGGAGACCTCCGCCTCCTCGCGGGCCTGCTCGGCCTCCTCGATCTGCCGTTTGAGCGACGCGCGCATGTCGTCGAACCCCACGTAGAGCTCCCCGATACTGTCGATCCGCGGCGAGTAGACGTCGACGTCGAGGTCGCCCGCCTGGAGCTGTTCGGCGAGGTATCGCAAGCGGTTGATCGAGCGCGTCGTGCTCAGGCCGATGGCGGCGCCGATCAGGACGATGAACGTCATCCCGGCGACTGTCGCCAGGCGGCCGTACAGGGAGATGGCCTCGACGAACGCAAAGGCCTCGCTCGTCGGCTGGTGGACCACGACCGTCCAGTCGAGGTCCGTGTTCTGAACGGTCACGGGCGCGAATCCGACGGTGTACTCCTCGTCGAGTACCTCGGGATGGGGCCCGAACCGGGCGATGACGCCGGCGGACTCGCCCGACCCCTGGAGCGCCGCGGCGCGCCTGAGCGGCTCCATCGCCGCCTCGCTGCCGTACGGCCGGAGGATCTCCGAGGACCCGGAGGCGACCTGGACCGTCCCCTCGTCGTCGACGACCTGCGTGAACCGCGACGAGCGCCCCTGTTCGAGCGAGCGCGCGAGGCGGTTGACGTCGTACTCTATCACGAGGTACCGGTTCGGGGCGTTCTGGATGGGACTGACGAAGGCTATCACCGGTCCGTTCCCGACGTCGTGGACGTCGGTGACACGCACGTCGGCGACGCCCATCTCGGCCAGCGAGACGTTGGCGATCCAGTGTCGTGAGGTCTGGGAGACGTCCACGTCGTACGGGAACTGAGGGCTGGCGACGATCCGCGTGCCCGCGTCCGACCGGTTGATGACGTACGTCGAGCGAGCGCCGTAGAGGTTCCCGCCGGTCGTCGCGAGTTCCCGCCGGATGTCGTAGCGGGCGCTCGGATCCGTCCGGGAGAGGACGGCGTTCTTCGAGGCGAGTTTGACGGAGACGGAGTTCCGCTGGACCCATTTCTCGACGGCGTTGGCCTGTTGTGTCGCCAGGTCCTCGTACTCCTGTTCGACGTTGTTCTCCACCTCGGAGGAGAGCATCCCCGTCGCCGTGGCCCCGATGACGCCGACGGTGATCCCCATGATCAACAGGATCAGCGCGAACTTCAACGTGTACCGCTTCCTGACGACGTCCGGGACGACGGCACGGACGGCCGACGTGAAGCCGTCGTCCCTGCTTCCTTCAGACCGGGGCTGATCCGACATGGTTCGGGTACTTGTATTGAATCCTCGCCGCGAGAAGGTAACAGTTTCCCCCTGTGCACGGCCGATATCGGCCGGATACCGTTGCAAGGTGGGCGGAAACCGGCGTGAGGGCGGGCGCAAGCGGGGGAGCAACCGTTCTCCCCTAGCGAACGTCCAGTGCGTCTGCCCGTCGGGGCGGCCGCGTAGCCGGGTGGTACTCCCGATTCGGCGAACGGTAACCGGTGAGTGCTTCGGTCCGGCCTGGGAGAATCCCGCCATCGGACTGGCGGGGGTCGCCGCTGCGAACGCTGTGAACTATCCGCACGGGCACGCGTTCGCTGACGGCGAACGATTAATGTGGCACCGCATCGAACGGCTGCGTATGACAGAGGACGACTCTCGGCTGGTCAGTGCGGCGGCAACGAGCTTCGAGGTGCTCGAGGCCGTTCGCGAACTCGACGGTGCAGGTGTCAGCGCCATCGCCCGCCACCTCGATCGGTCCAAGAGTGGCGTGTTCAAGCACGTCAAGACGCTGGCGGCCGGGGGGTACCTCGTCCAGCAGGGCCACGAGTACCACGTCGGCCTCGGAACCTGGGCGCTCGGGACTGATACGCTCGACCGGTTCCCCACGGAGAACGGCGAAAAGGCCGTCGACAGCCTGGCCGCTTCCGTCGACCGGACGGTGGCCCTGGTCCTGTACGAGGCGGAAACGGCAGTCGTCACCTACGTGAACAACGCGGCGTCCACGGCGGGTGTCGGCCCCGCCAGGGGGGACACGCAACCGCTCCACGCGACGGCCGCTGGCAAGGTCATCCTGGCGTACGCGGCCGAAGCGGTCCAGGAACGGGTCCTCGAGGGCGACCGCACCTCGTCCACCGGCGAGACGGTCACCGATCCGGACGCATTACGGACCGAGCTCGAAGCGGTCCGGCAGCACAGAACCGCCGTGGACCGCGAGGAGTACGTCGAGGGCGTCGAGTGCGTCGCCGCTCCAATCGTCCGATCGCCCGGCGATCCCGTGGGCGCCATCGTGATTTCGGGGACGACCGACGACCTCGACGGCACCCCCATCGAGGAGGGGACCCAGGGGCTCCTCGTCAGTGCGTCTCGCTCCGTCGAGAACGCCATGGGCCGGGAAGCGACGACAGACGTTCGCTAATTGCGAACGGGGCCGGGCGTCTTCGGGCGGAAATCCCGGACAACCGCCCCAGATCGTTCGCCAGGTGCGAACGGCGTCGCGCGCCCTGCGGACGTCTTATCAGCCTCGACCGCAGTATCGCGGCAATGGCCATCTAATAACAATATTAGTTCTGTTATCTCTCCCGGAGCACGCCAGGACGGGCGCCGACTTCCGAGAGCGCCGGCGTTCAGCCCTCTCTCCGGCGTCCGATGCAATATGCTGGAAAACGTCGGCACGGTACCAGCAGCCGGCACAGTCCAGTATTATCAAAAATATAGTATACATGCGAAGATTATGGTTCTCAGAACCACTAATTGGCCGATCAGGCAGTGAAACTGGATATTAGAAAATGTGCGATGAGTGATATCGGGATAGGAATACAAATTTGGACTAATAGCCAGAATTGGGTCGCTATAATTGAAAAATACTGGTAGAGATCGCATTCCAGAATATCGGCTAATAACGGAGTTATTCGGGCAGTATTGCAGGAACCGAGAATGGGCATATATGTCAGAGATATTCTGAGACAGCCCATTCATAATAATATCTAGAATAATCACCACAGAACGACCGAGACGAACGGCACCGTGGCCGGCGGGACGAACGCATCGGTCACGACCGGGGAAATCATCGAGACGCTGGCGGTCGCCCCCAGGTCGTGTATATCTGCCGCGAGCGGACATCGGTGTTCGAGGGATCGGCATGGTCGGCCCGCGGAGCCACGGGCCCGCTGACCGCGAGCGCCCCGGAGGGTCGGAGAGCGCCCGCCATCGACAGACGAAGGCTTAACTGCGCGGGCCAAGTAGTTCCGCCCATATTATGCAACACGTGAAGATTCCGCAGGACCGGATCGGTGCGGTCATCGGTGAAGGGGGTGAGACCATGCGCGAAATCGAGGAGCGCGCCGAAGTCCGCCTCGACATCGACTCCGAGACCGGCGCGGTGAAGGTCGAGTCCGTCGGCGACCCGGTCACGGCGCTGAAGGGGCCGGACATCGTGAAGGCCATCGGCCGCGGGTTCGCGCCCGAGGACGCCTTTCGCCTGCTCGACGACGAAGTGATGCTGTTCGACATCATCGACATCGACGCCGCCTCCCGCAACCGGAACGACTTCACCCGCCAGAAGGGCCGTCTCATCGGCGAGGGCGGGCGCACCCGGGAACTCATGGAGGACCTCTCCGGCGCCTCTGTCGTCATCTACGGGTCGACGCTGGGCATCATCGGCGGGCCCGAACAGGTCGACACCGTCCGCGAGGCCGCCGAGATGCTCCTGGAGGGCGCACCGCACGGGTCGGTGTACTCCTTCCTCGAACGCCGCCACAACGAGATGAAAAAACAGGGACTGAACTACCACCAGTTCCACGGCTAACCGCCCCACTTTTCGGCCCCAGTACGGAGGCTCGTCGCTGGTACGTCACGAGGGATGCTGGTGTTTGATCCGCTCGGCGATGGTGCTGGGCACCGGCGTCAAGCAGTCCTTGCACTTCCAGGTCGGGTAGACGCCCGACTGCTCGCGGACCATGTCCTAGCGGTAGCGAAGTGTCGCCCCGCACGTGCACGTGTGCGTCGAGGCCATGTCCGATGGTTCGGTCGCCACGCTGGTAACCGTCACCCCGCCGCGACGCCATTCCGTGAGACGGCGACGGCGAAGTCGCCGCACAGAAGAGGCATTTATTGCTGGCAGTTAGCACCCACCTAAGCGCCGTCCCCCAGATTCGTTCCCGCTAGAACAGTCATCAATTTAAAGTCCGGGCAGGGTGAGGAGACGGTCGACATGGGGAGACAGCGTGGGGGTCATTCCAGCGACGGCGGAAGCGGGGGACCGGAGGACGCGACCCGAACCGGCGACCGCGAGAGACCGGGTCGCACCGCGGACGCCGCCGAGTCGCGGCGGAATCGCGAAGAGAGTGACCGACACTCTTCAGAAACCAACGGAGGCGTCATCCTCGACCAGCTCGACCAGGTCGAGGACCGGCTCCTCGCGTTCGGCCGGGCGCTCGGCGGCGATCCGACGGACCTGGGCGACCTGCCGTTCACGGAGGAGGCGGGGCTCGACGGGATGCCCGAACCGCTGTACGTCCGGCACGACCGCGGGCTACTCAACCAGGTGACGAGCTGGCTCCTCCAGGACCAGCACATCGGGCTGGTCAGCCCGTACGGCACCGGCAAGACGGCGTTTCGCGAGATACTGCGCCGCGACCTGGGCGAACGCGACGATTTCGTCGTCGCCTACGTCGAGAACCCCGCCGACACGACGCCGCGGGGACTGTACGAACGGGTGCTCCGGGCGGCGTTCGCGGCCGGCTACGAGATAGACACGTCCGACTACTGGCAGGTGAACGACGGAATCCCGTGGGCGACCGACGAGACGAAGCAGGCCGTCGAGGAGGTCACAGACGCCGTCCGGGCGGACGGGAAGACCATCCTGCTGGTCGTCGACGAACTGGAGGACCTGTCCGAATCGTTGCTGCCTGCGATCCAGGTGGCCGGCGACGCCGGCGTTCGGCTGTTCCTGAGCGGGACGCCCACCGGCAAGGAGCGGCTGGCCGACGTCCGCGCGACGCTCGACTCCCGCGTGCGGTTCTACGACGGCATCGAGCCGTTCGGGCCGGCGGAAGTCACCGAGTACGTCGAACGGTCGCTGGCGTATTTCCGCGGCGAGCCCTACGAGGGCCAGTCCCAGGAACTGTTCACGCAGGCCGCCATCGAGGACGTCTACGAGCGAACGAACGGGAACCCCCGGGAGGTCCGCCTGGAATGTCGAGAGCTGTTCACCCGGGCAGGGTTCGTCTGGTTCCGGAGCGGCCAGGAAATCGACCGGATCCGGGTGACCCCGGAACTCCGCCACCGCCAGTTCGCGATGGGGTAGGCACCGACCGCCGGCGGTGTGGTGGGCCCCGGCGACCGACGATGGGGGAATGGTCGGCCACCAGCGCCGACGCAGTGTACTTAAACCGCCCATTTGCTAACCCTTGACACACCCGAAAACCGCCGCGAGCGTCGCGGACGACTCGTCCGGCACCACCACCTTTATATAGAATCACATTCAATCAATCAGTGACTATGAGCCAGCGACAGATGGGTAATCAGCCCATGCTCGTACTGTCCGAGGAGTCCTCGCGGACCTCGGGCAAAGACGCACAGTCGATGAACATCACGGCCGCCCAGGCCGTCGCCGAGGCCGTCCGGACCACGCTCGGTCCGAAGGGGATGGACAAGATGCTCGTCGACGACGCGGGCGGCGTCGTCGTCACGAACGACGGTGTCACCATCCTCGACGAGATGGACATCGAGCACCCGGCCGCCAACATGATCGTCGAAGTCGCCCAGACCCAGGAGGACGAGGTCGGCGACGGCACGACGACGGCGGTCGTCATCGCGGGCGAACTCCTCTCGAAGGCAGAGGATCTGCTCGACCAGGATATCCACGCCACCATCCTGGCCCAGGGGTACCGCCAGGCCGCCGAGAAGGCCAAGGAGATCCTCGAAGAGCAGGCCATCGACGTCACACCCGAGGACACCGAGCAGCTCGAGAAGGTCGCCGCCACGGCGATGACCGGCAAGGGCGCCGAGTCCTCGAAGGACGTCCTCTCGCAGCTCGTCGTTCGCGCCGTCCAGTCGGTCGCTGACGACGGCGTCGTCGACACCGACAACATCCAGGTCGAGACCGTCGTCGGCGGCTCCACCGACGAATCCGAGCTCGTCGAGGGCGTCATCATCGACAAGGAACGCGTCCACGACAACATGCCCTACGCCGTCGAGGACGCCGACGTCGCGCTCCTCGACACGGCCATCGAAGTGCCCGAGACCGAACTCGACACCGAGGTCAACGTCACCGACCCCGACCAGCTCCAGCAGTTCCTCGACCAGGAGGAAGAGCAGCTCAAGGGAATGGTCGAGAACCTCACCGAGGCCGGCGCCGACGTCGTCATCGCCCAGAAGGGCATCGACGACATGGCCCAGCACTACCTCGCCCAGGAGGGCATCCTGGCCGTCCGCCGTGCCAAGAAGTCCGACATCAAGGCGCTCTCCCGCTCGACGGGCGCCCGCGTCGTCTCGAACATCGACGACGTCACCGAAGACGACCTCGGCTTCGCCGGCTCCGTCGCCCAGAAGGACGTCGGCGGCGACGAGCGCATCTTCGTCGAGGACGTCGAGGACGCCAAGGCCGTCACCCTCATCCTGCGGGGCGGCACCGAACACGTCGTCGACGAGATCGAACGCGCCATCGACGACTCGCTCGGCGTCGTCGCCGCCACGCTGGAGGACGGCAAGGTCCTCCCCGGCGGCGGTGCCCCCGAGACCGAACTGGCCCTCGGCCTGCGCGACCACGCCGACTCCGTCGGCGGCCGCGAGCAGCTGGCCATCGAGGCGTTCGCCGACGCCATCGACGTCGTCCCGCGAACGCTCGCCGAGAACGCCGGGCTCGATCCCATCGACTCGCTGGTCGACCTGCGCTCGCAGCACGACGGCGGCAACAGGAGCGCCGGCCTCGACGCCTACACCGGCGAGGTCGTCGACATGAACGAGGACGGCGTCGTCGAGCCGCTCCGAGTCAAGACCCAGGCAGTCGAGAGCGCGACGGAGGCCGCCGTGATGATCCTCCGCATCGACGACGTCATCGCGGCCGGCGACCTGAAGGGCGGCGGCTCCGACGACGACGAGGACGACGCCCCAGGCGGCCCCGGCGGCGCGCCCGGCGGAATGGGCGGCGGCATGGGCGGTATGGGTGGCGGCATGGGCGGCATGATGTGAAGTCGGCTACAGGCCACCTCACACTCACTTCGTCACCGACGCCCGGCTGAATCGACGTTCGACCGATTTCTTTTCGTTTTCGACCGGTGAGCGGCTGCGCTATCGGGATCCGAATCGGTGCTGAAACAGCTTCGCTGGTCGGGCCTTCACCGGCGGTTGCGCCATCCGAAACCACTATTCTCCGACGGCGTCGAGTCCCGACCGAAAAATGTCCCCGCTCGACGCGGTGAAGACGGCGGTTGCGGGCCTGTTCACCCGGTCGCCACACCAGCGAATGTCACGAGCGCTGGTCAAGACGCTTCTCTACCGGGTCCTGATGGTCGTCATCACGGTGCTCGTCGCGTTCGTCGTCACGGGGAACACGGGCGAGGCGCTGAGCATCGGGCTCGTCGCGAACCTCGTCAAGACGGGGACGTACTACGGCTACGAACGGCTCTGGGACCGTGTCGCGTGGGGGGTGTGACTGGCCTTCACTCCTCGGCGTCGTCGTCCGGCGGAAAGCGAACGACCGAGAGCCAGAACTCCCGGAACGAGCGGACGGTCTCGATGAACTCCGCTGGATCGACGGGCTTTGTCAGGTAGGCGTTGGCCTGAAGCTCGGAGGACCTGAGGCCGTCCTCCTGGGCGTCCGAGCTCGTCAGGACGACGACGGGGAGCCGTATATCTTCCCCGCCTCGAAGGCCTCCTGGGTCAGCCGGACGTCGCCGGGGTTGTCCTCGACCAGCAGTATCTCGACCGGGTCGGAGCCGTTCGGCCCCTCAGGCATCGCGCTCACCTGCGGCGGGGAGCGTGAACGTGAACGTCGCCCCCTCGCCGGGTTCGGAGTCGACCCAGATATCGCCGCCGTGGCGCTCGACGATGCGCTCGCACAGCGCGAGGCCGATGCCAGTTCCGGAGTGGTCGTCGGGCGCGTGGAGGCGCTGGAACACCTCGAAGACCCGCCCCCTGTCCGCCGGATCGATACCGATGCCGTCGTCGCTCACCGAGATTCGCCACTCGTCGCCCGCCCGCTCGGCACGCACGTGGGTCTCGGGCGGGCCGTCGCCGCTGTATTCGATGGCGTTGTCCAGCAGGTTCTGGAACACCTGGCGCAACTGTCCGCCGTCGCCCTCGACGACTGGCAGGTCCTCGACATCGATGTCAGCGTCGGTCTCGTCGATACGCACCGTGAGGTCCTCGCGGACGTCGGTGAGGACCGACGACAGGTCGACCGGTTCGAAGGCGTCGCCACCGGTGTCGACCCGGGAGTACTGGAGCAGTCCTTCGATCATGTCGCGCATGCGGTCGGCGCCGTCGACGGCGTAGTCGATGAACTCCTCGCCGTCCGCGTCGAGTTCGTCGCCGTAGCGCTGCTCGATCAGCCGGAGGTAGCTCGACACCATCCGCAACGGCTCCTGGAGGTCGTGGGAGGCGGCGTAGGCGAACTGTTCGAGCCGTTCGTTCGACGCCTCCAGCTTCTCGACCAGTTCTTCGAGGCGCTGCTCGCGCTCGACCTGGTCGGTGACGTCCTGGGCGAAACTCAGGCCGGCGAAGACGTCGCCGTCGGCGTCGCGCAGCGGCGTCGCCCACACCTGCCAGTGCCGGCCGGCGAGTTCCGTCTCCGTGGTGTGGGTCTCGCCGTCCTCGACGGCCGCCCGGAACAGCGGTTCGATGTCGGCTGCGGTCTCCCCGGAGAATAGGTCCGGAACCCGGGTGCCCTCTAGCCGGTCGGGGCTCGGGAGCGAGTCACCCAAGACGGCGCCCTCGGCCACCGTGAACCGGAGGTCCGTGTCGAAGACGCCGACGGCGCCGTTCGGGAAGTGCTCGGCCAGCGTCCGGTAGCGCCGTTCCGACTCCTCGATCCGTCGGCGCTGTTCCTTCCGCTCGGTGATGTCGCGGACGACACCGACGCGTTTCGCCTCGCCGTCCTCGGCTGGTATCGTCGCGAACGTTCCCTCGGCGGGGACCTCGTCGCCGTCGGCGGTCTGGATAGCGGCCTCCATCGTCGGGTTCGTCTCCTCGGCCTCGGCCGCCGACCGCATCACCTCGGACTGGTCGATGGTCTCCTCGTCGACGACGAGCGAGGCGTGGGCGCCGACGAGTTCCGCACGGTCGTAGCCGGTCATCTCGGCGTAGGCCTCGTTGACCATCGTGAAGTAACCGTCCGCGTCTTTGACGTAGATGCCGTCGTTTATCGTCTCGACGATGGTCTCGTACTTCGCCAGTTCCCGCTCGTGGTCCTTCCGTTCGGTGATGTCCTGTGACATCGTCATCCCCGCGAAGACGTCGCCGTCGTCGTCCGTGACCGGGGCGGCGTGGACGACCCACTCCCGGCCGGCGTAGGACAGGTCGACGGACCGCTCCTCCCCGTCGAGAGCGGCCTCGAACAGGGGTTCGAGCGCCTCGGCGGTCGCCTCGTCCCAGGCCTCCGCGAGCGGTGCTCCCTCGACGTCCTCGGGGTCGATGGGGATCCGATCGAACCCCTGGCCGGCCGCCAGCGTGTACTCGAGGTCGTGGTCGAAGAGGGTCACGATGCCGTTGGGGAAGTACTCGGCGAGGGCGCGGTAGCGGCGTTCGGACTCCTCGAGTGCACGCTCGCGGCGCTTGCGCTCCGTGACGTCCTGGAAGTAGACCGAGAGTCCGGTCTCGGAGGGGTAGGCGTGGACCTCGAACCACCTGTCGAGCGGGTCGGGGTAGTACTCCTCGAAGGAGACCGTCACCTGCTCGTCCATCGCCCGCCGGTACTGTTCCTCGAACTCGCGACCGACCGCCGCCGGGAACGCGTCCCAGATGGACTCGCCCTCTATCTCCCGGCCCTCGGGATTGATCAGGTCCTGGGCGTGCTCGTTGACGTAGGTGAAGGTCCAGCTCTCGTCGAGTGCGAAGAAGGCGTCCGTCACCCGGCCGAATACGTCGTCGAGTTCCGCTTCGAGGCGCTTGCGCTCCGTGACGTCCCGAACGACGCCCACCCGGCGCGTCTCGCCGTCGACGTCCGGCAACATCGCGAAGGTGCCTTCGGCCGTGACAGATCCGCCGTCCGCGGTCTGCAGCTCCGCCTCGATCACTGGACCCTCCATCTCACCGTCGACCATTGCCGCCTCCGTCTGCTGGGCGAGCGCCAGCACGTCGTCGTCGACGACTAGCGAGACGTGTTCGCCGACGAGTTCCGCGCGGTCGTAGCCCAGCATCTCGGCGTACGCCCGGTTGACAGCCGTGAATCGACCGTTCTGGTCGACGGCGTAGACGCCGTCACTGACCGTCTCGACGATAGTCTCGTAGCGCTTCAGGTCCCGTTTCCGGTCGACGTCCCTCCGGTCCTCGTCGGCCGCCTGCTCCGGTGGCCCACCGTCGTCGGGCGACCGACGGACGATGCAGACTGTCTCCGCGGCGTCGTCGGTTCCCTCCCTCCCGTCGACCCGAACGGTACAGCCGACAGTCGCGCCGTCGGCGCGCTCCAGGGTGCATCGAATCGGGTCGCTGCCGTCGGTGCCGTCGGTGCTGGTCGCCCCGCCGCGGTCGACCGCGTCTGCGATAGCGGCCCCGTCGTCGCCGAACAGGACGGTGACGTCCTCGCCACCGAGTTCTGTACGGTCGAATCCGCTCAGGTCCACGAACGCGTCGTTGACGGCGACGATTCGCCCCTCGCCGTCGAGTCGGAACACCCCCTCGTCGAGTGAATTCAGCAGGGACCGGTAGCGTCGACGGGCCTCGCCGTCGTCCGCGTCACCCCAGAACGCGGCGTCAGAACGGTCGGCCGGTTCGCTCATACGCCACCTAGAGAGCCCCAGTTCTGATAAACACCCCGTCCACCGACAGCCACCAGCGCGGGGCGTCGCCGTCCCGCCGACTCTGTCGAAACCAGGGACGACTGTCTCCCTCAGGGGGCGCCCGCAAGCACGAACCGGCTCTCCGCGTCGCCGGTAGCTATCTGCCGGCTGGCCTCCGGCGGGATGCGGAGCGCGTCACCGGCCGCCATCTCGACGTCCTCTCCGTCGACCGTGACGGTCGCCTCGCCCTCGACGAGCACGTACACCTCCTCCTGACCGTCCTCGGCGTGGTCGTGTTCCATCCCGGTGTAGCCCGGTTCGCACTCCAGGACGGAGACGCCGAGGTTGTCGGCGTCCAGCGGGTCACGCAGGAAGTACAGTCCCTCGGATACCGGTTCGACGTCGTCGTAGGTGACCTTCGTGTGGGTCATACGGGCGCGTTCTGTCGCCACGGGCAAAGGACTTGGTGATGAGGTCTAATCGTCGGCCGCGGCGGCGGTCGTCGGGTCGTCGGTGAGGTCCGCGTCGCGCCAGGTGCCCCGCAGGAACCAGACGTAGGCGATGACGGCGGCGGCGACGTTCGAGACGGCGAAGCCGAGCCAGATGCCCCGGGAGCCCAGCGAGTAGGCGAACGCGTCGGCCAGCAGCGTGTTCGCGAAGGCGGTCGTCTCGAACGCCCCGACACCCGGAATCGAGACGCTGACGACGGAGATGTCGACGACGCGGGAGGCGACCCACGAGACCGGCAGGCGGAGGAAGCCGAGCATCAGGATGGCCAGCGACGCCGAGACGACGACCTTGCCAGAGCCGCGGAAGCCGCCGGAGTAGGCCCGGACGATGCCGATGAAGCCGAACGTCGGCGCGACCCAGCGAAGGAACTCAGCGCCGATGGTGACGACCTGCGGGTCGTCGCTGAACACGCTGACGACGGCCGGCGCCGTGAAGAACACGATAACGCCCATCGCCGCGAGGACGAGGAAGGATGCCTTCGCGGCGAAGTGATTGGCCGTCCCCGCGCGGTCGGGCTTGCCGGCGCCGATGTTCTGGCCGGTCATCGTCTCGACCCCGCGGTCGACGGCGATGGCGGGCATGAAGATGAGCGAGAAGATGCGCGTCCCGACGCCGAAGGCGGCGACGACGGGCGTCGAGAACGTGGCGACGACGCCGAGCATCAGGATGACCGAGACGGAGCGGCCGGTGCCCTCGACGGATGCCGGGACCCCGATGCGGACCAGCTTCCTGAGGTAGGCCGGGTTCGGCACCATCTCCGAGGGCCGGATCCGCACGCCGCGGTAGCCCCGGAGCATGATCCAGAGGCCGACGACCATCGCCAGGCCGCGCGAGAAGATGGTGGCGATGGCCGCGCCCTGAACGCCGAGTTCGGGGAACACCCACCAGCCGAAGATGAGGAACGGGTCCAGGATGACGTTGAACACGACGGTCCCGAGCATGACGAGCATCGGCGTGATGGTGTCGCCCGCCCCGCGCATGAGCGCGATGAAGACGAAGAAGCCGAACATCGCGAACAGTCCGAGCGACATCACCTCCAGGTAGGCGGTGGCGCCCGGAAGGACGTCCGGCGCGGCCCCGAGCAGGGCGAGGAACTCCTCGACGAAGAAGAAACCGGCCGTGCCCAGGCACAGCGAGACGATGAAGGCGAACGTTACCGTCTGGGAGGCTGCGTACTGCGCTTTCCTGGTTTCGTCGGCACCGGTGTGCTGGGCGACGAGGACGCTCCCCGCCACCGAGACGCCCATCCCCAGCGAGATGAGGAAAAAGACCATCGGAAAGCCAAAGCTGATGGCCGCCAGCGCCTCCGTACTGTAGCGACCCAGCCAGAACGTGTCGGCGAGGTTGTACGCCACCTGCAGGAGGTTGGTGATGATGATCGGTAGCGAGAGGTAAAACAGCGGCGCGCCGATGGACCCGCTGGTCAGGTCGAGCTGGTCCTGGCCCTTGAACAGACCGCCCGCGGCCGCCCGGAGCCGGCGGAGCCGGTCGCGCACGCTCACTGTGGCACCTCCGGCGCCCCCTGGCGGTGGCCGTCGAGGTACGATTCGAAGGCCGACTGCAGCGCGTCGACGTCCTCACCGGCGACGACGTGGCGCGCCTGGGCACCGTCCACCAGCGCCAGGACGAACCGCGCCACCTCGTCGGGATCCGTCGCCTCGCGGTAGACGCCTCCGTCGATTCCCGCGACCACGAGGTCGTGGACGGTGCCGTAGATGTGGTCGTCGAACGCCGCGATGCGCTCCCTGAAGGCGTCGTCGTACGGCGACTGGGCCTTGATCTCCAGCAGCGCCGTCCGAATCTCCCGGGCGGTGTCGCCCTCGGCCGGCGGGTGGAAGACGTCGTCGATGAATTCCCGGAGGCGCGCGTCGGGGTCGTCGACCGCGTCGACGCTCCCGTCGACCCGCTCGCCGTCGACGCCGCCGACCCGGTCGGTGAACCGCTCGAAGAGGTAGTCCAGGAACGCGAGCATGAGCCCCTGCTTGCTCTCGTAGTGGTAGTGTAGCGACGCCTTGCTGCAATCGGCCGCCTCGGCGATGTGTCGCATCGTCAGGTCCGCATAGCCGTGCCTGCAGAGCGCGTCGTAGGTAGCCCGCATGATGTCGTCGGCGGGGTTACTCATTGATCTCTCTGACTAACCGGTCAGTCAAGAATGTTTGGAACTTCCACAGGTTCCCGGCGCGTGTGCGGAAAACGGGACACCTGCTCACGGCTCGCTTCGCTCGCCGTTCGCATTTTAGCTGGGCCCTCACTCCGTTCGGCCCCAGTCTGCTCTCGGCCCGCTTCGCTCGCCGTTCGCACTTTAGCTGGGCCCTCACTCCGTTCGGCCCCAGCCTGCTCGCGTGTCACTTCGCTCCCGCTCGTAAGACGGTTCCTCGCTGCTCGCGGCGTTCGCCGCTCGCTCCTTCGACGGCCCCTCGCGCTGCTCGGCGCCGCCCGCCGCTCGGAACCGTCCTGCTCACGGTTCCCTCCGGTCACCGTTCGCATTTTAGCCGGCCCCTCCCTTCGGTCGGCGCCGGCCTACTCCTCCGCGAGGTCCAGGTCGAACTGCTCGTGCTCCTTCGCGGCGTTGAGCACGACGCTGGTGTTGGACTCCTTGATCTCCGGGTCGACGAGCAACTCTTTGATCTGGGAGTTCATCCCGTCGGTGTCGGCAAACTTGCCGATGGCGATGACGTCGTAGTTGCCCGTCACCTCGTACACGGAGACCATCTGTTTGTGCTCGCGCAGTGTCTCGGTGACTTCGGGGAGCGAGGAACCCTCCACCTTCAACTGGAGGATGGCAGTGACGTCGTACCCCAGCGCGTCGTAGTCCACCTTGGGCGTGTAGCCGTCGATGATGCCCTCGTCTTCCAGCGTCGAGAGGTGATTCGAGACGGTGGTGACCGAGACGTCGAGGTCCTCGGCGAGACTCCGCAGGCTGGCGCGCCCGTCGCCCAGGAGTTCATTCACTAGCTTCCGGTCGAGATTTTCGTACGTCATTACAGGTGAACACGGCACGGGGGGATTAGAATTTTACGAATATCCAGAAATGGAGGATGGGAACGGAATGTTTGCGCAAAGCAGCAGGGTTTTAGTAATAGCAGTGTTCCGTTCGGGTGTCCAAAGATGACAAGCGAACTCTCGAAAGAGGCACAGGGCGTGCTCGACGAAATCGAAGAGAAGAACGTCGACTTCCTGCGTCTGCAATTTACGGACATTCTGGGTACAGTCAAGAACGTCTCCGTCCCGGCCGACCAGGCCGAGAAGGCGTTCACTGAAGGCATCTACTTCGACGGTTCCTCGATCAACGGCTTCGTCCGTATCCAGGAGTCCGACATGCGCCTGGACCCCGACCCGTCCACGTTCTCGGTCCTTCCGTGGCGCAACGACGAAGAGAGCGCCGCAGGCCGACTCATCTGTGACGTGATCGACACGTCCAGCGGCCAGCCGTTCGCCGGCGACCCGCGAGGCGTCCTCAAGCGGGCCATCGAGCGCGCCGAAGACATGGGCTACGAGGTCAACGCCGCCCCCGAGCCGGAGTTCTTCCTGTTCGAGGAGGACGAGGAGGGCCGCGCGACGACGAAGACCAACGACGTCGGCGGCTACTTCGACCTCGCGCCCAAGGACCTCGCCCAGGACGTCCGTCGCGACATCATCTTCGGCCTCGAGGACATGGGCTTCGACATCGAGGCCTCCCACCACGAGGTCGCCGAAGGCCAACACGAGATCAACTTCACGTACGACGACGCGCTGTCGACGGCCGACAACGTCGCCACCTTCCGCGCCGTCGTCCGCGCCATCGCGTCCGAACACGACCTGCACGCGACGTTCATGCCCAAGCCCATCGCGCGGATCAACGGCTCCGGCATGCACACCCACTTCTCGCTGTTCCAGGATGGCGAGAACGCCTTCCACGACGACGACGACGAGTTCAACCTGAGCGAGGTGGCAAAGCAGTTCACCGCCGGCATCCTCGACCACGCCGAGGCGCTCTCGGCCATCACGAACCCGACCGTCAACAGCTACAAGCGCCTGGTCCCCGGCTACGAGGCACCCGTCTACGTCGCCTGGTCCGACCGCAACCGCTCGGCGCTCATCCGCAAGCCGGCCGCGCGGACGCCCGCGGCCTCGCGCATCGAAGCACGCTTCCCCGACCCGTCGTGTAACCCGTACCTCGCCTTCGCCGCGCTCATCCACGCCGGCCTCGACGGCATCGACCGCGACCTCGACTGTGACGACCCGGTCCGCGAGAACATCTACGAGTTCGACGAGGAGAAGCGCGACGAGTACGGCATCACCACGCTGCCGTCCAACCTCGGCGAGGCCATCGAGGCCCTCGAAGCCGACGACGTCGTCCAGGACGCCCTGGGCGAGCACGTCTTCGAGAACTTCGTCGAAGCGAAGACCCAGGAGTTCGAGGAGTACATCGTCGAAGTCTCCGAGTGGGAACTCGACCAGTACCTCGAGAGCTACTGAACGGCTACAGCTACTGAACCACTAACGCTGCCACGCGGCCGCTCCCGGCCCGGCGGCCCACCTTTTCCCGCGATTCTTTCGGCGACGCAGACGCATGGCGAGCGCATCGGACGGCCCGAAGCGACACGCACCGCTCGCCGGCCCAGCGTGGATTCGGCGACGCAAACGCCCGCTACCGGTTGCGGACGCGCCCGATAGCCCTGGCAGGGAGTTCGGCCAGGTTGAGGCCCGTCCCGACCATTACCATCACGACGTAGAGACCGAGCGTCGAGAGCCAGATGACGAACATCGCGGCGATGGCAGCGAGACCATTGGTGATGTAGTAGAACGCGCCCAGCGTCATCAGCGTCCCGTAGAGGAGGACGACGTAGGGACCCCAGCCGCGGGCGTGGCCGCCGCGCATCTCGCTGCGGACGTACGACCGGAGGTCGTCCTCGATGGCCTCGCGGTGGAGGGTGCGGTCGTCGACGTCCTCGCGGAACTCGCGGAGCTCCTCGCGGACCCGCTGGAGTTCCTCTTCGCTGGCCGGCTCGACAGGTTCGTCGGGGTCGCCCGGTGGGGGCGTCTCCCCCTCACCGTCGTCGTCCGTCATTGACAGGTTAGTACGACCGGCTACCTGTTGTAAGTGCCGGTCCCGTCCACGTTCGCCGGTGAGCGTCGCGTTGACGACCGCACCCAGCAACAGGAGGAGGCTGGCGGCGTAGAACCACGTCACGAGCAACAGGACCCCGCCGATCACGCCGTACAGGTCCGCGCTGCCGGCGAGAGCGGCGTACACCGTGAACACCGACCCGAGCAGCGCCCACCCGACCGCCGCGGTGAGCGTCCCCGGGAGCGCGTCGCGGACTGAAACGCCCGCGTCGGGGAAGATCACGAACAGCGGGAGAAACGCCGCGGTGAGCGTCGCCACGAGGGCGACCGGCGCGAGGAGGCCCGCGACCTCCACGCCGGAGCGGGCGACCAGCGCGGTGACGGCCACGACCGCGACGACCGCGACGCCGATCCCCGCCAGCGCGACCAGCGCGTCCCGGAGCTGGTTGGCGAAGCTGTCACGCCGGCCGTGGCCGTAGACGAGCGAGAACGCCACGTCCAGGCCGCGGAACACCCGCAACCCGCTCCACAGGAGGACCGCGAGGCCGAGCAGCGTCGCGCCGCTCCGGCCCCCCGAATCGACGAGTGCGTCCTGGACGACGGCCGCGGCGGCGTCGGTGAGGACGGCACCGAGCGTGACGACGACCCGCTCGGCAAAGGGGTCCCCGCCCAGCATCGTGGCGACGACGAGCGCCAGCAGCCCGAGCGGGAACAGCGAGACCAGCATGTAGTAGGCGATGCTCGCCGCGAGGAAGGAGAGCTGTTTCTCCCGGGCCGTGGCGAGGACGGTCCGCGCCGCGTCGAGGGCGTTCCGGCCAGTCGCGACGGCCGACTTCCGTTGCACGCGTGCCGGTTCGGGTTACTGCGCCTTATATGCCAGTCGTGTACGGACGCGACGACTGTGAGCGGGAGAGAATAGCTGACGCCAGCGTGGCGGGGACCGTCGCGTCAGTCCGTCGCGAGGTCGGGGTCGTTCGCCCGGCCCAGTCCGGTCGCCATCAGGCGACGGGCGATGAAGACGATGCCGTTGTCGAATCCGCGTCCGAACACCGCTTTCTCGGACGACGGGTCCCCACTGGCCGATTCCGTGACCGTGCTCACGAGGATAGTGTCGTGGTCGACGAGCAGCAGGCGGCTGATCGCCGTGGCATCCGTGACGTCGCCGAGCGTGTTCTCCAGCCACTCGAGCCCCGAGACGAACACCTCCACGTTGGGGAGCGCGTCCTTGACGGCCTCGCGCAGGTCGGCGGTCGGCGTGCCGACGACGACTTCGTGTCCCTGCTCGCGTGCCCGTTCCAGGGAGTCGATGAGCGACGTCGTGAGGGCCTGCTCGCTGCCGACGACGAGCACGATCTCCTCGGTGGCGCTCTCGATCAGTTCGTTGGTCCGGTTCGCGATGGGTGTCGCACCCGTCAGCGACCAGACCTCGTGGGTCACGTCCTGGTCATCCTCGCTCGGCGCCGGTTCGATGCGTTCGATGGCGTCGACGAGCGAGTCGACGCGCGATTCGTACTCCGTGCGGAGCGTCTCGGTCGCCTCGTCCATCGGCACCGCCCGATACACCGTCGGACTGGAGTGCTGTATCTCGATGAGTCCCTTCGATTCGAGCACCCGGACGGCGTCGTAGACCCGGGTACGAGGCACCTCAGAGATGTCGCTGATCTCCTTGGCCGTCCCTTGCGGGAACCGCGTCAGCGCTACGAAGCACTTTGCCTCGTACTCCTTGAGGCCAAGTTGCTGCAGTAGTTCGACTGCTTCCTGGTGATTAGATAGATCTTTCATGGGTCCCAAACATTTCACCGGTGTCGCCGGTACCGTCCCTTGGGCACCCGCTCACAAGTCAGTTCCTCTCGCACACGTGACAACCACAGCGACAGAACTGGTGTGAGCGACGTCGATAGCGCCAATTCACCCAGATCATCACAACAAGTACTAAGCACGGTGAGAGCCAACGAGTATCTGGCGTGGAGTTCGGAAGGGTCCCAACTCACCGTCACTCCACGCTTCGCTGTATACACTGTTACAGATTCGTCTTAGTCGAGCGTGGCCGCCGGAGCGGTCGAGAGTTCGTTCGTGTGTGCCTCCAGCAGCGCCAGCAACGGCCTGATGTCGTCGAACTTCGGCCCCCTCGAGACGCGGCCGGTGTCGCGGTCCCAGGTTACCAACGCCGTCGACGCCAGTTTGGGCAGGTGACAGTGCACCATCTCGGTCAGGCGCCGTTTCTCCTCGCCCCGCGTCGGAACCCTCCCGGTGCCGTCGTCCTGTGGGCTGCGCTCCAGCAAGGAGCACAACAGTTCGCGCCGCTGCCCACTTGCCACTACTTCCAGTTGGGTATCGAGTGCGTTCGATTCCATACGGAAATCCCACTCCCCGTCTATATAGCACGTCGACAATTTCCGATCGTGGAGACGTGTAGCGAAACGGGTGAATGGCTTGGCAGTGGCGGAGTGGCGACCAGTGCGGGACGAACGCATCGATGCCGGCGGCGACTGTCGAATCGTGACAACAGAAACACTATGAGCGACACCCGCCTCACTGGAATCATGTATCGCGCGCTCGACCGGCTGACGCTGGAGGCGACCGTCTACCTGCTCGTCGCGGGTCTCCTCCTCATCGGGGCGAGCCTGGCCAGCCTCGACGGGTCGGCCGTCGTCGTCGGCGTCCTGCTGGTCGCCGCCGTCGCACTGTTCGCCGTCCGCCAGCGCGTCCCGTCGCTCGGAACGCTGTTCAACCACGATCTCCAGCGGACGCTCCGGGACCTGTGGATCGCGCCCGCGCTCGCCGCGACGACCACCGCCGTCGCCCTGGGCGCGTCGCCGGGCGAGTTGCAGTCCCTCGGCGGCGTCCTCGGCCTGGTCGCCATGCTCAACTACTTCCTGCGGCCGGTGTACTACGGCGCCTACTCGCTGGTCGCTTCGGGCCGCGAACGGACCCGCCCCGAGAACAGCTAGAGGTCGCCGTTGGGTCGCCGCTCCCGACGGAATCCGGTCGCGACGGGCGACGGTCACTCCTCGTCCTCGACCGCGGCTGCCCGGATCTCGTCGACGTCGGCGCGAGTCTTGAACGTCGTCCCGCCGTAGTGAGTCCGGGAAGCCTCGTGGCCCGCGTCCCGGAGTTTCGCCAGGAAGTCGTCCATCGATTCTGCGCCCCGGCCCCACCGCTTGCACAGCCGATGCTGGTCGTAGTGGGTCGGCGTGACGAGTTCGTCCCCGAGCGTGTCGAGCAGGTCCGCGGCCTCCTCGGCGGCCCCCATGTCTGCAGTGAGGTGGTCGGCCACCTCCTCGGTGAAGGCGGGCTCACAGGTCGGGCCGAGCCACAGCGGGCCCGCCGTCTGGAGGTGCTCGCCGCAACTGGGGCACTCCTCGGGCGCGTCGGCGTGCAGCCCCGCGCTGTGGTCGCGCCAGAGGCAGTGCTGGCAGTGATAGACGTGGCCGACCTGGTCGATCATCTCGTTGGCGACGGTGGCACCCTGGTCGAGTTCGAGGTACGTCCGCGCGTAGTGTTTCGTCGCGTGGCTGAGGACGGGCACCGCGGCCAGGTCGTAGCGCGCGGCCGTGCGCACGAGTGCTCCCAGGAGGATGCGCATCCCCATCTCGGCGTGGTACTCGGTATTTCGTGGGATCGCGCTGTAACTGCGGACGCCGCTCTCGAAGTGGGCGCCACACAGCGGCGCGGTGTCGGTGGCCGTGACGCAGACCATGTTCCGGGTGCCCTGGAAGGCGGCGTCGACGAACGGGATGGGCGTCCCAAACGGGTCGATATCGACGACGTCCCAGGGGTCCCGGTGCATCGCGACGTTGGCGTCCTGGTGGCGGACCTCGGCAGCCAGGTCGTTCCGTTCGAGGTTCCGCTCGCACAGGTCGACGGCCTCGGGGTCGACGTCACAGAGGGTACTCTCCCAGCCGTCGGCGGCCGCCCGAACGCCCCGGACCCCGCTCGCGGCGGTCGCGTCGAGGTAGCGCTCGGCGCGTGGCTCGCGCTCGCGATAGGCCCGCAGGGCGGCCATAGTCAGGTCCCGGTTCAGCTCCTGGACCGGATTGAAGAAGACGTTCTCGCCCTTCCCCGCGTCGGCCTGCTCGGGCACCTCGACCGTGACCTGCCCCTCCGTGACGCGCATTCTTGGTTTGTGTCGGTGGCCGGGTGCGAAAAGAGATGCGTTTCGACCTTTTTCATCGTCCTCAGAAATCGGAGATTTCTGATGGACTGCGTCAGAGCTTTGCTCTGACGAACGTCGGGTGTCCTCGCTTCGCTGCGGGCACCACTCCTCGAAAAACGTCCTCAGAAGTGCGCAGCACTTCTGATGGGCTGCGTCAGAGCTACGCTCTGACGAACGTCGGGGAAAAAGGCCGACGGCTCGGCCTCCGGCCTCACCGTCGGTCGAACCGCGCTCGCTTCGCTCGCGCGGATGCTAGTGATACCTAGCTCACCTGTACTGACCTAGGGGAGCGAACAAACGCGGCGGGGAAAACTCCAGATGGAAGTGGCCCGTCCCCCGTCGCCGACGCCAGCAGAGGGTCGCTGCGTCGTCCTGGAACGCGCACCAGTCACAGCAAATCGACCGTCGCCCGCTGACGTCGGAGATGGCGGGTCGAGCCCTCAGTAGTCGTCGTCGGTCTCCGTCTCGTCGTCATCGTCTTCGTCGTCTCCGTTCTCGTCGTCTTCCATCATCGGCGCGTCGGAGACGATGAACTGACCCGCCGCTTCGAGGACCTGGTCCTTCGGCAGCGCCTCGTCGAACGCGTCGGGGAATCCGATCTCTCCGCCCAGTTCGCGCACGAACGAGGCGTGGCGCGCCTCGACGCTGTGGATGCTGAGCGCCGGCGGCACGAGGCTGGCGTCCTCGATGAAGGGCGCGGCGCCGGCGTAGGCGCCGACGCCGGTGTCTTCCAGCACCGCGGCCGTCGCGATGAACTCCGCCGGGTCCTCGACGGCCGACCCGAAGTCGAACTCCGGTTCGTCGACTGGTTCGCCGCCGAGGTCCTCGATGACGCCAGCGAGGAACTCGACGTGGGTCTCTTCGTGCTCCTGGATGAGGGTGAGCCTGTCGTAGATCCGGTCCTGGATCGACCCGGGGAGTTCGTCGGCCCACTCCACGGTCACGTCGCTCGCGTCCATGTTGTCGAGGGCCTCCCCGTAGAAGGCGGCCTCGAGGTACTCCAGCGTCAACGCGTAGTTGAGGATGGCCAGGTCGTCCTCGAACATATCTTCCATCGGTTCTTCGGTCTCCGTTTCGTCGTCACCGTTCTCGTGCTCCTCGGCCAGCGCGGACCCGGACCCGAACGCGCTGCCGAGCGTCAGGGCGCCGAGCGCCCCGGCGGACCCCGCGAGGAATCGTCGACGGCTGTCGTTAGTTTCCGCGCCTTGCGTCGACTTTCCGTGGTCGTCGTCGTTGTTGGATACCACACCGAACCCACGGACTGCACCGCCTTTGTAACTCGACGGCATCCCGATCACGCTCCGCGTAAATATCATCCATCCCTCATGGGCGAGAAGCGCCACTTCCGTCGTGTGTACCCGCGCTATCCGGCCCAGCCCGCCTAACCCCACGCTTGGAGCGAGTAATGGTACCCGGGACAGCCCTCGCACGCGGTGTCCGACCGATCGGGCAACGTAGCACGGACCTAGCCGGCTGCGTCACTCAGTAATTGGTGAAAAGCGCTTCCAACGTGGGCGAACCGGCCGACGGTCCCGCCGGAGTCGGCGACCACGACGGCGAGCGAACCGCTCGGGTTACCAGTCACAACCCAGCCCGGCCGGTTCGTTGCCCTCGACGAACTCAACGTCGGTGTCCGGACCCATCTGCGTCCCGCCTTCGGCCGATTCGACGGTGAGGGGAACCGTCTGCGCGTCGGTACAGCACCCGAGGTTGACCATCTCATCGAACACCGTCCCGGGCGCGACCTCGTCCCACGCTCGTGCGAGGTAGTTGCGGAACGACGGCTGTTCGAGGAACTCGCGCCCGCCGTCGCCCATGTCCGGCGGGTACGACACCACCACCGACGTCGCGGGCGTCCCCGCAGTCGTCTTCTCCTGTCCTGTGCTCATACCCGCTAGTACGACATCGACCGATTAAGCCGTTCGGATGCTGTGCACCGGCCGCACCACTGCGAAACGTCCGTCCATGCCGGGAAAGCCCGGATTACGCGACAGGAACGGCCGTGGCCACCGAACCTGTTTTGAGGGACGTTACCCAAGCTACGCTATGAGCGCCGTGGACGAGTGGGAGGCGACGCTGGCCGACGCGGGGGAACTCACCCCCGAGGCAGTCGACCGCATCGTCGGCGTCCACGGCGACCGGGGCCAGCGGGCCATCGAGGCCGTCGGCGAGGGCCGGGTCAAGGAGTACCGGGACTTCGTCGTCGTCGTCGGCCACGAGGACGAGTACATCATCGAGGACGACGACTGCGCGTGCCCGGACGCTTCGTACAACCTCGACGTCGAGGACCCCGAGGAGCTGTGCTGGCACGCCATCGCCGCCCGCATCGCCGGCGCCATCGACGCGGCAGAGGAACACGACATGTGGTACTCGGACGTGCGGGAATTTCTCTAGCCCAGCGATCTGTCGTTCCTGACCCCGTCGACCCGCCTGAGTTCGCACTCCAGCGCACCGGCGGCGGCACCGGCTTGCTGGCCGACCAGCCAGCCGACCGCTCCAGATGACCGAGCCGAGGCGACCTGAGTGACCGAAACCGGAAAGAGGCTGTGACCGCAGTGTACACGAAATGCTTCCCGGCACCTGGCTCGTCGTCGCCTCGGCGGCCGCAGGGGTCGGGACACTCTTCCTGATCGGCGCGCTCTGGCAGTACCGCGACAAGCCCGGCGCGCGGTGGTTCCTGGTCAGTCTCGGCTGCCAGGCGGTCTGGAGCGGGACCTACGCCGCGGCACTGCTCGTCTCGGACCCGGCGCTCCGGTTCGCTCTCGAAGTCGTCGTCTGGGTCGCCATGGCGACGATGAGCGTCACCTTCCTCGCCTTCGCGCTGGGGTACACCGGTCGCGGCCGGTTCGTCCGGACGAGGGTCGGCCGGGCGATGCTGGCGCTCCCAGTCGGCGTGGCCGTCGCCGTCGCCACGAACCCCTGGCACGGGCTGGTCTGGAGCGGGTTCGAGGTCATCTCCGTCGCCGGCGTCTCGACGGCGAGCTACGCGCTCCAGCCGTGGGCGCTGGCCATCGCCGCCGTCGGGGCGGTGTTCCCCCTCGTCGCCAGCGTCCTCCTGTTCGACACCGTCGTGAGTTACGGGCCGCTGTACCGCCGGGAGGCGGTCGCCGTCGGGCTGAGCACGCTCCCGCCGACGGCGGCGCTGTACGCCTGGCTGTTCGGCCTCGGATCGGCGCCGACGGTGAACTTCGCGACGGTGCTCTTCCTCCCGCACGTCCTCTTCGACGCCTACGCCTTCGTCGGGAGCGACATGTTCGAGTTCCACCCGGCGACCCGGCGGACGGGCGAGCGGGCGGCCCTGGACGACCTGGGAAACCCCGTCGTCATCGTCGACGAGCGGGGCCGCGTCGTCACGGTCAACACCGCGGCGGCGACGCTGCTCGACGTAGACCGGCGGTCCATACTCACGAACCCCCTCGACGGCTACCTCGACGGCGACAGTCTCGACCCGACCGTCGGCGACCAGCGCGTCACCATCGAGCGCGACGGCGCGCCCCACACGTTCAACGTCACGGCCAGACCGCTCCGCGACGGCGGCGACACCCACGTCGGCTACACCGTCGTCTTTCAGGACATCACCGAGGAGCTCCGGCGCGAACAGCGCCTCGAAGTGCTCAACCGCGTCCTCCGGCACAACCTCCGCAACGACATGACCGTCGTCCACGGCTTCACCACCACCGCCAACGGCCTGGTCGACGACGAGGAGGTCTCGGGGATGCTCGACACCGTCGAGCGCAAGGCCGACGAACTGGTCGCGCTGGGCGAGAAGGCCCGAAGCGTCGAGCAGGTCGTCGCCCGCGAGCCGCGGCAGACGCCTGTCGCCCTCGACGACCTGCTGGCCAGCGTGGTCGAGGACCTCCGCGGGGCGTTCCCCGAACGGACGGTTGCCCTCGACTGTCCGCCCGTGACCCTCGAGACCGACGAGGAGACGCTCCGGGTCGTCGCCGAGGCGCTCGTCGAGAACGCGCTCCAGCACGGGTCGCCCGACGACAGCGACGCGATCCGGGTCGGCGTCGACGCCGGCGAGGAGTCGGTGACCGTTCGCGTGGCGGACGAGGGCCCCGGCGTCCCCGACCAGGAACTGGCCGTCATCGGCTCGGGCCGGGAGACCGACCTCGAACACAGCACGGGCCTGGGGCTCTGGCTGGCGAGCTGGGGCGCCCGCCAGCTCGGCGGCGACCTGGCCTTCGACGTGAGCGACGACGGCACCGTCGCCAGCCTCACGCTCCCCCGCCGCGGAACCGGCGAGTGAGAACGCCACAGGACGGAGGCCGCTTTCCGCTCGCCGTGATGGATAGAGTCGAAGCGAAGGGGTTGGGTATCGGTATCACATTTGAATAGAGGTGCGCAGTATCGTCTCTCGGGGCTGTTCGGCGGCGCAGGCGCCGATTTCGGCGCGCGGTGGTGCGGGCACACCCACCGTTTCGAGTGGAGAGAGTGCCGCAGATATCGGGCGCGACAGCCCGCCGTTCGTGGTGTGTGGACTGTTTCTCAGAAGTGGTACTCGTGTCACCGGCCCAACCGAACCCGGCCGTCAGGCGCGACGGTCGGCTTTCGAGCAGCGGCCCCGTGAGAGGAAGACGGCCTCGGCGCTCGTGCGCTTGCCGCCGTAGTCGGTCACCTTCACGCAGACGGTGTCGCGCTCGGAGAGCCCGCGGGGGACGTCCTCGACGAACACCTTCAGCGCGTTGCGCGAGCCCATGATCGTCGGCGGGTCGGAGCTGTAGTCGGCCTCCTCTAGCACGAGCGGGACGACTTCGCCGATTTCGACGGCCTCGGCGGGGTCGCGCTGCTGTGCCTGCCGGTGGGCCCGCTCGGCGTCGGCGTCGTCGTACTTCCAGTCGCCCTTCGAGTCCGGGAGGGAGACGGCGTCGCCGGCCGGCGGCGGCGAGCCACCGACCGCGGTCCAGAGCCACGTCGCGATGGAGCCGCTGCCGGGCAGCGCGACGGTCCCGCTCGCGACGCGGTCCACGACCGGCACCGGGCCGGCGTCCCCCTGATCCCCGGTGAGAACGACCGCCGCGGCGCCCAGCAGCTGGCTGACGACGTACATCCCGCAGAGCACTACCGGCGCGGCCAGCAGCGCCAGGACGTGCGCGTCGAACGTCGCCTCGCCCACGTCGACCAGGACCGGAACCCCCAGCGTCGCCAGCGCGTCCCGGAGCCAGACCCAGCCGGTGTTACCGAGTGGGACGACGCCGTCCAGCGCGGCGACGTTGAGGAACACCAGGACGAACGAGAGCGGGAGCAGTGCCGCCGTCGCCACCCGGAACCGGGCCGTGCGAGTCAACGGCCCGACGCGGACGTGCTGTGCGTAGAGGTGGACGACACGGCGGACCAGGACGAACGTCGCCACGACGAGCGCCAGCACTGCCGGGGGAGTGGCGGCGGTTTCGACGACGACGGCGAGGACCACCCCGAGCAACAGGAGCGGCGGCACCAGGACCACGCTCGGTCGGTCCGTGAGCCGCGTCCGGATCGGTGCGCGCAGGACGCGCGCGACGACCACCGCTGGCCCGGTGACGATAATCGCCAGCCAGACGACGGTCGCGAGCACCTCTGGGCCGACGCCCCCGGGGATGGGAGCGACCGCGGCGAACAGCGCCCCCAGCGCGAGCCAGACGGCGCTGGAGAGGAGGACGGCGAGGAAGTGGCCGACGACGAAGACGACGGCGTCTGCGACGTCGACGCCGAGGGCAGTGAACGAGCGAGTCACCCCCCACTCGGGGAGCCTGTCGGATACCATCGGCAATGGGTTTCGGAGATTCGGATAAAATCGTTTGGTGTCGGCGTCGGGGACGTCACTCCTCGTCCGTTACCACTCCGATGAACGTCCAGTGTGGCTTCTCCGTGCCGTCCGGGTGGCGTTCCTGCGTGACGTGATAGAGATACGGCCCTCGGTCCCCGTCACTCCCCTCCTCGCCCGGGTGGCTGTGTTTCACGACCTCGGTGTATCCATCGTGCTCTGTCACCCGGAGGATGTCTTCCCCGGCGTTGGGTTCGATGGGCGGCCCCGGCTCCTTCCGAAACTGGAGCAGCTCCTGGGCGTAGATGATCGCCCTACGGAGGTCAGCAGCGTCCAGGTCCGTCAGCGCCGAAGTGGTCTGGTCGGGCAACCCTTCCGGTGGCGTGGGTTTCGGTGAGTCAGGCGCCATACGGGAGATTGCGGCCGAGTCCACATAGTTGACACCCACAACGGGGGCGAGTGCGTACTATCGAGGAGGGCGTACTCGTGGTCGCCTCAACCCGATATCGCCGCCTCTGGAGCGTTCACCGCTCCGCGCAGATGTCGACGAAGTTCCGCAGAATCTGTAGCCCGGTCTCACCGGACTTCTCGGGGTGGAACGGCGTCCCGCCACCTTTTTTCGCCTCGGGTGTCCTCGCTCACTCCGTTCGCTGCGGGCACCACTCGGCCAAAAAATCTGGGCCGAAAAAAAAACGGACACTCACTTCGTTCGTGCCCGTGAAACGCCGCCTTCGGCGGCGTATGCTCACCAATCCGCGCAGATGTCGACGAAGTTCCGCAGAATCTGCAGCCCCGTCTCACCGGACTTCTCGGGGTGGAACTGCGTGCCGAAGACGTTGCCGGCCTCGTTGGCGACGATGGAGGGGAACTCCACCTCGTAGTCGGTCGTGGTGACCACGGCGTTTTCGTCCTCGGGTTCGGCGTAGTAGGAGTGGACGAAGTAGGCGTGCTCTCCATCGACGCCCGCCACGAGCGGGTGGTCGCGCCGGACGTCGAGTTCGTTCCAGCCCATGTGGGGCACTTTCTGGCCCTGGGCGAAACGGACGTTGGTACCGGGGATGAGGTCCAGGCCCTCGACGTCGCCCTGGCCCTCGCGCTCGGCCTCCTCGCTGGTGGTCAGGAGCATCTGCATGCCGAGGCAGATGCCGAACAGCGGCTTGCCGTCGGCGGCCTGCTCGGCGAGGACGTCGCGGAACGGCCCGGCGTTGTCCATCCCCTCGCTGAAGGCGCCGACGCCGGGGAGGACGACGCCGTCCGCCGCGTCGAGGTCGGCGGGGTCGGCGGAGACCTGGACCGCGGCGTCGGCGCGTTCGAGCCCGCGCGTGACGCTGCGGAGGTTCCCCAGCCCGTAGTCGACGACGACCACCTCGGCGGCGGTCTGTTTCGTTGCCATACTCACACATCGCCCCGATCGGTGTAAGGTGCTTCGCTTCGGCGTGGCTGTGACGCCCACACGCGACGGACAGACGGTGACAGACGGTTGAGCATCCGGTGCCTATCGGACACCAGCGTTAACACCACCGAACCCCTCCTAGAACCGATCAAGTTCCTCAATGACTGATTCGCCGAACACACCGCCGAACGTCCCCGACGATCTCCTCCGCACTGCCGCAGCCGCCTTCGAGGACCTGCTCGCCATCCTCGGACCGGACGGAACGTTCCACCACTGCAATCGACGAGTCGTCGACGTCACCGGCTACACGGACGACGAACTCGCGTCGATGGGACCCGAAGGGCTGGTCGTCGAAGCGGACGTCGACCGGATTCAAGAGACCGTGGTCGCCGCCCGGAACGACGGCCAGGCCAGTCTCGAGACCACGCTCGTCACGAGTACGGGTGAAGAGATTCCGTACGAAATCCGTGGCGCGGCGATGGACGGCGACGACTCGCCGGTCGCTATCGTGGGCCGCGACATCACCGAGCGGAAGCGAGCCCAGCGAGAACGGCGGGCGATCCTCGACCGGATGACGGACGCCTTCTTCGCCCTGAACGAGGACTGGCAGTTCACGTACGTCAACGAGCAGGCCGAGCCCATTCTCTCGGCGGCCATGGGACGGGACATCACCGCGGCGGAGATGGAGGGGATCGACATCTGGGAGGAGATTCCCGAGGTGATCGATACGCCGTTCTACGACCAGTATCACGAGGCGATGCGGACCCAGGAGGCGGTCACGCTGGAAGCGTACTACGAGCCCCTCGACACCTGGTTCGAGGTCCGGGCCTACCCCTCCGAGACCGGGATCTCGGTGTACTTCCGCGACGTCACCGAGCGTCATCACCAGCGAGAGATTCTCGAACAGCGCGACAGTTTCCTTCGAGACGTCTACGACGTCACCGCCGACACGGACCGCTCCTTCGCCGAGCAAGTTGAGACGCTCCTCGAACTGGGGTGTGACGTGCTCGGGACGGATTACGGGTCGCTCTCGCAGATCCGCGGCGACGAATACGAGTTCGAGTTCGTCCACGCCCCGGACGGAAGCATCCAGGCCGGGGACACGGTCGACCTCTCGGCGACCAACTGCGAACGGACCGCGGCGACGGCGGACACCGTCGTCCTGGGAGACATTTCAGCGGAGGCCCCGGAACTGACGGCGAAAGACGGCTACGCCGAGTGGGGCATCTCCTGCTACATCGGCGCGCCGATACTCGTCGACGGCGAGGTGTACGGCACGTTCTGTTTCTACGACGACGAGCCGAGAGCGGAGGGGTTCTCGGAGTGGGAGATCACGCTCGTCGACCTGATGAGTCAGTGGGTGAGCTACGAACTGACCAAACAGCACAGTCACGCTCGGCTCGAACGCCAGAACGAACAGCTAGAGGAGTTCGCCACTATCGTCTCCCACGACATCAGAAACCCGCTCAACGTCCTCGTCGGGTCCCTGGAAATCGCCCAGGAGACCGGCGACCAGGCCGCCTTCGACCGCTGTCAGCGAGCCATCGAGCGGATGGAGACACTGATCGAGGACGTGCTCTCACTCGCCCGGGCCGGCGATCGGATCACGGATCCCGAACCAGTCGAAGCCGAATCGCTCCTCGAGACGTGCTGGGAGAACGTCGCGACCCCCGACGCGACGCTCGTCGTCGAGAACGTCGGATCGATCCGAATCGACGAGAACCGGGTGCAGCAGTTGCTGGAGAATCTCTTCCGCAACTCGGTGGAACACGGCGGCGGAGACGTCACCGTCACGGTCGGCGGGCTGGACGACGGCTTCTTCGTCGCGGACGACGGGCCCGGCATCCCGCCAGCGGAGCGCGAGCAGGTCTTCGACGCGGGCTTTACGACCGCGGACCAGGGAACCGGACTCGGGCTGAACATCGTCAAGCAGGTGGCCGACGCCCACGGCTGGACCGTCCGGGCCGTCGAGAGCGAGGCGGGCGGCGTCAGGTTCGAGTTCACCGGTGCGTGAGGGGTCCCGGGGACTCTCACGTGCCGGCGGCCGCCTCAGTAGTCGCCCAGCCGGGACTGGCCGCTCTCGGCGTCGGTGTAGTCCGCCGCTTTCTCGATGGTGTCGACGAAGGTGTCCTCCTGGCTGCGGTCGTACAGCGTCGCCGCGGGGTGGACGCAGAGCAGCACCTGTCGCCGCTTCCCTTCGATTTCGACGTCGGCGACGTCGCCGGCCTCGGCGGTCACGGCCACGTCCCGCTGGAGCAGGTGCTCGGCGGGAACCTTGCCGAGTGTGACGACGATTTCGGGGTCGACGCGGTCTATCTCGGTTTCGAGATAGCCCCGGCAGTTGGCGAGTTCCGCTTTGCTCGGGTCGCGGTTGTCCGGCGGGCGACAGCGCACGCAGTTGGTGATGCGGACGTCGCCGCGGTCGAGGCGGGCGTTCCGAAGCGCGTCGTCGAGCACGTCGCCGCTGCGCCCGACGAACGGTTCGCCCTGTTCGTCCTCCCGCGCGCCGGGCGCCTCGCCGACGAACAAGAGGTCTGCATCTTCGGGCCCCGCGCCGTTGACGATGCGCGAGCGTGAGGCGACCAGCGCCTCGCAGCGGGTGCAGTCCTCGACGCAGACCCCCTCCATCTGTTCCATGGGTCCGGTCCGTTCGTCGGCGGCTTTAATGGTGAGGAATGCGCCTCGGTCGCCCGCGAACGCCCCGCCCGCGAACGGCCCTCACCCGCTCGCACCGACCACTCTCTCCCGTGTCCGCCCGTGCCCTTTTCCACGTCACGCCCGACGTGTCGGTATGGTGAACGCTCACCGAACCAACGGACTTCGCGAGACCGTCGAGGCGGGCGACGTGGCACTGGGCGTGCTCGACAGCACCTACAGCCCGAACCTCGTCGAACTATACGGCGACCTCGGAATGGACTTCGTCTGGATCGACCTCGAACACGGCGGGCCGAGTCCGCGCGACGGCGACGCCCTGGAGAATCTGCTCCGGGCCGCCGAGGGGACGGACACGGAACTGCTCGTCCGCGTCCCGGCGTCGAGCCCGAGCATGGTCCGGAAGTGCCTCGACGTGGGCGTGCGGAACCTCTTCATCTCCCAGGTCGAGAGCGCCGAGGCCGTCGAGCGGGCCGTCAGCGCCGCCCACTTCGAGGTGGGCGACGAACCCGGCCGCCGCGGGATGGCCAACCCGCGCGCCAGCCGCTGGGGCCAGGCCGAGGACTACGCCGCCACGGAGGACGAGGAGGTGATGGTCGGCGTCACCATCGAGAACCAGGCGGCCGTCGACGACCTGGACGCCATCCTCGACGTCCCCGAACTCGGCTTCGTCTTCCTCGGCCCGCTGGACCTCTCGGTTTCGCTTGGTCACCCCGGCGAGGCGGACCACCCCGAGGTGGAGGAAGCCGTCGAGACGGCCCGCTCGAAGGCCGTCGACGCAGGCGTCCCGGTCGGCAACCTCGCGTTCGGCATGGACGACGCCAACGAGAAGGCCGAGAAGGGCTACCAGATACTCAACGTCGGAAGTACGACGGGCGCGGTGAAGGCTGCAGCCCAGGGATGGCTGGACGACGCGGACGTCTGAGCGGTCCCGTCCCCGGCGCGCCGCTCACTCGCCGCCGACGCTCGACAGCGTCTCGCGAATCTCGGCGACGTACTCCGCGCGGTCGTAGCCCAGCCGAGCGATCCAGACTTCCTGGTACGAGGGGTGGAGAATCGGGACGACAGTCACGCCCAGCGAAGGGCATCGTTTCGGGTCGAGAACGGCGTCCAGAAAACCATCGATAGCCTCGCCCTCGATGGCGAGGACGCTCTCCGTGGCGTGTTTCCCCGTCGTGACGACGGCCCGGGGTGCTATCGTCTCTATCTCCTCCCGAAGGAACGGGCGACAGTTGTCCAGTTCCGCCGCGGTGGGGTCGCGGTTCCCCGCCGGATGGCACCGGACGGCGGCCGAGAAGAAACAGTCCCCGTGGCCGTAGCCCGCGTCGGCCAGCAGATGTCGGATCTTCTGGCCCGAACGCCGATTGGTGTAACTCATTCCGGTCCAGTTGCCGCCTTGCCACTGCGGGACGTCTGGCTCGCCCTCCCCCGGCGCTTCGCCGACGACCATGACGTCTGCATCGAGGGGGCCGTTTCCCCAGGAGATGCACTCGCGGCTCTCGACCAGCTTCGGACAGCGCCGGCAGTCCTCGGCGAGTACCAATTTGTCGTCGGAATCGGGAAACGGCGGCACGATCGGTTGTGCGTGGTTCGAGAAGTTGTAGCTCACGGAACGCCGTCGCTCACGTGTCAGGAACGTCGAGAGAAAGTGAATCGCATCGGGCCGATGGTGAGTGAAAGGGGTCGGCAGCCCCGGTGCATCAGGCAGTTGTCGCCTCGCTCGCTACCCCATGAGGTAGCGGAGCCAGGCGTTGTTCTGGACGACGTCGAGGTCCTCCAGGTAGGCGTCGAGCCCGAGGATCCGGCCCGCACCGATGGCGCCCAGCCCGAACAGCAGCGCCGCGTAGACCATGTGGTCGTCGACGACCCAGCCGTGGGCGATGGGGAGGCCGGCCGTGATACCGCCCTGGAGTGCCGCGGCCCAGAACATGAGCATCATGACGGCGCCCCAGAACGCGTTCCAGCGGACGAACGCGCCCAGGATGAGCCCGAGGCCGGTCAGCGTCAGGCCCCACATGACCAGGACGTCGATCAGCGGGTTGCCGGCCATCGCCAGCCAGAGGTCGCCCATGGGGTTGCCCTCCGGGATGGCGTTGGCCAGGTAGCCCGCCGCCGTCCAGTTGGTCGCGGGGTCGGCGTCCAGGTAGGTGATCAGCTTGGTGACCCCGCCCTGGAGCAGGACCCAGCCCATCGTGACGCGGAGCGCGAGGATGGCGTAGCCGATCCTGTTTTCCGCGTAGTCGAACTCGGTCTCGCGACCGAACAGTTCCGCGCCGAGCCGGCGTTGGTTGGTTGCCATAGTGTTGTTCCTCTACAGTCGGTAGTTGGCGGTGATACCCCTTGAAGCGAGTAGCGAGTTCTCGAAACGGGAGAAGCACTCCCGCAAACTGAGAATCCGACCGGATCCGCCAAGTCGTCACGCGTACGCGGGCGAGACGGCACAGAGTGTTCGGCGGGTGAACGGAGCGGGCCCGTGGGCGAGATCGATGGACGCCAGCGGGGTCCGACGCCCCGGCGCTCGCCTGCCCCTAAATAAACGGTCGAACGGGTTCGGCTCGCTTCCAGCCGCCCGAGAATCCCCGGCGACGGTATACGTGCGATCCCTGTAGCTGGGCGTGTAGAACGGTCTACCGACCGAACACACCACAACAATGACCGGACACACCGACGATTCGATCGCGGAGCACGAACAGAACATCGACGCGCTCCGCGGGGAGCGTGACGGGGAGAAAGCGGACGAGGGCACGTCGCTCGAACTGCCGCGGCTGTCCGTCGACCGGCGCGACTTCATGAAAGCCGCCGGGGCACTCGGCGCCGTGAGCGCGACGGCCGGCTGTCTGGGCGTCCTCGACGGCGGCGACGGTGGGGCGGGCGGCCAGGGGACCGAGACTGGCGGGAAGGGCGAGCACCACGTCGGTCCGGGTGAACTCGACCAGTACTACGGCATTCTCAGCGGCGGGCATTCCGGCGAAATTCGGGTGCTCGGCATCCCTTCGATGCGGGAACTCACGCGCATTCCAGTGTTCAACGAGGAGAGCGCGACGGGGTACGGCCACGACGAACGGACCAGCGAGATGCTGCAAAACGAGGGCGGCGACTACCGCTGGGGCGACACCCACCACCCGCGCGTCTCCCAGACGGACAACGACTACGACGGCCGCTGGGCGTTCGTCAACGACAAGGCCAACGGCCGGATGGCCCGGATCGACCTGCAGTACTTCGAGACGGACGCCATCGTCGACATCCCGAACCAGCAGGGCACCCACGGCGCCTGCTGTCTCCTGCCGGACACCAAGTACGTCTTCGGCGTCGGCGAGTTCCGCGTCCCGATGCAGAACGACGGCCGCGACCTCGACGACCCCGAGGCCTACACCTCGACCATCGCCGCCATCGACCCCGAGTCGATGAACGTCGAGTGGGAGGTGAAGGTCGACGGGAACATGGACAACGGCGACGGCGGCAAGGAGGGCCGCTGGTTCTTCACGACCGGCTACAACAGTGAACACGGGACGACCGAGGCGGAGATGACCAAGTCGGACCGCGACTGGGTGAAGGCCTTCGACGTCCCGGCCATCGAGGCGGCCGTCGAGGCCGGCGACTACGAGGAGATAAACGGCGTGCCAGTCGTCGACGGCACGCGCGAGAGCCCGCTCAACGAGGGCGACGAGCCCATCGTCCACTACATCCCGACGCCGAAGAGCCCCCACGGGGTCAGCGTCACCCCTGACGGGAACTACGCCATCGCGAGCGGGAAACTCGACCCCACCTGCGCGATCATCGACATCGAGCAGTTGCCCGAGGTCGACGACCCGGCCGACGCCATCGTCGGTCGGCCACGGGTCGGCATGGGGCCGCTGCACACGGCCTACGACGGCCGCGGGCACGCCTACACGACCCTGTTCATCGACTCGCAGGTCGCGAAGTGGGACGTTGAGGCCGCCGTCGACGCCGAGGAGGGAAGCGAGGACCCCATCGTCGAGAAGATCGACGTCCACTACAACCCCGGCCACCTCATCGCCTCCGAGTCCTACACCGCGGACCCGGCGGGCGACTACCTCATCTCGCTAAACAAGCTCTCGAAGGACCGGTTCCTCAACGTGGGGCCGCTCAAGCCCGAGAACGACCAGCTGATCTACATCGGCGACGACGAGGGTGGGATGGAGCTGATCAAGGACAAGCCGTCGTTCCCCGAACCCCACGACGCCTCCATCGTCGCCGCGGACAAGATCGAACCCGCGGATGTCTACGACCCCGAGGACTACGACGCCGAATACATCGACGAGGACAGCGCGGAGGTCGAGCGCATCGACGACTCGACGGTCCACGTCAAGACCTACGTGAAGCGCAACGAGTACGCCTTCCCCGAGATCCGCGTCCAGGAGGGCGACGAGGTGACCATCACGGCGACGAACGTCGAGACGACCAGCGACATCGTCCACGGGATGGCGATCCCCGAGTACGACATCGACCTGGCGCTGGTGCCACAGGACACCCGCGAAGTGACGTTCACGGCAGACGAGCCCGGCGTCTACTGGGCCTACTGTTCGTACTTCTGCAGCGCCCTCCACCTGGAGATGCGCTCGCGCCTCATCGTCGAACCGAGCGAGTAACCGACCCGTTCCCACCCTCTCCCCCTCTTTGCTCATGACCCACACACGGATCGGACGGATGACCGAACTCCGGCGCGCGCTGCCGATAGCGGCGGCGTTGCTCATGCTCGGGGCGCTGCTGGTGCCGATGTGGCGGATCACGTTCCTGGCACCGCAGTACCCCACGACGGAGCTCGTCGTGGAACTGTACGCCTACCCCCGGCTCGGCGGCGACTTCGCCGAGGTACAGGCGCTGAACAAGTACGTCGGGTTCTACTACCCGGACCCGGTCTTGGTGGATCCCAACTACGAGGTCCACGAAAGGGCCATCCGGACGCCGGAGTGGGCGCTGGGTCCCGTCGCCTTCCTCGCGATGGCGGCGACCGGCCTGTTCGTCGCGCTGGCGCCGACCGACCGGAAGGTCCGGCTCGGGCTGACCGCCCAGCTCGTCGGCACCCTGTCGGTGCTGGTGGTCATGTTCGCCGTCATTCAGTACCGGCTCTACCAGGCGGGCCACGCGCTGGACCCGGACGCGCCGCTCGTGGGCGTCGAGGGATTCACGCCCCCGGTCCTGGGCGGCTACGCCGTCGCGAATATCAGCGGCTTCGCCTGGTTCGGCCCGGGCGGGTACATGGTCGCAGTCGCCGTCGCGTTGCTCGCCGGAGCGTACCGCTGCCGGGGAAGCCGGGCCACGGTCGGTGACCTCCCGCGACTCGTTCGCGAGCGGTTCGAACGCGGGGAGTCGGACGACCGCTCGCCCGCGCCGGGAGGTGACTGACCCGTGCGACTGGGTCAGCTGTACGTCGCTCTGACCGTCTTCGTGGTCGTCGTGGCGGCCGCCGGTGCGGCCGCCGCTCCCCAGGAGGGACACGGAGTCGACACCGACTCAGTCGCCGTCGACGCCGACGTCCCTGACCCCGATACCTTCGAGGCGCCCGAGGAGGACGGCGTCGCGACCGTCAACGGGGCCGAGTACGACACCGTGCAGGCGGCCGTCGACGCGGCCGGCCCGGGCAACACCGTCCGCCTTTCCGGCCGCTTCGACGAGAACGTGACCGTCCGGACCCCCAACGTCACCGTCACGGCGGCCCGGCCCGGGACCGGCGGGAACGCGGCCGCCGGGAGCGGCGATCCGATCGCGATGATCGACGGCGGCGGCGAGGGCGACGTACTCGCCATCGAGGCGCCAAACGTCACCGTCGAGCGCGTCTGGTTCAACAACTCCGGGTGGAACGCCGACACCGAGGACGCGGGCGTCTTCGTCAACGGCACCGACGCGACGCTCGATTCGGTGCGGCTCACCGAGGTCACCTTCGGCGTGTGGGTCGACGGCGTCGACGGCGTCACCGTCGAGAACAGCACCATCGTCGGTCGCGATGAGGTCCAGTCTCACGCCGAGCGCGGCAACGGGATCAACCTCTGGAAGACCGAGGACGTCGTCGTGCGCGGGAACGACATCACCCGGGTCCGGGACGGTATCTACTTCTCCTGGGCCGAGGGCGTCGAGGCGACGGACAACCGCATGTGGGATCTGCGCTTCGGCGTCCACTACATGTACTCCGACGACAACCTGCTGGCCGACAACCTCGCGTTCGACAACGACGTGGGCTACGCGCTGATGGTCAGCGAGAACCTGCGGATTATCGACAACAGGGCCGTCGGCAACGACGGCGGCAGCGGCCACGGCATCCTCGTCAAGGACGTCGAGGACACCACCATCCGCGGGAACGTGCTGGCCGACAACGAGCACGGCCTCTACGCCTCCAACGGCCAGGACAACCGGATCGAGTCGAACCTGGTCATGGAGAACACCGTCGGCGTCCACTCGACCGCCGGCTCGACCGACCAGACTGTCGTCAACAACAGCTTCGTCCACAACGACCTGCAGGCGTTCTCGACCAACGACGCCGTCGTCAGCTGGAACGGGACCGACGGGGGCAACTACTGGTCGGACGCCCGGACGGCCGACCGGTCCGGCGACGGCGTCAGCGAGATACGCCACCGGCCCGCGGGCACCGTCGAACAGGTGCGCCACGAACACCCCCAGGCTGCCGTTTTCGCGGAGAGTCCGGCGTTCTCCGCGGTGCGCATGGCCGAGAACTCGTTCCCGGTGCTTTCGTCGCCGGGTATCGTCGACCACCACCCGCTCGTCGACTCTCCCCACGACTGGGAGCAGTACTACGCCGACCACACAGACAATGCACATCGAAACGACTGACGTGACCAGGACGTACGGCGCCGTGACCGCGCTCGACGGGCTGTCGCTGTCGGTTCCCTCGGGGTCGACGTTCGGCCTGCTCGGGACGAACGGGGCCGGCAAGACGACGCTGTTCAGGCTGCTGATCGGCCACGAGACGCCCGACAGCGGGACGGTGCGGATCGGCGATACCACGGTCTCCACCGCGGGGACCGAGATTCGCGAGCGCGTGGGCTACCTGCCCGAACGCGCCGGATTCCCGGCCGAACTGACGGCCCGCGAGGTCCTGGCGGTGACCGCTCGCGTGCGCGACCTCTCGGACGTGGACGCTCGCGTCTCGTCGGTCCTCGACACCGTGGGGCTCGCCGGCGACGCGGACCGCCCGGTCGAGGGGTTCTCGAACGGAATGGGCCGCCGGCTGGGACTGGCGACCGCGCTGTTGCCCGACCCGGACGTGTTGCTGCTGGACGAACCGACCGCGGGCCTGGACCCGCTCGGCGTCGTCGCCTTCCACCGCATCGTCGAGGACGTGAGCGAGCGGACCGACGCGACGGTGCTGGTCTGTTCGCACGCGCTCGCCGAGGTCGAGCGACTCTGCGACCGCGTGGCGATACTGAACGATGGGCAGTTGCTCGCGGCGGGCGAGCTGTCGGAGCTGACCGCCGACACCGCCGGCCTGGAGGAGACGTTCGAGGCCGTCGTCACCGGCGATGGACAGTCGCCGGCGGTGACGGCCGAGAGGCCGGACGCCAGCGACTCCGGGAGACTGTCGGACGCCGACGGCACCCAGCGGCCGCCAGACGGCGCCCCCGCCGACCGGGCGGAGGGATCGCCATGACCGAGTCACAGAGTGAGCCACAGACCGACGGCGGCACGACGGTGACGACCACGACCGTTACGGACCCCGAGAGCGAGTCGGCGACGGCCAGCGGGCTCCGGACGCGGGTCGCCCTCGCCACCCGGCAGGTCGGCTCGCTCGCGGCGACGGAGATGCGTCTCGGGCTCCGCCGGCGCTGGGCCATCATCCTGATCGGGCTGTTCGCCGCGTTCGGGATGCTGGTGTTGACCTTCGCCGGGTCGGCGCCGGGGCCCGCGGGCTTCGAACGGACCGCAGCGAGTCTGGCGATGCTGGCCGTCTACGTCGTCCCCCTGGCCGCGCTCGCCTACGGGTACGACGCCGTCGTCGGCCCGGCCGAGAGCGGCTGGCTCGAGGTCCTCTCGGCGCTGCCGGTGACGCGGACCCGGATCCTCGCCGGGACGACGCTCGGTCGCGGGGTCGTCCTCGTCGGTGGCGTCGCGCTCGGCTTCCTGATCCCTGGCGCGATCCTCGTCTCCGAGTACGGCACGTCGACCGTTCCCGCGCTCGCGACGCTGTTGCTGGCGGCGGCCGCGCTCGGACTGGCGTTCCTCGCCGTCGCCGTGGCGCTGTCGACGCTGGTCCGCGAGAAGACCCACGCGCTCGGCGTCGCGCTGCTGGCGTGGGTCTGGTTCGTCCTCGTCCACGACCTGCTCGCACTCGGCGTCGTGGCCGCGTTCGACCTCTCAGAGGGCGCGGTGACGGCGCTGGTCCTGGCCAACCCCACGTCGGTGTATCGGGTGCTGGTGCTGGGCGAACTCGGCGCCGGCGGGACCGGTGGCTTCGCGAGCGTGCTCTCGGCTGCCGGGCTCTCGACGAGGCTGCTCGCCGTCGCGCTGGCCGCGTGGGTCGTCGTCCCCGTCGTCGCGGCGGCCGCCCTCGTCCGCTGGCGCGGGACCATCGCGGCGACCTGATCGGTGCTTCGCACTCCGACGACGACGTTTGAGCGAACATGTTCGCCACCCCTGCCAGTTTTCGGGAATCAGCTACGGGCCTTTATCTCGTCACGACGGAGATGCAGGTGATGTCAGAGAAAACCTTCGAGCGACGGACGTTCATGTATGCGACGGGTATCGCCGGGGCCACGCTACTGGCCGGCTGTTCGGGCGGTGGCGATGGCGGCGGTGGAAGCGACGGCAGCGACGGCGGAAGCGACGGATCGGACGGGGGCGACGGCGGTGGAAGCGACGGCGAGCGGGCGTCCCTCGACGAGGAACCGAACTACGACGGCTGGCTCGACGACGCGAGTAACTACGAACAGACCGTCGACTGGACCGGCCAGGACGAGGTCACCGTCATGGTCGGGTACGACAGCCTCTCGTTCGACCCCGCGGCCATCGCGGTCTCCAGCGGGACCACCGTCACCTGGGAGTGGACCGGCGAGGGCGGCAGCCACGACGTCGTCTCGCAGGATGACGGCCCGCTCGACGCGGAAACCGCCGCCGAAGAAGGACACACCTACAGCCACACCTTCGAGGAGTCGGGGACGTTCATCTACTCCTGTACGCCCCACGAGAGTGCCGGCATGAAAGGCGCCGTCCACGTCGAGTAGGCCGGCAACCGCCGTCCACACCGCTGCCCGATCCACTCTCGTCCGTTCTTTTTCGCGTCTGCACGGAACCGTGAGCGGCGCCGCCGCGACGACAGAATTATCGACCGGGCCCGTTCGTGACACTCGCCGGTCAGGCGTCGGGGAGGCCGACGTCCGCCCCGACGGCGCCCACTTCCTGGTCGGTCAGGTAACACTGCGGGTCGGGCGCGAACAGGTCGTCGTGGACGGTGAGCGCCCGCAACCGCGACCCGCCGCGGCAGATGCTCCTGTAACGGCAGTCGGCGCACTTGCCGGTTAGCTGGTCGTCACGGTTCCGGAGCGCGCGCAGCACCGGATTCGAGTCGTCGTCCCAGATGGCGCCGAAGGGCCGGTCGCGGACGTTACCCAGCGAGTAGCCCTGCCAGAACTGCGTCGGGTGGACGTTCCCCTGGTAGTCGACGTTGGCCACGCGTTCGCCGGCCGGGTCGCCGCCGTTTATCCGGAGGTACTGGTGGATGCGTTCGGCGCGCGCCTCGCCGAGATGCTCGCGGGCGTACTCGACCAGGAAGCCCGCGTCGGCGTAGTTGCCCACGAGCAGCGTCTCTAGCTCCTCGCCGCGGTCGTGGTACTCGCGGGTCATCTCGCAGACGCGGCGGACGGCCTCCCGGCGCTCGGTCGGCGTGAGGTCGGCGTCGAGAATTTCGGTCCCGCGGCCGCCGTAGTCGAGGTGGTAGAAACAGAACCGGTCGAGGCCGACGTCGGTCAGCAGGTCGACGACCCCCTCCAGGTCGGCGGCGTTGTGCTCGGTGATGGTGTAGCGCAGGCCGGTCTTCAGCCCCGCGTCGAGGCAGTGTTCGATACCACGGACGGCCGCGTCGAAGGCGCCCTCCTTCCCGCGGAACTCGTCGTTGCGCTCCGGCAGGCCGTCGACGGAGACGCCGGCGTACTGGAGACCGGCGTCGCGGAGCGCCTCGGCGCGCTCCTCGGTGAGCAGCGTCCCGTTCGTCGAGAGGACGGGCCGGAGTCCGCGGTCGGCGGCGTAGGCGATCAGCTCTTCGAGGTCGTCGCGCACCAGCGGCTCGCCGCCGGAGAAGAGGACGACGGGCGCGCCGTAGTCGGCCAGGTCGTCGAGGAGGGATTTTCCCTCGCGCGTCGAGAGTTCGCCGGGTGCGGTCTCGGTGTCGGCCGAGGCGTAACAGTGGGTGCAGTAGAGGTTGCACTGCTTGGTGAGGTTCCAGACGACGACCGGGCGACGCTGTTTGTCTTCCGTGATCTGTGGCTTGCCGGACTCGTCGGCCGCGTCGTAGCGCAGGCCGTCGCCCTCCGCGTCCAGGTCACAGAGCAGTTTGCTGACGGAGATCATCGGTTCGCGAGCCTCGCGTTCGCGGTCGTCCGTCGGGTAACCTCGTCGGCCGGACAGACCCACAGCGTCGCGGCGTCCCGGCCCACCAGCTGTTCGGCCTGTTCGACGGCGACGTCCCGCGACGGCGCGGTGACGCTGCCGGCGTGACGGGGCGGGTCGGTCGCGTCCTCGCTGACGAACAGGTCCCACTCGCGGCCGTTGCTCGCCCGCGGCGCGGTCACCTCGTGGTCCAGGGTCGACGATTCGGTCGGCATACCCGTCGCTTGCGCACGCGCGACCTAACCCGTACAGCCTGTTCCCAGCGACTGGGAATCCCGGTGGGCTGTTTTTCGTGACGAGAAAGTACACTCCCGCATGCGACCGCCCGCGGACACGGCCGAGCGACCGCTGGTACTGATCTGGGAGGTCACCCAGGCCTGTGAACTCGCCTGCGAGCACTGCCGCGCCGACGCCCAGTCCGCACGCCACCCGGACGAGCTCTCTACCGCGGAGGGGAAGGCGCTGCTCGACGACGTCGGCGAGTTCGGCGACGGACAGCTGGTCGTCCTCTCCGGCGGCGACCCGATGAAACGCCCCGACCTGGTGGACCTGGTGGACTACGGGACGGACCAGGGACTCCTGATGACGCTGACCCCCAGCGGGACGGACGAACTCACCACCGACGCCATCGACGACCTGGCCGACGCCGGCCTGCGGCGGATGGCGGTGAGCCTCGACGGCGCGACGGCCGAGTCCCACGACGCCTTCCGCGGCGAGTCCGGGAGCTTCGAGCAGACGCTCCGGGCCGCCCGCGACGCCGCCGACGCGGGGCTCCCCTTGCAGATCAACAGTACTGTCTGCGGCCAGACGGTCGAGGAACTCCCCGCCATCGCCGACCTGGTCGAAGAGATGGGCGCAGTCCTCTGGAGCGTGTTCTTCCTCGTCCCCGTCGGCCGCGGCGCGGTGCTGGACCCCATCTCCCCCGAGCGCGCCGAGCGCGTGATGGAGTGGCTCCAGGACGTCAGCGACGAGCGCCCCTTCGGCGTCAAGACGACCGAGGCGCCCCACTACCGGCGCGTCGGTATCGAGCGACGGCGAGAAGCCAGTGACGGGGATGGGAGCGAGGGAGACGGCAGCGAGGACCCCGCCACGAAGCGCCGTGCCGGCATCGTCGCCGGCGACGGCTTCGCCTTCGTGAGTCACACGGGCGAGGTGTTCCCCTCCGGTTTCCTGCCGAAATCGGCGGGGAACGTCCGCGAGGACGACGTGGTCGAGGTGTACCGGAACTCCAAGCTGTTCGAGTCGCTCAGGGACAGGGATCAGCTGAAGGGGAAGTGCGGCGCGTGTGAGTTCAAGAACGTCTGCGGCGGGAGCCGTTCTCGTGCGTTTGCTACGACGGGGAATCCGCTGGCGAGCGACCCACTGTGTGGGTACGTTCCCGAGGGCTACGACGGCTCGCTGCTGGTGGACGGCGAGTACCCCGCATCGAGCACGTGAGGACGTGCACTCGCGACACGCCGCCCGGGGCTGCTGGGGAGGTGGACCGTCGGCGATCAGCGCGTCCTGAGGCACTGCCCTACCGCCGTGCGTGGTGTCGGGACCGCGTTCGAACCGTTCCGTCGGCCCCACGAGGCCGATCCGACCTGCGACTCCCCTTCCGAACGGTCCAGTAGAGACGGGTGAACGCCACCACCGGCTCACTTACGTTTCGGTTACCCCTCTCGCGACGGAATCGCCGCCGTGACGACGTCCTTCTCGGCGACTAGTAACCACCCCGTAGTACGCGGCCCGGGCGAGATATGGCGGGCTACTCTGGCCGGCGTTGGCCTTACTGGCTGGACCCCGGAAAATAACAATACGGCGACGGCGCCCACAGTTACCCATGGCACACCAGGTCGACTGTAGCCAGGGAGACGAGTTCATGATCAAGTCCGAGGACGAGCACGAGGTCATCGAACACGTCAAAGAGCACGCGAAGGAGAAACACGATATGGATCTGAGCGACGACGAGGCACGCGACATGATTCAGTAGGTCCGAAGCTGATTTTGTTCACGCGGTGGCCCGTCCGCTGACGGCGTCGAAAACAGCCCAGTCGACGGGTCGTGAGCCGCGAGTCGTCTACGCGTCCGAAACCCGAACGATTCCCTAGCCCTCGTAGCCGGCGTAGTCCATGAGGCTGCGGAAGATGTCGGTGTCCATCGCCTCCTTGTAGACGATGCCGCCGACCATGCCGCCGGGGTAGCTGGTGCCGTTCATGGCGTGGCTGACCTTGTGGCAGTGCATCAGGTAGATGCCGGGGTCGGCGTCGGCCTCGAACTCGATGGTGTGACGCTGGGCGGGCGGGACGTCGGTGATGTCCTGGTAGTTGCGGGCGGCCTCCGGAATCGTCCCGCCGTCCCGGGAAATTACCTGGAAGCGGTGGTTGTGGAGGTGCATCGGGTGGTTCATGTACCCGTTGTTGCAGAGGTGGATCCGGACCGTGTCGCCGTGTTCGACGATGATGGGCGAGCCGTCTTCGGGGTGGAGGGTCCGGGGGGCGCACTTCCCGTTGATGGTGAACGTGTCGGGGCGGCGGTTCCGGACGTCGTAGGTGACGTCCTGGCCAGCCATCTGGCGGTTGAGCCGGGAGTCCCACTCCTTCATCGTGAGGAAGTACTCCTTGTCGGCCTCCTCGTAGCCCTTCGGGTCGACGCGGAAGATGCCGTACATCCCCATGTCGATGTGGCGGTGGGTCTGGTAGTGACAGTGGTAGAGGTGCGTCCCGGGGACGTTGGCGGGGATCTCGTAGGTGTGCTTCTCGCCGGGGTTGATCGTGATGCCCGTGGTCGTCGGGACGCCGTCGTTCTCCCAGGTCTTGCGCACGCCGTGGAAGTGGACGGTGTGGGGCTGGGCGCCGTCGGTGTTGTCGAAGGTGACCTCCATGTCCTCGCCCTCGGTGGTCCGGAGGATGGGACCGGGGACGCTCGGTTCGCCGTCGTCGGCCTGGAACGCCCAGACCTTCGGGAGTTCGACGGGGCCGCCCATCGACTGGCCGGGGTGGGCCAGGTGGCGCGCGGGCGTCGAGGTGAGCGTGACTTTGCCGCCCTGCTCGTCGACGTTGACGACCTCCGGGGGCGACGTCGTGGGGAGGTCCGACGCCGACTGCTGGGGCGTGGGGTCGCCCGCACCGGCGTCCACGCTATGCTGCGTTCCGGGCGTGGAGACACAGCCCGCCACGCTTGCGAGTAAGCCAGTGCTACCGGTCGCCTTCACGAAGTCGCGTCGAGAGATACCGCGTCCGGGTGCGCCGATGTGCTTCGTCATACAGGTGGTGATAAAGACCCGCAGTATATACCCCGGTAGGGGCGTTCTCAGCGACGAAGAACCATTCCCAGCGACTGGGAATCCGCACGTCTGGTTTATATGGAGTCGTCGTATCTCTCACCGATGAGCTCCCAGACGTACTCCCGGCGAAGCGTCCTTCGCGCCGGCGCTGGCGCTGCTATCGGCGGCGTGGCGCTGTCCAACGCACGACCCGCACGCGCACAGGGATCGTTCGACGACTACCTGAACAACGTCGACAACTACGACGGCGTCGTCGACGAGACGGGCAACGACCAGGTCACCGTCGAAGTCGGCACCGAGGCCAACGGCGGTAACTTCGGCTTTGGCCCCGCCGCCGTCCAGGTCGACCCCGGAACGACGGTCGTCTGGGAGTGGGTGGCGGGCAGTCACAACGTCGAAGCCGAAGACGGCAGCTTCGAGAGCGAACTCACCGACGAAGAGGGATTCACCTTCGAACAGACGTTCGACGAGGAGGGCGTCGTCGAGTACTTCTGTATGCCCCACAAGTCGATGGGGATGAAGGGCATCGTCGTCGTCGGCGACGTCCCGGGCGGCAACGGCGGGAGCGGCGAGTCCTCGAATACGGGATCGGGGTCGGCCCCCGGCTTCGACGGCTATCTGGACAACGCCGACAACTACGACGGCCTGGTCGACGAGACCGGGAGCGGCAACGTGACCGTCGAAGTCGGCACCGAGGCCAACGGCGGTAACTTCGGCTTCGGTCCGGCCGCGGTCCGCGTGGACCCGGGCACGACGGTCACCTGGGAGTGGGTGGCCGGCAGCCACAACGTCGAAGCCGAAGACGGCAGCTTCGAGAGCGAACTCACCGACGAGACCGGCTTCACCTTCGAGCAGACCTTCGAGGACGAGGGCGTGGTGAAGTACTTCTGCATGCCACACAAGTCGATGGGGATGAAAGGCGTCGTCGTCGTGGGTGACCCGGATCTCGGGGGCGCCGGCGGGAGCGGTGGCGAGTCGGGCGGGAGCGACGCCGGCGGCAGCGGCGGCGGGAACGGCGAGCTTAGCGGGGCCGACTGGGGCGCCATCGCGTTCGGCGTCTCCCTCGTGGCCGGCCTGCTGTCGCCGCTCGCGTTCGCGGCGTTCCTCGACAAGGACGACGGACGGCCGCTGGCGGGCGAACGTGTTCGACGGTGAACGCCCCAGATCCGCGTCGCCACCCGGCGATGTCGGTGGGGTTATGGTGCTCCCGTCGAGAGACCGGCAGGAGAGATGGTCCGTGACCCGTTCGGCGACCAGGAAGGGCCCGACTTCGAGGACGTCCTCGACGCGCTCGACGACGACGACTGCCGTGCGATCGTCAAGGCGCTCGAAGAACCCATGACGGCCAGCGAGATCTCCGAGGCCAGCGGCGTGCCGCTGTCGACCTGTTATCGGAAGATAGAACTGCTGACGGAGGCATCCCTCCTGGCCGAGGGCGTCGAAGTGCGGCCCGACGGGCAACACGCGAGTCGGTACGCCATCGACTTCGAGGAGGTCGTCGTCCTGCTCGACGAGGACCGCGAGTTCGACGTCGACATCGCCCACCGCCCCCGGTCGGCGGACCAGCGCCTGGCCACGCTCTGGTCGGAGGTTAGAAAGGAGACATGAGCCCGCACATCCCAAGTTCAGAGATCGGTATCATCGCGACGAAGACGCTCACGCTCGTCCTGGGCGGCCTCATCACGTACTACTCGTACAAGGCGTACAAACGGACCCGGGCTCGCGAGTTAGGCGCGCTCGCGCTCGGGTTCGGGGTGATCACGCTCGGGGCGTTCCTCGGGGGGAGTTTACACCTCGTGCTGGCCCAGTTCTTCGACATCCCGCTGGTCGTCCCCATCTTCATCGAGAGTCTCCTGATGACGGCCGGCCTCGCCGTCATCCTCTACTCGCTGTACACCCGGTGACGACTAGCGAGCACTTCTCACGCGCCGCCGGGCAGTAGCCCCCGTATCGAGTAGTCCCCGTGACGGACGACGACGAGCGCCAGGTTCGCCGCGAACAGCGCCACGCCGACGGCGAGAGCGACCGCCCCGACCCGTCCGAACGTGCCACCGAGGGCGTCGCCGCCAGCGAGCAGTGCCCCGCCGCCGAGGACGGAGAAGAGTTCGACGGCGGCGACCCGGCCGTCGTAGAGGTCGTCGACCATCGGCACCGGCTCGAAGCCGAGCAGGTCGCTGTACTCGCGGACCCAGATCAGGAACGGGACGATGTGGTAGAGCGTCCCCGCGACGACGAAGCCCACGACGCCGGCGAGCAGCAGCGGGCCGACGGTCGGTGCACCGTAGAGCCGCCCGAGCGGGTCGGTCCGCCAGGCAACGGTGGCTGTGATGCCCCACGCCACCGCGAGTCCGGCGACCAGCGCGTACCGGGTGAGCATCGGGTTCCAGTCGACCCGCGTCAGGCGGAGCCGGTTCATGAGGACGAGACCGACGCCCACGAGGGAGGCGGCCACGACCAGTCCCCCCAGCCTGGCGAGCCAGCCGTGGGCGAGGAGTCGTCCCAGAGCCAGTGCGGCGACGCCGATGGGAGAGAGCACCGTCTCCGCCCGCTGGAAGCCCAGTTCGACGGGGCCCAGTTCCGTCTGGGTGAACATCGTCGAAAGCTGGTAGAGAGCGCCGACGACCGTCGTCAGCACGGCGCCGAACACCGCCAGCGTGGCGTGGGCGCCCAGGAGTCCCTGGTGGTCGACGCCCGCGACGGGGAACAGGCCCAGTGTCAGGTCGAGCGCGAGCAGCGGCCCGAGCGCCGTGACGGCAAGGAACCACGCCAGCGCCACGGCGAAGTGACGCTCGGTCACGTCGAACTCGTCCACCCTGCTTAGCGTCCGCCCGAGGTTGTAGACGAACGTCCAGAACCCCAGCGCAGCGACGACTCCTGCGATCGGTGCCAGTTCGATCCGGCCGGTGAGAAACGCACTCGCCAGGCCCGCCAGCCCGAGGGTGACGAGTCCCAGTTGCCAGACTGCCAGCCGGCGGGAGTACAGGCCGACGTTGGACCACACCGGGACGAACTGCGTCATCGCGCCCATGATGGTCACGCAGACCCAGCCGGCCAGCAGGAGGTGGACGCTCCCGAGAGTGCCGTTCCTCCCTGTGGGCCCGGCTGCGACGACGACGATGCCGGCGAGCAGGAATGCCAGCCCGACGAGGAAGTGCCCGAGGGGGACGGCGGTCGGCGGACCCCGGTCCGCGTCGACATCCGCGGGTATCGCGCTCATGGATCGACGGAGGGTCCGAGCGTTGCTGGCTCTGGGCCCGAACGTGTTCGGGGAAACTGCCGGCCCGATGGCCGGAGTGCGGTCACCCATGGAAGACGCCACCGAGTCCATCCTCGCGGAGACCGGCGCACCGACCGACGCGCCCGTCGAGACGCTCGACGTCGCCGCCGCCGGCCCGCCCGCGCCGCTCCGGCAGACCCTCGAACTCCTTCCGGACCTCGACGACGACGTCGTCCTCGTCCAGTACAACGACCGCGCCCCCCAGCACCTCTATCCGAAGCTCGACGACCGCGGGTACGCCTACGAAACGGTCGAACAGGCGGACGCGACCGTGACGGTCGTCTGGCGAGAACAGTGAGCGGGCGGCTGGCGTCCGAGCGCGGTATCGACCGGGAGACCGGCGACGAATCGGCGAGCGACGACGACCTGGCGGCGGTCTGCGAGCGTGCCGAGACCGTCCGCAAGCAGGCAGTCGAACGCGCCTGTTCTCGACTGGCGGCGCGCGGCGAACTGACCGAGGCGGACCGGCTGGTCGTCGAGCGGCTGGCGGCGCAGATCGTGGACCGTATTCTGGTCGAACCTGCCGACGCGCTCGCGGCCACGGAAGACGGAGAAGCGGGGCCGGCGGCAGTCGAGAAGCTGTTCGCCGACTGAGTCAAGGGTTCGCGAGAACGACGAGCGCCCGCGCGTCCGTGACGGCCTTCGGCGATATCTGGGAGTCCCCGTCGAATCGAAGGAGGTCCCCCGCAGCGAGGTCGTGGGTCTCCTCGTCCAGGTCGAGCGCGATCTCGCCGTCCAGCACGTGAAAGAGGATCTCTCTGTCGCGGTGGTCGTGGGCCGGGACGCGATCCTCGGCCGACAGCGAGAGGTGGACGGTCCGGGGTTCGCCCTCGAACAGCGCCGCCCGCCCGTCCTCGTCGGCGACGTCGACGTTCGCTCGTTCGACGGTCATTCCTTGGGGAGCGTCGCGACGAACTTGCCCGGTTCCCGCTGCTCGCAGTCGTAACCGTCGGCGTCGAAGGCCTCGACCTCGGCCTGGAACTCGTAGAACAGCGGCTTCGGTTCGTGGTCGTTGACGATTTCGAGGGCCTCACCGCTACCGAGCGCCTCGAAAGCCGAGTGGATCATCGGGTGGCGTTCCGCCGGCGGGACGTCGCGCAGGTCGAGCGTCGTTTCTGGCATGCGACTGGCGGTTCGTTCCTGGGCCCGGAGGGGGTTCCCCCGAATATGTTCGGCTGGTGGAGTGGATCGCGAGAACGCTCATTCGAGTTCCGGTTCGAACTCGCCCTGCGCGAGTCCGCGCCGAACTGGCTCGTGGGCCGCTTTCCCCGGTGGCGGTGCGGTCACGAGCGTCGCCTGGAGTTCCGTCTCGGCGCGGACGCCGCGCTTCTCACCGGCCGGGACGACGACGACCGATCCGGGTTCGACGTGGTGGTCGGTGTCGCCCTCGCGGACGATTCCCTGCCCGGAGTGCACGGTGATGGCCACCTGGCTGTCCGGCGCGTGGACCGGGATGAACTGACCGGGCCGGAAGTAGCCCATGACCACCTTTTGACTAGCCGATTCGTGGAGGACGTTGGCACGGAAGCGGTCGTCCGCGAAGGCGTGCTCGCTCGTGAAGTCTGTCGCGACCATACGGGACGGTCGACGCCCGGACGGCTCCCGATTGTGTCGAACGTGTTCGGGAGTACGGATAGCCGAGTCGCGACTCAACTGCCACTGTGAACCTCCCCAGTCCGTTCGCCACCGACGGCGACGAGAGCTTCGACCGGTACGACGAGTTCGTCCCCGACAACCTCCCCGAGATTGGCCCGTTCCTCGCCGGCCACGGCGTGCTTGCGGGCCGGGACCACGCCGCGTTCCACCGCCTCGCCCACGAGCGCTTCGAGGACCGTGGCGTCTACGACATGACCTTCGGCTACAACCTCGCCCGGCTGAACCTCGACCCGCGCCATCCCGACGCCGGGTTCCGCTATGCGCGCCAGGCTGACGACCCGTCGGTCCTCCGGGCCGAGTTCACGCCGACGACCGAGTTCTGCCCCCAGAGCGACACGCTCTGCCTGGGCGCGTTCCGGGCCTGGAACGGCGCCCAGGAGTACCACGAGTACGACCTCGTCCGGGTCCGCGTGGCGCCGATGCACCACCAGGCCGTCGCCATCAACGGGAAGCTCACGCAGTTAGAGGAGCAGTTCCGCGAATCGGGTGACCTGACCGCGATCGCGGAGGCCCGGGATTCGTCGACCACCGGGTCGTCGACCAGCGACGTGCCCTTCTGAGGACGACGGAGGCTCGGTAGCGTCCCGCTGGGCCGGCGCGAACATGTTCCGGACAAATCTGACGGGGCACTCTCTTGAATCCCCCCAGTATCATGGCTCCCGCAGGGACGCTCGCGACGACGGCGGTGATGGCGGCGCTATCTGTCGTCGTCGTCGCGATGCTGGCACGCGTCGAGGACTGGCACGACTACGTTCCGACCGGCGGCGGCCCCGGACACGGCGACGAGGTCGGTCACGGCCACGCCGAGAAACCGTCCGGGATCGTGCGCTGGCTGACGACGGTCGACCACAAAGATATCGGCCTCATGTACGGCGTCTTCGCCGTCGTCGCGTTCGCCTGGGGCGGCATCGCCGTCGTGTTGATGCGCCTGGAACTGGTGACGCCGCCGAGCGACCTGCTCACGGCGAGTACGTACAACGCACTGATGACCAGTCACGGCATCACGATGCTGTTCCTCTTCGGGACGCCCATCCTGGCGGCGTTCTCGAACTACCTGATCCCGCTGCTCATCGGCGCCGACGACATGGCCTTCCCGCGGATCAACGCCATCGCGTTCTGGCTCTTGCCGATGGGTGCGATACTCATCTGGGCCGGCTTCTTCCTGCCGGGTATCGACCCGGCCCAGACGTCCTGGACGATGTACACCCCGCTCTCTATCGAACAGCCGAGTCGGGCCATCGACCTCATGGTGCTGGGCCTGCACCTCACCGGCGTCGCCGCGACGCTGGGAGCGATCAATTTTATTACCACTATCTTCACCGAACGTGGCGAGGGCGTCACGTGGGCCACGCTGGATATCTTCAGCTGGACGGTGCTCGTCCAGTCCGCTCAGATCCTCTTTGCGTTCCCGCTGCTGGGCAGCGCGCTGGTGATGCTCCTGCTCGACCGCAACGTCGGGACGACGTTCTTCACCGCCGACGGCGGCGGACCGATCCTCTGGCAACACCTGTTCTGGTTCTTCGGCCACCCCGAGGTGTACATCCTCGTCCTGCCGCCGATGGGGCTGGTGAGCTACATCCTCCCGAAGTTCACCGGCCGGAAGCTGTTCGGGTTCAAGTACGTCGTCTACTCGACGCTCGCACTCGGCGTCCTGAGCTTCGGCGTCTGGGCCCACCACATGTTCGCGACGGGCATCGACCCCAGGCTGCGTGCCTCCTTCATGGCCGTCTCCATCGCCATCGCCGTCCCGAGCGCGGTCAAGACGTTCAACTGGATCACGACGATGTGGAACGGCAGCCTGCGACTCACCGCGCCGTTCCTCTTCTGCGTCGGCTTCGTGTTCAACTTCATCATCGGCGGGGTCACCGGCGTGTTCGAGGCGTCCATCCCCGTCGACCTGATCCTCCACGACACCTACCAGGTCGTCGCCCATTTCCACTACGTCATCATGGGCGGCATCGCCTTCGCCGTCTTCGCCGGCATCTACTACTGGTTCCCCCTCTATACCGGGCGCTGGTACCAGCGCACGCTGGCGAAGTGGCACTTCTGGCTGACGATGGTCGGCACCAACGTGACGTTCTTCCCGATGATCCTGCTGGGCTACGCCGGCATGCCGCGCCGGTACGCGAGCTACGAGGTCACGGTCGGCCCCATCGAACTGTTCGCCGGCCTCCACCAGGTCGCGACCCTCGGGGTCGTCCTGCTGACCTTCGGCCAGCTCATCTTCGTCTGGAACCTCGTCACCTCGTGGCTGGAAGGCCAGCGCGTCCAGAGCGGTGACCCATGGGACGTCGACGACCACCCCACCGCCGCCCGCGAGTGGGAGTGGTTCAAGCAACAGCGCAAGCTGGCGGTGGCGGACGGCGGCGACGAGGATGCTGGGGAGTCGTAACGGCACGACGTTCTGCTGGTCAGTACAGGACAGGGAGTTACCGATCAGGGGGCCAGCGAGACAACTGTGAGCACGACAGCTACCACCTCGAAAGCCCTCGGCGGGCTGGGGTCGCTATCGTTTCTTCCAGTGATTAAATCGCAAACACACCGCTAACTAAGCACACCGACACAACGGAACCGTGACGACGAAAAAGAACGGCCGCAGGAGAAATCAAGCGCGTAGACCGGCCTCAGGGACAGCCGATGTCCGACGACGACGGCTCCGAGGAGCCGTAGTGGTTGTTCTCGAACTCGACGTTCTGCCAGCTGGTGGTGTGGACCTGGATGATGGCCTCGTCGGTCCAGCCGTCGGGGGTGCTCCGCGGTTCCTTCGGGTTGTAGAACCAGTTGTCGTAGACGTACGCGCCGTCCGAGGGGACGCCACGGATGGCCACCGCCGGCGCGTTCTTCTCCTTCTGGTCGTGGTCGACGACCTCGACGGTGTTGTTGTAGATCTCGATCCGGTCGCCGCCGGGCTTGTGCTGGTCGAAGACGTGGGAGATGGCCGTGCCGGTGACGTGGTTGTAGCGGGCCGTGTAGTCGCCGCCCGTCGATTCGACGCTGTGGCGGTTGTCGTAGAAGTGGTTGTACTCGACGATGACGTCGTTCGCGCTCGTCGTCGCCACGCCGTAGCCCGAGCCGCCCTCGGTGTTGGTGTGGAGCTCGCTGTGGTGGACGTGGGCCGACTGCTGGCACCGGACCGCGGCCCAGCCCCAGCCGGAGGCCTCCACGTTGTCGACCTCACAGCCGCTGCCGGCCAGCGTCAGGCCCTGTTCGAGGACGCCGCGGTCGTACCAGTCGCTTCGGGGCCCCTCGATCCGGAGCCCGGTGACGCGGACGTCGTCGGCCGCTTCGAGCATCGGCCACGGGTGGCGGTCGGTGTAGAGGCGGCCGCCGGCCGCGCCGTCGATGCCCCGGTCCGAGGCGAGCGTGACGCCGCTGGGGATGGAGAACTCGCTTTCCCCCATGTAGATGTCGGCGTCGCCGCTGACGTAGACCACGTCGCCGGCAGATGCGCTCTGGAGGGCGTCGTTCAGCTGGGCCTTCGTCGAGACGACGACGTCGGCCGCGGACTCGGAGACGGTGTTCGCATACCCCTCGCCGCCGCCGATGACCGGGCCGTCGTTGTCCGGCGGTTCCTCGCCGGTGAGCTCGTAGGCCGAAACCTCCTCGCCGTCGAGGGTGAGCGTGAAGTCGCCGTCCATGGGAGAGAAAGCGGTGACGTCGCCCGTCAGGTCGAAGGTGTCACCGTAGCCGTTGCCGGTGAGGCCGCTGACCTGGTAGGTGCCGTCGGCGTTCTGCTCGATGGTGTCGTTGTTGGTCTCGGCCGCGAACTTGCTGCCGTCCTCGACGCGCTCGGCGCCGTCCGTGACGGTGAAGGTGTAGTCGATCTCCGAGGGCGAGACGATGCGGAGCCGCTTTGCCTGTTCGGGCTCCTGGCCGGTGAGTTCGTAGGCCGACATCTCCTGGCCGTCGACGGTGATCGTGTAGTCGCCCTCGAGCGGGGTGAACTCGGTGACGTCGCCGTACACGGTGAAGGAGTCGCCGTAGCCGTTTCCGGTGAAGCCGTCGGCGGTGACCGTGCCGTCGTCGTTCTCGGTGATCGAGTCGTTCCGGGTCTCGGCGGCGTTCCGGCTGCCGTCCTCGATGCGCTCGACGTCCTCGGTCGCCGTGAACCGGTAGTCCACCTCGGTCGGCGAGGTGACGACGACCTTTCGACCCGTGTCGGGGAACAGTTCCTCGGCCGAGTCGCCGAAGCGGACGTAGGCCCGGCCGTCGATCTCGATGGTCGAGACCCAGCCGGCGTACCTGATAGCGACGTAGCCCTGGTCGACCGCCCCCTCGACGCGGGTGTCGGTGGCGGTCGCGACGTCGTTCCCGTCGGTTGGGACGACCTCGATGGCCTCCGAGGCCTCGACGACGTAGTGGCAGACCTCCTCGGTGCTGGTCGTGTCCAGCAGCATGTACTTCGATGGCGTGGTCTGGGCACTGGCGCCCCCGACGCCGAGCAGCGTCGCGGCCGCGGCCGAGCCCGTCAGCGTCAACACACTTCGTCTGTCGATTAATCGTTCCTTACCGGCAGTAGTGTCGTCTTTCTCTGTCACTGTACCCGGCTTTCTCTGGAGTTTTAGGTTAAGTGTTGTCGCGAGTAACTGGCGGAAACCACCCTGTTTGGCGTCGATTACGTCCCGGGAAGGACCGGTTACACCAAGTTAGTTACCAGATAGAGGCGGACTCCTCGTTCGAAGATGCGGATAAAGAGCCACTCTGACAACAAGAAGAGGGCGGTACGGTCCGCTTACCCCGTCGTAACACTCCGATACCGGCCACGCGCGTCCCGGACAGTACCCCGTTGGGAGCCTACGGGACGATCAGCCGGACGCCGCGTTCGACCGGGTCCGGCAGCAGTTCCGCGGCCTCCAGCAACTCCTCGCCGTCGACGGCGCCGGTGCCGAGCGCGACGGCGGCGAACGCGAGAAAGCCCACGGCGGGGACGACGGCGAACGCGACCAGCGTGCCGGAGATGATCGCATCGAGTCCGACGATCAGCGGGGCGCCGACGGCGACCGTGGCCAGCAGTCGGGTCGGTCGCAGCCCCGACAGCGGGTCGTACCCCAGGTGGCGCGCGCAGGCGACCTGCAGGACGAACATCGACCCGTAGCCGATACTCGTCGCGGCGGCGGCGCCGGACATCCCGTAGACGGGGATCAGGGCGTAGTTCAGACCGGCGTTGACGGCGGCCGCCCCGCCGGTGGCGACGATGAGCGGCGAGAGGTCGCCGTTGGCCTGGTTGATCCCGTACAGCGGGCGGGCGAGCGCGAACCCGAGTGCACCCGGCAACAGCAGCGTCAGCGGCTCCAGCAGGACGACGAACTCCTGGCCGTAGTAGAAGGGGACGAACCGGTCGGCCAGTGTGTACACCCCGATGGCGAGCAGTGCCGTCAGCAGGAACGCGTAGCGCGTGACCCTGGTGGCAAGGTTCGAGATGGCCTCGTGCCGGTCGTTCGACCAGAGGTTCGACGTGGAGTGGAGCAACAGCGTCTGGAGCGATATCGGGACGAGCCACATGTACTCGGCCAGCGCCAGCGCCGCCTTGTAGTAGCCCGTCTGCGCGCTGTCGCCGAGGAGCCGCAGCATCACGATATCCACGTGGAACAGCGACATGAGCAGTAGAACCAGCACGATGTTGAGGCCGTTGAACGAAAGCAGCTCACGCCTCGGAAAAGAGGGCGCGCTCGACCGGAGCACCCGTGGGATCGAGACGTGTCGCGAGAGGACGAACCCGCCGACGACGGCCGTGAGCGCGGAGGCGGCGATCTTCCCGATCAGGAAGCCCGCGACGCCGTAACCGATCCACGCCAGCCCCAGGCTGACGCCGAGCCAGGTGAGCTTCCCCGTCACGACGAGCGACTCGGAGTACTTCTCGAGGCCGACGCCCATCAGCGACCGGCGGACGAACGCCCGGAGCTGGGCCGCGACCACCAGGCCCGCCAGCAGGTAGAAGTAAATTCGGAACTGCGGGGAGAGCAGGCCGTCGACCAGCCCGAGCCAGGTGGCGCCCGCCATGAGGACGCTCCCGACCAGCGCGAGCCCGACGGCGAGTTTGCCGTAGAAGCCAAGCACCTGCTCGCGCCAGCCCGCGACGTCCCGTTCCTCGGCGACGAACTTCTGGACGCCCTCGGTGACCCCGGAGCTCACCAGGATCATCAGCATGGAGAACGTCGACATCAGGAAGGCGTAGTCGCCGTAGCCGTCGGCGCCCAGCGCGCGGACGACGAAGGGCAAGGAGAGCACGCCGACGAACGAGACCAGTATCTTGGCGTTCAGGATCGAGAGAAAGCCGCTGGTCAGCTTGCGCTTCACGCTCTCCCCCCTCGCACGCGGGTCGGTCCGACCCCGTCGGGCCCGGCGACCCCGGGCCGACGCTCCCGCGACGTAACCGTTGGCAGTCCCATCGCTACGATCCGTGGGCGGCCCGGGGAAGGTAATACAGCGTCTACCCGTCGAACATAGTGCCAACCGGCGCTATCAGTCAGCCTCTATGGCCGCGGTGATAGAGACGGTGTCCGCGCCCGACCGCTCGACGGTGACGCGACAGTCGGCGTATTCGAACGTCAGGCCCATCGATTCGGCGCACCCGGACGGACGGGGCGCGAGCAGCGCGTCGAGAGCGTCCGGGTCGACTACCCGGAACAGCGGCGGCAGGTCCGTCACGTCCCGCGACGTCGCGTCGGCGACCGTCTCGACCACGGCCCGGCTGACGTGCTGTCCGTCTCCCGACGTCGTCACCGTTCGTCGTCGCTCACTCACAGAACTATCACGACAGTGTGTTCAGCCCCGTCCCAGATAGCGGCTGTTTGTATATCTGTAGAATCGGATCGCCCGAGGGGGCGCTCTCACCGGCCGAGCCCGCCGCCATCGTCGAATATCGGCGTCAGGAGCTTGCGGAGGCTGTCCCGGAGGTGGCGGTTGAACGTCGGCTGGCTGACGTCGAGGCGCTCGCCGACCTCCTGGCCGGAACGCTCTCGGGGCCACTCGAAGTAGCCGCTCAGGTAGGCCATCTGGAGGGCGTCCCACTGGCGGTCGGTGAGCCGCTCGCGCAGCGCCGTCCGGAAGTCCGCCCGGGTCGTCGACTCGGCCTCGACGTCGCGCCGGGCCACCAGGTCGGTCCCGGGGTAGCGGTCCTGGACCATGCCGACGAACGAGGCGACGTCGGTCCCGGGCGGGAGGCGGACGACGGCGCGGCCACCCTCGCCGTCGGGCGCCACCGACTTCGGGACGACCGCGTGGTCGAGCAGAGTCCCGAGCAGTCCCGTGCCGTCGACCACCCCGTCGTAGGTCACCTCCTCGTCCCGCTCGGCGGCCAGGGAGAGCGAGGTGAACGCGCCGGCCGCCGCGGCGGCCGCCTCGACCCGCTCGGCGGTCGCCCCCTCGACGGTGAGAAACACGCCGAGGCGACCGGCCGCCTCGTCGTCCGGTTCCGGCACGACGCCGTCCACCTGGACCGTCTCGCCCGTCCGGACGGCGAAGTCGACGACGGGGTCGTCGTCGGGGAGGGCGAGTGCGAGTTCGGTCGCCCGACCGCTGACGAGCGCCCGGCGCCGGTCCATGGCGTTGCAGGCGAACGCGACCGCCCGCCCGACGTCGGTGAGCACCGACTGCGCCCGGTCGTCGAACGTCCCCGGTTCGTCGCTGTAGACGGACACCAGCCCGTAGGAGACGCCCTCGTAGACGAGCGGGACCGCGGCGACGGACGCGACCCCGCGGTCGCGGGCCGCCCGTCGCCAATCGGCGTCGTCGGTCGCCGCGCCGACGTCGTCGGTGACCTGCATCGAGCGGGTGGCCGCCGCGCGGCCCGCCGGTTCCGCCGCCGGCTCGGCCGTCGCGGCGACGGACACCGCGTCCAGGTACGGCGCCGCCTCTCCGGCCGTCGCTCGCGGGGTGACCCGGTCGCTCGTCGCGTTCGTCTCCCCGACCCAGGCGAACCGCCAGCCCGGGACGTCGGTCAGAGCCTCACAGACCCCGCGGTCGACCGCCTCACGGGTCGACGCCGTCACGAGCGACGCGATCACGTCCCCGACGAGTGTCCGGTACGACCGGGCGCGGACCCGTCGCTCGCGCTGGGCGCGGACGGCGTCGAGCTGGCGGTCCACGGTCGCCTTGGTGGCGCCGTCGGCCAGAAGCTCGTCCGGGGGGACGTAGAACGCGTTCGGACAGACCGCCCCGTCGGCGACCAGGCGGGGATGGGTCCGGACGACGTCCCGCAACACGGCCGGCGGAAATCGGTCGCGGTCGTACTGGCAGAGGCCGGTCATCGGCAACCCCGACCAGACGTCGTTGAGGGTCGCCTCGTACTCGACGAGCGCGTCGGCGACCGCCCCGCGGTCGCCACCGGCCGCCCACGTCATCTCGGCGGTGAACCTGACGTGGTCGTATCCCCCGTCTTCGACGGCCGCTGACACCGTCTCCTCCAGGTACTCGATCGTCTCCGCCGGGTCGAAGGACCCGCCGGCGAGGTAGATGTCGTCCGTCGAGTGGAAGGTGAGTTGTCCCGTCTCTCGGGCCGCCGCGACGTCGATGCCCGCCCGTTCCATCGCCGCGACGACGTCGGCCGTCGCGGTGTCGTCGAGGACGCAGAGACACCAGTCGCCGCGCTCCAGGCCCGTCCGGACGAACGGGACGGCGGCCCCGAACTGTTCGTCCCGGCTCTCGTAGAGGAGGGCCGCGTGGTTAGCCGGTCCCCCGTGGTCGAACGCGGCGTCGATCCGCTGCTGATCGGCAGCCAGGCGGTCACCACCGCTGCTAGCGTCGGATCCGAGAGGGTGTTGCATTGGAGAGTCGCTCGTCGTCCCGGTCGCGCTCGATGGTCGGCGACGGCCGTTCCGTTTCTCCCCTCCCCGGGCCACCGATTCCACCGGCGACGACCGACAACGCGCGTACCGAGAGCGTATGCGACACGAACTGAAGGGGGCATGCCCTAGCTCTTTAGGTACCGCGGTGAGCCGCTGTCGCGACCGTCCGCTAGAAGACGACGTTTCGCCGTTCGTCGCACCGCGCACACTCGCCGAAGGGTCGGGCGGACCCGATTCAGTCCCGAGACAGCGCGACCTCGAAGGCGTCGCCGTCTTCCAGCGAGTCGCCGACGTCGTCGAGTTCCTCGCGCAGTCGGGCGAGTCGCTCCTCGACGGAGGCCAGTTCGTCGGCGGTCGCGTCAGCGCCCGTCACGAGTTCGGCGTAGCGCTCCGAGAGCGCGTAGTACGTCGCGAGCGTCCGGTCGTACCGGCCGCGACGGTGGAGCCAGCGGACCGTGGTCCGGAGCGCCTGGTCGTCGGCCGGTCTCTCGACGACCCCGTCACACCGGTCGCGGAGCGACTCGGCGACGGGCGCGTCGGCGATGGCCGCGACCTGAAAGCGACAGTCGCGCTCCGTCCCCGTCTCGACCAGGCGGTCGAGGGCGAACTCGTCGCTCGTCTCGTCGACGACGAGGACCGTGACGTTCCCGTCCAGACTGGCGATCGCATCGGCCTCGGAGTCGGCCGTCCGGACCGGGTAATCCTGCCGGAGCACCGACGCCAGCCGCGCCCGCTCGGTCCCGTCGGTCACGCACACCAGCACCGCGTCGTTCTTGGTACCGATCCCGACTTCGGCGTCGTCTAGATATGTCCTGTCCATAGTCAGTCAGCGGTGCGGCCGATTCCGGACGCGCTCGCGTGGGCAGTCACGTCGGACCCCCTGTGGGAGCCCCGGTGCCACCAGGTGGCCGGTTCCGGTCGAACTGGACGACGAGGTCGAACAGCGTCGACAGCTTGACGACCGTCGCCGGGTCGTGGACGTCGGCGTCGATGTGGTAGACGCCGCGGGCGCCGGTGCGTCGCACGCGCGAGAGCACGACGTGGAGGAAGTCGAAGGCCGTCTCCACGTCGACGTACTCCAGCAGGTCCGTCAGCGAGTAGAAGCACATCGCCGTTCCGGCGCCGTGAGCCGCCACCTCGTCGGCGACGGTCTGGCCGAACGCCTCGACGGGGAGGACGTCGTCGACGTGCGTGACGTCCGAGCCCGTCCCGGCGTCGTCAGCGGTGTCCGCGGCGGCCACCGACCGCGAGACGCCGTCGGTGGAGACGAACGAGAACGAGGCCGACCCGCGGGGGAACGACCGTCGCCACGGCTCCAGGAAGTCCCACGGCGACTTCGACATCGTCACGCCGACGACGTGATTGGGTGGTGATTCGAGCGATACCAGCAGTTCAGCGAAGAGTGACTCGACGGACTGACCGACTTCGGATGCGACGAGGAGAACGTTCGTCGCGTCGTCGAGAGCCGCCTGGTCGAGGTGGGGGAATCCGGTCATTCGGCGGGCCACCTTCGTTCGCCCAGTTGGGGCATAATCGTTGTTAGGTATAGCATTCTACACCCTCTTAAGTATTTTCTCGGCCGGAAAATCGCACCACTGCGCGGGATTGTATCGTTCAATGACCGTTTCGATTCGTATTCTTACAGTTATTTTTACGGTTGAAATATTCCATATCTTTAGATAAATTGAATGCAGTCGGTATCCATGTCCTACCTGGATATGAGCCAGACTGAATCCAAAACGGCCGCGTTCCTCGAATCACACCCCAAACTCCTCGGCGCGCTGTTCATGGCGCTCGTCCTCCTCACGCAGGCCGGCGCGGGGGCGGGTGCGGTCGTCGGAACGACGGCAGGCCCCTAAAGTATAGTCGACGAAGAGATTTCGTTACTCCAGTGTAGCGTGTCATCGACCAACACCGGTTGTGTTTCCATCTCCAGAAACTCGTCTAGTTCGTCGGCGGTCATCGTGAAGTGATCGAAGAGTCCGGAGTTGAGATACTGGACGTTCTCACTGGTGGCGTACATCGACGCCAGAGAACCGAGGTGATAGTGTTTGGAAGGGTGCCCATAGAGCCCGACTCGGAAGTGGTTCGGACCGTTCACCTCTACCGTGGCGGAAATCGACGTCCCCGACTCGCTCTGTACGATCGAGGCGTTCCCGTCTCCCACGACCATGTAACGCTGGGCCAGACGGTGGCACTCTTCGAGGAGGTCCAGCATCGACAACAGTGAGAACCCCTGATTCAGGAAGTGTGAGACCGTCCGTCCGATCTCCGTGGCGGTCCGGTTGAGCACCTCGGTCAGCGTCACGACGCCGCCGAGGGCGCCGGCCTCGACGAGCCCCTGGCCCTGGTCGTAGGACTGGCAGGCGTTCAGCAGGAAGGCGCCGACGTCGACCTCGGTGAGCGAGCGAGCGTCGAGGTGGCCGTCGGCACAGCGTATCCCGTCGGCGTCGACGTGGCCGATGTAGTGGAGGAAATCGTAGTTCTCGCGGAGCAGGGCGGCGAGTTCGTCTGTGGTGACTCCCTCACGGGTGGTGATATCGAACTCGATCCACTCGCGCATGCCGTAGACGTCGCCGACGGCGTTCTCCTCGCGCATCGCGGGGTCGTTGCACACCACGAGCACGCGGATGCGCTCGTCGCCCGTGGGCTCGACCGCTAGCCGGCGGTAGAGCTGTTCGACGGTGACCTTGCTGGCGCCGAGCGGGACGCCCGGGCCGATGTAGGTCTGCTCGATGCTGTCGGCCGGCGGCGGTTCGAACACCAGTTCGCCCGTGTCCGACCCGTCGTCGCTGCGGGCCGGGCCGCTGGAGCGGGTAGCAGGCCCGCGGACGAACGCCGGTCGGGCGCTGGCACCTCCTTGTCGGGCGACGTCGACTCCCGGCTGGCCGCGGAAGAACGAGCGCACCTCGGGCGTCGAGTCGTCGAGCGAGCGCGAGTGCAGCGTCGACGCCGCTGGACAGCGGATCGCCGCGAGTTCGTTCGCAAGAAACGGGAGGGCGGAGACGTGCTCGGCGTCCGGGACGACGTCGGCGGTGAGCTTCCACGCCGGGACGGCCCTGGCGATGGTCTCGTAGGGGACTGCGAGGTACTCGCGGAGCTGGGCGGCGAGGGGGCGGTCGTAGAGCGACGCGAAGTCGAGGTCGACCGCTTCCTCGACGAGGCCACGCTCGTGGAGGTCGACGTCGTAGTACCCCTCCGTGCGCGTGACGCAGTCGAGCAGGAACGCCTGGCGAAGGACGCGCGTCACCGTCGCCTCGAAGTCGCCGTCGGCGTCCAGCGGGAACGACGCGCCGTCAGCGTGGAGCATCGGTTCCTCGCCGATTTCGACGGACGCGCCGAGGTAGTACGCCAGCGACGCGACGGCGAAGAGATGGCCCAGGTCCGGTGGGACCTCGATGGTGACGCCGGTGTCGGGCGCCTCGATGGCGTCGGGGACGTCGAGTGCCGGGCCGAGTTCGATCAGCGGCGGGTGTCCCCGGAGCGTCGGGAACGAGCGCTCGCAACTGGTCGTCTTGAGCGCCGAGCCGAGGTGAGACAGCGCCGTCGCGACGTCCGCGGGGTCGGTGGTCGTCTGAATAGTGGCCGCGGGTCGCTCGTGGAACGAGCGCGCGCCCACGGTCACCGACGCGGCGCCGGGGAACGTCAGGCGGACCCGGCCGTCGCGCGGTTCGACGTCGACGCCCCCTTCGACACGGAGGTAGAGTTTCATCTTCGCCGAGGACAGTTCGACGTAGTACTCGTCGGGGGGAAGCGACACCGACTCGCCGCTGGTACACTGGGCGACGAGGTTCACGTCCGCGTCCCGGACCCAGACGTCGACGAGGTGAGGCGTCTCCAGTTCGGTCGCGGCGACGGTCGCGGCGGTGTCGACGGGCAGCGCGAACGCGTCGGTGTCCGCGTGGGCCGGATGGACCGGCACGGGCGTGAGGAGCGTGAATTGGGCGCTCTCGATGGGGTCGCTGATCTTGATCCCAGTGGGGCCAGTGATCGGCTCGATGTCCGGCGTCGTGTCCGTCATGTGCGATGGGAGTCGACAGGCCACAGCCCCGCCCGGGCTCCAGCCGTGGTCGTTCGTACCGTGTCAAGAGCGTAGCCGGAGAAAAGCCTTCCTCACAGCGTGTGGGATCCCGTCGCCCGCCCGCTATTTCCCCCGTCGGAAGCGACGGAGCGCCGATACCGGCCCACCGTGGGCGCTCACCTGCCAGCCCGGATCGCGTCGGCGATTTCGTCCATCTCCTCGTCGCCGACGCCTGGCCTGTCGTCGAAGAGGGCGTGGATCGGCTGCTGGCCGTCGTCGCCGGACCGGGGCACGATATGCCCGTGGACGTGGGGCACCTCCTGGCCCGCCTCCTCGCCGTTGTTGAACGCCACCGTCGTCGCGGGGGCGTCGACCGCGTCCTCGACCGCCGGGACGACATCGTGGAGCAGCCCCAGCACCTCGGCCGCGACGTCGTCTGGCACGTCGTTCAGCCGATGGTAGTGCTCTTTCGGGATCACCAGGGTGTGGCCCGGCGCCAGCGGATTGGCGTCGAGGAAGGCGACGGCGTCGTCGGTCTCGGCCACGACGTTCGCGGGAATCTCGTCGGCCACGATCTGACAGAAGATGCAGTCCGATTCCATGTCCAAGGGTGGGAGTGGACCGTCTATGAAAGTTGGTGTGAGAGGTACTTCTTGGTCGGGTTGTCGGAGTGCGCGTTTCGGAGAGAGATCGATCGGGCTGCTCGTTCGGAGTCGGTGTCGATACCGCCAACACCTCGAAAGCCCTCGGCCCGCTCGCTAAGAGCCGATGACGATACCGCCAACACCTCGAAAGCCCTCGGCGGGCTGAACTCGCGCGGACCACGCTGCGCGCCTTACTTCGTTTGGTGCTTACGGGTCCGTGCTTCGTTCAGCCCGCCTCGCCCTTTCAGTCCTCCAGGACCGAGACTGCAAAGCTCGCGCACGGAGGCGCTCGCGATTGACTCCACCAAACCTCCCCGGTCGCTCGCCGTCCGGCGAGCGACACGCTTCCTGACCGCTCCGCAACCGCCCGGCCGGGAGCGGAGCGGGCGCGAAGCGACCGCGTTTGCTCGAACGGCGAAGCCGTGAGAGGCCGTCTCGTCGGCCGACCCGGGGAAGGCAGGGCTGCTGTCCCTGGAGGAATGAAAGGGCGAGGGACGGTCGACGAAGTCCGACGAAGTAAGCACCGAACGAAGTGAGGCGCGCAACGAGTCGCACGAGTCGAGCGGGCCGAGGGCTTTCTTTCTGTCGACATCATCGCTCGCACCCGAAATTGCGTATATACGAACGGAGAATATCCACTCACGGCAATCAGCTCCTAGTCCAGCGAGTCGACGGTCTTCTCGGCCCAGGTGACGGCGTACTCGGCGCCGTACTCGCGGTAGGCCTGTGTCTCCAGCGCGGCGAAGGGCGTGGGCGGTTCCACGTCGTGCTTGACCGCGGAGCAGGCCAGTTCCGCGGCAGCGGCGAAGTCGGTCCGGCCCATCGCGACCTCCTCGCTCAGGTCCGAGAGGCGCGGCTCCAGGCGCTGGCCGGCGTCGACCCAGGCGGCGTGCAGTCCGTCCAGATCGCCCTCCCAATCGGCGAAGACCTCGCGGGAGTGGAGACCCACGTAGGCGTCGAACAGCGCGGCGGCGAGCTGGTAGGTTCCGGCGGGGTCGAGCCGGTCGTCGACGGCGTCGGCGAGGTCAGCGTAGCGGTCCGCGAAGAAGCCCAGGAAGTGCTCGGGCAGGTCGAGACCCACCTCGACGAACGCCTCGGCGAGCAGGAAGTCGACGAAGTCCTCGGGCGAGCCCGCCAGACGGGGCTTGACAAGCACGACTGGCGGGTCAGTCTGGCGGGTCCAGGCGACCCCGCCGTCGCCGGGCATACCGACGGTGAAGGTCGTCGAGGCCAGCCGGTGGAGCGGTTCGGGGGCGTCGGCGGGCACCCAGTGGTCGGGGTAGGAGAGCGGGTCGACAGAGTCCGTCAAGAGGAGGAGGTCCTCGGCGACCGCGGGGTCGAGCGTCTCGAAGTCGCGCTCGCAGTCGCGGACGACCGCACCCGCCGCCTCCCGGTCGCGGACGGTCGCCACCTCGCCGTCGAGGGGACGTTCCGAGAACATCACGCCGAGACGAAGACGAAGCTGGCGACGACGAGGAGCGAGAGGAGTGCGGAGATACCGACCGTGCCGACGACGATCTTCGTTGCCTTGCTCATACGCGCATCCTCGGGAGGGGCCGACATTAAAGCTTCAGTTCTCGGCGACGATGGCGAGCATCCTCGGCGACGATAGCGAGCATCGACCGCTGTCGGCCGACAGGTGTCAGTCCCCGCCGTCGAGCAGCGTCCGCGTCCGCTCGTTCAGCCTGGCTATCGATTCGCTGGCGGCGTCGAGTAGTTCGTCCTGGGGCTCGGCGAGGCCGGGCTGACCGTCCGGGTCCGGCGTGCCGACGACGACCGTCCCGACCATGCCGTTGGCCCGGTGGGGCTCACAGTAGTAGTCGTAGACGCCGGGCGTCTCGAAGGTGTGTTCGAAGGTCGGGTTCGACTCCGCGAGCACGTCGCTGTCGAAGGGGTCAGCGTCGTCGGGGATTCGCTGCGGGCGGTCGGTGTCGGGGTGGTAGGCCGTCACCGAGTGGTTCCCGCTCTCGAGGCCCCAGGTGACCGTGCCGCCGGTCTTCACCCAGACCAGCGGCGGATCGAACCGAAGCGTCGTGCCATCCTCGCCGGCCATCATCGAGACCGTGAGACTGTCCCTGGGTTCCGACTGCAGCGGGATGGTCTCCGTTCCGTCCGCGTCGGACCCGTCGGTGGTGTCTCCGCCGTTCTCCGAATCGGCACCGTCGGCATTCCCGTCGCCACCCGCGTCAGTCTCGTCACCACTCTCGTCACTCCCGCCACCACTCCCGTCGCTTCTGCCGCCACCGCTTCCGGCGTCGGTCGCCTCGTCCGGCGACGAGTCGTTCAGTATCCCGCTACAGCCGGCCAGCGACGCGACGAAGGCCCCGGCGAGGGCGGCCATCCGGCGTCGCGTCAGCGTCGGGTCGGACATCGTTCGAGACAGCAGAGGAGCGCCCCCACCATTACTAGCGACGTGCTACGAGGCGCCCTTAGAGAGGTGGTACGGACCCACGCTAGCGGCCGTCAGTCGCCGCCGGCACCGACGCCGGAGGCCCGGGCCACGTCGCGCCACTTGCCGGACCAGAACCGGCCCGTGTTGACGGCGGCCTTCAGGTAGAAGTCGCCGACGATGGCGGCGTAGATTGCGGGCAGGCCCCAGCCGAGTCCGGGGGCCAGCGTGACGCCGACGAGGGGGACGGTCACGGCGAAGCCGACCGGCAGCGCGAGGAAGGCGACGGGGAGTCGGTAGACGTAGCCCCCAAGTATGGTCCCGTAGAGCGGCCAGCGGGTGTCGCCCGCGCCGCGCAGGCTCCCGCGCATCGTCCGCGAGACGCTGAAGCCAGCGACGCCGAGCGCGAACGCCCGGATGAACTGCACCGTCAGGTCGGGGTTCTCCGTCCCGAAGGCGGCGGCGATGGGGCGGGCGAACGTCACCACGACGACGGCGATGATCAGCTGAGTCACCAGCGCGATGCGCAGGGTCTGCCAGCCGTAGTCCGTCGCCGACCGGTCGTCGCCCGACCCGACGTGCTGGCCGACGAGCGTGCTCGCCGCCGTCGAGTAGCCCCAGGCGGGCATCAGCGCGAGTTGCATCACGCGGTTGCCGATGGCGTAGGCCGCGACGACGGGCGTCCCGATGGTGCCCAGCACGAACAGGAAGGGGAAGCGGGCGAACGTCTGGAGCAGGCGCATCCCCGTCAGCGGCAGCGCGACGCGGACGATTTCGGTGACCAGGCCGAGGTCGAACTGTCGCCCGCCTAGGTCGAGCGTGACGACGTAGCGCCCGGAGACGAGCAGCGCGAAGAAGACCGCTCCGGCGAGGGCGTTGGCGACCACGGTGCCGATGGCCGCGCCGGCGATACCGAGTTCGGGAGCGGGGCCGAGTCCGAAGATGAGCACCGCATTGAGCGCGATGTTCGTGGGGAGGGTGAGCAGGCGGACGTACATCGGCGTGCGCGTGTCCGCGCTCCCGGCCAGCGCTCGCGCGGCGATCATGCTCCAGAAGCGCGGGACGAGCGCGATCATCACGATAGAGAGGTAGGTCGCGCCGTTCCGGATGGCGTCCGGGTCGTCGGTGAGCACGCCAACCAGCGCCGGCGCGTGGAACCAGGAGACGAGCGTGAGCGGGACGGAGATGGCGAGGCCGAGCCACAGCGACTGCTTGACCGCGAGGTTGGCCCGCGCCGGGTCGCCCGCCCCCTGGAGCCGGGAGACGACGCTGATCGTGCCCGAGGTGATAGCCAGCGAGAGGCCGAAGCCGACGAAGTAGTACTGGAAGCCCAGTTCGAGGCCAGCGATGGCGGCGTCGCCGAGCGCCAGCCCCACCATCGCGAAGTCGGCGATTCGGAGAAGGATGCGGAGAGCGCCGGTGACCATCACCGGCGCGGCGAGATCCAGCGCCTCGGTGGCCTTCTCGCGCTCGACGAGGCCCAGACGGGCCAGCAGCGCGGGGAAACCCTCGATGAGCCGACGCGGGACGTCGCGAACCATCTACTCGGTGTGTGCGCGGGAGGGTCCTTTGCGTTTCGGCTGGGAGAACAGCGAACGGGTCGAAGTGGAGGTGAAGGTGGTAGAGTTGTCGCTCGCAGTCAGTCGTCCGCGGCCGCCGCGTCCGCTTCGTCCGCGGCTGCGTCGCCCACGCTGCCCGCCGCGGCCCCGTCGGCTCGCGGGAAGTTCCCGATGGTGGCCGCGCGGAAGGCCGTCTCGTCGAACTCGATCTCGCCGTCGAAAAAGTCGACCAGCGTGTGAACGTCCTTCATCGCGTTCTTGAGACAGGTCGAGGCCCCCGGCGAGGGCGTGATGTTGAAGATGACGCCGTCGCCGACGATCTTCGCCTCGCCCATGTCGAGGGACTTCTGGGAGGTGTCGACGATCTGGGGGCGGACGCCGCCGTAGCCCTCGGCACGCTCGATGTCTTCGAGGTCGACGTTCGGGACGACCTTCTGGACGTGGGGGAGGAACGCGCGCCCGCCGGCCTCCGGGACGTCGTAGACGAGGTTCCGGAGGACGTACGGCAGGAGGATCCGGTCGGCGAGGATGTTCCCGTAGCTGAGAACGGAGGCGGCGCTGAGGCCGAACACGTCGAGGAAGTCCTGGACGGTCTCGTACTCGCCGCGTTCGAGCGTCGGGACGACCTTCGCCGTCGGGCCGAACCGGGTGATCGAGCCGTCGTGGACGTCGGCGTCGCCGTGGACCGCGGCGAAGGGGAGTTTCTTCATCTGCAGGGTGTACACCTTCCCGTTCAGCAGGTCGTCGGCCAGGAAGAAGCTGCCTGCGACGGGGAGCAGGGACAGATCCTCACCGTAGCCCATCTCCTGGGCGATCTGGAGGCTGTGGGAGCCGGCGGCGACGACCGTCGCGTCGGCCTCGATGAGGGCCTCCTCGGTGTCGATGGTGAACCCGTCGGCGGTCTCCCGGATGTCGCGGACCTCGGTCCCCGTGGACACGTCGACGCCGTCCTGTGCGCGTGCGGCCTCGACGAAGGAGTTCGAGACCATGCCGTAGTCGACGACGTAGCCGTCGGGGGTCTGCAGGGCCAGCATCGGAACGTCGGGGTCCCGGCCCTCGACGACGGCGGGTTCGATCTCGGCGATCTCCTCGCGCCCGATCGGTTCGAGTTTCGGGAACAGGTCGCCGAAGCCCTCCTCGTGGTACCGCTGTTCGAGTTCGGCGACTTCGTCCTCGCCGACGGCCAGTACCATCTTGGAGCGCTTGCTGTGCATCTCGCGGTCCCCGTCGACGTGCTCGAGGTAGCCGGCCAGCAGTTCGGCGCCCTCCTTGACGTCTTCGGCCTTCTCCAGGGTGTAGTTCGTCTCGATGTCCCCGAAGTGCAGCGTCTGGGAGTTGTTCGTGTGGTGGGAGTTGATCGCCGCTATCTCCGCTTCCTTTTCGAGTAGTGCGACGCGCTCGACGTCCGTGAACTTCGCGACGGTGTAGAGCAGCGACGCACCACTGATGCCTCCGCCGACGATGACGAGGTCGTAAGTGTCAACCATAGATCGTGGATTGTTCGGCGATATCGCAGTCGCTCGATGGAATCACAGCGCGTCTCGTACTTAATCCACACTATCTGACATTCTGTTAGCAAGCGTGAAAATGCGTGAGTGTGTCACTCAAAGACGGCAGTGCCGGCGTGCGGTCGGCGGCGTGGACGGGGTCGGCGGGAGCACGCGTTCACGGTGACGGGACGCGGTCTGCAAGCCGCCTCAGGGGACGACCTGTTCGCCGTCGTCGTCGTAGACGGTGATGGCCTCCACCGGACAGGCCCGCGCCGCGAACTTGGCGTCGAGTTCCGAGCCCTCGGGCACCTCGCGGACGAACAGACCGTCCTCGGTCTCCTCGCTATTTGCGAGGACTGCCTTGCCGGCGTCCTCGTCCCGCTCGAAGGCGTCCCACTCGGCGACGCACTGGAACATCCCGATGCAGGTGTCGCGGTCGTACTCGATTCGCATTACTGGAGGGTTCGTCCGGACGGTCCTTAGCGTTCGTGATGTGCGCCGGCAGACTCGCTGCGCTCGACTCCCGAGCCCGGCCTCACGCAGTTCGGCCGGACGCCGACCCAGCAGTGCTACTCGCCGTTCTCGAGACGGTCGAAGGTGGCGGCGACGGAGCGAGCGAGGATGCCGACAAGGTCGCGTTCGGCGTCGTCGAACGTCCGGGAACTGGTCGAACCGATGGCAAGCAAGCCGTAGTCGCCGAGCGGATGCATGAAGATAGTCGCGAACGCGTCGGAGACGGCGTCCTCGCGGTCGGCGTAGTCCTCGACGACGCGGGGGTCGCCCGACTCGAAGACGGCCATCTCCACGCACCAGTCGGGCAGCGGCGTGACGCCCGCTTCGATGCCTTCCTTCTCCGCGATGCGGGCGGCGTTCTCGGTGGCGGCGAGCGGGGCGAGGCAGCCCCGTTCCGGGTCGTACTCCCAGACGACGGCGACGGACTCGTCGAAGACGTCCTCGACGGCGTCGAGGGCGATGTCGGCGACAGTCCCGCGGTCCCCGGCGGTGAGCAGGCGCCTGGTCGCGTCGTGGAGGGCCTCCAGGCGCTGTTCCCGGCAGTAGCGGTCGGTGACGTCTCGGAGGACGACCTGGGAGGCGCGGACGCCCTCGAAGACGACCGGGGCGGCCCGGCTCTCGACGGTGCGGACCTCGCCGTCGAACCGGCGGAAGCGCCAGGAGAGCCAGTCGGCGGACTCCCGGTCCTGGAGCACGCGCTCGACCCGTTCGGCCAGGCGCTCGCGGTCGTCGGGGTGGATCAGCGTGAACGGATCGCAACTGTACACCTCGGCGGCGTCGGCGGCGCTGGCGAGTTCGACGAGGCGATCGTTCGCGTACCGGATCGCCTCGCCGTCGTGGACGAGAATGGCGTTGGGCGAGCTCTCGACGAGCGTCTGGTAGCGCGATTTCGTCTCGGCGGCGGCCTCGACCGAGCGCCGGTGGGCGACGGCGTTGCGGATCCGGTTGGCGAGGACGGCGTACTGGTCGGTCCCGCTTCCTTTCTGGAGGTAGTCGGTGACGCCGGCCGAGATGGCCTCGCTGGCGATTTCCTCGCTGCCGCGGCCGGTGAAGAGGACGAACGGGAGCGTCGCGTCGTACTCGCGGACCTCGCGGAGCAGGTCCAGGCCGTCCCGCTCGGGCATCTCGTAGTCGCTGACGATGCAGTCCACGTCACCGTCGAGGAAATCCAGCGCCTCGGCGGCGCTGTCGGTGAATTGCGTCTCGAAGGCGTCGTCCTGGCGTTCGAGATGCATGCTTGTGACGGCCCCGAGGTCGGGGTCGTCGTCGACGAGGAGAACCGTGATCGACTCCTCGACAGTAGCCATGGCATCGGAGTTAGACCGTACCGGGTTAATTTCTTGTGGCCGACTAGCACACGCCGGGTGGGGGCGACAGTTTAAACGGCGGGAGGGGCAAAGGTCGCCCTAATGGACGTCGCGGATCTGCCGAGCGTGCCCGACTGGTTACCCGACCACCTCAGGAGCGAGGGGATCGAGGCGCTGTACCCGCCCCAGGCCGAGGCGGTCGAGGCCGGCGTCACGCGGGGACAGAACCTCGTCGCGAGCATCCCAACCGCGAGCGGGAAGACGCTCATCGCGCAACTGGCCATGCTATCCGCCATCGCTGGGGGCGAGCGACGTGAGGCCCCAGGTTCGAGCGAGCGGGAGCGAAGCGACACGCGAGCCGCTGGGGGCCCCGGTGAGGGAACCAGTGGCGAAGCAGCGGACGACGAGCGAGCGGCCGGCGGGACCGCACTCTACATCGTCCCCCTGCGCGCGCTCGCGAGCGAGAAGAAAGCCGAGTTCGAGGAATTCGAGCAGTACGGCCTCGATATCGGGGTCTCGACCGGCAACTACGAGTCCGAGGGCGGGTGGCTCGCCAGCAAGGACATCGTCGTCGCGACCAGCGAGAAGGTGGACTCCCTGGTCCGCAACGACGCGCCGTGGCTGGAGGATCTGTCCTGCGTCGTCACCGACGAGGTCCACCTCGTCGACGACAGCGAACGCGGACCCACGCTGGAAGTCACCCTCGCGAAACTCCGCCGGATCAACCCCGACATGCAGTCCGTCGCGCTGTCGGCCACCATCGGCAACGCCGCCGAACTCGCCGAGTGGCTCGACGCCCACCTCGTGGATTCGGACTGGCGCCCCATCGAACTCCAGAAGGGCGTCCACTACGGCCAGGCGCTCCACCTGGAGGACGGCAGCCAGAGCGAACTCCCGGTGCGGGGCAACGAGAAGCCCACCGCCGCCATCGTCCGCGACACGCTCGAGGACGAGGGGTCGACGCTCGTGTTCGTCAACTCCCGCCGGAACGCGGAGGCGGCAGCCCGCCGACTGGCCAACACCGTCGAGCCGTACCTCACCGGCGAGGAACGCGAGAAGCTCCAGGGCGTCGCCAGCGAGATACGGGACGTCAGCGACACCGAGACCAGCGACGACCTGGCCGACGCCGTCGCGGGCGGGGCCGCCTTTCACCACGCCGGATTAACGCCGGACCACAGAGAACTCGTGGAAGACGCCTTCCGCGACCGTCTGCTGAAGGTCGTCAGCGCCACCCCCACCCTCGCTGCGGGGGTCAACACCCCGAGTCGCCGCGTCGTCGTCCGCGACTGGCGCCGCTACGACGGCACCGCCGGCGGCATGCAGCCACTCTCCGTCCTCGAGGTCCACCAGATGATGGGGCGGGCCGGCCGTCCCGGCCTGGACCCCTACGGCGAAGCCGTGTTGCTGGCCAACAGCCACGACGAACTCGACGAACTGTTCGAGCGCTACGTCTGGGCCGACCCCGAGCCCGTTCGGTCGAAGCTCGCCGCCGAGCCGGCCCTCCGCACGCACCTGCTCGCGACGGTTGCCAGCGGCTTCGCCCGGTCGCGCGAAGGCCTGCTCGACTTCCTCGACCGGACGCTGTACGCGACCCAGACCACCGAGAGCGGCCGGCTGGAGGCCGTCGTCGACGACGTGCTCGCCTACCTCCAGGTCAACGACTTTCTGGAACGGGAAGGCGACGAACTCTCGGCCACCTCGCTTGGCCACACCGTCTCGCGACTCTACCTCGACCCGATGAGCGCCGCCGAGATCATCGACGGGCTCAGGGAATGGGAGCGGACCGCAGGACAGCAAGATACCCAGTCGCCTCACGACAGACGGGAAGCCGCGGACGCGGACGCGGACGGGAACGGGGAACCGCCCGGCTTCACGACCGCCAGCGACCTGGTTTCCGACGACGATGGGGGAGCCGGGGACGAAGACGGCGACGAGATTCCGGACCCGACGGCGATGGGGCTGTACCACCTCGTCTCGCGCACGCCGGACATGTACCAGCTCTACCTCCGCTCGGGCGACCAGGAGGAGTACTCGATGGTCGCCTACGAGCGCGAGGCGGAGTTCCTCGGTTCGATGCCCTCCGAATACGAGGACAACCGCTTCGACGACTGGCTCTCCGCGCTGAAGACGGCGCGTCTCCTCGAAGACTGGGCCAGCGAGGTCGACGAGGACCAGATCACCGAACGCTACGGCGTCGGCCCGGGCGACATCCGCGGGAAAGTCGAGACTGCTCAGTGGCTGCTCGGCGCCGCCGAATCGCTGGCCAGCGAACTCGACCTCGCCGCGACGCCGGGCGTCCGCAAGGCCCGCACGCGCGTCGAACACGGCGTCCGCGAAGAACTGGTCGACCTCGCCGGGATTCGCGGCGTCGGCCGCAAGCGCGCCCGTCGGCTGTTCGACGCCGGCATCGAGACCCGCGCCGACCTCCGGGACGCCGACAAGTCCGTCGTCCTCGCCGCCCTCAGGGGCCGCGAGAAGACGGCCGAGACCGTCCTGGAGAACGCCGGCCATCGCGACCCGTCGATGGACGGCGTCGAACCGAGCGACGACGTCTCCTACGAACGACGGGACCGGAGCGGGAGCGGCGGTGCCGGGACGCCCGCGGCGGAGGCCGAAGACGACGAGGACCAGTCCAGCCTGGGTGACTTCTGATGGAAGTCGTCGAGGGAGTGGCGACCGTGGACGACATCGACGCCTTCGTCGAGCGACTGGGCGCCGTCGGCGAGGACCACGGCGTCGCCGTCCAGGCCTTCGACGCCCGTTACGTCGTCGACCGCGAGCACCTGGAGCGCGCCGTCGAACTGGCCGATCGCGCGTTCGCCCGCGGCGACGCCATCGCCCGCGACCGGAGCGTCGAGATACTGCTGTACGCCGCGGGCCGGCGCCAGATCAACCGCGCGCTGGAGATGGGCGTCGGCGAGGGTGAGTCGCCCGTCGTGGTGGTGGTCCACGACGCCGCTGGCGACGGGGACGAAACGGAGGCCAGAGCCGCCGTGACCGACCTGCTCGACCCCGCGGAGACGCTGGGCGAGTACGACGAGGATCGCGTCCGCGAATTCTTCGACGTCGGCGAAGAAGAGATCGCAGCGGCGGACGCCCACCTCGCAGACCTCGTGGGCGAACGCGTCGCGCTGTTGACGGTGGAGAAGTAGCCGCAAGTGCCCCCGTCAGTTCTCGTCGGCGACGACGTGCCCGTGTTCGTCTATCTCGCCAGCGACGACGCGGGTCGACGAGATGCGCTCGCCGTCGTCGGCCAGGACGTAAGGGACGAGGACCCCCTCGATCGGTTCGAGGTGGTTCGCTCGGCGATTCGCGTTGATGTCGGCGAGTTCCTCAGCCGTCTCTGGCGAGGTGACGAGCGCGTCGATAGCGGGGTCGGTCGACGCGATGCCGTGTTCGTCGTGGAGCGTGCGAATCTCGACGTCGCGGCCCCACTCGTTCAGGGCCTCAACCTCCTTCCGGACCGCCTGTTTGCGGTCTTCGAGTGATGGGACCTCGCGGGTGCGAGACGACGTGGCCATCTCCTGGCTCGTCACCGCGACCAGGACGCCGTCGTCGCCGTACTGCATGGCGTGTTCGAACAGGTTCCGGTGCCCGTCGTGGATGGGACCGAACGTCCCCGCGACTGCGACTTTCATTCCTGACGTGGTGTTCACTCGTAGCGTGGTTAAGTGTCAGGTCAATTCCCTGGATCAAGAGCAGTGGGCCAGAGTGCTACTACGACCTCAGACGAGAACAACAAGAAAGCCCCCGGGCGCTCGACTACTGCGAACCGCGCTGCGCTCCTCGGCTTCGCCTGCGGTGCTTACGGGTTCTCGTACGCCGAGCGCCCGGCCCCTTTCAGTCCGCCCGGCCAGATGATCCACGGGCGGGACTGAAAGGGGCAGCCGTCTGCACGAAGCACGACCCGACAAGCACGCGTCGCGCGCGCAGTCGCGGTCGCGCGAGTGGAGACGGCCGGGGCTTTCGTGTTGGTAGTAGCGTCACCGACTTCGGTTGCAGTAATCGAGGGGCGCGCCTCTCCTCTCGTCCCACCAGTCTTACCACCGGACGAACACCTACATTTGCGTAATGGCCAGCCTGGAAGCGCCAATCGACATCGGCGGCGTTACGGTGCCGAACCGCCTCTATCGCGCACCCTTACTCGAATGCGCGGGCAACGGGCCCGACGCGGTCGACCGGTTCATTTCGGAACTCGAACCCACGGCGGCCTCGGGCGTGGGGCTCATCTTCCAGGGGGCGAGCATCGTCAGCCCGGAGAGCGGCTGTGCGGCGCCGAACATGACGCGGGTCCACGACCCCGAGTTCGTCGCCCGCCTCCAGCGGCTCACCGACGCAATTCATGCACACGAGGGCAAGATATTCATCCAGCTCGGACACGGCGGGCTGCGGAGCCTGGAGGTGTGGCACGCCGAGCACCGCCGGCGGAATCCCGACATCTCCCAGCTGGCGGTCTCCCGGCCGCCGTGGCAACTCCGAACGCTGGACCGCGCTGGCCTGATCGACCTGAACCCCCACGTGCTCTCGACGTCGGAGGTGTACGGCCTGGCCGAGCAGTTCGGCCGCTGTGCCGGCTTCGCCGCCGACGCGGGGTACGACGGGATTCACCTCTCCGGGGCGAACATGGGCATCGTCCAGCAGTTCTGCTCGCCCTTTTACAACCGCCGGGACGACGAGTTCGGCGTCGGGCCGGACGGCCGCGGCGGCGTCCGCTTTCTGGAGGTCGTCCACGACGCCGTCCGTGAGCACGCGGACGACGTCCCGCTCGCGACGAAGGTGCCGGTCGAGACAGCGGCCCCGCCGTTCGTTCGGCGGCACCTGTCGAGAGCCGACGGCGTGGCCATCGCCGAGCGCCTCGGGGCGGCGGGCTACGACGCACTGGTTCCGGTCGAGGTCTCGCCGTTCTGGGATATGAGCGTCGTCCGGGGGGCGTTTCCCGACCGGGCGTGGGACGCCGCGGACCTCCAGAACGACTATGCGGCGGCCTTCGGCGGGCCGTTGCGGGCGCGAGCGATCGAACTCCTCAATCGGCTACAGGCGACCCAGTTCGGCGACGAGCCGGGCTGGAACGCCGATTTCTGCCGGGCCGTGCGCGAGCGGGTCAACGTGCCGGTACTGTGCGAGGGCGGCATCCGGGACCGAGAAACGTGCGACCGCTTGCTCGACGAAGAGAATGGGAACCCGGCTGCCGATCTCGTCGGGATGGGCCGGCCGTTCTACGCCGAGCCGCGCCTCGGAACGCGGTTGCTGGACGGCGCGGACGCCCTGTGCGAGAGCTGTAACAACTGTACGATTCCGCAGGTGGCCGGCGAACCGGGGCGGTGCCGGACGCCGTCAGTCGTCCGCGAACGGGCGCGACTGGAGCGAGCGGGAGCGTACGAGGAGTGAACCCCCAGCGCCCGATTCGAGGCCACTCGCGGACGACCCGAAGCGGTCATTGGTGCCGAGGTTTTACGCAGGGGCGATGGACATCCCCACGATCAGTTCTTCTCGCGCGTCCCTCGCCGTCGACGGCGACGACGTCGACGTGCGCTATCTCCACGGCGGCGACGGGCCGCCGCTCGTCTTCCTCCACGGCATCGGCCTCGACGCGGCGGCGGTCTCCTGGCGCCACGCGCTGCCGGCGCTGGCCGACGAGTTCTCGGTGTACGCCCTCGACCTGCCGGGCCACGGCGAGAGCGACGGGATCGACCGGACGTATACGACTGACTACTACGTGGACGTGCTGGCCGCGTTCCTCGAAGCGGCGGAGATACGGGGTGCGGGGCTCGTGGGCATCTCCATGGGCGGCGCCGTCGCACTCGGCCACGCGCTCGACGGCGGGTCGCCCGAGCGGCTGGTGCTCGTCGACAGCTACGGGCTTGGTGCGGATGCCTACTGGCGCCAGGCCGCGAGCGCGGCGCTGCGAATCCCCTTCGCGAACACGTTCCTCTGGGGCAGCGTCTCCTCGCGTGCGGGCGTTCGGGCCAACCTCCAGGGACTCCTCGGATCGACCGTGCCCGGGGAGCTGGTTGACGACGTCCACGGGGCGGTGAGCGGCCGGTCGATGGACGCGCTCCGGAGCTGGCAGCGCCACGAGTTCCGGCCCGACGGGCTGCGGACGGACTACCGCTCCCGGCTCGGCGAGCTGTCGACGCCGACGCTGCTGGTCCACGGCGAGCACGACCCGCTGTTTCCGGTCTCTTGGTCGCGCGAGGCGAGCGCGCGAGTGAGTGACGGGGAGCTACGGGTGTTCGAGCGGTGCGGTCACTGGGTGCCTCGCGAGCGCCCGGAGCAGTTCAACGGGCTCGTGCGGAACTTCTGTCTGTCGTAGCGGTCGCTACGCTCAAGGACGGAGACGGGCGGAAATAGAGCGGGCGGAGAAGGCGAGCCGCGGCCGTTCGGTCAGGCGTCGTCTTCGGGCAGGTCGTCGATCAGGACGACGGCCTCGCCGTCGATGACGACGTCGCCCGCGTCGACGACGCGGGTGGTGAGCCGGAACTGGTCGTTGCCGAGATCCTCGACGATCTCGACCTCGGCCTTGACGGCGTCACCGATGTGGACCGGGTTGTGGAACTCCAGATCCTGTGAGAGGTAGATAGTCAGGCCGGGCAGGCGCGCCAGCGCGGAGCTGATGAGCCCGCCGACGAGCCCGCCGTGGGCGATCCGGCTCCGGAACCGGGTCTTGCTGGCGAACTCGTCGTCGAGGTGGAGCGGGTTGGTGTCCCCGCTTGCGGCGGCGAACTTGCGCACGTCGCTGTCCGAGATGGTCTTCGTGAACTCGACGCGGTCGCCGACGCCCAGGCGGTCCGGGTGGTCTTCGCTCAGTTCGACGTGCCACTCCGGCAGGTCCTCGTCGGCCTCGATCCGCTCCGTCGGATCGGCAACGACGCCGTCCTCCTCGGAGGGATTGACGCCGAACGCGGCGAACGCGGCCCGGTTGGCCGCGACGACGCTGTTGAACATGTGCGTGGAGGTCTCCGTCCAGGTATCCAACAGCGTACTCCGGTGCGATTCAGAACTCATCGACAGCCGTGTTTGGGACTGGTGCTATTAAAACATGGTGGTGGGCCGGATCTGGGCGTGCTGATGGTGTCTCGGGGCCGTAAACAGGACATTTGGCTGTCGTAGACGGGTGGGAGTGAACCGGCCTCCGGGGTTACATCTGGATCGCATTGGTACGAGATGGTAGCAGATGGTATCGAGCGGAAACTTTATAGCCTCGAAGGATGTAGAGTCAGTTGACAGATGACCGACGAGGACGACGCCCTGCCGTGGACGCCCCCGATGTTCAAAGGGATGCAGGAGATGAGCGAGCAAGCGATCGAACGCCAGCAAGAGATGATGCAGCAGATGCTCGGCGCCGGCGTGTCCGGCATGGACATGAACCAGCTCGGCGCGATGAGCCAGACGGCGACGTTCAAGACCCGCGTGCAGAGCGGCGGCCGGATATCTATCCCGGACGCCGAGCGCGAGGCCCTGGACATCGAGGAAGGCGACATCGTACAGGCGTTCGTCCTCCCGGTCAAACGTTCCCGAAACGAGTAATCATGACTGAATACACCACCCCCGTCACCACCGCGTTCCAGATGCAGCGACAGTCGATCGAACAGAGCCAGAAGGTCTTCGAGCAGGGCGTCGCGTTCCAGAAGAACGTCACCGACGCCGTCGTCGACAGCCTCGACAGCCAGGAGTCGGCCCAGCGCCGCGGCGTCGAGCTCGCCCAGACGGCCTTCCACAGCTACCTCGACACCGTCGAGGCCACTGTCCCCGGCGTCGCGCCCACCGTCGGAGAGGTCCGCGCCGCCGTCGACGAGCAGTACGAGTTCCTGCTCGAGAACCACGCCGAGACGTTCGAGAACGTCGAGGCCGAACTCGTCGAGCAAACCGACGCCTACGACGAGCTCACCGAGGACGTGCTGACCGCGATGAACGAGCAGGTCGCCCTGCTCGTCGACGCCCACGAGGACCTCGAATCCCAGTCCGTCGAAGCCGCCGAACAGTGGGGCGCCCAGATCGAGGAGCTCCAGGACCAGGTCGAGGAAGTGCAGGACCAGGTCCGCGAGGTCCAGGAACAGGCAGCCGACGCCGTCGAGGCGTAAGCGCTCCCAGCTTTTTGTACCGCGGCCGCGATACGATACACAATGAGTAATTCAAACCAGATGCAACAGGAGTGGACCGAGATGGTCGAACAGATGAACGAGGCGGTTTCGGAATCCGTCGAGCAGAACATGAAGGCCCAGGCGGCCTTCGTCGAGTCCTGGGCGGACGCCGTCGAGGACTCCATCCCCGAGGACGAGGAATTCGCCGAGGGCATCCAGGGGTACAACCAGGCCTACGAGGAATGGATGAACGCCGCCGAGCAGATGCTCGAACGGACCACCGACGCCGCACAGGGCGAGGAGGTCGACCCGACGGAGTTCCGCGACATCTGGCTGCAGTCCGCCAACGAGGCGTTCAAACACGTCATGGGCACGAGCGCCTTCGCCGCCGCGAACGGCCAGCTCGTCGACGCGATGATGGAGATGCAACAGGAGGCCGACGACATCAGCCAGGACACCATCGCCCAGCTGGGCTTCCCGACGCGGGACGACGTCGACGAGGTCGGCGAGCGCCTCGTCGAACTCGAGCGGCGCCAGCACTCGGTCGAACAGAAGCTCGACCGCATCATCGACGAACTCGAGGACTAGCCATGGCGAGCAACCCCGCCAACCCGTGGGCCGCCGCGTTCAACTGGCAGCGCCAGACCATCGAGGCGATGACGGAGGCCGTCGACAGCGCCCAGGCGGTCCCCGACAGCGTCGAGACGATGCAGGACGTCGAGGTAGGCCAGACGCCCAGCGACGTCGTCTACGAGGAGAACAAGCTCGAACTGCTCCACTACGACGCCGAGGCCGCCGGCATCGACGTCCCTGAGGAGGAGCGAGAGGAAATCCCGATCCTCATCGTGTACGCGCTGATCAACCGGCCGTACATTCTCGACTTGCAGCCCGACCGCTCGGTCGTCCGCCGCCTGCTCGAGGGGGGCCACGATGTCTACCTCATCAAGTGGAACGAGCCCTCCCGGCTCGACCAGCACCTGACGCTCGACGACTACGTCAACCGCTACGTCGAGAACTGCGTCGACGAGGTCCGCGAGCGCTCGGGCCAGGACGCGATCAACCTGCTGGGCTACTGCATGGGCGGCACCATGTCCGTCATGTACAGCGCGCTCCACCCCGAGAAGGTCAATGCCCTGGGCCTGATGGCCGCCGGCCTCTGTTTCGAGGATTCGGGCGGCGTCCTCGAGGAGTGGGGCTCCGACGAATACTACGACCCGGAGACGATCACCGAGACGTTCGGCAACGTCCCCTCGGAGTACCTCGACATCGGCTTCGCGCTGATGGACCCGGTCGACAACTACGTCTCGAAGTACGTCCGCTTCGCCGAGAACCTCGAGAACGAGGGGTTCGTCGAGAACTTCGGCCGGATGGAGCGCTGGCTCGGCGAGGGCGTCGACGTCGCCGGCGACACGTACGTCGAGTTCCTGGAGAAGATCTACCAGAACAACGACCTCTACAACAACCGCCTGGAGATTGGCGGCAAACACGTCGACCTGGACGAGATCGACATGCCGGTCCTCCAGCTCATGGGCGAGTACGACCACCTCGTGCCCGCATCGGCCTCGAAGCCGTTCAACGACGTCATCGCCAGCGACGACGTCGAGACCATCGAGTACTCGACCGGCCACATCGGGCTGTCGGTATCCAGTAGCTCCCACGAGGACGTCTGGCCCCGCGCCAGCGACTGGTTCAAAGAACAGAACCGGGCGGCCGAGCAGCGCGAGGCCGCCGAAAGATCGAGCGGCGAAGCCGCGAGCGGGTCGCCCCTGCAGGAGGCCGCCGCGGACGTCGAGGACGGCGTCGAGATAGAGATCGACTCGCCCGGCGAGAGCGTCTCGCCCGAGGAGGCCGCCGCGGAGGCCGTCGAATCGGTCGAGGAGCAGACCGACGAGGGGGCGGTGTCCCACGAGGACCGGTCGGCCGAAGAGCTCGAAGCGCTCGGTGAGGCCGACGTCGAGGAAGAACCCGCCGAACCCGGCGAGATGGACGTCGACGAGGAGATCGTCGAGGACGTGGTCGACGAGACGGCCGACGGCGACCAGGATGTCAGCATCGGCGAGGACGAAGCCGACGTCGCCGAGGAGGTCGGCGCCGAGGCAGAAGGCGAATCGGCGCCCGTCTCCTCGGTCTCCGGTATCGGCCCGACGTACGCCGACCGCCTCCGCGAGGCCGGCGTCGAAACCGTCGCCGACCTCGAAGGGTACTCGGCCGCCGAACTGGCCGAGATCGCCCAGACCAGCGAGACTCGCGCGCAGGACTGGCTCGACCAGGCCTGAACGGAGTCGACTCGGGAACGTTTTTGCGGGAGCGACGGTGGTTGCAGTGAGAACTACTGCTCGCCGTCGGCCAGTTGTCGCCTTCGAAGGCATGACGGCGACGCGTACCTTTTTGTCACGGCGTGCGATTGTCAGCCTATGTTGGACGGTCAGACCTGTCTGGTCACGGGGTCGTCTCGCGGTATCGGGCGCGGGATCGCCGAGGATCTGGGCGAACACGGGGCCGAGGTCGTGGTGAACTACCGGTCCTCGGAGGGGGCGGCCCACGACGTCGTCGAAACGATCGAAGAATCGGGCGGCACTGCCATCGCCGCCCAGGGCGACGTCTCGGAGTACGAGGACATGGAGGCGCTGTGCGAGCAGGTCCACGACGCGTTCGGGCCTCTCGACGTGCTCGTCAACAACGCCGGCATCACCGTCGACAAGAAGTTCGACAACATGACCAAGGAGGACTGGGACGCCGTCATCGACGTCAACCTCGGCGGCGTATTCAACGCCACCCACTGCTTCTGGGACGACATCAAACGCGCCGACGCCGGCCGCCTGATCAACGTCTCCTCCGTCGTCGGCCAGCAGGGCAACTACGGCCAGGCCAACTACGCCACCACCAAATCGGGGCTGTTCGGCTTCACCCGGACGCTCGCACTGGAACTCGCGAGCACCGGATCGACCGCGAACTGCATTGCGCCCGGGTTCGTCGCGACGGACATGCTGGAGGAGGTGCCCAAGCGGGTCCAGGAGAAGATTCTCCGGCGCATCCCGCTGGACCGGTTCGCCACCATCGACGACATCGCGCCGGTCATCCGGTTCATGGCCAGCGAAGATTCGAGTTACATGACGGGGCAGATCATCGGGGTTAATGGTGGGATGGAGTGGTAGGGTGGGGCCGAGCGAAGCGAGGGCCCAGCTACTGTGCGAACGGCGAACGCAGTGAGCCGTGAGAGGGTGGTTCCGACCGCAGGGAGGAACCACCTCACGAGCGAGCGGGAGCGAACGGAGTGAGCGACACGCGAGCAGGACGGGGCGCGAACGAAGTGAGTGGCCCGTCTAATTGCGAACGGCGAACGCAGTGAGCCGTGAGCAGGCTGGGGCCGAGCGAAGCGGGGGGTCAGCCTTTGGCCGATGCGCGCCGTCGGCGATGGTTCTACAGCGCGTAGCGCGATGGGTCGTCGTCAGACCGCTCGAACAGCGCGACGAACGGGTCGCCGCTCTCGTCGTCGGGACAGCGCTCGGTGCGCTCGACGGGGAACGGCTCCTCGCTGAGGTTCGTCGCGTCGACGTGGAGTCGGATCGGGTAGGTCTTCGAACTGAAACCGAGGACGTGCTCGTTGTAGCCGTCGTCGACGTGGGCGTCGAGTCGGACGGGCCGCTCGGACCTGCCTGGTTCGGCCGGGGGCGCGTATTCGCTCCAGTTGCCGGCCGCACAGACGGCGTAGTTCGGCGTCTCGACCGGTTCGGGGAACGGTGTCGGGTTCGTCGCCGTGACCGTCCCGAGGGTGCGCTCCTGCCGGGGATCGTCCACGAGTTCGATCTGTGGCTCGTACTGGAGTTCGTACGCGATGCCGCCGGTCGCGACGTCGACGAGTACCACGGCGGCCGCGAGCGCCCCCACGGCCACGAAGCCGTAGGTCGCCCGCCGACCGGAGACAAAGTGGCTCTCCGCGTCGAGACGCGTCCGGAGGCCGAAGAGGAGCGCCGCCAGCACCAGCAAGCCGAGGACGGTCAGCTCGCTCCCCACGTCGAACGTCCCCACCAGATCGAAAAAGAGCGCGAGGAGGGCCGTGACGACGACGGCGTAGCCGAACAGTATCAACTGGTAGTCCTCGCTCCGCTGGGTGATGGCGAACACACCGGCGAGGAACGTCACCACCAGCGCCGCCTCCGACACCGGTGAGTAGCCCAGGTCCACGCTCGTGACGAACATGACGACGGCGATGGTCGCGACGAGGGCCGCCGCGGCGTTGAACAGCGTCTCCGAGTCGATATCGACCATGTGACAGGCTCCCCCAGCAACGCCAAAAAGGCGCGGGTCGGTCAAAGAGCAGTTTGAGTCTGCCCGTCACCGCGGTCCGGAACAGACTGACTATCGCCGAGCGTGGCGGAAATCCTCCAATCTCCGACCGATTCCGATCACAACCAGTCGACGAAGCTTCCCTCCAGCAGCGTCCCTTCCTGGCGGTCGACGTAGCGCGATTGCATCCCCCAGATGGCCTCGGCCAGGGGGACGTTCTCGTCGACGGCCTCGCGGACCTGGTCGTGTTTCCAGCGGGCGGGGGTCAGGCGGCGGTCGACGCGCTCGCGGAGCGGGCGGACGTAGGAGTGGGCCTCCTCGGTCGAGAGGCCGCGCTGTTCGAGGCCTTCGCGGGCGATCTCGAACAGTTCGCCGTACAGCTGGTCGGTGTCGGCGGTGTGAGTGCCGTCGACGGTGATCCACTCCATGTCGGCCCGGAGGCCGTCGCTGGCGGCGGCGTCGAAGTTCTCCCTCGCCGTCTCCCAGTCGAGGCCCTGGATGGGGTGTTCGACGCGGGGGAGCGCCTCCATGAGGCCGCCGAAGACGGCCTGGAAGGCGACGGCGTCGGAGAGCGTGGGCTGGCTGGGCAGCGGACGAAACTCGATGCGGGCGTTGGCGGCCGACCGGGAGGCGCCGTCGAAAACGGGGCGTATCCACCGCCAGTAGGAGCCGTGTTTGTGCCGGAAGTGCGCGAAGGCGTCGTCGAAGCGGTCGCCCTCGGGGACGTCCATCGGGACGATGGTGTGGTCGGCGAGCACGTCGTCGATGGCGTCCTCGACCGTCTCGAAGTCCGGCGGGAAGCGGACCTTGTCTTCGTACTGGTCGTCGGCAGCGTTTAATACGGTCTCGAACACGCCGATGCGGTTCTCCATGCGGGCGTCGGCGACGATCTCCGAGTCGGGCGCGTCCTCGTACAGGTCCGGCGGGAAGAAGGGGGCGTTGACACCCAGGGCGAGCAGCGGGCCGGCGATCCTGAGCGCGTAGCTGAAGTACTCCGGGAGGTCCGGCGCGTGGGGGATCTGGTAGTGGGGCTGGATGGAGGTGATGAGGCTCTCGGGCATGACGGTGTCGCAGTCGAGCGAGACGTGCGGGGCGTCGAGACGCATGCCGGCCGGATAGTCGGCGTTGGCCATCACGTGGTAGCGGACGGCGTCGGATATATTGGTCGCCAGCCGGATTCCCTGTTCTTCGATGGAGTCCGAGAGGTAGCTCCCCGCGGTCTCGCCCGTCGGCGGCACCGTCCACATGCCGTCGCTGACGAGACGGATCCCCTGGTGGCCAGTTCGCTCCTGGGCGGGCGCGAGGTTGGCCCGAAGTTCGGCGACCTGGGCCGACAGCCCGTAGGAGTTCAGCGGCTGTGGACTGGTCTGCATCTCGGCGTTGTGCAGCCCCAGTTCCTTCTCGAAACCGATCAGGCCCAGCAACTCGCGGGGCATCCGCCGGAGTGCGTCGGTCTGGTCGTCGACGCCGTAGAGCTCCAGTTCCAGGCCGACGATGGCCTGGGTGTTGTCGAAGGTCCCGTCCCGGACCTCCTCTTTGAGCCGGTCGGCCTCCGCGGTCGCCCGCGCCTGGAATTCCTCGGGGTCGACCTCCAGGGCCGCAGCCACCTGACTCGCCAGTTCCGAGGCAGACATGTCCGCGGCTTGGCGTCCGTCCGTGTTAAGCGCGGGGGAGTCAGGAGAGCGCGGGGGTCGGTACCACGACGACGGGCCGGTCCAGTTCGGCCAGCAACGCCTGCGCCGTCGATCCGACGCCCGCGGTCCCTGCCTCGCCGCGGTTGGCCCCGATGACGACTTCGTCGGGGTCGTGCTCGTCGACCGCCGCCAGTAATTCCGGGAGGATCGCGCCATCGCGCGTCTCGACAGTCGGCGTCGCCGTGGCCAGCCGGGCACGAGCCACATTAGCGGCGTCGGCCACGTCACGGTCCGGAGCCGCCGGCTCGACCACACCGACGACCACGACTTCGTCTGTATCCGGATCTATCCGGTCTGTCAGGTAATCCGCTGCGGCCGCCGTCACGTGGACCGAGGCCGTCGCCACCAGGAATCGAGGCATACGCAGGTGTGGAACCCACAGCTGCAAGCCGGTTTCGTCGGACTTCCACCGGAAACGGAGGGGTGCGCCAGCGGACCACGCACCACACCGCGCCGCCCTCGTCGACGACGGAGACGGTATCAGGTCGGGACGACCGTCGCGTCCCCCACTTCGGACCAATGGCTGTCCGAAAACGTGCCGTCTCTCTCCACCAGAAACGTGGGCAAACAGCGTAGTATCTAGCATAAAGGTGGAAATTAACGCGCCATTATTCCGTTAAGGCCCCATTAAGGCAGGAATCGACCACCGGAATCGACCCCGTCAACTCACTCCGCGGTCAGAACCGTCAACGCCTCCCCGCCGAACAGCAACGCACCACCGGCGACGGCAGGCGACTGGACCGGGAAGGACGATTCGGGCTCGAACTCCCAGCGAGTTTCACCGTCGACCGAATCGAGCGCGTAGACGGCGACCTGCCGGCTGGATGGCTCGGAGACGGCCGCATAGACGGTTTCGCCGCCGACGGCCACCGAGACGTCCCCGAGGCGGCCGGACCGCCACTCTGTCGATCCGTCGTCTGTCGAGAGCGCCGCGACGTGCTCCTCGTCCACGGGGACGTACACGCGGTCGGGGCCGACCGCCGGCGCGCCGGTGGGGTCGGCGGACCCGCCGGCCGCCGACCCGCTCGCGTGCCATCGTTCGGCGCCGTCTGCGAGGGCGAGGGCGACGACGCCGTGTCTGGTGGTCGCGTACGCGACGCCGTCGGCGACCGACAGACGCCCCGCGTCGGGGACTTCGTGGCGCCACACCTCGGTGCCGTCGACCCGATCCACTGCGACGACGCCGGCGTCGTCCGCGGTGACCACGAGCCCCTCCGCGACGGCCGGGACGAGCGAGCGGTCGGCGGCCGTCCCGTCCGCGAGGTCCGTTTGCCACGCGACGGTCCCGCCGTCGTCAATGGCAACAAGCGAGTCGTCCGCCACGACGTAGGTCCGTGCGTCGACGGCAGTAGGCCAGGTGACCGTGACCGGGTCGAACTCGTATTCCCACTGGACAGTCCCGTCGCCCGCGTCGACCGCCGCCAGTGTCGGCGGGACCGGGACGCACTCGGGCGCGTGCTGGGACCCGCCAACGACGTAGACCGTATCGTCCGCGACGGTCACGCCGGCCGCCGATCCCGGCGTGACGTCCGTCTCCCAGACCGTCGTCTCCCGGTCCAGGTCGAACGCCGTCAGGCTCGTTCGCGCCCGGTTCCGGACGAAGTAGGCCACGCCGTCCGCGACGGCCACGTTGCTGTCGACGGACGGATCCGACTGTCCGAGGCGACGGGCAGTCGGTGCAGCGACTGGGCCGGGATTCGACGTGTACCCGGATCGCACGGGACCCCCGCGATACGTGGGCCAGTCGGCCGTCGCGTCGATCAGCGAACAGTCGACCCCCGCCGTCGGTTCGGCCGCCCCCGTCCCGGATCCGACACCGATCCCGAGTACCACGGCACCCCCCAATCCAGCGTTGCGAAGGAACGAACGCCTTGATTTCCATTTCATATACGAGAAAATAATCTAACGATGGTAAGATAATTAAACGGGTCGTAAGTTCCGCTAGCCACCTGCTATCGTCCGGCGAGGGAGCCAGGATGACGGCGGCGTCGCACCAGCCAACGGGCGACGCGGCGTGGTGATGGAGCCAGCCCGCGGGGGCCGGATCCCCCGACAGCGAGCTGTCGATCCACGAGTTTAACTGCGACCGCGACCCCACCTAGTGTCGTGCGGGTCGACAATTCGTTCATCGGGGTCAGCGGCGTCGGCGAGAAGACGGAGCGCGGCCTATGGGAGGCGGGCGTCACGCACTGGGACGACTTCCACCCCGAACCGGTCGGGCCGAAGACGGGCGAGCGCATCGAGGCGTTCATCGACGAGGGCCGATCCCACCTCGACGACGAGAACGTCGCCTTCTTCGACGAACGGTTCCCCTCCGGCGAGCGCTGGCGTCTCTACGAGACGTTCGCCGACCAGGCGTGTTTCTTCGACATCGAGACCACCGGCCTCGAACCCCAGTGGTGTGACGTCACCACGGTGAGTCTCCACCAGGACGGCGAGACGATGACGCTGGTCCGCGGCGACGACCTGACCGCCGAGTCGCTCCGCGCGGCCTTCGCCGACGCCGGCCTGCTGGTCTCCTTCAACGGGAAACGCTTCGACGTCCCGTTCCTCGAGACCTGCTACGACGTCGACCTCGATATCCCCCACCTCGACCTGATGTACACCTGCAAGCAGATCGGTCTCTCCGGCGGGCTCAAGCCCATCGAACAGGCCATCGGCGTCGAGCGCGACCGCCCGGACATCTCCGGCGAGGACGCCGTTCGGCTCTGGCGCGAACACGAGCGTGGGCAGGACGGCTCGCTGGAGACGCTGATCTCCTACAACCGCGAGGACACGAAGAACCTGGAGACGCTCGCCGAGGAGGTTACGGGGCGGTTGCACGAGGACGTGTTTGTGGAATAGGAAAGTCGTGAACAGAGTGAACGACCTTCTCGACACCGAACGGGGAGCGGAGCGACCCGTGAGGGGTAGGGTGGTTCTGACAACATCTCGATTAGGAACGGCGAACGCAGTGAGCCGTGAGGAGCAGGGCGGGGCGCGAACGGCGGGCGTTGTCGACCAGCGGGAGGGGACGCCGAACGTGCGAGCGGCGTGAGCCGCGAGTAGTGAGCGGCCCGCCGGAAATGCGAGCGGAGCTGGACCACGCCGACACCCCTTCGTTTCACGTGGAGAATCGCCCGACAGAGCGCTTGCTCCGCGCAACCCGGTCGGAGAATCGCGATACGGGGCCGGATCAGATCGTTTCGCGCCCTGATCCGGTCAGGCGACTCCAGGCGTGGGGTGGTTCGACCGTCGTCGGAGGACGTGCAGCCGACCAGCGAGGAGCCCGAGCAACAGCCCGGTGAAGTGGGCGACCAGGGCGACCTGCTGGCTCGCCGTCGCGACGGTGATGGCTCCGGCGACGACGGCGAACAGGGCGAGCTGGACGCGCGGGCTCACCTCGAAGTTGCCGACGACGCGGTCGGTGAGGCGGTTGCTCGTCAGCAGGTAGCCGAACAGGGCGAAGATGGCGCCGCTGGCGCCGAGGACGTTGACCTGCGCGACGATGCCGGGGAGCATCGACCCGGCGACGGCGGCGAACCACACCTCTGCGAGCCCGGCGAGTGCGCCCGTGAGGAGGAAGAAGGCGTGGAAGCGAAGCGCCGTCGTCTCCCGTTCGAGTGGGAAGCCGACGAGGACGAGCGCCACGGCGTTGGCGACGAGGTGCGAGACGCTGCCGTGGGCGTAGACGCTGGTGACGACCGTCCAGGGCTCCACGGCGACGGGGGTCGAGAGGGCGAACAGGGAACGAGACGCGAGCGGGCCGGAGACGACTCCGAGGAGTGACTGGACGGCGAACACGACGACGAACACCCCGAGGAGCGTGAGCGTCGGACTCTCCAGCAGGCGACGGCGCATACGGACACTATGTAGTTCAGCATACATGAAACGTGGGGACCGGGTCGTCATCACCGACTCGCCAGCGTGGCCGGGTCCGGAACGCATAGACCCACGGCGCGCGAAGGATGGACAGAATCGATGGTAGTCGGAACGTACACGCTCGTCGTCGAACGAACCGCGAGCGGCGCCGTCGAAGTCGGCGCACTCGGTGCCGTCCCCCTCCCCACGGGCTGGTACGCCTACGTCGGGAGCGCACTCGGCCCGGGCGGGTTCAGCCGGGTCGACCGCCACCGCGAAGTGGCCAGCGGCGAGCGCGACGTCCGGCACTGGCACGTGGACTATCTTCTCGGCGACCCGGCCACGCGACTGGACGCCGTGGTGAAAACGGCGGGCGTCGACGCGGAGTGTGCGATCGCCACCCGGATCGACGGCGAGCAGGTGGCCGATTTCGGGTCCTCCGACTGCGGGTGTGAGTCACATCTCGTCTCCCGTGCGGAGCGGGACGCGCTCGTCGAGTCCGTCGAACAGGTCCACCGCGACGCACACGAGTGAGGAAGGACTATCGAGAGTCCTCCTGGGCTTCGGCACGGAGGCGCTCTCCCTCCTCGGTCTCGACGGTGAGTTCCTCGGGGACCGGCGTCGGTTTCCCGTCCCGGATGGCGACGAAGACGAAGTGCGCGTCGGTGGTGCGCTGGGTCTCGCCGGTGTGGGGGTTCTCGCGAGAAGCGCGCACGCGCACGTCGACGCTCGTCCGACCGGCGTCGTAGACGTAGGCCTCGACGAGCGCGGTGTCGCCGACGGGAATCGGCCGATTGAACTCCAGGCCGTCCATCGCCGCGGTGACGCAGGCCTCGCCGGCGTAGCGCATCGCCGACATCGCCCCGTTCTCGTCCATCCACTTCATCACGATGCCCCCGTGGGCGGATTCGTAGTTGTTGGCGTGGTTGGGCTGGACGCGGTGGCGGTTGGTGATGTGGGTGTCCTCGAGCGATGGCATGCACCTGATTCGGATGAAGCGCGAAAAAAGGCAGCGGCTCGCCGGTCAGGGCTCGGTACGCTCGACTTCGACGCCGGGTTCCTCGTAGGCCATCTCGATCTCGTCCTCCTCGTCGTCGCTCCCGGAGCGGTATCGCTGGACCGCGATGGCGACGCCGGCGAGCACGAGCGCGACGAGGAACAGTTTCCCCTTCGAACCGCCGGACTGGTCGGAGTCGTCGCGGTCCTCGACGTCGACGTCGACGTGGTCGACGTCGGTTTCGTCGACGCGACCGGTTCCGAACACTTCGTTGGGCAGGTTTACTTCGAAGAACGTGACGTTGTCGAATGCCATGGTAGCAATATGGGTCGCAAGCCACTTATAACCACAGTGACAGCTACTGGCACCCGCAACGTCCAGTGGTTTTCGTGCGGGCGCGTCAACTGATGTGGATGGCGGGCTTGTTCGGTCGCGCCTTCGGCGCCAGGTCGTCGCCGTCCGCTGCGCGGCCGATTTCGACCGTCGCGTCGAACTCCGCCTCGAAGAGCCAGGCGGCCTCCTCGATGAGACGGTGTTCGCGCTCGGCGTCGAGCACCGGTTCGAGGCCGGCCTGCTCCGCGGCGAGCCAGTTCGCGAAGTCGGCGGCCGCGTCGCCGTGCTGCTGGATCGAATTCTCTTCCATGATGGTGCCGACGATGGCATCGTCGGGGTCGGCCGCTCTGGCTTTCTCGTAGGCGTCGTACTTCCACGGCTGGGCGACGGCGAGTTCGATCCGGTCGGGGTCGGTGATGTCGACGACGTCGGTGATGTCGCGAACGTCGGCCAGCGTCGTCCGGACCAGATCGCGTTCCAGTGCGTACTCGTCTACCGCCTGCAGGGGAGTTGGCCAGTCCGCCTCGGCGATCAGCCCGTCGCCGTCGAGTTTCGTCCACAGTTCCTCGGCGAGATAGGGAGCGATGGGCGCGATCAGTTTCGCGAGCGTCCGCAGTCCCCTGCTGTAGGCGAAGCGGTAGGGCTCGTCGTAGGAGCAGTAGCGGCGCAGCAGGCGCGCGAAGGACTGGAGTTCGTTGACGACCTGGTGGAAGCGAAAGCGCTCGTACTCGTCGGTGACGGCGGCGACGGTCCGGTCGATCTCCCGTTCCAGGTAGGCGTCGTGGGGCGCTTGCTCTGTCCGGCCCCCGTCACCGCCGGCGAAGTCCGCGACCATCCCGTAGATCTCCTGCTGGAAGTCGTAGGCCGACCGGACGTCCTTGACCGTCCACTCGAAGTCCTGCTGTGGGTGGGCTGCCGAGAGGACGAACAGCCTGGTGGTCTCGGCGCCGTACTCGTGGGGGGCGACGGCGTTGCCCTTCGACTTGGACATCTTCTCGCCGCCGTGGAGCACCGTCACCTGGTTGATGAGGCGCTCGACCGGTTCCCGCCGGTCGAGCAGGCCCGCATCTGCCAGCGCTCGGGCGAAAAAGCGGATGTACAGCAAGTGGAGCACGGCGTGTTCCTCGCCGCCGACGTAGACGTCGACGGGAAGCCACTCGTCGGCTTTCTCCTGGTCGAAGGGCGCCGAGTCGAGGTGCGGGCTCAGGTACCGGAGGTAGTACCACGAAGAGTCGACGAAGGTGTCCATCGTGTCCGTCTCGCGCTCGGCCGGGCCGCCGCAGTCGGGGCAGTCGACTCGCTTCCACTCCTCGGCCGCGTCGAGCGGGTTCCCCGTCGTCTGAACGAACGCCGGAAGCTCGATGGGGAGGTCGTCCTCGGGAACCAGCACCGGGCCACAGTCCTCGCAGTGGACGACCGGAATCGGCGTCCCCCAGTAGCGCTGGCGGGAGATGAGCCAGTCCCGGAGGCGATAGGTCGTGGCTTCCTCGACGGCGTCCGCTTCGGCCAGGAGTCGCTCGGTCGCGGCGGCGCTCGCCAGGCCGTCGTAGTCGCCGCTGTCCGTGAGCATGCCCTCCGCCGTGAAGGGTACGTCCGGAAGCCCCGCATCGCTTCCGTCTACTGGTTTCACCACCTGCTCGACCGGGAGTCCCTGTGCCGTCGCGAAGGCGTGGTCGCGCTCGTTGTGGGCCGGCACGCCCATGACCGCACCCGTCCCCACGTCGTCGAGGACGTAATCGGCGACGTAGACGGGCAGTTCCTCGCCAGTCAGAGGGTGGACGGCGACGGCGTCGGTCTCGACGCCGGCGGTGTCGGCGGCGCCGTCCGTCGGATCGGGCCCGTTCCGGACGCTGCTCGCGTGTCGCTTCGCTCCCGCTCGCTCGTCCCGAGACCCTCCCTCCGGGAGCGTCTCGCTGTCCACGTACGTGGCCACGTCGCCGTCGTCGCTCGCGAGCGCGTCGGCCAGTTCGTGGCCCGGCGATATCGCGAGGAAGGTCGCGCCGAAGACCGTGTCCGGCCGGGTGGTGAACACGTCGACAGCGTCGTGGCCGGTGATATCGAACGAGATTTCGGCGCCTTCCTGGCGGCCGATCCAGTTGCGCTGGCTGTCCCGGACGCCCTCGGGCCAGCCGTCGAGGTCGCCCTCGACCATCGTCACGCCGCGGTCTTCGAGCGACGCGGCGGCGTCGCTGCTCGCGTCCCTGGTCAGCCCGCGGACGTCGAAGGACTGCTCGGCCGCGAGCAGGTGGTCGACGACTGCACCGCCCTGGTTCCCCGTGGCACCGGTGACGAGAATTCGCTGAGTGTCTGTCATCGACTGCTACTCCGACGCGCCAGCATATGTCTGTTCGGCTACACCAACGTGATCACGTGACGCCGATGTCACCGGTCGCGTGCGCGAGGCGCAGGACGTTCCTGGGCACGGAGTGGGTCACTAGAGCACGCCGTACTCCTCGTACACCTCGTCGATGTCCATCCCCTCGGCTATCTTCCGGCGTTCCTCGGTCTCTTCGTCCTCGATCTCCTCGACGCGCAGGAGCACCTCGTCGACGACTTCGCGGGGGATCAACTGGACGCCGTCGAAGTCCCCGAAGATCCAGTCGCCCGGGCGCACGGTGACGTAGTGGCTGAGGTGGCCCGGCAGGTGGATCGGCTGTTCGATCTCGAGTATCTCCCAGCCGCCGTGCCAGTTGGGCGTCGTCCCCAGGGTGTAGACGGTGAACTCCTCGAGGTCGGCGATGTAGCGGGTGTCCCGGACGTTGCCGGCACAGAGCATCCCGCGGGCGCCATGGGCCTTCGCGAGCGTGCAGCTCATCTCGCCGAAGTGGGCCGGCTGCATGTCACCGCCAGTGTCGAAGCAGAGGACGGAGCCGTCATCCCGCGTCTCGACCGTGCGCATCAGTTCCTTCTGCGGGTGGACGCCGTCGCGTTCCTCGTCCCACTTCGCTTCGAGGTAGTCCTCGACCTCGTCGGTCTTGGGATAGGTGTGCAGTTTCACGGGCAGGGCGCGACCCGCCAGGGTCGCCCGCGTTCGACGCCGAAGAAGTCCTGATCGAAGACGGTCCGGCGAACACCCACCTCGTGGAGCGCGTCGGCGACGCTGCCCCCGTAGCCCGCTTGCTCGAACCGTTCGACGCGTTCGAGGTCCGAGACGTCGAGTTCCCGGGGTTCGTCGTCGAGGTCGAACCGGTAGTCGGGATCCATGCCATCGACGTCGGCTGTCACTCATTTGGCTCTAGGGGCCGACCGGGCACGCGAAGGGCGCCGCGGCTGGTCGTGAAAGCCGGCCGACCAGTAGCCCTGACCTTCATTAGCATACCACGAAAATCCGCTGCCATGGAAGAGGTCGAGATCACGGACGTACAGGCGACGCAGGTCGACGCCGACTGGTCGTGGACGTTCGTCCGCGTGTACACTGACGCGGGCGTCACGGGCACGGGCGAGGCCTACTGGGGTGGCGGCGTCGGCGACATCGTCGAGGGGGAGTGCCGCGACCGCCTGCTCGGCGAGGACCCGCGCGACATCGGGCCGCTCGTCCACGAGCTGTTCGAGTACACCTCCGCGACCGGGTCGCTCGCGGGGACGACGGTCTCCGCCATCGCCGGCATCGACATCGCGCTCCACGATCTGGCGGGCAAACTGGAAGACCAGCCTGCCTCCCAGCTACTGGGCGGGACGTTCCGCGACGCGCCGCGGGTGTACGTCGACTGTCACGCCGGCGCCCACCTCGGCGGCGCCCACGACCCGGCCGACCGGGACGCCCACGACGTCGACATCTACGCGCCCGAGAGCTACGCCGACGCCGCCGAGATGGTCGTCGACGAGGGATTCGACGCGATCAAGTTCGACCTCGACGCCAGCAAACGCTACGAGAAGGACCGGCACAACCGCCACCTCAACGCCGAGGCTATCGACTACAAGGCGAGCGTCATCGAGGCCGTCACCGAGCGCGTCGGCCACGACGCCGACGTCGCCTTCGACTGCCACTGGAACTACGCCGGCGAGAGCGCGACCAAGCTCGCCCAGGCTGTCGAGGACTACGACGTCTGGTGGCTCGAGGACGTCGTCCCGCCGGAGAACCTCGACGTCCAGCGCGAGGTCACCAGAGCGTCGGAGACGTCCATCTGCGCCGGCGAGAATCTCTACCGCACCCACGGCGTCCGACAGCTCATCGAGGAACAGGCCGTCGACGTCCTCCAGCCGGACATGCCCAAGTTCGGCGGGATGTTCGAAACGGCCCGGGCCGCCTGGAGCGCCTCGGACTACTACATCCCCGTCGCGCTCCACAACGTCTCCTCCCCGCTCGGAACGGTCGCCAGCGCCCACGTCGGCGCCACCATCCCGAACTTCCTCGCCCTGGAGTGGCACGGCCGTGACGACCCGGACTGGCCCGAGTTCGTCGAGGAGGACACGATCATCGAGGACGGCGGCGTCCCGCTGTCGGACGACCCCGGCCTCGGCGTGACGCTGGACCTGGACACCGTCGCCGAGTTCATGGCCGACGGCGAGACGCTACTCGACGAGGAGTGATGCGACTCGTCGAGCCAGCAAAAATCCGCATCGGACGCTGACTGTCGTGATTTTCGGCGCTGATCGAAGCCCAGTGATGGCGGCGTAGAAAACGACAGACCGCGAGGTGTGAGGAGCACCGATCGGTCGCGCTCAGTCCGACTCCTGGATGGCCGACAGTATCGCGCGCTCGGCGACGGCGTCGTCGAGTTCTGCCACTCGCCGGTCGGCGTCGTAGGTGATCACGTCCGCATCGACCAGTCGCGGGAGGTGGGTGTGGACCAGCGCGACGCGGACGTCACTTGCCGCTACGGAGTCGTCTTCGTCGGAGAGCGTGGCGACGAGGTCCGCGAGCGTCGCCGGTTCGCCCCACTCCATGTGCTCGATTATCGCTCGGCGATAGCGATGGGCGAGCACGTCGAACACGTCGTCGAGGTCCTCGGCCGAATGGGGACGAGCGACGACGGTGGTGTCCTCAGTCGTCATCGATCACCACCTCGCAGCCAGCGTAGCACATGGTAAAGTAAAGGAACAACCATGTAAAAACAACGTGGCCTAATTAGATAGGTAACGCCCGGGCAGGTGGGGTTGCCGGGGGACAGGTACCGGTCGTCTTCGACGCCGACCGGACCGAACGACTATCGCGGGCATCCACGGCGTCATCTGAACCGGCAGGAGACGGCCATGTGCGTCAATACTTTCCACGTTCGGGGCGACGGTACCCACGATGAGCGAAATCAGGTGCCACGTTCCCGGATCCCTGGGGCGGAGTCACTGACCGTGGCAGACGCCATCTTCTGGGGCCTCGTTGTCCTCGCGACGGTCACCGGGCTGGTCACCGCGTGGGCCCTCGGTGCCAACAGTAACTCGCCGCCGTTCGCGCCCGCCATCGGCGCCAACGCCATCTCGACGATGCGGGCGGCGTTCCTGATCGGGATCCTCGCAGCGCTCGGCGCGCTCACCCAGGGCGGCGCCATCTCGGAAACCGTCGGCGCTGGCCTGATCGACGGCGTCGCCATCACCTCGCTGGCTGCGACGGCGGGGCTGTTGACCGCGACGCTGTTCATGGGCTTCGGCGTCTACACCGGCTATCCGGTGCCAGCGGCGTTCGCGACGACGGGAGCGATGGTCGGCGTCGGCCTCTCGCTCGGCGGCGACCCCACCTTTGGCACCTATCGGCGTATCGCGACGTTCTGGGCGCTCGTTCCGCCCGTCTCCGGCGGCCTCGCCTACCTGACGGCGACCGTGCTCCGGCGCGACGACATCCCGGAGACGGTGGGCGTTCCGTTGCTGGCCGGTCTCGTCGGCGGGATTATCGCCAACGTCCAGCTCAGCATCATTCCGTCCCCGCCCGACCAGACGCAGAACTCCATCGCGGGCTTCGTCGCCGGGTTCGTCGACGCGCCGTCCGTCGCCGGTCTCGACGTCGTCGCCGTCCTGGTCACGCTCGCCGCCGCCGCGGTGAGCTTTCAGTTCATCCGCCGACGGACCCAGCAGTCCGTCGACAAGGGCGTCCGAACCTTCCTCGTCGTCCTCGGGAGCGTCGTCGCCTTCTCCAGCGGCGGGAGCCAGGTCGGGCTGGCGACCGGGCCGCTGGAGAACCTCTACACCGCCGAACTGGGCCTCCCGGGAATCGTGCTTCTCGCGCTCGGTGCGACGGGTATCCTCGGCGGCGCGTGGATGGGCGCCCCGCGACTCCTGCAGGCCACCTCCCGCGAGTACGCCCAGCTCGGCATCCGACGGTCCATCGCCGCGCTCGTACCGGGGTTCGTCATCGCCCAGGCGGCCATCGCGCTCGGCATCCCCATCTCGTTCAACAACATCATCATCTCCGGCGTCATCGGCGGCGGTCTCGCCGGCGGGTCGGCCGGCGTCTCCCGCCGGAAAATCGGCGTCACGCTCGCGTTCTGGGTGATCACGCTCGTCAGTTCCATCCTCGTCGGCTTCGGCCTCTACCGGGTGCTGGCACTCGTCCTGGGTGGATGACGGGAGCGGCCCGACGAGGCGACGTGGGGCGAGCCGTCCCGGAATGCGGTGACCGTCATCTGACCACGGTGACTGTCACAGGCGTCTCGCCGACGACTTTCGTCGCCACGGTGCCGAGCAGTCGGCGAGCCACGGCGCTTCGCTCGCCCCCGTGGCCCCCCATGACGACCTGGTCGACGTCGGTGGCCGCGACGTAGTCCACGATGGTCTCGGCGGGCTCTCCCGTCTCGACCACGACGTCGACGTCCCGTCCACGCGATTCGCCGTCGCCAGCAGGCTCGACGATGGATTCGGCACGTTCCCTCGCCTCGTCGAGTCTGTCTTCCTCCGTGGCCAGTGCACCGCTCTCGCTCATCGACGCGTCGACCGGACTGACGACGTTGAGGACGGTCACCGGACAGTCGAACACGTCGAGCGCGTACGCCAGCGCGTCCTCGGCCAGCGGCGACCCATCCAGCGGCACGAGGACGTGTGACGGAGCCATACCTGTTCCTCCGGCGTGCAGCCCCAAAAGGCGGACGGTGGTGCTCGTCGACGGCGTCGCAACTTGCGGGTCTGCTCTCCGGAGGAAAGTCCATCCTGGATTCGAACCGGAGCCAGACGTGCTCGCTTCGCTGCGCGCGACTGGCAGGGCTCGAATCCACTCGGACGTATTCGTCGCTCACGACGTTGTTCGCGACAGGATAGTCCATCCTGGATTCGAACCAGGGTCGAAGCCCCCAGAAGGCTTCAGGATTGGCCACTACCCTAATGGACTGCGCGTACTATCCGGTAAATCGTAGGGCAATGTAAGCGTTGCGCGATGGAATTGGTCGTGGTACTGAATAGCAAGCGCCTCGCGAACATCGACATCTACTTTCCGACGACGGCCCCAGCCTCACCCATGTACGTCGGACGATTCGTCGTCGTCAGTCCCGAAGTCGGCGCCTATCGCGTCTCTTCGCGCTCGTTCCCGAACCGCAAGGCCGTCGACCGCGACGGCACCGTCACCGTCGGGCCGACGGCGGACGCCCCGGAGACGGACAACCCCTACATCTCATACAACGCGGTGCAGGTGACCGACCGGGGGGCCGTCGTCGGCAACGGCTCCCACGTCGACCCCATCGCCGAGAAACTCGAACTGGGCTATCCCGCCCGTGACGCGCTGGCCGAACCGCTGCTAGCGCTGGACTTCGAGAAGGACGACTACGACACGCCTCGCGTCGCCGGTATCGTCGGCGTCGATTCCGAGGACCCGAGCACGAACGCCGACGGCCCGGGCGCGGTCGTCGGGACGGTCCGCCGGGACGCCCTGCTCGTCGAGGAAGTCACCGAACCGACACTCGTCGCGACCTACGAGAAGGACAGCCCCGAGCCCTTCGAGCTCGACGCCACTGACGCAGCGGGCGCCGCCCGCGAGGTGTACGACCTGGAGTTCGAACACGCGGTCTGTGCCGCGGGCGTGGCCGTCGACGACGGAACGTTCGACGTCGCCGTCCACAACGGCTGATCACCGGGTTCCGCAATTCGAGAAACCCCCCTTCGGTCGTTTCGCCGCGTGGTAACATTTATCATCATAGACCATCAAGGTGCTAGTGACGATCACCCATGGGTACCCTCGAGAAACTGGGACGCTGGTTCGAACCGCCCGTCATCGAGCGGGCAGTCTACCGGTGTCTGGAGTGTAGCTCGGAGCTCGGGCGAAACGAACCGTCCTGCTCCGAGTGTGGTGGGGAGGTAACGGAAGTGACCGAACCGGTCGAGTACGTTTACTGGGGGCCGTATCACTGACGCATCCCGGGCTCGTCGGAACCGTGAGGCGTTCTCTCCATCAGAAACGAGTGCCGACAGTATAAGGCCAGTGCGAAAATAGTCGCTAGTAATGAAGCTGGGCGTCATCTCCGACATCCACGGGAACCGGGTCGCGCTCGATGCGGTGCTCGCCGACCTGCCGCCCGTCGACGCGCTGGTGTGTGCCGGCGACGTCGTCGGGTACAACCCCTGGCACGCCGACTGCGTCGACGAGATCCGCGAGCGCGAGGTCCCGACTGTTCAGGGCAACCACGACCGCGCAGTGGCGGCGGGGTCGGCCCCGCACTTCAACGGAATGGCCCAGGCCGGTGTCGAACACGCCCGCGAGCAACTCTCCGACGACCAGATCCAGTGGCTCGGAGACCTCCCCGTCGAGCGCCACGTCGCCGACGGGCGCGTGAAGGTCGTCCACGGCCACCCCGACGACCCGGACCACTACACCCGTCCTCACGAGTTCGGGCCGGACCTCCTCGGTGACGAGGACGTCCTCGTCATGGGTCACACCCACGTCCAGGCCCACGAGGTCTACGACGAGGGGGTCGTGATGAATCCCGGAAGCGTCGGCCAGCCCCGCGACGGCGACCCGAAGGCCGCTTACGCGGTCCTCGATCTCGAGGAGATGGCAGTCGACGAGCGCCGCGTCGACTACGACACCGGCGCGGTGATCCGGGCCGTCGAGGACGAGGGACTCCCCCGCCAGATCGGATTCCGGCTGGCGCAGGGGCGGTAGGAGACGGACGGTTTCACCGGTCGGTGTACCCCAGCACACGGACGCGAGAGTCGAGACGAACGCGAGAAAGCGGACGGAGGCGACGGGTCGCGCGAGTGAACGGCGATTAGAAGACGCCCTGCACGAGCTGGAGGGCCTGTTCGCGGTCGTCCCAGGGGACGAACACCGACACCGACGTCGCGGAGGTGATCACGTCGTACAGGGTGATGTGAGCGTTCGAGATGGGGTCGACGACGCGCTTGACGGTGTCGGGCTGGTTCGGCAGTTCGCCGCCGGTGACGCGGACGACGGCGATGTCGTCCTCGACGGTGACGCTGGAGAGGGCGTCCTCCTCGACGACGCGTTCGTGGAGTAGCGCCTCGACGTCGTCGGAGTCCTCGCTGTTGACGTAGAAAGTCAGCGAGTCCATCCCTGAGGAGTTGGCGTCGATGTTGATCCCCTCCTCGCCGATGGCGCTGGCGAGGTCGCCGAGGATGCCGGGGCTGTTGCGGATGGCGCGGCCGGCGACGGTGACACAGGACAGCTGGTCCTCCTGGAGGTCGATGAGGTTCTGGAACTCGCCCTCGATGGAGGTGCCGCCGGCGAGCAGGTCGCCGTGCTGGTAGTGGACGACGCGGACGGCCAGATCCTTGCCCTTGTACGAGAGGGCGGAGGGCGCGACCACCTCGGCGCCGCGGAACGACAGCGAGCGCAGTTCGTCGACGGAGATCTTCCCGACGTTGCGGGCGCCCTCGACGACGCGGGGGTCGCCGGTCATGACGCCCTCGACGTCGGTGACGATGACGACCTCGTCGGCGTCCATGTAGTTACCCAGCATGACGGCCGTGGTGTCGCTTCCGCCGCGACCCAGCGTCGTCACGTTGCCCTGCAGGTCCTGGGCGAGGAAGCCAGTGATGACGGGGACGACGTTCTGGAGCTGGCCGGCGAGCGCGTTCGCGCGCCGCATCGTCTCGTCGACGTCGACCTCGCCGTACTCGTCGGTGATGATCGGCCACTCCTCGCTGCCGGGTTCGAGGAACATGGCGTCGATGCCCCGGGAAGCGAGTGCGCCCTTGAGCATCCGGACGGAGGTCCGCTCGCCCATGCTGACGATCTCCGCGCGGTCAGAATCGTCTGCCTCGTACTCGATATCCTCGAGCAGTTCGTCCGTCGTGTTGCCCATCGCCGAGGCGACCACGGCGACTTCGTGGCCCTTCTCGACGGTCATGGCGATGGAGTCGGCGGCCCGGTTGATCCGGTCGCCGCTACCCAGACTCGTCCCGCCGAACTTCGCGACTACCCGCATGCCATCACCCGGCGCGTGCGTGCGTGACTCATTACGCCCCCGTTGCCCGGCACCCGGGATAACTGTGTCCATCTTTTTCGGCAGGCCGGGACGGCCATCGGGCGCTTCCCCGACCTAGCCACTGTCTAAACTGTCGAACCACGGCGGCAGGTTCCCGCCGCGGGGGAGCTCCGTGGGGAGACCGTTCCGCGACGGCCAACCGTTTATTTGCCTCGCCACCGACCTACTCGATATGGAAATTCGGGACGCCGTGGAAGCCGACGCCGAGCGGATGGGGGACATCGCGAGCAGTCCACCGGACGTGATGCGGAACCTGGTCCACGACCGGACGGTCCGGGTAGCTGAGGACGCCGCCGGCGACAGCGAGAAGATCCTCGGGCTCGTCAGCTTCGACGCCCGCGACGCCACCGTTCACGTGACCCAGCTCGCGGGCACGAGCGACGCCTGCGCCAGCCTGCTCGACGAACCGATCCGCTTCGCGCGGCGCGAGGGGATGGCCGTCGAGTTGCTCGTCGCCGAGACGGAGGACGGCGTCCGCGAGGCCGTCGAGAACGCCGGGTTCCAGCACAGCGGGTCCGGCCCGCGATTCGAGGGCGAACAGACCACCCGGTACCGGCTCGAACCAGGCAAGGCCGAGCAGTAACGCCGCCCGCTCGACGCGACGCCGAACGACACTCCGCTTCTGGCCGCGCCGTTTCGTCCGACCAGCGATCGTGACAGTTCACCGATAGAATCAAGTGGGTGTGTAAAGAGTGCTTTACTGTAAAGTCCACTTTACGCTGCGGACGGAGCGCCACCCATGTCGACGACACCGACCGGACGGAACCGGCACGAACTCCTCGCGAAGCGCCGCCGCTACCGCCGGCTGATGATCGGCTCCATCGCCGTCGGCGTCGCCCTGAGTCTCCTGCTCAGGGCGCTCGACTACCCGCTCGTCGGTGAGGTGGTCTACTGGGTCGGCATCGTCGGATTCGTCGCCGTCTGGCTGGCGACGCCGGTGACGCTGTTCGACGAACGCGATGTCGCCCTCGAACGCCGGGCGGCCCACCTCACGCTGAACGCATTCGCGCCGGTTCTGGTCATCGGCGCGTCGGCGGCCCGTATCCTGACTCACGTCGGCGCGTACGAGGTCCCGGCCACCGTGTGGGGCGCGCTGTGGGGCTACTTTGCCCTCTTCGTCACCTTCGGCGTCGCGTACGGCTGGCTCCGCTACCGACCATGAACAACGACCTCCCGGAGCGCCGCGAGGCCGCCGGTCTGAGCCAGGCCGACCTGGCCGCGGCCGTCGGGGTCAGTCGCCAGACGATCAACGCCATCGAGCGCGACCGCTACGACCCGTCGCTGGAACTGGCGTTCAAACTGGCCGCGTTCTTCGGCTGTGCCGTCGAAGACCTGTTCGACCCGGCAATCGACCGCGACCGCCTCCACGAGTGATCCATGCCCGAAACAACGGCAACCGACGGCGACCCGGGCCCCGACGGGACGCTCGGCACCGGCTACGACCACAGCTACGTCCTGGTGTTTTTGAAGGAGTGAGACGAGGACGGTCAGTGGGTGTAAAGCATATCGCGCGAGCGAAGCGAGCGCGGTTTCGCCGGTCGCGAACGGAGTGAGCGACCGGGACTTTTTCATCGACGTTCGTCAGAGCGAAGTCGTTCGAGAGAGCGAAGCTCTCTCGTGATGACGAGGGACCTTCGGTCCCTCGAACCACTCTGACGCAGCCCATCAGAAGTGCTTCGCACTTTTGAGGACGTTTTTGGAGGAGTCCCTCCCGGAGCGAGCCGCAGGCTCGCGAGGAAGGGCGACGAAGAAAAACGTCGTGTTACATGAAGTAGGCAATCCCGCTCTGCTTGTTCTTGTCAGTTCCACCTTTTTGCGCGTCAGGCTTGCTTCCGGGGTCGCACACCGCTTGCGCAAAATCTGGACCAAAAAAGCCGGACCTCGCTTCGCTCGGCCCGATGAACCGCCTCACTTCGTTCGACGGACGCTTCCCGTCACATGAATTCAGCGATGCCTGATTGCTTGTTGTGGTCGTTCTCGAACACGCGCTCGATAGCCCGCTCGAGAATCTCCAGGCGCTGTTTCGTATACTCGTGACAGCCAAACTCCTCGGCGACTTCGGTGGCAGTGTCGACGTACTTCGTCACCGACCCCTCGTGGACGGTGAGGTTGACGCGGCCGTCACACTCCCGGTACTCGCCCGACAGGGGCATCCGGCGGTACTTCTCGCCACAGTCCACACACCGGGTCTCCTGGCGCGAAAACGCTCGCAAATTGGCGACCAGGTCAGGCAGGATGTAGCTGGTCTTCCAGTCGGGTGAGTTTCGTCATTACCCGCCTCTCCCCCGACGGCGTCGCACTCGTCGACGAGGCCGAGATGAAGCACGAAAACTACGTGACATCCCTCGCCTGAGACCTGGCCGACGCCATCGGCGAAGTGCGACACCTATCCGGCGGAGTCGTCGTCTGTCAGTCGTCGGGCGGCCACACGGCGCCATGGGGTAGTGGCGGCGGCAAGACTACCTTCGAACCGTGCAGGACGATCCGGTCGGCCTCGACGTCCTCGTAGACGGCACCCCAGCCACCGATCTCGTGAGTCGCCCCGTCGTCATCGGTCAACACTAGCGTTACGATCCCAGCGAGATCGCTGTAGGTCGGAGTCGAACCACTCCGAACCGACTGATTCGGGTAGAGCAGGTCGGAGACGGTTCCCGTCACCTCGGACGGCTCCCCGGTGTCAGTGTCTGTCCCAGAAACCGTCACGGGGACGACGGCACCCGACGCCCAGAGCGGGTAGATATCCTGGATAAATGCCTCCAAACTCACGTAGGTCCGCTGTTCGGCCGAGGAGTCGTCGAGTGGCTCACCGACCGACCAGAGACAGAGCTGGAAGTACCACCGGAAAATAAACGAGAGGATCGGGTCGTTGACCACGAGCCCGTAGTCCGACACGGCCCGTTCGTTGGGTGCGAAACACGTGTAGGTCCGGTCGGAGATGACGAGTAGCGGGCCGGTAATACGGCGGTGTCGCAGTGCGGTTACCGGTTGTTCGGAGTCGATACGGTTCGGGGAGAACTGCTCCAGCGAGACGCGAACGATGACGTCGTCCGCCACGGCCGTCGCAAGTGATTCTCGCAACTGAAGGTACTGCGGCGGTGTCACAGCCAGATCGACCGTCCGCTCGGCGGTCTCGATGAACTTCCGGGCCCGTTCGAGCACCGAGTCGGTCTCCTTGACGAGATTGACTTCGTGCTCGACGATGTTGCGTTGCTCCCAGGTATCTTCGATTTCTTCGGCAGTCTTCGAGATTCGTTCGCCGGTTTCGTGGAGAATGCTCACGATGTCTGACGGCTCCTTTGCCTCGACGTACCGTTTATCTTCGCGCTCGAATGTTGCGACGTATCCGTCGTGTTCCAGGTCGGTCAGGACGTCGTAAACCCGCGATCCAGGGATATCACTTCGCTGGGCGACGTCGACAGCCGCGAGTGGTCCGTGTTTCAGTATCGTGAGGTAACCCACCGCCTGATACTTGCTGAGACCGATCCGCTGGAGTCCACGCCGAACGGTCTCTTTATCGTCCATAGGAAGTATCGGCTCCGGTTCGACGTGTTCGGCGTCCCATAATAGATAGCCGCTGTGGGTCCCACTCCATGCGTGGCCTCCGGTTCCGAGTGAACGATTGTAATGTTTTTGATCGTAGAACTATTTGTGGAGAGATGCATATCCGGCTGCCTTACTGCGGTATTTAGCGATGGAAATGATAAACTAGACAAACGTTAATCAAAGTTGTCGCCGGGCTGCATTGGTGTGGGGACTCGTCGTGTGGTGATGATCCGGGTTGGATTGAGGATAGGTAGCTGTGTCGAATCGCAGGTGATGAGGAGTGGGGGATGGCACTCGGGTGAGGTTGCTCCCGGGTTTGGTCCGGTCCAGTTTGTCAGACCGACTGCGAGTCGGAGCCAGACGCGCCGGCGGTGTCCGTTGCGGTGACGACGACGTGGGTGACGGTGGTCTTCGACCGGAGGTCGTTACTCCCCGAGGCCGACGAACCGCTGACGCTGTTGGTCGCCGAAGCGAGGACACTCCCGTCCGACGCGAGCAGTTCGACGAGGACCGAATCGAGGTTGCCGTCGTCATCGCTGGCACTCCAGTCGATGCTGTACGAGTTCCACTGCGGGTTGGAGTTGTCGGTGACCGCGTCGATAGTGGCACTCGGTGCGGCGTTCGTGCTCTCGGTCTCGCCGACACTCGTCGAGTCAGACGTCGTGTTACTCTCCGAGTCCGTGACGGTGATGTCGACGGTGTAGCTGTTGCCGGAGCCGTCGTCGCCGGCGGCGACGAGTCGCGTCGTTCCAGTCGCGTCACTGCCGCTGACGCTGATGGAGGCGGTGTCCTCCGTGGACCCGTCGCTATCGTCCGTAAGGGTGAGGTCGACCGAGGAGAGGTCGCCGTCACTGTCGCCGACGTTCCACGACACGTCGAACTCCGCGTCCGAGTCGCTCGTCTCGACCTCGCTGGCCGACAGGCTGTCCACCGTCGGCGCGGAACTGCTGGAGGTCGAGGAGTCCGTGGCCATCGAGTTGGCGGGAACGTCCAGCGAGACGCCGTCCGAGAAGTTCACCGTGATCGAACTGCTCGTCGGGTTGTAGGCGATGTGAGTTTTGGAACTGCCGTCGTTGTACACCGCCGTCAGCGAGTGGTCCGCCGTCACCGACGGATCCGCCGTGCCCATCCCGTCGATGTTGTAGATCCAGTGGTAGGTGTGGGCGCGACTCTCACCGAACTCGATGGAGTAGCTGTCCTTGCGGGATGTCCACTTGTTCTTGGCGTCGCTCACGTCCGTGAGCGCGCGGAACTGCCACAGGATGTCGGGCCAGTAGCTAAAGTCGTCGCCGTCGGAATCGTTGGTGACGAGTTCGTTGTAGTTGGCCGACGCAGCCTGCTGGTCCCAGCCCAGGAACTCCATGTGGGCCGAGACAGGGAGGAAGTTGATGCCGTGGATCGCCTCGATGTCGGCCGTGAAGTAGGTCTCGTACTTGTAGCCGTTGCCCCACACCATCGCGGCGGTGTCGTAAGGCCACGCAGAGGGGTGGTTCGTATCGTCGACGTCGAACCAGTACTCCTGGATCGCGCGCACTTCCGTGATGTAGAGGTAGGCAGCCGCGTCCCGCATCGCTGTATTCCCGGTGTACTCGGCCCAGAACAGCATCGACGCGTAGGCGTTGATCGCTTCGGACGAGGACTCCTGATTGTTCCCGTCCACGGAGGCGGCGGTCCCGGACGCCCAGGAGTGGCCCTCGAATGGACTGAAGTTCCGCAGGAACGGGAACGAGTCCCGGGGGTTGTTCGCGGGGTCGAGCGAGGCGGACTCGTCCGGACGCTCCCAGTTGGCGAAGTCACGGACGAGCAGGTCTACCATACCGCCCCAGTTCGAGTCTTGAGCCCATGTCGAGTCGTGGCGGGCGATCTCGCTGGCGCCGCGGACGTAGTAGCCGTAGTGGAAGTGGTGGTCGTTGATGTCTTCACCGGAGCCGAAGGAGTCGTTGTAGCCGATCAGCGTGCCCCAGTTGTCGTCGTAGTAGAAGACGTCCTCGGACTTGGTGCCACCAGATGCGCTGGCGTCGAGCCAGATCTCCAGATCGTCTTTCATCCCCTTCGTGTCGCTGTCGCCGTTGATGAAGTAGTCGGCGGCGGTGGTGTCGCCGACCTGCTCGGCGATGGGGATCAGCTCCGAGAGGCGGCCGTAGTTCTTGCCCGTCCAGTAGGTGCCGTCACCCGGCCGGTCGGGCCCCGTCTCGATGAGGGTCGAATTCGCTTCTTCTTCGTCGACGTAGCTGGCGAGTTCGGTGTCGTCGTAGGTTCCCTCGTCCGGCATGAACGGCAGGACGCCCGGGAAGGAATACGACGTGGTGAAGGAGCCGACACCGCTGATGGTCTTGATGGAACCGCGCGCGCTCGTGTACGTGTAGCCCGTGAAAGACTCGCTCGTGTACTTGTGCTGGTGGGGTAATAGCCCCGTCAACGTGCCCGAGGCCGAACTCTCTGCCTTCTGGCTGAGCGAGAAGTCGAAGGTCGTCGTCACCTCGCCGCCGGCCTCGTCGTACGTCCAGGACACCGTCGTGTCGGTGACGAAGTTGTAGGCATACTGCTCGAACTCCGAGAGCGCGGTGCTGGTTGCTTCCGGCAGTGCCGCGACCGTCAGGTAGCTCGAGCTACCGAGACCGCTCGTTATCTCCGAGGAGCCCTGGCCAGACCACGATGCGTCGCTCGGGGCGTAGAGCCCGTAGGCGTGGCCGTTTATTTCGATGCCCAACACGTTGCCGTTGTCGGCGAACACCGTCGGCGCGCTCGGGAAGGTCAACACTGCGTCGCCGCCCCCGTACTCACAGAAGACGTACGGTGACCCCTGTGCGACGGTCGTCGTTAGCGTGGTCGACGTGCCGTCGCCCCACTTCGAGACGACGTGCCAGTCACCGTAGCCGTCGAGCCGTGCGTCGCTGAACGACGACGTCCCGCTGTGACCGATCGTTAGATCGGTCGTCGTGTCCATCATCGCGATGCTGTCGGTGTGGTCGCCGGTGCTGTAGGTCCAGTCCGTCGGGTTCCAGAGGTCCAGTCCCGCAGAGACCGCCTGTGCCGACACCGGGTGGGCGTACAGCGGTTGGGACATCGACTCAAACACGAGCGAACTCCACCAGTCGTTCGTCGGAATCGGTCGCGAGACGTTCGAGGTCGTGTACTGCGCGTCCTGTGGCGAACCCTCGCCAGAGGGAACGGTCGTCGTATAGCTACCGTTGCCGACGGTGGCTTCGGCAGCACTGGCCGATCCAGCCCCACCGAGTAGTGCGGCGCCCGCTCCGGCGGCGCCCAGTCCCTTCATCAAGGTACGTCGCGACGTGGGCAACATCGCTTCTTCGCGCGAAGACGGCGTCGACGCCTCCGCCTCTGTCTGGTCAGTATCCCTGTTCTGTGGTTCTCGTGTGCCCCGTTTGGACGAAGCTTCTTCTTCAGATGTCATCTGTAAATAACCCAGTGTTCATAATGTTAGTTTTCGCTAAAGGCGATATAATCATGAGGATTAACGTGCATAACCCCAGTCACCACCGGGCGAGTGATGGATGGTGTTAATTCAACCCCTGGCATCTTGGGAATATGAGAATCGTATCCTGTGCTGACTCAATCATTCGCTTTCGAGTCACTCGGCGATGTCACAGGTGTGAACGGGTTTCCCGTTTCCGACCGACCAAGACTGGGAGGCCCATTCCCAGACTGTCACATAAAGTCGGCAATGCCACTCTGCTTGTTCTTGTCGTTCTCGAAGACACGCTCGATGGAGCGCTCCAGAATCTCCAGGCGCTGTTTGGTGTACTCGCGGCAGCCGAACTCCTCGGCGACCTCCGTCGCAGTGTCGATGTACTTCGTCACGGACCCCTCGTGGACGGTGAGGTTGACGCGGCCGCCGCACTCGCGGCACTCGCCCGACAGGGGCATCCGGCGGTACTTCTCACCGCAGTCGAGACAGCGGGTCTCCTGGCGCGAGAAGGCCCGGAGGTTGCCGATGATGTCCGGCATGAAGTGGTACTCGATGATGCGCTCGGCGACGTCCGTCTCGTCGACGGCCCGAAGCTTCCGGGAGAGGGCCAGCTGGGCGTCCATCTTGTCGGTCATCGACCCCAGCGTCTTGTACGCCGAGAGGTCCGGCCCGGCGGCCAGGTCGGTGGTGTCGTGCGTGTGCGCGAACTCGGTGTATTCTCGATCGGTGCCCAGCGTCTCCTCGGCGATCTTCATGATGTCCTCCACTTCGCCGGGGTCGGCCATCTCGCGGGTGGCTTCGTAGAACTCCGCCGGGTACTCCCACATGATGTCCATGTTGTGGGCCTCGTCGTCGATCTCCGAGGGGTCGATTCGGGAGGACATCACCAGGGGCGCGTCCATCTTCCCGCCTCGTTTATTCGGGAGGAAGGACTTGCTGAAGTTCAGCAAGCCGTCCATCAGAAGCATCACGCAGTCTTCATCCCCGTCGCAGTTTCTTCGCTTAGCGGCGTGGAAATAGGGGTGAGCGTACCCGACTGCTGCTGTCGTAAATCCGATAACTCTCCCAACTGTCGCCGCGCTGGTGTGGGGCGCCATCCCGAAAACGAGTTCGCCGACGAGTTCCTCGCGGTCGTCCAGGTCGTAGAATGGTTCGAGCCCGTAGTACTGTGCCAGCAGGTCGTCGACGAAGTCCGCCGTCTTGAGCATGTGCTCGGCCGCGCCGTCGGAGAGGACGACGTCCTGCACTTTGAGTTCGACGAGCTGGTCGTCGTGTCTCAGGGGGTCGCCGTGGACGTCGGTCTCGTAGCCCAGTGACTGGAGCTGGTCGACGGTGACGTCGAGTTCCGTCGCCCGGACGGCGGTGACGGGCAGGTCCGTCATGTCGTAGCGGACGGTGCCGTCCTTGAACGCCGTGACGTCGTGTTTGGCCCGCAGGATCCCTTTCTCCATCGGTTCGGGGACCTTCTCCGCGGACATCAGCCCCTCGACGCCTTTCACGATGTCGAAGGCCGTCTCGCGCTCGCCGACCGATTCGAGGGCGTCGCGGAACTCCTCGCCGATATCGATCTCCGTGTACTGGGTCGGATAGGCGTTCGTCTCGCAGGAGGGACACTCGGCGATGCCGGCCTCGTCGGGGTCGACCTCGCGGTCGCAGTCGGGGCACTCGTAGACGGCGTCGGTGAGGCCGTTGCAGTCCGGACAGCGGGCCCGGAACGTTTCCTCGCCGCAGTCGGTGCAGCGCTGACGGCCGATTTCCACGTCGACGATGCCCTGGCGGTCGTTCATCTCCTCGGCGTGGGAGGCCGCGTCGCTCACCGAGCGCTGGGCGCCGCCGGCCTCGTCGATGGGGAAGAGCGTGTGGACCGCCGGTGAGAGGTCGCGGCTCTCCGATTTCTCCGGGCGGCCCATCCGGTTTCCGATGCGCGTGGGCGCTCGCTCCCGGACCGCGAAGGGGGCGACCTCGTTGATCGCCTCGATGGCGTTGTCGCCGTCGTCGTAGGTGCGGGCCCGTTCGGAGAGGTCGCCGACGGTCCAGTCCCGGTCGAGCGAATCCAGGTCGAATCCCAGCGTCGCCACGAGCGGCCGCCAGTCCGGGACGACCAGGTCGTCCTCGCGCTGGGTGTGCTCGACGAGCAGGTGTTCGAGGGCCTTCCGGACCGTCTCCGAGCGCGGGAGGACGAGGTCGCCGCCCTGCGTCGACGCCGGGTCCGCAGCCACCGCACCGTCAGTCTGGGCGACCCTGGCGTTCTCCACCGCCGTGGCGAGCGCGTTGACCTCGCCGACGCTCACGTCGTGCCAGCAGTAGGTGTACGTCGGGTGGATCGGCGCGTCGTAGTCGCGGGCCCACGCCATGGCCTCGTCGGCCGAGGGGTCCTCGAGCTCGACGTGGACGTCGTCGGCCATCGCCTGGACGTCCGCGCCGGCCGCTTCGAACTCCTGGCGCCACCACTCGACGGTGTAGGAGGCGGGCGCGAGCGGGTGGTTGTTTTCGACGAACTCGCCGTAGTTGACGAGGTACTCGCCCAGATCGAGTATCTTCTCGACGCCGTTCCTGACCTCGAGAGCCTCCTCAGGGTCGTCGATTCGCCGAACGTCACCGTTGGCCAGGCGGACGGTCGGGCCCTCGATGCTGTCGACCGGAACCACACCGGCGGCCTTCCCGGGCCGCTCGGTCTTGATCTGGGTCCCCGTCGCGAGGAAGTCGTCGACGAGGTGCATCGTCGCGGGGTGGACGCCCGCCGTCGCGAACCCGTGGTTGCGCGAGCGGCCGTAGCGCAGGCGGAACCCGCCGGCGTTCGAGGGGTGCGAAAAGACCGGTCGCCCGGCGATCAGGTCCCGAAGGTACTTCTTGGCGGGGTCGACGCGGGGCGAAGTGGGGTAGTCGTCAGCGTCGCCGTCTTCCGGTTCGTCGCCCTCGGCCGATTCCTCGCCGTCCGCCCCGTCCTCGGCGTCCGCACCGTCGTCCGCTTCGCCCTCCTCGTCCTTGCCGATGGTGCCGTCGATGAGGTCCTGGAGCCACGGCCAGTCGACCTCGTCCAGATTTCGCGTGTAGCGCTGGATCTTCGGGGCCTTGAGCGCGATACCCTCCGCGGCGACCAGACACATCCCGCCGCGGGCAGAGTTGGTGTCGACGCGGTCGAGGTCCCGGAACCCGGAGACCTCCTCGTCGCCGGTGGCCTCGCCGTCGAGCATGATAGGCATGTTTTCGGCGATGAACTTGCTCTCCTTCTCCTTGGGCGAGTACTGGAGCCCCGTCTCCTTGTCGTAGAGGTCGATCTCCTCGGCGTAGCGGTTGATCTCTTCGTCCCGGGCCTTGTACTGGTCGATTCCCAAGAGTGCGCGGGCGTAGTCGGCGACCAGGACAGAGAGCGCCTGGGCAGTCCCGCCAGCGGAGCGGATCGGGCCGGCGTAGTAGACGTTGACGAACTGGGTGCCGTCGTCGTTGTCCAGCACCTCGACGCGGTCGATCCCTTCGATGGGCGCGGCGACCACACCCTCGGTCAGCAGGGCGACGGCCGTCCGGACCGCGCCCTCTATCTTCCCGGCGTCGGAGTCGTAGTCACCGACCTCGCCCCCGACGAAGTCCTCCACGAGTTCCAGCGCGGCCTCCTCCCGGGACATCTCGCCTTCGAGCTCTCGCACGCGCGCGGCGACCCCCTCGATGCCGAGGATGTTCTCGACGCGGTCGGCCATGTCGCGAGCGGTGGGTATCTCGACGTCCTTCGTCGGATCGCCGCCGCGTTCGCGAGCGGCCTTCGCGACGTCGAAGGCGTCGTCCAGATCCGATTCCAGCCGCTCGAAGTACTGTTCGTCGGCCTCTCGCATCTATAGCTCCCAGAGGTCCAGGTCGGTCGGTTCGTCGTGTTCCCGAACGAGCGAGTCCTCGAACGCGCGGACGTGCAACTCGCCGGCCCAGACGCTCGCGCTGTCGAGGTGGCCCGCGACGGCCTCACCGTCGGGGCGCGAGAGCACCGCGTGCGTGTGGGCGAACGGGTCGCCGTCGAGGATGGAGATGTTGCCGACGCAGGCGGCCATCTCCAGCGGTTCGGGGAACACCATCGAGTCGTACTCCATGGTTTCCTGGTCGTAGAACATGAGCTCGGCGTCCTGCACCGCGCCGAGGCCGGTGAAGAAGGCCGCGTCGATCCCCTCGTCGGCGGCGAAGGTCTCGATCTGGGCGCGCCAGTCGGCCCCGTGGTCGAGCGTGCAGACGAACTCTCGGGTCGTCTCGACCTCGCGGTAATCCATACGCGGATGAGACGGAGTCGGTTATCAAAAGACTACCGCCACCGGTCTGCGGTCGGCGCGGCGTCCGACGGCTACGGCGGACTCGTCGACCGGCCGGACGCCGGTTCTGACCCCGTCGTGTCGGCAAAAGGTATAGCGCTCCGCGTCCTATGGTGACGTATGCCAGACAGCACGTCGCTGGAATCGACCTCGGTGACCGAACGGCTCGTCCTGCACGAACTCGCCGAACTGGCCCGGGCGGACCGGACGCCGGCCCAGGCGACGGACGTCCTCCAGGCGTGTCGCGGCCGGCTCGAAGACCTCGAAACCGTGGTCGGCAGCCGACTCACGGAGGGCGACCTCGTCAAGGCCTGCCGGACCCTGGAGGACCGGGGCCTGGTGACCGGCAAACGTCCGGAGCGGACCTCGCCCGTCGGCAAGGGCCGGCCGGCGTACGAACTCGACGTCGACGTCGAGACGGTCCGGACGTTCGTCCGCGAGGACGACCGGCTCTCGGAATTGCCGGCCTGAGCGCGGCCAAGAATACGACGCGGCGCAGTTGTGGGGCGGCAGGTGTGATTCAGGCCGGGAGCGAGACGCGACTCGCCTCGTGGCCGCGCTGGGCGTCGAGGAACGAGAGGGCCTCGACGCGCCACTCCACGGGCTCTATCTTCCGGTCGCACATCCGCCGGGCGGCGTCCATCGGCCCGCCCCGGGCGATGGTGACGTGGGGGTCGTAGTCCGCGCCCTCCAGCCCGTCGAGCGCGCCGAACTCCTCGCACAGGCGCCCGTGGAGATCCCACAGCCCGGGGCTCTCGACGGTGAGATAGATGACTGGTGAGGAGCCGTTCGTGGCCTCTTCGAAGATGTCGATGCCGTCGACCCTGGCGGCGAAGGCGGGCTGGCCGGAAAGCAGCTCCCGGACGCGGGTCTCCATCGCGTGGTAGGACTCGTAGCCGCCCGTCCCGAGCCGTTTGACGACGAGCGTGTGGCGCCCGCGCGAGCGCTCCTCGGCGCCAGGAATCTCCAGGGCGAGGTCGCTCGCCAGACGAGCCACCTCGCTCGGAACGGGGACGTTGAGGCTGAACACGTCTGTCGAGAGCAGGTCGGCCGGCAAAAGCGCCGCGATCACGTGTGATAAATCGTCGCCCGGAATCCGGGTGGCGTCTGCCGGAACCCTCAGTCCAGCCACCAGACGATGATGAGTGCGACGATCACCAGGCCGACGAGCGGCCGAAACGGCCCGAGGAGGTCGAACACCAGTTCGGAGACGATGTCGATCGCGATCCAGACGACTACGAGGACCAGTACGAGCTTCAGGAGCGTCTCTACGTGGAGATTGTCCAGCACGCTCATCCGTTTCGGAGGGGGAGGGACGTGTCTTTTGGCCGGCGACCGGGGCGTGTCATACCACCGCACGCCAGACTGATCTCGCAAGGTATTAGTACGAATCCACAGAATCATTCTCCACATGAGTCAGACCCCCGTCGCTGGCGCCCGCCCGGTCGCCACCGACGGGTCTGTGCGTCTTTTCCCGCGGCGACGGCGACGGGCCCGCTTCTAGGCCCACTACTACTTCACCCCTCGTCCTCCGGTTCGTCTCGCTTCCAAGCACCGCTCGTCGTCTGTCGAGCGGACATCTGAATCGACAGACACACCACACGCTACATCCACACACCAATCATGACAGACGGAAACGGCACCGTCGCGCTCGCCTTCTCCGGTGGGCTCGACACCACGGTCTGCGTCCCGCTGCTGAAAGAAGAGTACGGCTACGACGACGTCATCGGCGTCACCGTCGACGTCGGCCAGCCGAGCTACGAGTTCGACGAGGCCGAGGAGACGGCCGAGGCGCTCGGACTCGACCACTACGTCGTCGACGCCACCGAGGAGTTCGCCGACCTCTGCCTCCAGGCGGTCAAGGCCAACGCCGACTACCAGGGCTACCCGCTGGGCACCGCACTCGCACGCCCGGTCATCGCCAAGGCAATCCTCGACGTCGCCGAACAGCAGGGCTGTGCCGCCATCGCCCACGGCTGCACCGGCAAGGGCAACGACCAGCTCCGCTTCGAAGCGGTCTGGCGCGACTCCGACCTGGAAGTCATCGCTCCCATCCGTGAACTCGGCCTCACCCGCGAGTGGGAGAACGAGTACGCCCAGGAGAAGGGCCTCCCCGTCGAGGGCGGCGACGGCGGCCGCTACTCCATCGACACGAACCTCTGGAGCCGCTCCATCGAGGGCTCCGAACTCGAAGACCCCTCGACGATTCCGGAGGACGACATCTACCTCTGGACGGACAACCCCTCCGGCAAGGACGCCGAACTCGTCGACATCGAGTTCGAGGATGGCGAAGCGGTCGCCGTCGACGGCGAGGAACTCGGCTCGGTCGAACTCATCGAACAGCTCAACGAGCAGGCCGGTGCCCACGGCGTCGGCCGCACGGACATGATGGAGGACCGCATGCTCGGGCTCAAGGTTCGTGAGAACTACGAGCACCCCGCGGCGACGGTGCTGCTGGCGGCCCACGAGGCGCTCGAAGGGCTCGTCCTCACCGCCGAGGAACGCGAGTTCAAACAGCAGGTCGACCAGCAGTGGTCCCAGAAGGGGTACCAGGGCCTCGTCGACGCACCGCTGACGGGCGCGCTGGAGGCGTTCATCGACGACACCCAAGAGCGCGTCACCGGCTCCGTCACGGTGAAGCTCGAAGGTGGGCACTGCCGCGCCGTCTCCCGTGACTCCGAGTACTCCGTCTACAGCGAGTCGGCGGCATCCTTCAACGAGGAGGCCGTCACCGGCTCCATCACCCAGGCGGACGCCACCGGCGTCGCCAAGTACCACGGCTTCCAGTCCCGCCTGGCGAACAAGGTGCTGGAGAAGGCGAAGGGGAAGAACGAGGCCGTGACGGACGGCAGCGGAATCAGTGCGGCCGACCACGACTCGGAGGAATAATCGAATGAGCGACGGAGAGGACCAGGCCGGCGTGAACGAAGCGGGACGGGAGACCGCCGTCCGCCGCGACCGCTTCAGCGGCGGCCCCGCTCGCGAGTTCCTCTCCTCGCTCGACGCCGACGAACGCATCTTCCACGCCGACCTGGCCGTCGACCGCGCCCACGTCGTGATGCTCGCAGAGCAGGGCATCGTCGACGACGAGACGGTCGGCGAGATTCTGCGCGCCCTCGACGGTATCGAGGCCGACGGCCACGGGGCGCTCCCCGACGGCGAGGATGTCCAGGAGGCCATCGAGTCGGCGGTCATCGACCGTGTCGGCCCTAATGGCGGGAAGATGCACACCGCGCGCTCGCGCAACGACGAGGTGGCCGCGGACATCCGCTATCGCCTCCGGAACGACCTGCTCGATACCATCGAGACGGTCGTGGAGGCCCGCGAGGAGTTGCTGAGCGTCGCGAAGGATCACACGGACACCGTCATGCCGGGCTACACCCACCTCCAGCCCGCCCAGCCGACGACGGTGGGCCACTGGATCGCCTCCTACGAACAGGCGCTCGCTCGCGACACCGAACGCCTGCTCGACGCCTACGGGCGCGTCAACCGCAATCCGCTGGGCGCCGGCGCCTTCGGCGGCGTCCCCTACGACGTGGACCGCGAGCGCACGGCCGCGTTGCTCGGATTCGACGGAGTGGTCGAGAACTCGATGGACGCCGTCTCAACGCGGGACTTCCTCGTCGAGACGAACGCCGCCCTCGCCGCCCTGGCGACGACGCTGTCGGGGCTGGCCGAGGACGTCATCGGCTTCGCCAGCAAGGGCCACGTCGAACTGGCCGACGAGTACGCCTCGACGTCGTCGATCATGCCCCAGAAGAAGAACCCCGACACGATGGAACTCGTACGCGGGCGCACCGGCGACGCGACGGCGGGGCTCAACGGCCTGCTCACCACGCTGAAGGGGCTGCCGCGCGCGTACAACCGCGACCTGCAGCGCGCGACGACGCACGTCTGGGGCGCCGTCGACGCCGTCACCGAGAGCGTCGAGGTCGCGACCGGGGCGGTGGCGACCGCCGAGTGGCCCGAGGACGTGCTGGCCGCGGCGGCCGGCGAGGGGTTCTCGACCGCGACGGGTATCGCCGACCTGCTCGCGAAGTCCGGAATCCCGTTCCGCACCGCCCACGAAGTCGTGGCGACCGTCGCGGGCCAGGACTACGAGGGGCAGGCGCCCGACTACGAGACGCTGGATTCGGTCGCCCAGGACGTTCTGGGTGAGCCGCTCGACGCGTACGTCGAACGGTCGGCCGTCGAGAACGCGCTCGACCCCGCCGAGAGCGTCGCGATGCGGGACTCCCGCGGCGGCCCCGCTCCCGACGCCGTGACCGAACAACTGTCGGCGGCCGAACAGGCGCTGGCCGGCCATCGTGAGACTCTGGCCACCGAACGCGGGGCCGTCGAATCCGCCGCCGAGGCGCTCCAGACGGAGGTGGAGCGCTATGTCTGAGTTCCGGTTCGCCCGGCGACCGGTAGAGCGGCCATCCCCGCGAGGGGAAATTATACCACATTCCTGATATAGGATGCCGCCGTGTTGCTGTAATTGCGCGTTTCTGACCGTTAGACGGTAGTCCACGTTACTATTCTATTCTGATAAGTTCGAAGGCTTTAAGTGGGTCGCTGATCGAATTGCGAGTACAATGCCAGAATGCGTCGAGTGTGGGGCCGAAGTCTCCCTGCACGAGGACCTCGAAGTCGGAGAGATCGTCGACTGTGCCACCTGCGGCGCCGAACTCGAAGTGATCGGCGTCGACCCCGTCGAGCTCGACTCCGCGCCCGAGCTCGAGGAAGACTGGGGCGAGTGAGCCGGTCGTGGCCACGCTCGCTGTGCTGAGGTAGACCAATGAATGTAGGAATACTCTATTCGCGCATCCGCCAGGACGAGAAGCTCCTGCTCAACGAGCTTCGCGAGCGTGACCACGAGGTCACCAAGATCGACGTCCGGAAACAGCAGTTCAACATCGAGGACCCGCCCGAGATTTTCGACGGCGTCGATATCGTCGTCGACCGGTGCCTCGCGACGAGTCGCTCCGTCTACGCGACGAAGTTCGTCGAGGCCTACGGCATCCCCGTCGTCAACGGGCCCGAGACCGCCGAGATCTGTGCCGACAAGGTCAAGAACAGCCTCGCGCTCGTGAAAGCGGGCGTCCCAACGCCCAACACCGACGTGGCGTTCACCAAGGACGCCGCCATGGAGTCCATCGAGGACTTTGGCTACCCGTGCGTCCTCAAGCCCGTCGTGGGCTCGTGGGGCCGCCTGATGGCCAAGATCGACTCGAAGGACGCCGCCGAGGCCATCCTCGAACACAAGGAGACCCTGGGCCACTACGAGCACAAGATCTTCTACGTCCAGGAGTTCGTCGACAAGCCCGGCCGCGACATCCGCGTGCTGGCCACCGACGGCGAGCCCGTGGCCGCGATGGTCCGCGAGTCCGAACACTGGCTCACCAACGCCGCGAAGGGCGCCGACACCGACAGCTTCGAACTGGACGACCGCGCACTCGAGCTCGTCGAGAAGGCCAGCGATTCGGTCGGCGGCGGTCTGCTGGGCATCGACCTGATGGAGGTCGGCGAAGACGCCGACGGGAACCCCGAGGACTACACCGTCCACGAGGTCAACCACACCGTGGAGTTCAAGGCACTCTCGGAGGTCACCGACGTCGACGTGCCCGCGAAGGTCGTCGACTGGCTCGAAACAAAGGTCGAACAGGAAGCGGAGGTCAGCACATGACCTATTCGGCCAACGTCGTCGGGGGATCCGGCTTCACCGGTGGCGAGTTGCTCCGCATCCTCGATGGCCACCCCGAGTTCGAGACCGCACAGGCCACGAGTCGCTCGAAGGAGAACAAGACGGTGGGCCACTCCCACCCGAACCTCCGCCACCTGGACCTGCGGTTCACCAGCCCCGAGGACCTGGAGTCGGTGGACGTGCTGTTCGCCGCGACGCCCCACGGCGTCTCGATGGAACAGATCGACGCCTTTCAGGATGCCGCGGACACCGTCGTCGACCTGTCTGCGGACTTCCGCCTCGACTCCGAGGCGCAGTACGACGAGTGGTACGACGGGCACACGCGCCCCGAACTGCTTGCCGAGTCGGAGTACGCGCTCCCCGAACTCAACCGCGAGAACCTGCCCGGTGCGGACCTGATCGCCTCCGGCGGCTGCAACGCCACGGCGACGATCATGGGCCTGTTGCCCCTGTTCGAACACGACATCCTGAGCGGGGACGAGCAGATAGTCGTCGACGTCAAGGTCGGATCGAGCGAGGGCGGCGCCGGCGGCGGCGAGGCCTCGAGCCATCCCGAACGCTCGGGCGTCGTCCGCCCGTACGCGCCCACGGGCCACCGCCACGAGGCCGAGATCGAGCAGTTCCTCGGCGTCGACGTCTCCTTCACCGTCCACGCGGTGGAGATGATCCGCGGCGCCGCGGCGACCTGCCACGTCTTCCCCGACGGACCCGTCTCGAAGGGCGATCTCTGGCAGGCCTACAGGGGAAGCTACGGGGACGAACCGTTCGTCCGCATGGCCTCGGGCGGTGGCGGCGTCTATCGCTACCCCGAGCCCAAGGCCGTCGCGGGCACGAACTTCGCCGAGGTCGGCTTCGAGGTCGACGCCGCGAACAGGCGGCTGGTCGTCTTCTCGGCCATCGACAACATGATGAAAGGGTCGGCGGGCCAGGCGGTTCACGCCGCCAACGTCGCCCTCGGCCTCGAGGAGACGGCGGGCCTGGAGTTCACCGGGTTCCACCCCGTCGGCGCACCGTAAATTCGGAGGAGAGTTTTCTATGACAATTGTTATCAAAGTCGGAGGCGCTCGTGCGGTCGACCCCGCTGGAGCGCTCGCTGACGTCAGTGAACTGGTGGCGCAGGGCGAAGACGTGGTCGTGGTCCACGGCGGGTCGACCGCCGTCGACGACACGCTCGAACGGCTCGGCATCGAGCCGACGTACGTCGAGACCCCATCCGGCGTCGTCGGTCGGTTTACGGACGAAGAGACGATGGAAGTGTTCGAGATGGTCTTCGGCCACCTCAACACGCAACTCGTCGCCGGCCTGCAGAGCCAGGGCGTCGACGCCGTCGGACTCAACGGCGTGGACGGGAAGTTGCTGCACGGGCCCCGCAAGTCCGCCGTCCGCGTCGTCGAAGACGGGAAAAAGAAGATCAAGCGCGGCGACCACTCCGGCACGATCAGGGAGGTCAACGTCGACCTGCTCGAATCGCTGTTCGACGGCGCATACACGCCGGTCGCCAGCCCGCCGATGGCCGGCAAGGACGGGGACGAGATTCTGCCCGTCAACACCGACGCCGACCGTTCCGCTGCGGCCATCGCCGCCGCGCTGGACGCCACGCTCGTCCTGCTGACCGACGTCGAGGGTATCTACGAGGACCCCGACGACCCCGCCACGCTCATCGAGACTGTCGAGACGGGCGAGGAGTGGGAAGACCTGGAGGACGCTGCCGAGGGGTTCATGGGCCGCAAAGTCATGGCCGCCGAGGAGGCCCTCGACGGCGGGTCCCCAGAGGTCGCCGTCGCCGACGCGAACGCCGACGAACCCATCCTCTCGGCGCTCGACGGCGAGGGGACGCACCTCTACGCCGACGCGCTCGCAGACACCGAGGAGGGTGAACAGCAATGAGTGGATTCGTCTTCAACGAGAAACCCATTCAGATCGAGGAGGGCGACGGCGCCTGCCTCTACGACGACAGCGGTACCGAATACCTGGACATGGGCGCGAGCTACGCCTGCGTCCCGCTGGGGCACCGCCACGACGCCGTCGACGCGGCAGCGAAGAACCAGATCGACAAGCTCACCTACGTCCAGGCGTCGTACCCCAACTCCGCCCGCACGGAGCTGTACGAGACGCTGGCCGAGACGGCGCCCGATCCGATCGACAAGGTCTGGCTCTGCAACTCCGGGACAGAGGCCAACGAGGCGGCACTCAAGTTCGCCCGTAGCGCCACCGGCAACTCGAAGATAATCGCGGCGATGCAGAGCTTCCACGGGCGAACCATGGGCTCGCTCGCGGCCACGTGGAAGAGCAAGTACAAGGAGCCCTACGAGCCGCTGGCGGGGGAGTTCGAGTTCGTCCCCTACGACGACCCCGAGGCCATGCGCGAGGCCGTCGACGACGAGACGGCCGCCGTCATCGTCGAGCCCGTTCAGGGCGAAGGCGGGATCAACCCCGCCTCCGCCGAGTACCTCGAGGCGGCCCGCGAGGCGACCGAAGAAGCGGGCGCCGCGCTCGTCTTCGACGAGGTCCAGACCGGAATGGGCCGCACGGGCTCGCTGTGGGCCTGCGAACAGACCGGCGTCGTCCCCGACATGATCACGAGCGCCAAGGGGTTGGCCAACGGGTTCCCCATGGGTGCGACGCTCTGTCGCGACTGGATCGCCGAGGAGTACGGCAGCCACGCCTCCACTTTCAGCGGCGGCCCCGTCGTTTCCGCTGCGGCGAACGCTACCGTCCAGACCATCGTCGAGGAGGACGTCCCTGCACACGCCGAATCGGTCGGCAACTACCTGCAGGAGCGCCTGGCGGACGAACTCGGCGACGACGTCCGCGAGGTCCGCGGCGAGGGGCTGATGGTCGGCGTCGAGGTGAAACGGGGGGCGATGCGCTACCTCAAACAGCTCGCGATGAACCACCAGATCCTGGCCCTGCCCGCCGGTCGGACGGTCGTCCGCCTGCTCCCGCCGCTGACTATCACGGAGGACCAGGCTGACGAAGTCGTGGCGGCCATGGCAGAGGTGATAGGATGAGCGAGGCAGCCCAGAACGCGGCCGCCAGCGTCAGCGAAGACGAGGCCCGTGACCTGCTGGAGGAAGTCGTCCGCATCCCCTCGGTCACGCCCGAGGAACGGGAGGCCGCCGAGCACCTCGTCGACTTCTTCGAATCGCACGGTCGCGAGGCGTGGATCGACGACGTCGGCAACGTCCGCGCACCCGCGGACGACGGCGTGCTGCTCACGTCTCACGTCGACACCGTCCCCGGCGACATTCCCGTCCGTATCGAAGAGAACGACGAGGGCGAGGAAGCGCTATGGGGCCGCGGATCGGTCGACGCCAAGGGACCGCTGTGTGCGATGGCGGTCGCCGCCGTCCGCACCGGCGCGAGCTTCGTCGGCGTCGTCGGCGAGGAGGTCGACTCCCGCGGCGGGCGCTTCCTCGTCGAGGACCGCGATTCGGCGCCCGACGCCGTCGTCAACGGCGAGCCCTCCGGCTGGAAGGGTATCACGCTGGGCTACCGCGGCCTGCTGGCCGGCACCTACGTCGCCACTTCCGAGTCGGGCCACTCCTCACGCCCGGAGAACAACGCCATCCAGGACGCCATCGACTGGTGGGCGGCAGTGGACGAGGAGTTCGAGCCGGACGACTGGGTGCCCGTCTTCGAGCGCGTCACCACCAAGCCCGTCTCGATGGACGGGGGCATCTCCGCGGACGGCCTCTCCGTCGAGGCGACGATGGACGTCCAGCTGCGGGTGCCGCCGGAGTACACCACCGAGGAGATCCGCGAGATCGCGGACGGTCACCTCACCAACGGCACCGTCCACTGGGACGACAAGGTCGAGCCCGTCATGCAGAGCCCGCGGACCAGCGTCGCCCGCGCGTTCCGGGCGGCCATCCGCGAGCAGGGCGGCGACCCCACCCTGCTGCGCAAGACCGGGACCAGCGACATGAACGTCTTCGCCCAGTCCTGGGACTGCCCGATGGTCACCTACGGCCCCGGCGACTCCGACCTCGACCACGCGCCGAACGAGCACATCTTCCTCGCGGAGTACGACCGCTCGGTCGCCGTCCTCGAGGACGTCACTGACCGCCTGCTGGGGGACGCATGAAACACTATCTCGACGTCGACGACCTGACGACCGACGAACTGACCGACGTGCTGGACCGAGCCGCGACGATCAAGTCCCTCGGCGGGGAGAACCTGCTGGGCGGCCAGACGCTGGGCATGATATTCGAGAAGCCATCGACGCGGACCCGGGTCTCCTTCGAGACCGGGATGACCCAGCTGGGCGGCCACGCCGTCTTCCTCGGTCCCGACGACATCCATCTGGGCCACGGCGAGCCCGTCAAGGACACCTCCCGGGCGCTGTCGCGGTACGTCGACTTCCTGATGGCCCGCGTCTTCGAGCACGCGGACGTCGAGGAACTGGCCGAGTACGCCGACGTCCCCGTGATCAACGGACTCACCGACGACGCCCACCCCTGCCAGACGCTGGCCGACCTGCTCACCATCCGCGAGCACTTCGGCGACTTCGACGAGGTCAGGGTCGCGTGGGTCGGCGACGGCAACAACGTCTGCCAGTCGTTCGCCCTCGGCGCGGCGATGACCGGCCTCGACCTGACCGTCGCGACGCCGGAGGGGTACGGCATCGACGAGAGCGTCCTCGACCGCGCCGAATCGGTCGGCGACGCCCCCGAAACGACCCACGACCCCGAGACCGCCATCGCCGACGCCGACGTCGTCTACACCGACGTCTGGGTCAGCATGGGTCAAGAAGACGAGCGCAGCCAGAAGCTCGAAGCGTTCGACGGGTTCCAGGTCACCCCCGACGTGCTGGGCGACCGGACGCTGATGCACTGCCTGCCCGCCCACCGCGGCGAGGAGGTTACCGACGCCGCCATCGAGAGCGACAACGCCATCGTCTGGGACCAGGCGGAGAACCGCCTGCACGCCCAGAAAGGGCTGCTCGCGTGGCTGGCGGCCCAGAGTTAGGGACCGCGAACGAAGTGAGTGAGTGGCCTTTTTCGCCACCGGGAGAGCAAGCTCTCCCGAGCCCACACTCGCTTCGCTCGCGTGGACCACGTTTTTCGACGAGTGGTTCCCGCAGCGAACGCAGTGAGCGAGGAAACCCGAGGAAGAAAAAGGTGGCTCGGGAGGGGCTGCTCGCGTGGCTGGCGGCGCAAGGGTAGTACTGGCCGAACGAAGTGAGGCCAGCTTTTTCGGTCCAGATAGCAGGACCGTCGTAAGAGGCTGCCTGGCCGGCGAAATGCCATTTTTCAGCGACAGTTTCCGCAAGACTAAACCCGGGTGACGTGGGTGTCGGGTACATGTCGCAAGAAACTGGCAACAGCAAGCTCGTTCCGATGGCTATCTCGTTTTTCGTCTGGGGTGGCGGGCAGTTGTACGAGGGGCGCACCAAGGCCGGGATCGCCTGGCTCGTCGCCTGGGCCGTCAGCATGGTCCTCTCGGTACTGACCGTCGGTCTGTTCGGCTTCGTGGCCTTCGTGCTGTGGGCCGTCAACCTCTACGACACGTACACGGTTCTGATCGACATCGACGACTAGAGGCACACAGACGTCTTCTCCAGCTTTTCTCGACAGTCACGTCTCGGAATGGACGCGGAGCCCACGAGCGAACGTTCCTCTACTGACGAAACCAGTCCCCGCTAGAACCGGTCGTGGACGGCCACGAAGACGCCGCCGAGGACGACGCCGTAGACGGCGTGCCACAGCAGCGACGGAATGGCGAAGTTCGGGAACGGCGGCGACGCGGGCGACCCGACGGCGCCCAGCCACAGGGGCATGACAAGCGCGGCCAGCACGAGCCAGGTCACGACGCCCCAGCCGAGGCCCGCGGCGACGATTCTCCCGGGCAATTCGACCGAGAGCGCGCTGACGAGCCCGGCGAAGACGAGTCCGAGGGCGGCTCCGTGAAACACGTGGACGAGGAACCCAAGTTGCAGGTTCGGCGGCGGTGCGAGCGTGTACAGCGACGGGATAGCGACGGCCAGGACGTCAGCGTTCATGACGACCATGAGCGCGCCCATGGCCACGCCGCCGACGATTCCAGCGACGACGCCGGCCGTCGCGTCGAACGATACGTCTTCGACCCCGATCGCAGTGCCAGTTTCGGATGACATGTCTACAGGTTCACACGGGAGGGTGTATCACAGTATGGCGGCTGTGCTTCGACCGGGCCCGACCGCCAAACCTCCATACCATCGCCGCCCGTATCGGAGGCAACGACCAAACCGATGGCTCCCAAAGTCCCTACTATGAATCCGCTCGAGACGACAGCCGGTGCGACGAGCGCCGACGAACTCCTCGGTGCCCTGGACGAGGGGCGTCGTGTGGTCGTCCGCACCGAGTTCCTCGGCGAGGAACACGAGGTGACGTTGCGCCGCGACGGCGACGTCTTCTACTGCGACACCCCGACCAGACTCCACAGACACGAGAGCCGCGAGGAGATGCGGACCTGTATCGAGAAACAGGGGTACGCCAGCGAGTGAGCGCGCTCGCACACGGCGCGTCCCACGCCTGGTGAGGCCGCGGTAACTAGATGGTTTACGACGCTGGCGGCAGAAACCCTACTATGGCTGTCGATCCCTCCCCGGAGCGATTTCGCGACCTGATGCTCGGCGACGAACCCGGCCTCGAAGAGGTAATGGCCTGCGTGTTCGGCATCCAGAAACACGAGGTCCGGACCTACCAGACGCTGCTCGCCAGCCCCGCGAGCACCGTCGAGGAGTTGGCCGAAGAACTGGACCGCGACCGGAGCAACGTGAACCGGTCGCTGTCGACGCTGCGTGAGAAGGGGCTGGCCGACCGGGAACGGCGCCTCCTCGACGGCGGCGGGCACGTCTACCAGTACTCCGCGACGCCGCTTTCTGAGGCCCGGGAGCTGATGCACGAGACGCTCGACGAGTGGGCCGCCTACGTCCACGAGCGCATCGACGAGTTCGGCGATTGAGGCCGGACGACGGCGACCGGGGCGTCTCGTTCGAACTGCTCGTCGGCGACAGCGACACGGCGGCGAAATTTCGAATTGTTCCAGTCGAAACGAAGGGGTTCAGGGGCGGCCGGGCTCCCGCGGACCGTCTCGGGACGATCCGCAGATTACGGACGTCGATGGCCCCGTCACTCCGGATACTCGTTCGGCGGCGCTAACCGCCCCACTTTTTGCCGCAGGGGGTCTGGCCCAACGTAATGGCCGAACTGGAACTCACGGACGACGTGCCGTCGGTCGCCGACGACGGCGTCTGGCTGACCTGCATCGAGTGCGGCGAGGACTTCGCCCCCTTCGACGCCATCCGCTACACCTGCGACGACTGCGACGGGTTGCTCGAAGCGCGCTACGACGACCTGCCCACCTGGGACGACTTCGAAGGCGAGGGCGTCTGGCGCTACAACGCCGCGCTGCCGTTCGAAGAGGGCGTGACGTTGCCCGAAGGACACACGCCGCTACACAAGGTTCCGCGACTCGAAGACGACGTCGGCGTGAACGCGCTGCGGATCAAACACGAGGGGATGAACCCCACGGGCTCGTTCAAGGACCGCGGGATGACCGTGGGCGTCCGGGTCGCCCAGGAGCTGGGCGTGGGTCGGCTGGCCTGCGCGTCGACGGGCAACACCTCCGCCGCCCTCGCGGCCTACGGCGCCCGCGCGGACCTGGAGACGCTCGTCCTGCTGCCGGCCGGGAAGGTCGCGGCCGGGAAAGTCGCCCAGGCGTCGCTCCACGGCGCCCGCATCCTGGAAGTCGACGGCAACTTCGACCAGTGCCTCGACATCGTCCAGGACCTCGCGTCGCGTGGTGAAGCGTACCTCCTGAACTCGCTGAACCCCTTCCGCCTGGAGGGCCAGAAGACCATCGGCCTGGAGTTCATGGAGCAGTTCGTCGCCGACTACGACACCTACCCCGACCGCATCGTCCTCCCCGTCGGCAACGCCGGCAACACCGCGGCGCTGTACAAGTGCTTCCGCGAACTCCGAAAGGCCGGCGCTATCGAGGAGTCCGACGTCCCGAAGATCACCGGCGTTCAGGCCGAGGGCTCGGCGCCGATGGTCGAGGCAATCCAGGAAGGCAACGACGAGGTCCGGCGCTGGGAAGAGGTCGAGACCATCGCGACCGCCATCCGCATCGGCAACCCCGTCAACGCCCCCAAGGCGCTGCCCGGCATCCGCGAGACGGGCGGCACCGCCGTCGCCGTCAGCGACGATCAGATAACGTCGGCCCAGCGCGACCTGGCCGAGGAGGGCGTCGGCGTCGAACCCGCCTCTGCCGCCAGCGTGGCGGGGCTCCGGAAACTCCGCGACCAGGACGTCGTCGATGCCGACGAGAACGTCGTCTGCCTGACCACGGGCCACCTGCTCAAGGACCCCGACGCCGCCGCGAAGGCCGGCGTCGACCCCGAACCCGTCCCCAACGACACCGACGCCGTGCTCGACCACCTGGCCGAGTAACGCTCCAGGTCGACTGGCTCCGGTTCTACTGCGACTGCCGTTTTCTCGGTCTGCACTACTTCTTTGAGTCCACGATGGCGCGCGCTGTCGCGGCCTCCGTGCCGCGACAACGCCGTGCGAGGGACGAGGAGCGTAACGGAGTGAGCACCGCAGTCGGTTGGGGAGGTGTGTGGACGTCCATTGTGCGGTGCGTGCCTGGAGGAATGAAAGGGCGAGGGCCGGTTCGGGAACCCCGGGGCCGCAAGTACCGCAGCGAGGTCCGCGGGACCGAAGCGGCCAGAGGGCTTTCTTTCATTTGTCGCGTCTCTCTTGATTCAGAGAACGAGTTGGAGTCCTCTCAACGAGCACCGCTCATCACCGAAACCAGTCGAACCCGAAAAATCAGAGAATCGCCACACGTAACGGAGAATACACACCATGTGACGAGCGTCCGACGCAGCTTTTTGTAGCCGCGTGTGGTAACCACTAGCGTGTCCTCGAACGCTTCGACCACCGAGAGCATGGTCTCGGCAGAATCAGTCACCGCCCCAGGCATCGCCACCGACGATATCGACATGACCACCACCACGCGCACGCAGTTCGACGTCGAGCGCGAGATCCTCTGTAACTACATCGAAGAACTGGAAGGGGAACTCGTCCGGGAACGCAAGCGCAGAGAGCAGGTCGTCGACCACTACGAGCGACTGCTCGAAACCGAGCGACGGACGGAGAACGAATCTGTCGGTCTGTTCGACCGCCTCTTCTAACGCTTATCCACTCTTTTACGCGCCGTTGAGCGAGATGTGTTTCGTCTCGATGATGCGCTCGTCGTCGTTGAGCCGGGCGAGCACGTCGTCGGTGGGTTCCTCGTCCAGGTTGTACACGGAGAGGGCCTCGCCGCCGATGGTGCCGCGGCCGTTGAACATCCCCGCGATGTTGATGCCGGCCTCGCCGAGCACGGAGCCGATGAAGCCGATGACGCCCGGGGCGTCTTCGTTGCGGGCGACGAGCATGTGGCCGTGGGGGATGGCGTCGACGCGGTAGCCGTCGATGCGGACGATGCGTTCGTCATCGCCGGCGAACTGAGTGCCGCTGACGCTGACACTGTCCTCGCCGTCGCCGACTTCGACGGTGATGAGGCTCTGGAAGTCCTCGTTCTGGTTGGTCTTGGTCTCGGTGACCTCGATGCCGCGGTTCTCGGCGATGCCCTGGGCGTTGACGCCGTTGACGCTGCCGACCAGCGGTTCGAGGACGCCCTTGAGCGCACTGGCGGTGACGAGTTCGACGTCCTCCTCGGCGATGTCGCCGGCGTAGGTGACGTCGACGTGCTCGACGCGGCCGTCGAACAGCTGGACGGCGACCTTGCCGGCGGTCTCCGTGAGGCCGATGTAGGGCCGGATGCGGCCGAAGACGGACTCGTCGACGGAGGGGGCGTTCAGCGCGTTGACGACCGGTTCGTCGTCGAACGCCGCGATGATCTGGTCGGCGGTCGAGGTGGCGACGCCCACCTGGGCGGCCTCGGTGGAGGCGCCGAGGTGCGGGGTCACGATGACGTCGTCGACGTCCAGCAGCGGGCTGTCCTCGGAGAGGGGCTCCTCGGCGAACACGTCGATGGCGGCGCCCCTGAGGATGCCGTCCTCGACGGCCGCGGCGAGGGCGGGCTCGTCGATGATGCCGCCGCGGGCGCAGTTGATCACGTAGCCGTCTTCGAGTTGGGCGAGTTCCTCCTCGCCGATCATGTTCTCCGTCTCGGGGGTGAGCGGCGTGTGGATGGTGAGGAAGTCGGCGGCGTCGAGGCAGTCGTCGAGTTCCTCGACGAGTTCGGCGTTGAACTGCTCGGCGCGCTCCTCGCTAATGTAGGGGTCGAAGGTGACGATATCCATCCCGAGGTTGCCGAGGCGCTTGGCGACCTCCTGGCCGACGCGGCCGAAGCCGACGACGCCCAGGGTCTTGTTGTTGACCTCGGTGCCGAGGTAGTCGCCCTTGGCCCACTCGCCCTCTTTCAGGCGGTGATGGGCCTGCGGGATAGAGCGGGCGGTGGCAAAGGCCATCGCGACGGAGTGCTCCGCGGCGGCGCGGACGTTGCCCTCCGGCGCGTTGGCGACGATGACGCCGTGGTCGGTGGCGGCGTCGATGTCGATGTTGTCGACGCCGATGCCGGCCCGGCCGACGATGACGAGGTCCGGCGCCGCGGCCAGCACCTCCTCGGTGACTTCGGTGCCCGAACGGACGATCAGCGCGTTGGCGTCGGCGACGGCGTCAAGCAGTGCCTCCCCTTCCACGTCGTAGGCAGTCTCGACGTCGTGGCCCGCCTCCCGCAGGCGGTCGAGACCCGCGTCAGCGATCGGATCGGTAACGAGTACGTTCATGTCCGGGGACTCACTTCGGGAAGGCATAACGCTTGTTTTCTCGGTGTGAACGCCGGCCCACGACGTACTCGGTCCCGAGTACCTTCGGTTCGGTGACCGACGAACGCGCCGCCCACCTCCCTCGCCGACCGACGATCCCCAACGCAGTCGCTGACGAGAGAGGAAGTCGGGGACGGGATCGATCCGTCCGCGAAAAACGTGAAACCGAGTTACCGCCAGGCCGGTAGCGAGGCGGCCTCGTCGAGGGGGAGCGTCAGATACGCGCCGTCCGTGCTTACGTCGGCGATGATGAACGTGTCCTCCTGGCCGGCTTCGACGGAAGCCATGACGTCTGCATCGGTTGCCGCCTCGGTCTTTGCTACCGTGTTCGACTCCATGTATGACAATGTGTAACACCCATATATAAGAATATCGAAATCCGGGGACGCGGGAAAGTTTTGCGTCAGACGCACGGCTGACTCGAGGGCATTTCGCGGTAATAGATGCCCAGAACGGGCTCCAGTACCGTCGTGTGAAGTGGTAACAAACCAGACCGTCACTCGCGCACGTTCGGTGATCAATTATCATCGGGTCGTGAACCTGAGCGCGGAGCAGTTGGGGTGCGGTCGGCACAAGCGCAGCACCCGGTCGCGAGCGAAGCGAGCGACCGGTCTTTTTTCGCCACCGGGAGAGCAAGCTCTCCCGAGCCCACACTCGCTTCGCTCGCGTGGACCACCTTTTTCGAGGAGGGTTCCCGCAGGGCGCTCGTAGAGCGCCCGAGGAAACCCGACGTTCACGAGAGCGGAGCTCTCGTGCAGTCGTCCGAAAGACTACGTCTTTCGGGATGACGAGAGACCGGAGGTCTCTCGAACCACCCATCAGAAATCTTCGATTTCTGAGGACGACGAAAAAGGTGGAACGGTTAGGACTTTGTACGTGGGGGCGGTGAATCGCAACATGAACGTCGCAGACGCCATGACGCCCCGCTCGGAGGTCGTAACCGTCGAGATTCCGGGCACCCGCGCCGACGTGCTGGAGTACCTCCAGGAGCGCAAGTTCTCTTCGGTTCCGATCATCAAGCAGACCGACGACGGCGAACAGTTCCGCGGACTGGTCTCCCGCGAGTCGCTGATCGAACAGCCCGACGAGGACCAGCTGGCGCTGCTCATCGAGGAGACGCCCACCGTCACCGCGGACGCGAGCATCGAACACGTCGCGGCCGTGATGGCCGCCGAGGGAGCGCGCCGGGTCCCCGTCGTCGACGGGAAGCTCGAAGGGATCATCACCGTCACGGACGTCATCCGCGCCATCGCGACCGGCAACGCCGACGGCGAGACCGAGGTCGGCGAGCTCGCCCGTCGGTACGTCAACTGCGTCTACGCCGGGACGCCCCTGCCCGTCGCCGAGCAGGAGCTGTTCCACGCCGACGTCCCCTACGGCGTCGTCCTGGACGACGACGGGGAGACCTGCGGGATGATCACCGAGGTCGACATCATCGACGTCGCTCGCGTCGTCGAAGGAGAGGCCCAGACCGGCGACTCGATGGCCAGTGACGACGACGACTGGAAGTGGGAGTCGATCAAGGCGGTCGGGAGCCGCTACATGCCGACCCGGAACGTGGAGATCCCGGCCAAGCCGGTCCGCGAGTTCATGACGGCGGATCTGGTCACCGTCGGGGAACGCCGGACCGCCCGGGAAGTCGCCCAGATGATGATCGAGAACGACGTCGAGCAGATCCCGCTGGTCTCGGGCGACCAGCTCGTCGGCATCGTCCGGGATATGGATCTCCTGGAGGGGCTATGACGGACGGCGCCGACGGCACCACCCTCGTCGAACTCGCCAAGCGCCGCGGCTTCTTCCTCCAGTCGGCGGGCGCCTACGGCGGCGTCTCTGGCTTCTACACCTTCGGTCCCCAGGGCGCGGCGCTGAAACAGGCCATCGAGGACACCTGGCGCGACCGCTTTACCATCCGGGAAGGGAACGTGGAGGTCGACGCCCCGACAGTGATGCCCGAGGCCGTCTTCGAGGCCTCTGGCCACCTCGACGGCTTCGACGACATGCTCGTCGAGTGCCCCGACTGTGGCGAGAGTCACCGCGCCGACCACGTCATCGAGGACGGGACGGACCTGGAGGACGCCGAGGCCCTCCCCGTCGAGGAGGTCGAGGAGCTCATCGCCGAGTACGAACTCGTCTGTCCGAACTGCGGCGCCGGCCTCGCCGGCCAGGCCGTCGAGGACTTCAATCTGATGTTCGCGACGAACATCGGCCCCGGGGACGCCTCGCCGGGCTATCTGCGCCCCGAAACCGCCCAGGGCATCTTCATCGAGTTCCCGCAGCTGGCCGAGTACGCTCGCAACCAGCTCCCCTTCGGCGTCACCCAGATCGGTCGGGCCTACCGGAACGAAATCTCCCCCAGGAAGTCGCTCCTGCGGGTCCGTGAGTTCACCCAGGCCGAACTGGAGCTGTTTATCGACCCCGAAGAGGACGAACCCGACCTCGGTCCCGTCGCCGACGTGACGGCACCGTTCTACCCGGCCACCGAGCAGGCGGCCGACGACGGCGAACCGTACGAGGCCACCGTCGGCGAGATGGTCGACGACGGGACCATCGGCAAGCCGTGGATCGCCTACTACCTCGGCGTCGCCAGGGAGTGGTACGAGCGTATCGGCGTCGACATGGACCGATTCCGCTTCCGCCAGCACCTCTCGGGCGAGCGGGCCCACTACGCCGCGGACTGCTGGGACGCCGAGGCCGAGGTCGACGGCGACTGGATCGAACTCGGCGGCTTTGCCTACCGCTCGGACTACGACCTCTCGAAGCACGACGAGTACTCCGACGACGACTTCACGGTGTTCACGCAGTACGACGAGCCGATAACCACCGAGCAGGCGCTCGTGGACCCGGACATGAGCTACCTCGGCCCGGAGTTCGGCGGCGCGGCACAGGACGTCGCCGACGCGCTGGCGAACCTCGCGGAGCGGAATCCCGCGGCCTTCGAGGACGCCGGAGAAGACGGCGAGGTTACCGTCGAAGTGGACGGGGAGGACCACGCCATCCCCGTCTCCCAGACCGACTTCCGGGTCGAGGAGGTCACCGAATCGGGCGAGCACATCACGCCCCACGTCGTCGAGCCGTCGCTGGGTATCGACCGGGCGCTGTACACCGTCCTCGACCACACCTACCGAGCGGACGAGGTCGACGGCGAGGAGCGGGCGTTCCTCGAACTGCCCGCCGAAGTCGCGCCGACGACCGTCGGCGTCTTCCCGCTGATGGACCGGGACGGACTGGGTGAGAAAGCCCAAAACGTCGCCCGCGAGTTGCGCGAGGCGGGCCTCTCGGTCACCTACGACGACGCCGGCGCCATCGGCCGGCGCTACCGTCGCCAGGACGAGGTCGGCACGCCCTTTTGCATCACCGTCGACTACACCACCCTCGGGGAGGGCCGGGACGACGACGATGGAGAGCCGGGGACCGTCACCGTTCGCGAGCGCGACACCACCGCACAGCGGCGGATTCCGCTCGATGCACTGACCGAGACGCTGACCGCGCTGCGGGACGGCGACCTGTCGTTCGACGACCTCTGAGGCGATGGCCGAGGAACTGAAGCGCCGGCTGGTCCACGCCAGCGGCACACTGGTCCCGCTCATCGCCATCGTCGATCCGTCGCAGTGGGGGCTCGTCCAGGGGCTGTTCGTCGCCGGTGCGGTCGTCGCCGTCGTGCTCGAAATCGTCCGGCTCTACGTCGGCCTCGACTGGGTCGTCTACGACCGGCTCACGCGCGAGTACGAACAGGACAACCTGGCGGGCTACGCGCTGGCACTGATCAGCGTGGCCGTCGTCGCCGTCGCCTTCGACCAGTCAGTCGCCATCCCGGCCATCCTGATGCTCACCATCGGGGATCCGATCAGCGGTCTCCTGGGATCGGGCGAACTGCGGACCGCCAAGCAGGCCTACGTCCTGCTGACGATGTTCGGCGTCTGTCTGCTCATCGCGGCGGGGCTGGGCGTCCCGACGGTCCCCGCGGTACTGGGCGCGCTGGCCGCGACGGCCGCCGACGGGCTCAAACCCGTCGTCGCGGGCTACGTCATCGACGACAATCTCACCATCCCGCTGGCGGCGGCGGTGGCGATAGCAGCGGGGATCCGATATCTCCCGACGCTTGCGTGAGCGAGTGGCCGTCACTCGCCGGTCAGGTCGGCAACGAGCGGCGCGAACGAGTCTGTTATCCGGTCGGCGTGCTGGATCATCACGGTCCCGAGGACGCTCATCGCGAGCACGTACCCGACCGTGAACGCGGGGACGACGTCCGCGAGTTCCCCGCCTGCACCGGCCGCGAGCGCGGCGATGACGAGCGAGAACTCCGCGCGCGGGACGAGACCGATGCCGGTCCGGAGCGACCGGGTGGGCGTGAGGCCGTAGACGCGGCCGCCGATGGTGCCGCTGACGAGTTTGGTTCCGGTGGTGAGGACGACGGCGACGGCGAGCAGGGCGGCGACGCCGGCCAGCACCGTGACGTCCGTCGTCAGCCCGATGGCGAAGAAGAAGACGGCGGCGAACAGATCCCGGACCGGGGCGACGACGTCCTCGATGCGCTCGGTGTGGGGCGTCTGGCTGAACGCGGTCCCGACGAAGAAGGCGGCGACGGCCTCGCTGACGCCCGTCGCGAGCGCCGCGCCGGCGACGAGCGTCGTCGCGCCCAGGACGTGCAACAGGAACAGTTCGTCGTTCGGCAGGTTGAAGGCCCGCTCGACGTACTCGGTCCCGTACCACGCGACGGCGGCGACGAGTCCGAGGAACGCGAACGCCCGGGCGACGTCCGTCGCCGCGCCCGCCAGGCCACCGGAGCCGGTCAGCAGCGCGGCGACGATGGCGAGGTACACGGCGATGACGATGTCTTCGAAGACGAGCGTGCCGAGGATCGGTTCGGCCTCCGGGTTCGCGACCCAGCCACGGTCGATGATCGACTTCGTGACGACGGCCGAAGAGGAGATGTAGACGACACCGGCGATCAGCAGCGTCTCCAGGGGCGTCCGGCCGAAGAGGATGCCCAGCGCGACGCCAGCGCCGAAGTTCAGCAGGAAGTCGACCGTGCCCGCCTTGGTTATCCGCTTCCGGTCGTCCAGTAGCTGGCCGACGCTGAACTCCAGCCCGAGAAAGAAGAGGAGAAAGACGATACCGAGTTCGGCGGCGACCGCGACGAACTCGCCGTAGGCGACGAGCTGGAGCGAGACCCCTCCCACCTCCGTTGGCCACTCCGGGCCGACGAGGATGCCCGCGACGATGTAGGCGGGGATCACCGACAGGCCGACGCGGTTGGCAGCCAGGCCGGCGAGTGCGATCGCTGCCAGGGCGATTCCGACCTCGACGAGTGACGCCGCCATCAGTCCCCGATCAGCTCCGACAGGACCGACTGCTCCTCGCGCGAGCCCAGCGTGACGAGCACGTCACCGGACTCGATCGTCGCGTCGGGGCCGGGATTGGGGATGGTCTCGTCGCCGCGCTGGATCGCCATCACCGATACCCCGGTCCTGTTGCGGATGTCGCAGTCGGTGATGCTCTGGCCGACGACCGGCGCGTCGGCCCCGACCTCGGTCCACTCGATGATCGCCTCCCCGAGCGGCACCTCCACCTCGTCGAGTTCCACCGGCTGGAAGTACGCCCCCTCCAGAATAGACCCGAGCTGTCGGGCCTGCTTGCCGGTCAGCGAGAACAGCTGTTCGCTGTCGGCGTCCGGGTCGGGGCGCCTGTAGACGTCCCGCTTCCCGTCGTGGTGGATGATCACCACCAGCCGCTCGTTCCCGTCGACCTCGAGTTCGAACTTGTGGCCGACCCCGGGGACCTCCGTCTCGTAGATAGTCACGTTTCGGGGTTCGTGCCTCCCGTTATTAAGCGATAAGGTCACTCCAGCGGTCCCACCGGCCCCAGCAAGCTTAAGCCCGCGACTCACGATTCGGTGCGTATGCTCGTCGAGGTGCTCGTCGGTGCCGTCGTCAGTCTCGCCCTCCTCGTCGTCATCGTCGGATACGCGGTCCGTCGGAGTCCCCAATTGTTCGTCGCCGAGCGACTGGCCGAGAAGGTGTACGAGGACGACGAGTAAGGAGAGATGGGTGAGAGTGCCGTTTGAGACGATACGGGCCGGTTCTTTCGGTGACTTCCCGGTTCTCGCACTGGTCAGTACAGGTGAAGGACGTATCGATTGGTGGGTGTGCTCGAGAAGCGACGGACGATACCGCAAACACCTCGAAAGCCCTCGGTCCGCTCGCGCGTTCTGTGCGGCATATCCTCGCTCCTCCGTCGCTCGGATAGGGGCCGCGCAGAACGCGCCACCTGCTCTCGCCCTTTCATTCCTCCAGGACCGCTTTGCTCGCGCGATGGAACGCGCTCGCGCTTGATGCCCCACTCCTCCCCGGATTCGGCGCGTCGCTCACGGCTGCGCCGTTCGCGCGATAGGTGGCGCTTCGCGCCACCCTGTCCGCGCCGAATCACGCTTCCTTTCGCAACCGCACGGCCGGGAGCGGAGCGGTCGCGAAGCGACCGCGTTTGCTCGAACGGCGAAGCCGTGAGAGCGCGTTTCATCGCGCGACCAGGGGAAGGGCAGGGCTGCGGTGCCGTGCCTGGAGGACTGAAAGGGCGAGGCGGGCCCCGGGAACCCGGGCGAAGTAAGCACCGGAGCGAAGTCGTTCGAAAGGCGCGGAGCGCCTTTCGTGATGATGAGAGAGCGAAGCTCTCTCGAACCACGAGGAGCGCAGGTGGGCCGCGGGATTCTCGTGAGCGGAGCGAACGAGAGCTCGAAAGACGAGCGAAGCGAGTCTTTCGGTGCCGG
>Ga0075105_1000008_pt1 | contig 168698 bp, 174 predicted proteins | sample AntDeeMetag02WF5_FD_69800 | JGI IMG/M metagenome (GOLD analysis project Ga0075105, IMG submission 69800) | Saline lake microbial communities from Deep Lake, Antarctica - Antarctic Deep Lake Metagenome 02WF5 | ecosystem: Environmental > Aquatic > Non-marine Saline and Alkaline > Saline | place... | reverse complement strand
AGAATGACGAACATGAACCCGATGGAATAAGCACTGGCCAGAAATATTTCTGTCGAGAGATCTCCGAAGGTTCCTTCCGACAACGTCAGCAAGACCGCCATAAGAAGTGGCCCGAAGCCAATGTCGAGTCCGGCCGAAAACCCGGAGAGCAACAATCCCGACCGTTCTCGCTTCATCTCGTGCAGCCCACTTTGGATCAGCGAATCTAGCACCGCTGCTGACGGCATCTGTTCCATGTGGGCCAGCGTCTCTTGTTCTTCGGGTTTGAAACGGTCTTTCTTTACCATCGGTTTGAGCTACCTCGTCGAGTTGAATACAATTTGTGGGTTTTATTGCGGGACCCATCCTCTGAAGGCGCAGTGAAGAGATTAATTCGGATTAAGATATATGAATCAAATGCTCTGCCGCCGACTATCAGGGGCAAATTTCTTTATTGTCCCTTCTTACAACGGCTTCATCTCCTGTATCTCACACGGCGCTTCTGACAAGTGCACGTAAATCTACACCAGATATGCGATTCGGCGCCGAACAGTACGGTGGCAGTCATCAACGAGTTCGTCTGTACCACATGACTGACGACCGTGTTAATATCAAGAATATTTTAGAAATCGTCGACGATAGTCCCGAACGGGGGACGTTCGAAGGAACAATGTATCCGAACGACGAGATCGACGCGGAGTCTCCGATCTGTGTCGGTACAGACGCAGCTGATAGTCTTGAGGTCTCTGACGGCGCCAACGACCCAGATGGCCCGCTGGACGCAGGTGCCTATATTTCGCTGATCTGGAATAGCTCCGATGTCGACTCGTCGGCGACACTGTTCGAGTACGAAGTCCAAGACCGGTAGCGCTCTTTCTCTCTTGACACCCAAATAGCGACAGCTACACTCGACGCGAGCGTAGCTGATACTCGGCGTCGAGGTCGCCAGCGAGATACCGCTCGCCCTCAGCAGTCAGATCGAACGAGTCCGTTCCGGCACGGTAGGCCAGCCCGGCGTATTCGAGCTTTGCCAGTCGCTCGGCGACGTGGCCGGGCGAGATCTTCCGGAACACCTCGCGGGAGGTCAACTCCGCGGCGGCCATGCCTTCGGAGTCGAGAAATTCGAGGATGTGTTCGTGTATCTCGATCGGATTGACTCCGGAGCGTGAGTGCTACCGAACCGGTCAGATCGTTCCTCTTCCGAACGATATACTACAATCAGTCTTTGAGCTAAGGGGGATATTAAGTGCCGAGCAACAGTACCGAGAAACATGTTGTCGAACCTAACTGACGATCAAAAGTTCGATCTGACCATTGCCATTGGGGCCTTCATCGCGCTTTACTGGGTTTTGTACGTCAATCCGTTAACTGGAGAACTGCTGGGTCTGGTGCTCGGGGCGCTACCAGTCCTCGGTGGCGTGTATCTGTACGTCGAACCGGAGCAGTATATCGTCCAGAGTCTGGCTGGGATAGCGGCGGTTGCACTCGGCGGTGCTGCCCCGGCAACAGTCCTCTATCAAACGCCTGCTGGCGACTGGCTGGTCGGGAGCCAGCCACTCCCGCTGGCGCTCGGAATCATGCTGCTGGTAGTCATCACGACACTCGTCGGTCGGCGATACGTGCAAATGGCCGTTAGTTCACGCGACACCTCTCCTGCCTGACTCGGAACTCGAACTCCGATAGCCCCGGACGAACTCCCCCGATTCAGTGGACCAGTTGCTGCTGATCGATCGAAACGGGACGGCGGGACATGCTCGCCTGCGAAGAGGTCGCGCGCCGATGCCACACCTTGCTGCCGAACGCGAGGATAGACGTTAGATATGGCAACCCAGCAAGCACTGACACGATAACGTATATCGCTAAACCGTTGCTGGATCCGGTCGAGAGCGCATCAGTAGAACGGACTCACAGTCGCAAGCGAAGCGACGGCCCCTCGGATGGGGAGCACTCGTGTTCGGCAAAAAGTAATCGTTATACGGTATGCGTTCCACCTCCCGAGTATGCAACGACGAGCAGCGGCCGGCTATGTCGCTCTCTTTCTCGTCATCGCGGTCGGAGCTTACGGACTCGCCGCGACAGCCGAGAGTCCCGAGATAACGCTTGAAGACCCAGAATATGACGTTACAGTGGGCGACCAGTTCGAGGCCGAAGGCCAAACGTACACGCTTGCGGAAGTCAATACGGAAGACGGTACCCCCGTTGGGACACTGGAGTGGAACATCACCGAGGATCAGAGCGAAACTTTGGCCCATGGAGACGAGATAGAGTATCAAGGGGGGGACTACGAGGTGCTCGTCCCGAACGGGACCGATGCCTCCGAGTTCACGCTGCGCGAGGTACCCGGTGACGATGTCGAAGTGACCGGTGAGGGTGACGACCGCATCATCCGCGTCCAGGAGGACGGGGAGGAACAACTGATCCCCATCGACGAGTACGAGCCACTCGACCGCCAGACGTTCGCCGAAGGCGACGGTATCGAGTATCAGGAGTTCAACGCCACCGTCGGCGAAGTGGCAGAGGAGGAAGTCGTGATACAGTGGAGCGAGCAGGTCACCGAGGATCTCGCTGTCCGGGAGGGGCTAGAGGTCGTCCAGATTTCGGAAGACCAGACGTACATGGCCCACTTCACCGCCGAGGACCGACTACAACTAACGTCGAACAAAGAGCGGTACAACGAAGAGGCAGACAGAGTCGCCTACTTCGAGGAGCGGACGAACGGGATGACCGTCGCGACGATCATCTCCGGACTCGCTGCCTTACTACTCGTCGCGATGGCGTACCTGCCGCGCAAGGAGTAATCGCGTAGAGCGTAGAGGTCGGTTTTTTATTTTCCGGAGTCCGAGACCGGCATGTCGGTGCAGTAGCTTCTTGCTCAAACGTCGACGATCCAGTAGGTACTGTCTGGAGACGGGACGGTTGGTCGAGGTACAGTTGACCAACTGCTCCGATGAACGGCAGTTTCGATACGAAAGAGGGCCGGGAGGGAGTTGAACTGAGTGGAGACGTGCTCGCTCACTCCGTTTGCTGTGCGCGCCTCACCCGATTCAACTTGAGCAGGCGGAGTCCCCGTCCTCAAGGAGCATCGCAGTCCGCGCAAGCGGACAAGAAGCGCAGTAGGGCGGGGAGGAAGCCCGTACACTTATTACACTTCGGGAACTGCTCAGAAGTCCGTCCATCTGGGCCAACAGTTGTTCGGATGGATGGGCACCAGTCAACGTGCCCCGAAGTCCGGGACAAGGACCCCGAGCGCGGTCTGACCGCCCACGCAGTATAGAACAATACTGCGGTTGAGGACGAGAACACGGACAAGCCCCACCCTCAACGAGCGAACCCGTCAGAGTGAGCGAAGTAGGGTGGGGTAGTTGACCTCCTTCCTGCCGGTTCACTCGACGATTCGTTGCTCACGGCTTTGCCGCTCGCTTTCGTGGCGCTCACTTCGTTCCCGCCACGCACCGCTCATCGTCTCGTTGCACGGGCCGGGAGGGAGTTGAACCCTCGACCGTCTGGTTAAAAGCCAGACGCTCTCCCTAACTGAGCTACCGGCCCTACACGAACGAGTTGGGGGAGGGGCAATTAAACCCTTATGATGCACGGCGGGGATCAGTATTCCCTGAATTCGCGGTCGAGGGCACGATGGGCGAGGTGGTCCGGCGAGACCCCCTCGTTTGCGGCGCGCCGTCGAAGTTCGCGGTAGACGTGTGGCGGCAGTAACAGCGAGAGTTCGCCGAGCTGGATCCCGTGTCCGTCGAGTGCTTCTTCCACGCTCTGTCCGTCATTGATGTCGCTGGCGAGCGTGCGGATCTCACGGACCGTGAGATCGTTATCGAGAGCCGCCCACGCGAGGTCGAAGCGGGCGGTACCGCTCACCCGTGCAATGTGTTTCGCGGCTGTCGGCGCGATATGTCCCATCGCGACGTGTCGCCGGATCGATTGGGGGAGATCGTGGACGCGTGCCCATTTGCGGATAAACGCGACCGTCGCCTCGCCGCCGGCGCGTTCGGCGGCGACCTTGTAAGAGCCCTCGCCTCTGACGAGTGCCGCACACGCCGCTGCACCGCGGAGCATGTAGACGTTATCGGCCGCGCCAGCCGTGTTTTCGGCGAACGCGGCGACGGTCTCGGCCGCACGGTCGAGGCTCTCGGAGTCCTCCGGATCGAAATGGACGGCCTCGTCCGCGTGCTCTCCAGTGACTCTCGCATCGCCACGAACGACAGGGTTGCCGACAGGCTCTTCACGGTCGGCCGGGGGATCGTGGGGGCCGCTCTCGGAGCGATAACGTTCGTTTCGCTGGTCTTCCGACCAGTCAGCAGTCATTGTAACGCTGTAACGTCGGCACCGCAAAAAACCCTCCTACTCGGGTAACGCGACAGGTGTCAGATGGGAGAGACGCTACTCCTCACGCTGCTCGGAGAGGTGCTCCCAGATCTCAGTACAGCCGGCCCCTACCTCGACATCTTCGAGGTGATTGTCTTCCGGTTCGTCCTCAGTATCGTTGCCATCTTGCGTTTTGAGTTCGCTCATTGAGAGACCACCGGGTCTCGTTCGTAGAGTTCCGGCGCAACGTCTGCTGACGTATGCTGTTGGTTCGATACTCGATCAACGCACGAGTCGTCTGTCATCATCTACGCTTTGTAACGGTATCTCCTTAAAATAGCGCTCAGCAACAAACCCTACCCGAACTCCCGATTAGCAGAAATCTTTTCTGGTATCACGGACGAAGTGATCCGGGGCAATTACGGTCCCTGCTGTCGGTTTTTCGGCATTTGTATCGTCACAGCTCCGGTAAGCATTGTTGTCGGCGAGGGCCTAAGGTAGACGGGTGATCTGTAGTCACCTATGGTAGTCTCCGTGCGGACGCTCGACGACGGTGCCTGGATCAGCGTCAACGATTCGCGAGCCGTCGGTGTGAGCCAGATCTGGCCGATCGCCCGCCACGATTTCTGTGGGTGTGAGACGGCACACCTGCTCCTGGAAGCGTTCTACGATGTCGGGGTCGACGGCCGTCGCATTGTCGCGGGCGTCGTCGGCCAGTGTATCGACTGTGGAACCGAAGGGTCGATCGATACGTTACCGGTCGGCCGGATCGTCGAGGGCGAGTTCTCCGCGTACGAACCCGGACAGGTGCAGTCACTGCTCGAACCAGTCGACGGAGTCCCCGAGGACGAGCATCGTCTCTCGGGCCGATTCTAGCAGGGACCGGGAGCGTACCCACGACACGTGCCGCCATGACAGGCAATCCTTTCCGGTACACTGTAGACGAGGGGAGAACTGACGCGAGGCAGTGTAGTATATGAAAGGGGGTCATACTGAGCGCACATGCCTACTGACGTCGAAAAATGGAAAAGCGAGGTTTACGGAAACGAGATCAGGGAACACCTGGAGCAGTTCGCGGAAGAAGGGTGGGAATCGATCCCAGACGAGGAACACGACGCGTGGTTCGAGCGGTTCAAATGGTGGGGGCTGTATCACCAGCGCTCCGGGCAGGAAAGTTTCTTCATGATGCGAATCGGGACGCCGAACGGCGTGCTGGAACCCGGCCAGACCGAAGTCGTCGCCGAGATCGCGAACGAGTACGCCACCGGCCCGGCATCGAATCCCGAGTTCGGCAACGCATACGTCGACTGGACGACGCGCCAGTCGATCCAGCTCCACTGGATCAAACTCGAAGACGTCCCGGAGATATTCGAGAAACTCGAGGCGGTCGGGCTCTCGACCCAGCAGGCCTGTGGTGACTCCTGGCGGAACATCGTCGGCAACCCGATGGCGGGTAAGGCTCCCGAGTTCGTCGACGCGCTGCCGGTCATCATGGAGCTCAACGAGCGGTTCAAGGGCAACGAGGACCACTCGAACCTTCCGCGCAAGTGGAAGGTGTCGGTCACCGGCGCACCGGACGGCTCCGGACAGGGAGACATCAACGACCTCGCACTCGAACCGGCGTTCAAAGAGGTCGACGGCGAGGAGGTCCGCGGGTTCAACATCCGCGTCGGTGGCGGCCTCTCGCGAAACGAACCGCGCCTGGCCCGCGAACTCGACGTGTTCACGCGACCCGAGAACGCTGCGGACGTCGCCGGCGGCATCTCCTCGCTCTTCCGCGAGTACGGCGACCGCGAGAACCGGTACAACGCTCGCGTCAAGTTCCTCATGGACGAGTGGGGCCCGGAGAAGTTCCGCAACGTGCTCCAGGACGAGTTCGTCGACTTCGAGCTAGAGACCGCAGGAACGGACCTCCGCGAGCAGTACACCTACAACGCCGGCGGCGACGAGCACGGCGACCTGATCGGCGTCCACGAACAGCGCGACGACAACTACTACGTCGGACTCAACGTCCTCGTCGGGCGAATGGGTGCCGACGATACTGCGGAGTTGGCACGCATCGCCGAGGAGTACGGCTCCGGCGAAGTGCGGGTCTCCCAGCGACAGAACGTTATCATCCCGGACGTCCCCGAGGAAGAGCTCGATGCGCTTCTCGAAGAGGACCTGCTCGAACACTACTCGCCGGACCCGCATCCGTTCATGCGTGGTTCGGTCGCCTGTACGGGCACCGAGTTCTGTTCGCTTTCGATCGTCGAGACGAAGAACCGCCAGGTGCGGTTCGCCCGCTGGCTGAAGCAAAACATCGAACTGCCCGAGGGCGTCGAGGACTTCCACATCCACCTCTCGGGCTGTACGGCGTCGTGTGCCCAGCCACAGATCGCCGACATCTCCCTGCGCGGCATGAAGACGCGCAAGGACGGCGAACCGGTCGAAGCGCTCGACATCGGCCTCGGCGGCGGCCTCGGCGAGAACCCACAGTTCGCACAGTGGGTCGCCGAGCGCATCCCGGCTGACGAGGTTCCGGGCGCTATCGAGAACCTGCTCGATACGTTCGAGTCCCGGCGCGAGGGCGGCGAGACGTTCCGCGACTTCATCGCGCGACTGGACGAGGACGCCCTCGACGACATCGTCGAACCCGAGGAGACGAGCTACGAGGATCCGTACATGCACAACACGAAACGGACCTGGTACCCGTACGCAGACGACGACAGTCTCGATTCGAGTCCGGCGCCGGCCGACGATTAAAGCGAGATTCGAGCACAGCGAGAATCTCGTCGTAGCGAGCGGGGAGGAACGACCCGCGAGCAGCGCTGTCTGACCGGACCGAGACGGCGACCGAACGGGACGGCTTAGCGTCGGCCGCCGATCACTTTCGCGGCCGTCAGGACGGGGTCCCACGTGGTGTTGAACGGCGGCGCGTAGGCGAGGTCGTAGTCCGCGAGTTCGTCGACGGAGAGTCCTTCGGTTACTGCCCCGACGAGCGCGTGGCTTCGGTGGACCGCACCTTCGCCGTACTCGGAGGCGAGGCTACCGCCCAGCACGCGTCCGGACGGCCGGTCGATGGTGAGCGTCACGCGGACCGTCCCGCCGTCGGGGTAGTAGCCGGCACGGGACTTCGCGTCGATAGTCTCGGTCATCGGATCGAAGCCGGCCGCACGGGCCCGGTCGTGGTCGAGGATACCCGTCCGTGCCGCCTCCATCTCGAACGCCTTGACCGCCGCCGTGCCCGCAACGCCGCCGCCCTCCGTCGGCTCTCCTGCAACCGTCTTCCCGATCGCTCGACCGTGTCGGTTGGCAGTGAGCGCCAGCGGAACGTAGACTGGGTCGCCGGTGATGACGTGCTCGGCTTCCGCGCAGTCGCCCGCGGCGTAGACGTCGTCGAGGTTCGTCTCGCGGGAGGCGTCTGTTTCGATGGCTCCCGTCTCTCCGAGACGGATGCCCGCGGCTTCGGCGAGATCCGTGCGCGGCCTGACGCCCGTCCCGACGAGCACCATATCGACCGGGACCCGCTCGTCGTCGGTGACGACTGCCTCGACCCTGTCCTCACCCGCAAGTGCCTCGACTTCCGCCCCGAGATAGACCGCGACGTCCTGCTCAACGAGATGGTCGAGGACGGCCTCGCTTGTCGCTTCGCTGAACTGTTTGAGGATCCGGTCGCCGCGCTGGAAGAGGTGGACCTCGAACTCGTTTGCGGCGAGGGCTTCGGCCATCTCGACGCCGATATATCCCCCGCCGACGATACCGACCGGCCCGCTACAGGTCTCCAGGAACTGACAGGCCGGGCCGCTGTCGGGCTGTTGGAGGTCCCCCTCGGCGCGTGCCCGACCGACGTACTCCCTGAGTTCCGTCCCGTCGGACATCGAACCGAGCGTGAAGACGCCGGGGGAGTCTATCCCATCGATCGGTGGCGTAACCGCTTCCGCACCGGTCGCAACGAGCAGATCGTCGTAGGGCTGGACGACGTCTCCGTCCTCGCTGCGTGCCGTGACGACGCGCTCGTCCGGATCGATATCGACGACCTCGTGTCCGGTGCGAAGGTCGATATCCCGCTCCTGACGGAACTCTTCGGGCGTGACCGAGACGAGATCGTCGAGCGACTGAATTTCGCCCTTGATATAGTATGGAAGCCCGCAGGCACCGTAAGAGACCCACTGGCCCTTCTCGAAGACGACGACGTCGATCTCCGGGTCGTCGCGTTTCGCTTTACTAGCTGCTGACATGCCGGCGGCGTCCCCGCCGACGACGACGAACGTTGACACGGAGACGATATCGTAGAGCCAGCATATAAACGAACCGTGAGTGTGCGACGCGAGGGCCAACGCGACCGTAGAGAGGCCCTCGAAGTTGCACCCGAGAGACACACCGGGCACAGCTATTTGTCATCCGCAATCAACGATCCGAAACATGGGGGAGACAACGGAGAGCTACGAGGTTATCGTCGTAGGCGGTGGACCTGCCGGAATGACGGCGGCGCTGTACAGCACGCGACTCGGACACGACACGGCCGTCGTTAGCCGTGGCGGCGGTCGCGCGGCGATGATGCAGGAGGTTCATAACCTACTGGGCGTGACCGAAGAGACCAGCGGGGCGGAGTTCCTCGGCATCGGCCAGGAGCAACTCGAAGGTTACGGCTGTGATATCCACCAAGACATGGTAACTACCTGTTCACGGACCGAGGAGGACCGAATCCATCTTTCAGGAAACAACGGAGCGTACGCCGCAGAGCAGATCGTGCTAGCGACCGGATTCAACGACGTCCGTCCCGAACCGCCGCTCCCGCGCACCGGCCGGGGTCTCCATTACTGTCTCCACTGTGACGCACACATGTTCGTCGACAAGCCGGTGTACGTGATGGGACACGGAGAAAGCGCCGCCCACGTCGCCGCACTCATGTTGAACTTCACTGAGGAAGTCGACCTGCTTACTCGGGGGAACGACCCCGAGTGGAGCGAGGAGACGGCCGAAATGCTGGCGGGCCATCCGATCGACGTCGTCCACGAGGACGTCACCGGCATCCAGAACGGCGAGGATGGCTGGCTGAAAGCCATGGAGTTCGAGGACACCGTGGGAGCACGTCCCACGAGCAGCCGGACGGAGTCCGGCGACGGAACCGTCCGGGAGTACAAGGGCGGATTCGCGATGTACGGGGCGGAGTACAACAACGGTCTCGCCCGGGAACTCGGCTGTGAGATCAACGAGGATGGAACGATAGAGGTCGGCGATCACGGCCAGACGTCAGTCGAAGACGTCTACGCCGTCGGCGACTGCACGCCCGGACACAACCAGATCCCGGTGGCGCTCGGCCAGGGCGCGAAAGCCGGTATCGACATCCACTTTCAGCTCCGGGATTTCCCGCGGGACCCCGAAACCATCGAGAAGCAGGGACCGGTGCGCTCCGAGGAAGTGCCGGGCATCCCCGACGAACTGCTCGAACAGGCCGTCGACTTCCACACGTACGGGGAGTGAGACGGGCGCAGTCCGGTTGTGAATCAACGTCGATGAGACAGTGAGACCCGACCGCACAACCAGCAGTCGGGCAAAGCAGTAGGTCCTGCAGTCCAACACTCTAGATATGTCAGCTCTCTCGCAGTCGGCAGTGCTGGAACAGACGGCCTTCTCGCGCTCTCGGCTCGATGCGCTTGCCGGTCGAGTCCGAACGGTCGACGACCGACCCTCGATCGACGTCAGAACGCCCGCGACCGACGAGGTAGTGGGCACGGTCCCGGCTTGCGAGGCAGCGGATATCGACGCCACGGTCGAACGGGCACGGGAGGCCCAGACCGCCTGGGCGGAGCAGTCAGCCGAGGAGCGAGCGGGGGTGCTCTATCGGTTTGCCGACCTCGTACTCGACCATCGCGAGGAGATTCTCGACGCGATTCAGATAGAGACGGCGAAAGCACGCGACGACGCCTTCGAGGAGGTGTTAGACGTCGTCAACACCTGTGCGTACTACGGGAAGGAGGGACCGGGAATGCTCGAGGACCAGGGTCGATCCGGTCCCGTACCGGGCCTCACGAGCGCGATAGAGACCTTCGAACCGCTCGGAGTGGTCGGCGTCATCAGCCCGTGGAACTACCCGATGACGCTCTCGATGACGGACGTGTTGCCCGCGCTGGTCGCCGGCAACGCCGTCGTCTGCAAACCCGACGAGCGGACGCCCTATGCGACCCTCATGCTGGCCGAACTCCTCGAGGAGGCCGGACTCCCCGACGACGTCCTCTCGGTGGCGACTGGCGAGGGCAGCGTCGTCGGCCCGGCACTGATCGACCGGGTGGACTACATCGCGTTTACCGGCGGGACCGAGACGGGCCGGAGCGTCGCCGAGCAGGCCGGGCGGAACCTGATCGACTGCTCGCTGGAGCTGGGGGGAAAGAACCCGATGCTCGTTCTCGACGACGCCGATATCGACGACGCGGCGCGCGGCGCAGTGAACGGCGCGTTCACGAACGCCGGTCAACTCTGTCTCGCGCCCGAGCGGATCTACGTCGACCAGTCGGTCTACGACGAGTTCCTCGACGCCTTCGTCGGCGAGACGCGGAAACTCTCGCTTGGCGTCGACGTCGGTTACGACGGTGACGTCGGATCGCTGATCGACGGCCGACAGCTAGAACGGGTCCAGGAACACGTCGAGGGAGCCGTCGAAGACGGCGCGTCGGTGCTTACCGGCGGCCGCCACCGGCCCGACATCGGGCCCTTCTGTTACGAGCCGACTATCCTCGAGGGCGTGGCTCCGGACTCGCAGGTGGCCTGCGAGGAGACGTTCGGGCCGGTCGTCTCGGTCCATCCCGTCTCCGGCGTCGACGAGGCGGTCGCGGCCGCCAACGACACCGAGTACGGTCTGAACGCGAGCGTCTACTCGTCGGATACTGACCGCGGCCGGGACGTCGCCCGCCGGATCGACTGCGGCACCGTCTGTGTCAACGATCCCTACACCGTCGGCTGGGCGTCGATGGATTCGCCGATGGGCGGGTTCGGTAACTCAGGATTGGGGCGGCGACACGGCGTCGTGGGGCTCCGGCGGTACGTCGAGTCGCGGACGATAGCGACCTCCGGTGTCGGCCCGCTCGAACCGCCCGCGCGACTCCCGAAGCGCTGGTTCGTCCGTCTGACCACCGGCACGATGCGCCTGCGGACCCGGATCGGGCGGTGGTTGCCGTGAGCGATCCACGCGTCCTGCTCACCGGCTTTCCGGGCTTTCTGGGCTCGGCACTCGTCGAGCGCCTGCTGGAGCGAGGCGACGGTCCGGTCGCCTGCCTCATCCAGTCGAAGTACCGCGGCACTGCAGAGCGACGGGCCGCAGACCTCGCCGAGGGAAGCGACGAGGACGAACCGATCCGGCTCTACGAGGGTGATATCACGGAGCCTGATATGGGACTGGGAGATGCCGCCGAGACGTTCGAGAGCGTCGAGGAGCTGTATCACCTCGCGGCGGTCTACGACCTCGCCGTCGATGCCGACCTTGCCGAGCGCGTGAACGTTCAGGGGACCGAGAACGTCCTCGATGTTGCCGACGCGCTCGACCTCGAACGGTTCCACTACGTCAGTACCTGCTACGTCAGCGGGCGCTACGACGGCGTGTTTACCGAGGCACACCTGCAGGAAGGCCAGTCGTTCAACAACCACTACGAGGAGACGAAGTATCGAGCGGAGGTCGCCGTCCAGGAGCGGATGGCGGCGGGCCTCCCGGCGACGATCTATCGGCCCGCAATCGTGGTCGGGGACAGCGAGACCGGTGAGACCGAAAAGTACGACGGCCCCTACTATCTGCTCTCCTTGCTGCTCGCTCAGCCGGAGTGGCTATCGCTATCGTTTGCAGTGCCGGGGTCGGCCGACGCCGAACTGAACGTCGTTCCGCGGGACTTCGTCGTCGACGCCATCGCCGCGATAGCGAGTCGAGAGGACACTATCGGGGAGGTCTACCAGCTCTGTGATCCCGCGCCGCTCCCCGTAACGGAGTTCGTCGACGCGCTCTCGGCGGCCGCTGGCCACCGCACCGTTACGGCCCCCACAATCAAACCGGTCGCGCGGTCAGCCGCGCGGTGGCTCAACTCGCGAGGGATCTCGATAGAGCCCGCGACCCTCGATTATCTCGACCATCCGACCCGGTATAGCTGTCCCAACACTCGGCGGGCGCTGGCGGGGACCGGGATCGAACCACCCCCGTTCGAGTCGTACGTCGACCACCTCGTCGCGTTCGTGAAGGCGCATCCAGAACTCGGCGACGACGCGATGGTCTGATCGCCGCCCGGAATGCTTTTTCACGGGAACCGCTCACAATGTTTATAACAACTGGCAGAGAGTATCGAAACGAATCAGGTGTGAGCGCGTGTCACGAGTAAAGACGGTCGACGAGATTCGCGCGGCGTTCCCCGAAGACGTCAGTATACTGATTACTGGCGCGTGTCCCGAAACCATCGGGTCGCTCCCCCGGGAACTCCTCTCCAGTGCCGTCGGCGATGACGAAGGCGCTGTCGTCCTCACCACGAAAGACGCCGCAGAGCACGTCCACCGACAGTTCGAGCGGGCAAGCGAGTTCGCCTCGACGTCGAAGCTTGCAGTCGTCGACGCCACGCCGAAAGACCGGCGACACGCCGAACCGGACGAGAACGTCTGGAAGACTAGCTCTCCGGTCGACTTCGGCGGCGCAATGCTCGGTCTGCGGCGCGGCTACGAGTCGCTCGCGCTGGAACACGATACGATCCATCTGTTGTTCGACAGCCTGGCCACTCCACTGCTCTCCGCAGATTCGATGACTGTGCTCCGGTACGCCCATCAGGTGATGCTCGAGGGAGGCTCCAGGTCGGGACTACAGCTATTCCCCGTCTGCACGAACGTCACGGGCGAACGCGATGTCAACAGACTCAAGCATCTCTCCGAGCGGATGATCGAGGTCAGAAAGCGTGGCGGGGAACGACAGGTCCGTCTTCACGGACTGCGCAAGCCTTCCGACGAGTGGTTCACCCTGCCGGAGCACGATACCAACGCAGGTGTCGCAGGGCTGGTCTGAGCGGCAGTCGTTCCCAGGGACCGAGGAGTCGCCGAATGTTTTTCCCCACCCGAAGCCACCGTCAGGTATGGACGAGTCGGAACGCGAGCAGTTGCTCAAGCAGATCAACAGACAGAGCGCAACTATCGGCGCGAAGACGCCGGACACGATCACGGTCAACGGCGAGGAACTCGACCTCCAGGAGTTCATGATGGAGACGCGCCGCGTCGAGGGGGTTCCGGACGAAGCGAAAGAACTGGTTCTCGAAACGAAGCGCGCGCTGAAAACAGAGCGAATGGACCTCGTCGAGCGACTGGAAACCGAAGAGCTGTCCTCCGAGGAAGGTGAGGAAATCGCGGACACCATCGTCGGCATCGACCGTGCGCTGAACGCGCTCAACAGCCTGCGCGGCCGTCGGTACGGCCAGCGCTCCCGATCGGTGGACGTGAACGATCACAAGCAGTGGCTCGATTTTCTGAAGTCGGTATCCAGTTGATGCCCGGCACTACCCGGAGCCCCAGGGAAACACGTTTCTGACGTCTCTGAGGAACGGTCCCGGATCGTCGAGACAGAGGTAGTCGAAGTGGGGCTGGTCGTAGACTGACTCTGCGACGTCACGGGCGGCCTGCCGAAACCGCGGCGGGTCGACGAGTGGGAACTCGTCCCGGAGGACGCTGTGAAGATGGACCAGTTCCCCGCGGAGCAGGTGTGTCGCGACGCCGTCCTCGTACGACGGCGACCCGGTTACTGATTCACCACCCGCGATCTGCCAGAACATGTGGGGAAAGTCCACTCCGGCAGCGATCGGACAGGCGAGCGACAGCCAGAACCGTGGGTTGACCTCGAGCAGCGTGAACTCCCCGGTTCGCTCGTCCTTGACGAACTGGACGGATGCTGGCCCGTTCCAGTCGAGCGCGTCGAGGACCGCCGTGCCAGCAGTCTCCAGTGCCGGGATCGAGACCGTCTCGCGGGAGAAGCTGGTGCCGCCGCTGTACTTGTACGCCCGGAGCTGATGCTTCCCGCAGGTCGCGACTGGCTCTCCATCGTCGTAGAGCGCCCAGAGGGCGTACTCTGACCCCGGAACGTACTCCTGGACGATCGGCTCGTGGCCCATGCGTTTGCGGATGCTCTCCCGATCCGGCTCGACCCCTGGCTGGAGCAGCGTTACCGATCCGGTGCTTTCGAGCCGATCCGGACTCGTCGTTCCCTCGTACTCGTCGGCCAGTAGCACCAACCGCGGCTTGACGATCTGGTGTCGCTCCCAGTCGTCGACCTCGCCGAGCAGTCGCGTATCCGGGACTGCCACACCTGCGTCGGCGGCCCTCTCCACCAACCGGGACCGATCGTGGACGGTCCGGAGCGTCTCGAAGGAGGGCCAGGTGGGCAACATCTGTGCCTCGAACGCCGATTCGTTCCGTGCGAGCGTGAACACGTCTACCTCCCGCATCGGCGCGACAGCCCTGACGTCTGCTCGCTCCGCGAGCGCAAGGAGTGCATCGCGATACCCCGCACGATCCTCCATCGGATCGGGCACGGTCCGGCGTTCCGTGGCGTGTTGTGACGCGAGCGCCGGTGCGGTTTCTGACTCGGAGATAGCGATGGTCCGGATTCCCCGCTTGCCGAGCGCGCGGAGACAGGCAATCGAGCTCGGACCCCCCGCAGGCACGACTACGGTATCTCCGAACTTGCGTTCCTCTTGCATCGGATTATTGCTGTTTGAATATTCGTTGCTTGAGGGTAGTTTATTGGTGCCAAATAGTTACAGGTTACTTTTAGGCCACGTAGTCATGGCAAACCGCTCGCCGCGGGACTACTCCTCGAAGACGAACGTCCCGTCTTCTTGCACCGTTTCGCCGTCGACTTCGATCCTCGAATCCTCGCTCCGACCTTTTTTCGACTCGGGTGCGCAAGCGCACCACTCGCGAAAAAATCTCGGTCAAAAAGCCGCGACTCGCTCGGGACGACTCACGCCGTTCGTCGTCCACCGCTCGCCGCGGGACTACTCCTCGAAGACGAACTGCCCGTCTTCTTGCACCGTTTCGCCATCCACCTCGATCCGCGAATCCTCGCTCATGTCGACGATCATATCGACGTGGACCGCGCTATCGTTCTGCTCGTTCTCCTCGCCAACAGTGTCCTCGTAGGCGCGTCCGACCGCCATGTGGACGGTATCGCCCATCTTCTCGTCGAACAGCATGTTGTAGGTGAATCGGTCGATGTCGCGGTTCATGCCGATGCCGAGTTCGCCGAGGTAGCGTGCGCCCTCGTCGGTTTCGAGGACCTCCGTCAGGACCTCCTCGTTCTTCTCGGCGGCGTGGTCGACGACTTCACCGTCCTCGAACTCCAGATAGACGCCCTCGACCTCGCGGCCCTGATGATAGAGGGGCTTGTCGAACAGCACTTCGCCCTCGACGCTGTCGGCGACCGGCGCGGTGAACACCTCGCCGCCGGGGAGATTCTTCTCGGCGTAGTCGTTGAGGACGGGGTTGCCGGCGATAGACATCGTCACGTCGGTGGTGTCGCCGCTGACGATCCGGACCTCGTCGGCCGGTTCGAGCAGGTCGACCATGTTGGCCTGGAACTCCCGCTGTTCGTCCCAGTCCTTGTTGACGGCGTCCCAGACGAAGTTCTCGTAGCCCTCGGTGGAGAGCTCGGCGAGTTGGGCGTTGGCTGGTGCGGGATACTGCGTGAGACACCAGCGCTTGGAGAGCCGTTCGGCGGTGATCGGCTTCTGTGCGCGGCGGTAGGCAGCGTTGGTTTCGGCGTCGACGTCACTGGTCTCGGTGACGTTCTCGTTTGCCCGGATGGCGATGTAGACGTCGGTCTCCTCGATCAGCGCCTCGGTGTGTTCGGGCGTCTCGAAGTCTTCGACCTCGCTCGCGCGGAGATACGCACGCTGGGCGCGATCGTCACTGGCGAGGCTGATCGGATTCGCGCCGACGTCACCGATCACTTCGTGCAGCGCGGCGACCAGATCCGAGGCGACCGGTGGCGCGGTGATGACTACGTTGTCGTCCGCCTGCAGGTCGACGGAATGGTGTGCGATGATCTCGGCGTGTTCGCGGATTCGCGGGTCCATACACCGAACTCGCGGGCGAGGTGAAAAACCGTTTACGTTTTCGCCGATGGAGTTCGAATATGATCGATCTACGCAGCGACACGGTGACGACCCCCGGCGAGTCGATGCGCGCGGCCGCGGCGGACGCCGACGTCGGCGACGACGTCTACGAGGAAGATCCCACGGTCGCCGAACTGGAGTCCCGGGCCGCCGAAGTCACCGGGTTCGAGGACGCGCTGTTCGTACCCAGCGGGACGATGGGCAACCAGATCGCGGTGCGCGTCCACACCGAGCGCGGACAGGAGGTGCTCATCGAGGAGCAGAGCCACGTCTACAAGTGGGAACTGGGCGGACTGGCCCAGCACTCGCAGGTCCAGACGCGAACCGTAGACGGCGGCGAGCGGGGGATCCCCTCGCCCGCTGCGATCCGCGCCGGCTACGTCGAGGAGGACCTCCACCGGCCCGGGACCGGACTGCTGACGCTGGAAAACTCCCACAACAGCAGGGGCGGCATCGCCATCGCGCCCGAGGCCATCGACGCCGCCGCCGAAACCGCAGGGGAACTCGGCGTCCCGGTCCACCTCGACGGCGCGCGACTGTTCAATGCCGCGACTCATCACGACGTCCCGGCCGAACGGATCACCCGGAACGTCGATTCGGTGATGTTCTGTCTCTCGAAGGGACTTGGCGCACCGATCGGTTCGATGCTCGCCGGAAGCGAGTCGTTCATCGCCGAGGCACGCAGGGTGCGAAAGTTGTTCGGCGGCGGCATGCGACAGGCCGGGATCATCGCCGCGCCGGGACTCGAGGCGCTGGCGAACCGGGAGCGACTCCACGAGGATCACGAGAACGCTCGCCTGCTCGCCGAGGAACTGGCGGGAGTCGAGGGCCTCGACGTTCAAATGCCCGAGACCAACATCGTCCTGGTCGGGACGAGCGGACTCGGACTGAGTGCCGCGGCGTTCTGTTCGGCACTCGAAGCGCGTGGGGTGCGGGCGAGCGAGTTCGGCGAGACGACTGTTCGGTTCTGTACGCATCTCGATATCGACCGCGAGGCTATCGAGACGGCGGTCGGCGTCGTAGAGGACGTTACCGCAGCGACGTGAGAGAGCAGAGCGTCAGCGACGCGAATCGTCGACGCCGTCTTTGAACGACATCACAGTCTTGCGGAAAAGCAGGAAAAAGAACAGGAAGAGGCCGACGAAGACACCGACGAGGCCGAGGAAGAACGGATCTGTGTACATACTATCGGCTTCAGGAGGCGCGAACAAATGCGTTTCGACCCGAGAAACGCTGCACAAAGTTCTTTCCGTTCGACTGTTGACACGGTAGTATGGCCGATCTACTACCCTCCATCCCCGACACCTCGTCCGTCGACGACGGCGAACCCAGAGTGGTTGGGATCGACAGCGAGGAAGCCGACGATGTTCTCGCTGCGCTCTCCTCGAACACGGCCCGACAACTTCTGACGGCGCTCCATAACGACCCCGGCACCCCCTCCAATCTGGCCGACCGGATCGACACCTCCCTGCAGAACGCCCAGTACCACCTCGGCAATCTGGAGGACGCAAACGTCGTTAGGGTGATCGATACAGCCTACTCCGAGAAGGGCCGCGAGATGAACGTCTACGGGCCGACCGATCAACCGCTCGTCGTCTTCGCCGGCGACGAGTCGAAAGAGACCGGACTCCGCGCGGCGCTCAAGCGGCTGATCGGCGGCATCGCTGCCGTCGCGGGCACGAGCCTGCTCGTCCAGGCGATTGCTGGCAGTGGGCTGTTCGACTCGGCGGCCGAGGACGGTCAGCAGTCAGGAACTGATGGAGAAGCGACCGAAGACTCCGGACAGATCGGTACCGCGAGCGAAGAGGATGCGGACGACGCCGGCGCGGGTGACGCCGACCCGACGGTCGCCGACGGCGACGGCCTGGATATCCCCCTGATCGAGGACGATTTCGGGCTGCTCGATGGCGTAGGACTCCCGCCAGGCGCGCTCTTTTTCGCCGGCGGCGCGACGGTGATGCTCGCGTGGTTCGTAATCTGGTACGTCCGAATCCACCGGGTGTAGGCCAGATTCGGCCGAGAGCAGTGGGGATTTGGCCGCGATTACGATAACTAAAGCCGTTGTTTGACTCTACGGTGGCTATTTTTCCCCGGTACTCGTAGCCGTAATCGCGTCCGTTCCAGAGGACGTAGATGCCTGCCAACCGAATCGCAATGCGGTCGGTCCGATCAGTCTGCCCCTGACAGCGATGGACCGTCCGCGGCCGCCCAACTGCCCCGCCGCCCGCAGCCCTCCACGTTGCGGCCCGCGCCCTGTGCCGCGACCCTCTTTCGGCGCGATGTTCGCGAGGCCGTCGCAGTCACGCATCTGTAGTCAGTCCCCGCTGGCGCTTCTACGGCTCGATCCTGAACTCCTCAAAGACGGTTCCGTCCGGCTGACAGAGTCGACCAGCCAGTCCGTCGTCTACCGGTTCTAGCTCCGCGTGGCCGGGCCGATTGCCCCGAGGGTCGGCATGACTCCCGGGATTGAGCAGCGTCAGTCCGTCGGCGTCGACGACCGACGGCTGGTGAGAGTGACCCGAGACGACCACGTCGGCCTCGCGCTGGCGGCCGAACAGCGAGAGCGCGGTCGGCCCGCCGTCGCGGCGATGGGTTACTGCAAAGCGAACCCCCTGATACTCGACGGTACGGGCCGTCGGAAGCCGGTCCCGTACTGCCATGCTGTCGGCGTTCCCGTGGACTGCATCCAGACGTCGTGTCTCCTCCTGAAATGCTTCGAGCGCGCTCGGCGACGTGAAATCGCCCGAATGAATCACGTGGTCGGCCTCCCGAACCGCCTCCAGCGTGCGGCCAGTCAGCGCGTGCCCGTCATGGCTGTGTGTATCCGAACAGATAGTGAGCATACTCCGGTAGAAGGACGGGACCGAAACCTGTCTTTCGACTCGGCGCGGTGAGAATGGGAAGGTCCATCACTCCCGGCCGAAAACGGTCGCGTATGCCGACCGAGGGCGAGGACAGTCCGCTCGACCATGCCGACGAGGTACTCGCTACCTTCGGCGACGCGACGCCGAAGACTGCCGAGACAGTCGCCGAAGAGACCGGGCTAGACGTCGAGACGGTGCGAGCGACGCTCTCGGCGCTGGTCGAGCGCGACGCGCTGTCACACAAAGAGGTCCGCGGGAACGACGATGCCGAGCGACGGCTTACGAGCGAGGAGCTATCGGACCTCGCCATCGACCTGTGGTATCTACCCGCCGACCGGGTCGCCGGCGGCACCGTCGTCGTCACCATGGAGGACGAGGAGGCCGTCGAAGCCGCGCTCGACGAACTGTCGTTCCCGGGCGCGAGCGACCTGATGCGCGAGTGGCGGCGAGACGCCGTGCGGGCCGCCTACGAGTATCTGCACGACCGTCACTCGGCCACTGACACGGACTTCGTCGAGGAGGTTTACCCGACTCAGCCGGCGGGCTACGCTACCGGCGAGGCGTGGTGGGACTGCGTTGCACCGCGACTTGCCGAACTCCCGGCCGTCGAATCCGACGACGAGGAGTGGCGCGTCGACACCTAGAACTCTACGGCACCGATCCAGCGCTCCTGGCTCGCTTCACAGTCGAAATCGACGTGATACTCCCGGCAGGAGGGGTGGAGACGGTCGCCACAGACGCATTTGGCCGACTCTGTGCGTCGGAGATGCCCGCCACACGCGGTACAACGAGGCATAATCGGGGTTTTACATCGGGCCGACTGCTTGCTGAACCACGGACTGGCTCTCCCGAACGGCGGTTGCGGAACTGTTTTACTCTCCGCGGAGCGACGTGCGAGTAATGAGTCAACTGGAGGAGGCGTACCGCCTCGAGTATTTCGAGGAGGAAGACTTCGTCCGCAAACAGTGTCCGGAGTGTGGCGTTCACTTCTGGACGCGCGATCACGACCGCGAGACGTGTGGCGAACCCCCGTGTGGCGAGTACTCTTTCATGGAGGACACTGGCTTCGACGAGGAGTTCAGTCTGACCGAGATGCGCGAGACGTTCCTCTCGTACTTCGAGGAGCACGATCACGAACGGGTCGAACCGTACCCCGTCGCGGCGAACCGCTGGCGGGACGACGTCTTGCTCACGCAGGCGTCGATTTACGACTTCCAGCCGCTGGTCACCAGCGGGGAGACGCCGCCGCCGGCGAACCCGCTCTGTATCAGCCAGCCCTGCATCCGCATGCAGGACATCGACAACGTTGGCAAGACGGGCCGGCATACGATGGCCTTCGAGATGATGGCCCATCATGCGTTCAACACGAAAGAGGAGGTCGAAGAGGACGAGTACGCCTATCACGGTGAAGTCTACTGGAAGGACGAGACCGTCGAGTACTGCGACGGCCTCTTCGAGGAGGTCGGCGTCGATCTGGACGAAGTCGTCTACATCGAGGACCCGTGGGTCGGCGGCGGTAACGCCGGGCCGGCGATCGAAGTCATCTACCGGGGCGTCGAACTCGCGACGCTCGTCTTCATGTCGCTCGAACAGGACCCCGACGGCGAGTACGAGATGAAAGACGGCAACACCTACTCCGAGATGGACACCTACATCGTCGACACCGGCTACGGTCTGGAACGATGGACGTGGGTCAGTCAGGGGACGCCGACCGTCTACGAGGCGGTCTATCCCGAGACGATCGAGTTCCTCAAAGAGAACGCGGGGATCGAACACACCGACACGGAGGAGTCGATCGTACGGGAAGCCTCGAAACTCTCGGGCAAGATGGATATCGACGAGGCCGAGGACGTCGAGGCCGCCCGGGGCGAGATCGCCGAGGCCGTCGGCGTCGATGTCGAGGAACTGGAGTCCTTGCTCGAACCGCTCGAAGACATCTACGCTATCGCCGACCACTCGCGAACGCTGGCGTATATGCTGGGCGACGAAATCGTCCCATCGAACGTCGGCACCGGCTATCTGGCACGGATGGTACTTCGGCGCACGAAACGGCTCGTCGACAGCGTGGGCGTCGACGCTCCGCTGGACGAACTGGTCGACATGCAGGCCGAGCGACTCGACTACGAGAACCGCGATACGATCCGGGACATCGTCCGGACCGAGGTCGAGAAGTACCGCGAGACGCTCGACCGGGGCTCCCGGCGCGTCGAACACCTCGCCGAGGAGTACAGCGAGAAGGGCGAGCCAGTCCCGACCAAGGAGCTGATCGAACTGTACGACTCTCACGGCATCCAGCCGGACATGGTCCAGGAGATCGCCGACGAGAGGGGCGCGACCGTCGAGGTACCCGACGACTTCTACAGCCTCGTCGCCGAGCGACACGACGACGAGAGCGCGGGCGGTCTCGACGCCGAGGGGATCGACGACCGGTTCGAGGACCTCCCCGAGACCGAGAAGCTCTACTACGACGACCAGCAGGGCACCGAGTTCGAGGCGGTCGTGCTCGACGTCTTCGAGCGCGAGGAGGGCTACGATATCGTGCTCGATCAGACGATGTTCTACCCCGAAGGCGGTGGTCAGCCGGGCGATGTCGGGACGCTTTCGACCGACGACGCGACGGTGACGGTGACCGACACCCAGAGCGAGAACGGTGTGATCCGCCACCGGACCGACGACCCGCTCAACCGGGGAGCGATGGTACGCGGGCAGATCGACGGGGCACGCCGCCGACAACTCATGCGCAACCACACGGCGACCCACATCGTCATCCACAGTGCACGACAGGTGCTCGGCGAACACATCCGACAGGCCGGAGCACAGAAAGGCGTCGACTCCTCGCGAATCGACCTGAGCCACTACGACCGGATCGACCGGGAGGACGTCAAGGAGATCGAACAGGTCGCCAACCGTCTAGTGATGGAGAACCACTCCGTGACCCAGGAGTGGCCCCACCGCAACGACGCACAGGAAGAGTACGGCTTCGGCCTCTATCAGGGCGGGATCCCGCCGGGAGAGCAGATCCGGCTGATCCACGTCGAGGAGGACGTACAGGCCTGCGGCGGGACGCACGTCTCCCGGACCGGCGAGATCGGTTCGATCAAGATCCGCAACGCCGAGCGCGTACAGGACGGCGTCGAGCGACTCGTCTTCTCGGCCGGCGAAGCGGCCGTAAAGGCCACACAGGAGACCGAAGACGCACTCTACGAGGCCGCCGAAATCCTCGACGTAACGCCGATAGAGGTGCCGGAGACGGCCGAACGCTTTTTCACCGAGTGGAAAGAGCGCGGCAAGCACATCGAAGCGCTGCGGGAGGAACTCGCCGAGGTGCGTGCCAGCGGCGGGTCGGACGCCTCCGAGTTCGAGATCGGCGACGTGACGGCGGTCGTCCAGCGTCTGGACGGCGGTGTCGACGAACTCCGGGCAACGGCAAACGCCATCGTCGACGAGGGGAAAGTCGCCGTGATCGGCAGTAGCGCGGACGGTGCACAGTTCGTCGTCGCCGTCCCCGACGACGTCGCGGTCAACGCGGGCGAAGTCGTCAGCCAGCTAGCCAGGGAGGTCGGTGGTGGCGGTGGCGGCCCGCCGGACTTCGCACAGGGTGGCGGCCCCGACACGGAGGCCCTGGACGACGCGCTGGCAAGTGCACCGGACATCCTCAAGCAGGTCCAGGACGCCTGAGATGGAGCTAGAAACGAGAGCCGCATACGACGCGCTGGTCGACGAGATCGCATCCAACGCCAGGGATCAGGCCACCCCACCGACCAACGAGGACGTCTGGGCGAGCGTGAGCGACGTTGTGCCGAAGCTAACCGGGGCAGTCTGTGATCGGGTGCTCGACCTCTCGACGAGGGTGCCGGACGACGAACTCGTCGACGAGGTGACGGCCGCCCGCGACTCGACCGCGGCGGAGACGAAGCGCGCGGAGGCGGTGACGGTGCTCGTCCAGGACGTCGAGACGCGCCTCGACGAACGGAGCGACTGAGCGGCCGGCAAGCCGCCTTCTGGTTGGGGTTCGAGACGCCGGTTTTTTACACTGTCCGACGAACAGCCATCGCTATGGACCCGTTTCGTCTGCGAGGGCTCGTCGTCGCCATCATCGCAATGGTGCTCGCGTCGCTGTCGTACGCGGCCATCTCGGCGAGTCTTCCCTACGGGATAACGTCCGCGATAGCGGACGCTATCGGACTCTCGCTGATCGTGGTTCCGGTCATCTTTTTCGGCGCGTTGGCGACTGGCGGGTTCCCGTTCAGGGAGTATCAGGAGAAAAAGGGGATCGGCGGGATCCTCGCGGACGGAGCCATTATCTTCGCCGTCTGTCTGCTCGCAACAGGGCTAACTGCACGGACCGTGGGCCTGCTCGGTCTCGACAGCACCGGCCGATTGATCGTACTGGGCGGGGTCGGCTACCTAACCGGCTTCGGCGTCTTCAGCGCCCGCAATCTGGAGTTCTACGACCCCAGGAGATGACTGTGTGAGACGACGGCAGCCGGTGATATATCCGGCTTCGCACCCAATCGAGAGACGATGGGAGTCAGGGTTAGACCGGCGCGACAGGGGGATCTGCGTGCAGTCCAGCGACTCGTCAGCGATTCGTGGCGCGTGGCCTACAGCGACCTCCTTCCACCGAATGCGCTCGCCTTCATCGCCGACGAGGAGCGGTTCCAGCCGATCGAATCGCTGGAGTACGCGCTCGAAAGCGACGACCTGCACTTTCTGGTCGCGCTCGTCGACGGCGAGGTAGTCGGTGAGAGCCAGTTCGCTACCGGCCCCGAGACGCACGCGTTCGTCTCATCGGAAGAGGACGAGGTGCAGTTACAGTCGCTGTACGTCACCCCCGATCACTGGCGCGAGGGGATGGGGTCACGGCTTGTCGAGGCGGGGTTCGATACCGTTCGCGACGACGCCGACTCGGTGCTCGTCGAGGCGCTTGCGGAAAACGATGACGCCAGACGGTTCTACCGGTCGATTGGGTTCGAGAAGACGGGCGAGCGCGTCATCAGCCTGTTCGGGCTGCCCTACCGGGCGACGATCATGCGCCGACCGTTCAGGACGGCGTGACCGTGATCTGCTGTTTGCGGTCGATTGCCAACTCCAACTCCTCCGCGATAGCGCTTCCCCGCGAGACCTGCACTTCGCCGCCACGGCCGACCGTCGCGGTAAAGAGGTACTCGCCATCCGCTTCGACTTCGACCGTCTCACCCGCCTCGCCGTCAACCGGGATCACGATGTGACGCGAGGTGATCTCGGGCTTGACGATCTGTCCCGATCGGTCCGGGGCGGCGGGTGCGGTGCCGCCCGCGTCGCCGCTTTCGCTGGGGCTACTGTTGGGTTTCTCGTCGTGGGTCCGAACGTCGATATCGATCCCCAGGCGGTTCTCGACGTCCTGGATGCGGCCGCCACCTTTGCCGATGACCGTGGAGATGTCCTGATCCTCGACGTAGACGACCGCCGTGTTTGGACTCTTCAGGTCGACGTCGACGTGGCCCTGCGCGATCGAGCGGATCTCTCGTTCGATCTCCTGGCGGGCGATCCGATCGACGCCGGTGGATTCTTCGTCCTCCTCGTCATTGAGCGGGACCGTAACGACCTGCCGATTGAAGGTGTAGATCTCGTAGGCGGGTTCGCCCGTCTCGAAGTCGTTGATGACGATGACCGGCCGCGCGAGGTCTTCCTCCATCAGGCCGTGCGGGACCTTGACTTCGGTCGTCACGTCGTAGACGGTGTGGACCTCGCCGGCCTCGATGTAGACGACGGTGTCGACGACCTGCGGGATCATCCCGAGTTCGACCCGGCCGACGAGTCGCTGGAGCGCGTCGATGGCGCGGGTCGCGTGGACGACGCCGATCATCCCGACGCCCGCGAGGCGCATATCGGCGAACACCTCGAAGTCGTCGGTTTTGCGGACCTCGTCGTAGATGGTGTAGTCGGGCCGGACCATCAGTAGGGAGTCGGCCGTCAACGACATCTGGTCGTTGAGTTCGGTGTACTGGGTGATCTCCGGGCCGACCTGCAGGTCCCGCGGTTTCTCCATCGTCTTGACCGAGTAGTCGCTGTCCGAGAGGAACCGGGCGACAGCCTGCGCGAAGGTGGATTTCCCCGCGCCGGGCGAACCGGAGATCAGGACGCCGCGTTGCTGTTCGAGTAGCCGGTTACGCAGTTCGTCGTCGTACTCGTAGTCGTCCAGATCGGTCTGGACGATGGGGCGCACGGCGGTAATCTCGATCCCGTCCGAGAACGGCGGTCGGGCAAGGGAGATCCGGTAATCACGGAACTGAACGATCGTCATCCCCGGTTCGGAGAGTTCGATGAAGCCCTCGGGTGACTCCTTGGCCGAGTTTTCGATCTCGTCGACGTACTCTTTCATTCGCGCCTCGGAGAGGACCTCATCGCGGATCTCCTCGTAGTGCATCTCGCCGATCTCGCCGCGTTTGGCCATCGGCACGACGCCCGTCTTGAGGTGGACGCTCATCGTCAGATCGTCGAAGTACTCCTCGATAGTGAGTTCGCCGACGTCCTCGACCCGCGGAGAGATGTACTCGACGTCGAGGCCTTTCGCCTCGGCGACCTCGCTCTGGACGATATCGCTGGTGACGAAGGTCGCTCCCATGCCATCGGCCAGATCGCGGATCAGCGCGTCGATCTCACCTTCGGTGGCGTGGCCCCGCTCGACGGCGTCTGGCCGCTCACCGACGTATTCGAGCGTTATCTCGCCCTCGTCGGCGAACTCGGCGAGGCGCTGGAGCTCCGAAAGGCCGTCCCAGCCGCTTTCGACGCCGTCGTTGGCCTGTGCCTCTAGCTCCGCGACGACTGCTTCGGGGATCGAAATCGTCGCCCCGGCGAACTTCCCGTCTTCGACGTGGTCGGACACGCGGCCGTCGATGACCACGCTCGTGTCCGGTACAACGTTCATAGGGTCGCTTTGATCCCTGAGGTAAAAAGGGTTTCAAGGAGCGGCCGCGCTCGCTGGTCAGTTGGGCGTGCGCTCAGAGCCGATGGGCGGGCGGCATACTCTGTTCGCGTTCCTCCCGATGGCCGCTCCCGAGCGCCGTCCGGGTCATCCCGCCCAGTCCAACGATGGTGATCAGGAGTACGACCGGTGCGCCGGCGTAGGGTACCAACGCCAGAACCGCCGCCAGCGCCACGCCGACGAGCAGACCCACCCAGTCGTGGTCGACGCCAAAGCGGGCAACGATGGCGTTCCCGAACGCGATGAAGCCGATTGCCTGGGCGATGAAGGTCGTGACGAGGACGAGCAGTGCAAGCGGATAGGCGGCTAGCCAACCCAGCATGATCTGCGAGAAGACCCATGCCGAGGCCCCGAGCAGCGCCAGCAGTACCGCGACGGCGATACCGAACAGCGAGGAGACGAACACGCTCGCACGGGCAGTCCTGATGGCGGGTGAACACCACTGTGGCAGGAGGGCGAGGACGGCGATACCCATGAGCATGAGGACGCTCGTCTGGATGGCGACTCGCTCGAACAGCGTCAGTTCGACGACCGAATCGGTCGGTACACCCTGTGCAGCAGCCACTGAAGGAAGCAACGCCAGCACCGCTACAAGCGCGAATCCCCACACTCGCCGGTTCATGTTTACCACTTACTGGCCCATTATAAATAAATACTTGCTTACGAAAGAAAAGCAGACAGGTCCGATCGCTACCAGTCAATACTCCTTCCGAAGGCTCGTGTCGACGGTGTTGTCTTCCCCGGTCTCCGCGACAACCTCGAAGGCGCTCCGGTCCGGATTCTTGATCGTGTACGCAAGTAGACTGGAGAACCCGTCCGGCGTCGGATGGAGGCCGAGACCGCTCCCCGCACCGATCAGGCCCGGCGGTTCGACGTCGAGACGCTCTCGCCACCACTCGACCTCGAAAAACAACGACGCGATCTCCACGTGTTTCGCTTCGTGAGTGAACAGCGCACAGTCGTCGCCGAGGAGCGGCCAGAGCCCTTCGATGGCGGTCTCGGCCGAGGAGCGAAGTCCGACGTCGAGGAAGATCAGGGCGACAGGGTCGTCGTATGTGGGGATCGTCTCGTCGAAGTACCCCGGGTAGAACGTACAGATCGAGGGATCGCCGTACTGTTCGACGTTCGACTTCGCCTCTTCGAGGGTCGCGCTCCAGGAATCAGCCTCGTACGTGTGCACGCGTTCGGAGGCAACCAGCAGGTGCTCTGCGTCCTCGTCGTCCGGATCGGGCATCCCCTCGAAGGAGTCGAACACGGCCAGTTCGCGGTTACAGAGCCCGGCGACTAGCGAGAGGTTCGCCGTGCTCCCCCCCTTGTAACAGCCACACTCGACGATCGACCCCTCGACGTCGGCCGGAATCGATAGCATGCGCGTCGCTATCGCGAGATGCTCGACAAAGGAGGATCCGGTCTCGATTGATCGGTTGTTCCGGATCATCCGTGCGATCAGGAGGAGCTTGTCGCCGAGGCCGACGCCGTACTGTCTTCCGGTCTCGCGTGTGAAGTACGTCGAGAGGAGAACGGGAAGGCTCACAACGAGCAGTCCGAGTCGGTAGAGGCGCGTGACGGAGTCGAACAGCGATCCGTCGGCACTCGATTGACGCGTGTCGTCAGGCCCCGTATCCTTTCGTCGTTGGGATTTCATAGTATGGTGGACGGATTCAATGGGATTTGTAACGAACAGGCTTGTTACGGTGTAGCCTATGTTACCCGCAGGTATGTTGGAACTTCAGCGGTCCAATCCTCCGCCGTCCCGCATAATTTCGGCTTACCACACGGGAGAGCAGTACGAGCCGATGCTTACGTCGTGTCCCGCTCTGCATACGTCAGTCGCCAGTTTCCGGACTCCTCGAGCGCCCGGCCGTTGAGCGTCCACGAAGTCCCATCGACAGGTCGTGTAACTAGCGTACAGCGATGACCGGAAAACAAGGAGAACGGTAGTCGATCGTCCCGGCGAAAGCCGTACGTTTTCAGCAGGTCCCTAGGAACGACCGTTCCCGAGATGCCGACGAGATCCGAAGCCTTGTGATCGCCCAGGACGGCGTCGAGCAGGCGCGCAAGCGCGCCCCGCCACGCCCCGCGCCCAGTCATCGGAACCACGTCGACGATCTGAGTGATCGTGACGGCGTCGTTCGTCCGGCGGGTACGGACGATCGCAGCAGCTACCGGCTCGCTGTCCCTCTCTGCCACGTACGTCGACCGGGACCAGACTGGGCTGGCGAAGCGCCACTCGTAGAACTGTCTCGTCCGGTTGGCGTGCAGTGCGTCGGGGGGACGCCGATCGTATAGCTCGACGAGTTCGTCGACAGCTACGCCGGGCGTGGTCTCGACCGTCAGGTCGGAGGAAGCGTACTCGGGACCGCCTTGACGGTTATAGTAGCCCCTGAGCAACGGCCCGATCAGGGTGCCGAGCACTCTCGCCACGTCGCTGTTGATGTACTCCGGGGCGAGTGAATCGGGGCGTTGCACGCGATAGTAGGTCCGCTTGTCGACGATCTGTCGCCAGCCGAGTTTCTCGTACCCTGGAAGCGACGCCTCGTTCGGGAAATTGAAAAAAAAGTCGACGTTCGTGCCCTCGTAGTACTCGATCGCGTGCTCGGTCATCCGGGTGAAGATGCCGCGTCGACGGTGGTCCGGATGGACCATCGTGTCCGACGGTTGCAACGCGGTCGCTGTCTCGCTGTTCGTCCGCATCTCGAAGCCCATGAACGGACGAGCACCGACAACCTCACCGTCTTTACGGACGACGAACAGGGGCGTGTGATCGACGTAGGGGTTCTGCCGGTACTTCCAGTCGAACCAGTCCCCCCCACGGTCCCGATCCCACACGACCGAATCGAGGGCGAGAACGCCGTCGCGATCGGCGGGACGGTACTGACGTATCTGATAGTCCGTAAGAACGCTACTGGCCATTGTCTCCACACAGTCCTGTGAGCTACATAGTAATCCTCGGCGTAGCCTGCTGGAGAAATCGGTAATCCGAGTACCGACGAGAGATTGCCATTTCCTACCAGTATAGAACCGTTACTTACCCGCATCAATCGGAGAGTATCGCTACCGTATCCTGATACCGACCGTCCAGCACGGACCGCCGGTAGCAGGAGATTGATAGGTTGTGACCCGAATAAACGGGTATGGCAACGGATACAGCCTCTGAGACTGAGACGGCAGAGTACGAGGCGTTTCTCGAACGGGTCCAACGATATACGAACGTGGGGAACGCCGCAGGCGTCCTCGGATGGGATCAGGAGGTCATGATGCCCGAAGGGGGGACACCCGCCCGCTCACAACAGCTATCCGCACTTTCGGCGGTCGGCCACGAACTACTGACAGACGAGGGGACCGCCGACCATCTAGATGCGCTCGAAGACGCCGAACTCGACGACGAGCAGGCCGCGGTGGTACGCGAGGTCCGCCGGGAGCACGACCGGGCGACGAGCGTCCCCACCGAACTGGTCGAGGAGATATCCCGGACGACCAGCGAGGCCCATCCCAAATGGAAGCAAGCGAAGGAGGAAGACGACTTCTCTATCTTCGCGCCGACCCTCGAAAAGTTGGTCGAACTCAAGCGCGAGTACGCCGAACACGTCGACCCCGACGCCGACCCCTACGCCGTCCTTTTCGCGGAGTACGAGCCCTATCTCGATCTGGACACGGCCGACCGCGTCCTGACGCGTCTCAAAGAGGAGCTAGTGCCCCTGATCGACGACATCGCCGACTCCGAGGCCGATCTGGCGACGGACGCGTTTGCGGGGGAGTTCCCCGAAGACGAACAGGAGTCGTTCGTCCGCGACGTGCTCGACGAACTGGGCTACGACTGGGATCGCGGACGCCTCGATACCGCGCCCCATCCGTTCTCTTCGGGGACGCAGTTCGACGCGCGCGTCACGACGCGCTTCGACGAGGCCGACCCGCTCGGCGCACTGACGAGCACGATTCACGAGTTCGGCCACGCCAGTTACACGCAGGGACTCCCCGACGAGCATTACGGGACGCCGCTGGGCCAGTCGCGTGACCTCTCGGTCCACGAGTCCCAGTCCCGGTTCTGGGAAAATCACGTCGGCCGCACGAAAGCGTTCTGGGAGCTGATCCTTCCGGATATGAAGGCCCAGTTCCTCCAGCTAGAGGACGTTACCGTAGAGGACGCCTACGAGGCCGCGAATCAGGTGTACGACGACAATCTGATCCGGGTCGAAGCCGACGAACTGACCTACCACATGCACATCATCATCCGCTACGAGGTCGAGCAGGCGCTGATCAGCGGCGACCTCGCAGTGGAGGACGTCCCGGAGGTCTGGAACGACAAGTACGAGGAGTATCTCGGGATCCGGCCGGAGACCGACGCCGAAGGCTGTCTGCAGGATATCCACTGGAGCCACGGCAGTTTCGGCTACTTCCCGACCTACTCGCTAGGGAGCGTGCTGGCCGCCCAGATAGACGCGACGATGCGCGAGGACCTAGACGTCGACGCGCTGGTTCGTGACGGCGAGTTCGACGAGATCATGACGTATCTCAACGAGCACGTCCACGGCCACGGTTCGCTGTACACCACTGACGACCTGATCGAGGAAGCGACCGGCGAGTCGTTCACCGCCGATTACTTCGTCGAGTACGCCGAGGAGAAGTTCGGCGACCTATACGACGTCTGAGCCGGGACCCTGTCCGGCGTCAGCGTTTAGCCGTCCGACCCCATACGTGGATTCGATGAACGTCGTCTCCTTGCTTCCCTCCGCGACGGAGATCTGTTACGCCCTCGGTATCGAGCCAGTCGGCGTCTCCCACGAGTGTGACGTGCCGCCCGAGGCGGCCGAGCAGCCATCGATCAACTACGCACACGTCGATCCGGAGGCGAGCAGTGGAGAGATCGATGCGCAGGTGCTCGAAGCCGAACGCGAGCACGGCGGCGTCTACGGCATCGATGTCGAGGCGCTGGATCGGGCCGACCCGGATCTGATCGTCACGCAGGGGATCTGTGACGTCTGTGCGGTCGACGAGGTGCTCGTCGAGGATGCGGTGGCGGATATCGACGCCGATCCGGAGATACTGACGACAGACCCCCACAGCGTCGGCGATGTGCTCGACGACATCGAGACGGTTGGCGAAGCGACTGGACGCGAGGAGCGGGCCGCCGAACTGGTCGCCGATCTGGAGACCCGGATCGAGCGCGTCCGGACGGCAACGGCCGAGGTCGAGGAGCGTCCCGAAGTCGCCATCCTCGACTGGCTCGATCCGATCATGGTTGCGGGCCACTGGGTGCCCGAAATCGTCGAGTGGGCCGGCGGCGAATACGGCCTCGCCGATCCGGGCGACCGCTCGACGCCGCGCGAATGGGCACAGATCCGCGAGTACGATCCGGACGTGCTGATCGCGGCCCCCTGTGGCTTCGAACTCGACCAGACCGCCGAGAACCGAACCGATCTGACGGAGCGCCCCGGCTGGGAGGACCTCCGAGCAGTCGAGCAGGGTCGCGTCTACGCGATGGACGGCCACAACTACGTCAACAGGCCGGGGCCGCGCCTCGTCGACACGCTCGAAGCCCTTGCGGGCGTGCTCCATCCGGATATCGTCGATGCGCCGCCAGACGACGTCGTCTCGCCCTTCGAACGGCTCCACGAAGCCGCGACGGGAGAGCCGTGATCGAACTCGACCGGTCCATCTACGACGGACTGATCGACCACGCGCGAGCGGTCGCACCGAACGAGGCCTGCGGCATTCTTGCCGGACACGTCGAGGAGGACCGTTCCCGGGTGACCGCTCGCTATCCGACCGAAAACGCCGCGGAGCAGCCAGAGGCCGAGTATCTGATCGACCCCGAGCAACAGTTGGCGCTGTTCGAGCGGATCGAAGCGGCCGGAGAGTCCATCGTCGGGTTCTACCACTCGCATCCGGGGGGCCCGCCGGCTCCGAGCGAGACGGATCGCAAACACGCTGCCTGGCCGGGAAAATCGTACGTTATCGTCGCAATGGACGGCGAACCGTTCGTGGGCTCCTGGCGCTGGCGAGCCACGACGGAGCGGTTCGATCCGGAACCGGTTCAGGTGGACTAACCTCGGCGTACCCGACCCGCTCTCGCGACCGACTACAAGCCTTTTTGATGCCGACGCCCCTCCGGGAGAGTATGAGCGATCTGACTGCGACGATCCACACGAACCGCGGCGACATCGAAGTAGAACTGTACGACGAGAAAAAACCGAACACGGTCGAGAACTTCGTTGGCCTCGCCACCGGCGAGAAGGAGTGGGAAGACCCGGAAAGCGGCGAGACGGTCGAGGACGAACCGCTCTACGACGATGTAGAGTTCCACCGCGTCATCGACGACTTCATGGTCCAGACCGGCGACCCGACCGGGACAGGGCGCGGCGGCCCCGGCTACACCTTCGACGACGAGTTCGACGACGACCTCTCGCACGACGGCGCAGGCGTCCTCTCGATGGCCAACCGTGGCCCCGACACCAACGGCTCGCAGTTCTTCATCACGCTGGATGCCCAGCCCCATCTGGACGGGAAACACTCCGTCTTCGGCCGCGTCGTCGACGGGATGGACGTCGTCGAGGAGATCGCCGATCTACCGACCGACCGCGACGACAAGCCACAGGACGAGGCCGTCATGGAGTCCGTAACGATCGAAGAGTAGCGCCGTACACTACGACACTGATCGGCGGATTCCGAGCATCACCCACCACGAGAAGACGACGCAGGCGATAGCAAAGCCCCACCAGATCGGCGGGGGCGTCACTGTCTGATAGGTCGTCACGCCGACCAGTGCGATGAAGCCACCCAGAGTCGTCGACCACGCGCCGAGGAACCGCCCCGAGTTCGCACTGTTCTCACGCTTCTCAGTCCCGAGTCCACCGATCAACACTGGGCGCGCCCCAAAGCGCAGCGCACAGCCGAGTGCCACCATCGAGACGCCCGTCAGCGTGAACACGGTAGCGGCAACCGTCTTCGACGCCCACCCGTAGGCCTCGCCGAGCACGCCGCCCAGCACAAAGCTCACGCCGCTGATCGCACTCACGACGCCAGCCATTGGCGTCTCGGACACCCACGCCAAACCGCTTCCGGCGAGGAGGAGGGCTGCACCGATCGTTAGCAGGGTCATCGACATACTACGATAGCTATACTGTCAGGAATTAAACTATTTGTGATATTCAGTACGGATCGGGCGTGGGCTACGGGGCGGTGCGGACCGTAAGCCGAAAGACGATCCAGTTCGTTCGAGCGAGTAATGAGCGATCTGGATGCCGAACTGCAGGATCCGACGTCGTTCGGTGACAGCGACGCACCCCCGGCGGAGGAAAAGCCCTACAAGATCATCTTCGACGCCAGCGCGTGTTTCGGCGCGGGCAAATGCGCCGAGGTAGCGAGCAACTGGGAGATGGACATCAAAAGCGGCATGGCTAGCCCCCGATCGTACTACATCGGCGAGGACGAACTCGACGAGAACGTCAGCGCGGCGGAGGCCTGTCCGGCGAACAAGGGCGACGGCTGCATCTACGTCATCGACCGGCGCACTAGCGAGGAGGTCGCACCCGATCCACACGGCGACGGCACCCTTAGTCTGGAGCGGTAGGACCGCAAGACTGTAACCGTCCCGGCGAGTTAGCTACGACCGCAGCGAGGGAGTAGCCAAGCAGGCCAACGGCGGGGGACTTAAGATCCTCTCTCGTAGGAGTTCCTGGGTTCGAATCCCAGCTCCCTCATTTTTCCGGCTCGAACGAACGTGAGAGCCGTGAAAATCTAACAAAGGGATTCGAGCAGACGAGTCGCAGCGCGAGCGAAGCGAGCGATCGTCTCGGCCAGTTCGAATCTCAGCTCCCTCATATTGCGCTCTGCTTACCCTTCGTCGTCGATGTCGTCAACGCCGTCTTTTACTTCACCCTCGACTGTGCCATCGTCATCATCGACACTGCTTTCACTGATCGCATCACCCTGAATCGTAGCCCCGCTTCCGAGGGTGATATCCCCCTCGGCTAGCACTGTTCCAGTGACATCGCTGTCATCGACATCAACAGGGCCCCGGCCCAGGACATCACCCCGGACCTCACCGCCGTCGTCAATATCGACAGACGCCTGTGCAGTAACGTCTCCGTCTACTCTACTCTGCCCGTCGAGATCGACGTCATTGGCGTCAACATCGCCGCCGATGCCCGAGCCAGTGTCTTCCTCGTCCAGTGTGACGTCGCCGTCCGTAACCACCGAGCCAGTCACTTCGCTATCATCATCGAGGTCAACGTCGGTATCACCATCACCGACGACATCGCCATCGATCCGGCTTTCCTCGTCGAGATCGACGTCGACGCCACCGACGACATCCACGTCACCACCGATCTCACCGCCCTCGTCGTGATCCAGACTACCACCGCCATCGAAGTAAACGTCTCCGATCAACTTCCCGCCGTCCTCGATAGTGAGATCGACATCCTCGCGATCGGCCGGACTGCCGATCTGGCAGGCGACAGTCTCGCCCGTCTCGACCGTCGCATCACCGGATTCCAGATCCAGTTCATCGCAATTATAGTCCGCCAGATCTGCAGTCCCTCGCATCTCGTAGGAATCGACGATCGCCGACCGAGAGCCGGTGTGGTCCGACCAGATAACCTGGACGGTATCACCTTCGTTGAGGTCGTCCCCCTCACAGTACGCCAGTATCGTCTCGTCTCCCGTTTCGACCCTATCGGCCCCGCGCCACTCCTCACAACTCGTCCCGTCGTCGAGTTGGAATGCCAGGTTGTCGGCCTCGACATTGTCGCCGATATCCATCACGACCTGGACGCCGACACCCCCTGCACCCTCTTCGACAAAGGCCATCTCCGTGTCGGGTGGGGACTGCGTCGGCGAAAACCCGAGGACGAACGCGCCGACGGCCGCCATGAGGATGACGAAGATGGCGATCATCAGAACGACACCGATAACTGGTGAAACGCCGCGGTCGTCGGCCTCGAAGGGAGAGTCAGGGAGAGACATTGATACAGTGAACTCATGTATACGACTCTATCGGGAAAAAATTCAGCAACTGGTGTTAGAACTCGATGAGCGCACTCACCGGCGCATCGGTTCGTCGGCGGGCGCGCTCGATGCCGTCGTCGCCGACCGCGATCAGAGTGAAGACGCCGCCGATCTCAGCGCCGGCGCGTTCGGCGATATCGAGCAGGAGTTCCTGAGTCTCGCCCGAGCGGATGAGGTCGTCGACGACCAGTACGGTGTCGCCCTCGTCGATCGAGGACGCCGGCAGGTAGTAGGTCAGTTCGATCCCGGACTGGAGCCGCTGGCGGGACTCGATGAAGTCCTCGACTGCAGTCTCTTTGGACTTTTTGGCGTAGGCCGAGCGCCCGCCGTAGTAGCTCGCGATGGCGGCCGCAAGCGTGATACCGTCGGTGGCCGCCGTGAGCACGACGTCCGGCCGGTCGAACTCGAAGGACTCGGCCGCGACCGGGGCCGCGAGATCCAGAAAGGACTGATCGAAGACGATAGAGGAGTTGTCGACGTAGCCCTCCTCATCCGTTTTAACGCGGTCTTCGAGCTCTGCCGCCAGCGCGTCGCGGCCGACGCCGGAGACGACGTCTCGGGCACGGTCGTCGCTCGGCAGGACGTGACCGTTGACGTACCGGTTGAGGTCGCCGGCAGGGAGCCCGGTTAGCTCGGCGAGTTCGTCGTACGTGCGCGTCTCCTTGAGCATCCGGAGAACCGAAACCGCGCGCAACTGGAGGGCCGCCTTCTCTGCTCTGTTCATACGACCTATGCACGGTTCCACAAGTATGGTGGTTACGATACTGATGGGGGACTGATAATCCACGAACGTGGGTCTCCCAGCGCACAGACCCGTAAACGGACCCCGAGAAAGGCTAGCTGAAAAGGATCAGTCCGCGAGGAAGTCCGGTTCGATCCGTTTCTCGTCGCGTTCGGAGCGCAAGTGATCGAGGAACTCGTCGATTTCGACGTCGTACTCCTGGTCCTCGAAGCGGTCACGAACGGAGATGTTACCGTCCTCTTGCTCGTTGTCGCCGACGATGATCATGTAGGGCACACGGTCGTCGTGGGCCGCCCGGATCTTGCGCTCGATGGTGCTGTCGCGGTCGTCGACCTCGACGCGGAACTCGTCGAACTCGTTTTTGACGCGGTGGGCGTAGCCGAGGTTCGCGTCGCTGATCGGCAGCACGCGGACCTGCTCGGGGGCGAGCCACAGCGGGAAGTTGCCCGCGAAGTGCTCGATCAGCACCATGAAGAAGCGCTCGTAACTGCCGTAGAGCGCGCGGTGGATCATCACCGGTTTGTGGTCCTCGTTGTCCTCGCCGACGTAGGACAGGTCGAAGCGCTCCGGCATGTTGAAGTCGAGTTGGACGGTCGGGCCGTCCCAGCGGCGACCGATCGCATCCTCGAACCCGAAGTCGATCTTCGGGCCGTAGAAGGCACCGTCGCCCTCCTCGACCTCGTACTCGATCGATCGGCTTTCGAGGACGCTTTCGAGTTGGGACTCGGCACGCTCCCAGATCTCGTCGCTCCCGACGCTTTTCTCGGGCCGGGTCGCAAGCGCCACGTCGTACTCCAGATCGAAGGTGGTGAGCACGTCGTCGATCATGTCCATGATCTGTTCGACCTCCTGGCGGATGTCGTCGGGCCGGACGAACAGGTGACCGTCATCGATGGTAAAGGCCCAGACTCGCGAGAGGCCGGAGAGTTCGCCGCGCTGTTCTTTCCGATACACCTTCCCGTTCTCGGCGTACTTGATCGGCATATCGCGGTAGGACCACGAGCTATCGTCGTAGATCGCGGCGTGGCCCGGGCAGTTCATCGGCTTGAGACCGTACTCGTCCTCGCCGACGTCGAAGACGAACATGTCGTCCTGATAGTTCTCGTAGTGGCCGCTCTTCTCCCAGAGGTCCGTCTTGAACAGGTGAGGCGTCTCGACGTACTCATAGCCTGCATCGAGGTTCAGATCGGCGACGAACGATTCGAGTTCGCGCAGGATCGTCTTCCCCGGTGGGTGATAGAGCGGCAGGCCGGGGCCGGTGACCTCCTGGATCGAGAACAGGTCCATTTCCGCGCCGATCTTGCGGTGGTCACGGCGTTCGGCCTCGCGCTGGCGCTCGTGGTACGCCTCCAGTTCCGCTTCGCTCTCGAAGGCGGTGCCGTAGACGCGAGTCTGCATCGGGTTCTCCTCGTCGCCCCGCCAGTAGGCGGCGGCGATCTCCAGCAGGTCGACCGCGCCGACCTCGCCGGTCGATTCGACGTGCGGGCCGGCACAGAGGTCTTCCCACTCGCCCTGGCTGTAGAAGGTGACCGTGTCGTTCTCGTCGGCGAACTCCTCGAGGAGTTCGAGTTTGTAGGGCTGGTCGGCCAGACGCTCGCGAGCCTCCTCGATGGAGACTTCCTCGCGCTCGATGTCGTAATCGGCCTCGATGATCTCCTCCATCTCGACTTTGATCTCGCCCAGGTCCTCCTCGTCGAGGTCGATATCGTCGAAGTCGTAGTAGAACCCCTCGTCGGTCGGCGGACCGATCGCTAACTGGACGTCGTCGTAGAGGCGCTCGACGGCCTGTGCGAGGCAGTGCGAGGCCGAGTGGCGCATCACGCGCAGCGCCTCGTCGGAGTCCTCGGTGACGATCTCGATCTCGACGCCGTCGTCGTGGATCGTCTCGTGCTTGGAGACGAGTTCGCCGTCGATCCGACCGGCGACAGTGTCGCGGCCGAGGCCGGGCCCGATCTCGTAGGCGACGTCCTCGACGGTCGCGCCGCGCTCGACGCTGAGTTCGGAACCGTCGGGCAGTACTACCGATATTTCGTCCGCTGAATCTATATCCTGAGACATTGGTGCACCTCCGGCTGGTCGGTGGTGACCAGCGAGAGAATCGGCAGGCGGGAGTTGTAGTTAGTTACGGGCGAGCGCCCGGCCTGTAAAGCAGCCACCTGCCATCTGTACCCTGTGCTACTGCGGGATCCAGTAAAAGGGTTGTGATACAGCAGTTCGACATATCCGGTAGTCGCGCCCTCATCCGGTCGTGTCCGGCAGTTCGACTTCGTCGGGATGTGGCATCCAGAGCAGATCGATCGCAATACCGAGCGTCAGCGGGATACCGATGACGACGACCAGAGCGGTCGTCCGATCGCCCGCCGCGGTACCGATACCAAACGGGCCGCTCAGCACCATCGTCGACACGACCAGCAGTAACGGGACGAGAAGCGCCGCGTACAGCGCTGCCCCCCATCGAGTCGTCAGCCGAATGCGGAAAAAGCGCGTGGCGATCGCGGCGATCGCCGTGTGGACGAACAGGAGGATGCCGTACCCGATCACCGTGCTCACTGCGACCATACCCGAGGTTGTCGCTGCTCGGTCTTTGTCCTGTCGGATACCGGCGAGCGATCAGGGGGACGGGGCAACGGTTTTGCCGGGAGCGAGCAACTGTGGGGTATGCACCGGGCTATCGGCGAGCGAGACGTCGCGGAGACAGCGGTAACCGAAGCGGAGGCGGTCGACCTCTACCGGGAGATGGTTCGCGCGCGCCAGTTCGACGACCGGGCGCTCGCGCTCCAGCGCCGCGGCTGGATGAGCGGCTATCCACCGTTCCGCGGGCAGGAAGCGACGCAGGTGGGCGTCGCTCACGCCATGGAAGCGACGGACTGGCTCGTCCCGACGTACCGCTCGAACGCTGCACAGATAGCTCGCGGTGTCCCGATGAGCGACCTGTTCGCGTTCCGGAAGGGCTACGCGGAGTTCCAGTCCGGGCACGAGGTTCCGGTCTTCCCGCAGGCCGTCCCCATCGCGACGCAGTTACCCCACGCCGTGGGTCTCGGGATGGCCGCCAGACATCGTGGCGACGACCACGCCATCCTGACGCTCTTCGGCGACGGTGCGACGAGCGAGGGCGATTTCCACGAGGCGATGAACTTCGCGGGCGTTTTCGACGCGCCGGTCGTCTTCTGCTGTGAGAACAACGGCTGGGCCATCTCGTTGCCCCGCGAACGCCAGACGGCAAGCGAGACCATCGCCCAGAAGGCGACCGCCTACGGTTTCGAGGGCGTCCGCGTCGACGGGATGGATCCTATCGCAGTTGCCGAGACCGTCGCGGACGCGCTGGCGACGGCGCACGACACCGGCCCCGTTCTGATCGAGAGCCTGACCTACCGCCTCGGGGCGCACACGACCAGCGACGACCCGTCGCGATATCGCGACGACGAGGGCGATCTCCCCGAGTGGCGCACGACGGATCCACTGGAGCGCTACGAGACGTATCTCCGCGAGCAGGGGCTTCTCGACGACGGGACGGCCAATGAGATCCACGCCGACGCCGAGGCGGCCGTCGAGGCCGCCGTCGAGCGCGTCGAGGCGATGCCCGAACCGGAGCCAGGCGAGGTCTTCGACCCCATCTACGAGCGGCTCCCGGCCGAGTTACAGCGCCAGCGCTCGGCAGTGGTGTCGGCCGCAGACACTGGGGAACAATAGCCGGACTCTCACTCGACGAACTGCTCTAGCTGCGTTCGCCGCCGTTCGAGGTCGACTGCTGGCTCCAGCGAGGGATCAGTAGCGAGGCGGTCTATCACCAGAAAGACGTCCGTCCCCCCGGTTTCGAGCCAGTCGACGAGCGACTGGATCGATTCACGGTTGTGTACCAGCGAGTCGAGCAGGTGGACGAGCACGGCGACGCCGACCGCGCTCTCGGCATCGGCAGGGAACGCACCGCTGATCGAGGTGAAGTCGGGAGCCTCGGTACCGGGTGTATCCGTCGAAACGATCGAGAGACAGGTAGAACAGATCGCGATCCGGTCGGCATCGTCGGGGGCGTGCTGACGGATGGTCTCGGGGACGGCAGCCACGACCGTCGGTTCTCCACACGCCGAACAGGCCATATCAGTCGCTTGCTTGTGCTTCTTCGAGCGCCGCGGCCTCGGCCTCTGCTTCGGCTTCCGCCTTCTCTTCGGCTTCTGCCTCTTCCTTTTTCTCCTTGATCTTCTTCATGCGGAAGATCTCTTCGCGCTCCTGTTCTTCGAGTTTCTGCTCGATGTACTCCTGATTGGTGTACAGATCGGGCAGAAGCTTGAACTCCAGGGCGTTGACGCGGCGTTTCGTCGTCTCGATCTCGTCGAGCATCTTCTTCATCGCCGTTTCGACCTCCGCCGCGAGGATGATCGATTCGAGCAGTTCCTCGTAGGACTCCGCGACCTCGTCGATGCGCGAGGACGTGCCGAGAACGCCGTAGCCACGCTGGTCGAGGCTCTTTTTGACACGCGTCGACTCGATCTGCGGAACGACGACGCCCATGATGTTTTTCGACTCCGTGGTGATCTCGGGGTGCTCTTGAAGTGCGGCCGCGGCACCGCGGACGGCCACGTCGCCTTCCATTGCGCGAGCCATATTGATAGTCTTCTGGGCCGCCTCGTAGTCCGCTTCCATATCCGCTCGGACGTCCTGGGCCTGGTCGAGGATGTCCATGAACTCCATGATGAGCCCGTCACGCTTCTTTTCGAGCGTGTCGTGGCCCCGTTCGGAGAGCTCGATGCGATCCTCGATCGCCATCAGGTTCTTCCGAGTGGGCTTGACGTCTTTGGCCATTTGCTCCCTTCTAACGAACCCAGCCGGATAACTGTTACCAGATTCGACGCCGTCACGCGGCAATGCGGGAGCTCCGAGCGAAACCGTTTTGTTCCGAGAGCAGGAGCGCACAGTCGATGAGTAGCCGATTCGGGGCCGACGAAGCCGGACGCGGGCCGGTGCTAGGATCGATGTTCGCCGGTGCCGTCGCAGTCGAGAGGCCGGACGACCTGCCGGCGGGTGTCGCCGACTCCAAACGGCTCACGCGGGAGCGCCGGGAGGAACTGTTCGAGCGGCTGACGGCCGACGACCGCGTCCGGACTGCCGCCGCGGAGGTCCCGACCGAACGGATCGACGACCCCGGGACGGACATGAACACGCTGACTGTCGAGGCACAGGCCGAGGCGATTCGGGACGTGGCAGGGGCGGATGACAGCGGCGTCGTCGACGCCTGTGACACCTCGGAAACGCGGTTCGAGGCACGCATCGAGGACGCGCTCCCGTTCCGCGTGGATGTGCTGGCCGAACACGGTGCCGACGACGAGTACGCCATCGTCGCCGCGGCGAGCATCGTCGCGAAAGTCGCCCGCGATCGCCACGTCGATACGCTCGCAGAGCGGTACGGCCCGGTCGGGAGCGGCTACCCGAGCGACCCGACCACTCGCGAGTTCCTCGTCGCCCACGTCGCCGAGCATGGAACCCTCCCCGAGTGTGCGCGGGAAAGTTGGCAGACGTGTGCGGATCTGCTCGCGGACGCCGAGCAGACCGGGCTGGACGGGTTCTGAGCTACCGGTAAAACGGCTGGCGCGACCGATCACCACTGCGCTCGCCGATCCCCGGCATCGGTGTGAGGGTGCGCTTGTGCGCGGAGTCGAGATACATCTCCGCGACGTCCTGTGCGGTCTCGGCGGGGACGTCGACCCTGTCGGCGGCCGTCTCGACGTCCCACTCGCGGTCGATCAGCAGTCGGAGCAGGCGGTCCAGCGTCCCGTAGCCCGCGCCGATCTCCGATTCGTCGGTCTGCCCCGCCCAGAGTCCGCCGGTCGGCGGCTTGCTGATGATCCGCCGCGGCACGCCGACGTGCGCGGCCAGCGAGCGAACCTCCGTCTTGTACAGATCCCCGAGCGGGAACAGATCGGCCGCACCGTCACCGTACTTCGTGTAGTAGCCCAGCAGTAGCTCCGAGCGGTTCGACGTGCCCAACACCAGCAAGGATCGGGTGTTCGCCGCGTAGTACGCGGAGAGCATCCGCAGTCTGGCAAGGACGTTGCCGGTCGCTACCCGATCCGCATCGGCTTCGAGGGCGGTTCCGACCGTCTCCTCGAACGCTTCGAGCAGGGGCCGTAGCTGTATCTCCTGGAACTCGATCCCGAGGCCGTCCGCAATCGTCCTGGCCTCGGTGGCGTGGACGCTATCGGTCTTGCTGGCCGGCAGTCCCAGACCGAGTACCCGGTCACTTCCCAGTGCCTCGACGGCGAGCGTCGCGGTCAGCGTGGAGTCGATCCCGCCGCTCATCGCGACGACAACTCCCTCCGCGTTCGCGTCGACAACGGTCCGGCGGACGAACTCGACGACCTCGCTCCGTGCCGCTTGGAGCCCGTCACTGTCCGACAGAAACGTCGGCCCGTCGCTATCCCCCAGGTACCGCTCGAACGTGGTATCGTCCCCAACTAACATGGATGTATAGTCACCAGTTCTCAATAGAAGCCAACAAACTGGAGATGTTTAGACCTAGCGCTTGAATAACTAGTAGAATAAGGAGACATCAGTGTATGAATCAGAACCGAGGGTCGACTGCGGCGGCTACCGCTCCGTCTTGACCCGTCGGAGAATGCTCCCGTAGGCCGGACGGGTGACGAACACCCCGATCAGCACACCGATGATGGTGATGATCGCGAAGCCACGCAGGTCCCCGAGCGAGAGGAACGCGAGCGGACTCATCGCGATGATTGTCGTCGCGGCGGCCGCACCGATGACCCAGAACGCTTTCCGGAACCGGCTATCGAACACGCGCTGTGAGGAGACGTCCCCCTCGGCCATCACCTCGTCGGCGATAATGATCAGGTCGTCCACTCCAGTCCCCACGACGGCGATAAATCCGGCGACGTGAGAGAGGTCGAGCGGTAACTTGATTGCCGCCGCGAACCCGAGGAGGAGGAGCACCTCCGAGAGCGCGGTGAGCGACATCGGGGCGGCAACGCGCGGATCACCGTACCGGAGGAACACCATCAGCACCACCGTAAGCACCGCGAGCACGCCAGCGAACAGGGCGTAGCTCTTGAACTGACTCGCCCGGTCCGAGGTAATCGTCTGACTGGTCCCCTCGTCGAGATCCAGCGTCGTCGGCAGGCTACCGGCTTCGAGGCTGACCTTGATGTCCTCGGCAGTCTGGCGGTCCGGCGACGTCGCGACGAACGTCGGGTTGTTCACCCACGTCCCGTCGTTGAACTGCTGGGCGAGACCCGGCTGCATCCCGAGACCGCTGATGGTCTCCCCGTCGAGGTCGATCAACTGACAGTAGCCGTACGGCGGGTCGGTCTGGTCGACCGGGGCACAGCCTGTCTGGACGCCCTGCTCGGACGTAATCCCGGTCTCGACCAGCGTATTCATGTACTCCGGCGCGGCGTCGTCCGTCACGACGACCGGAACCCGATACTGGGTCCGACCACCGACCTGCTCCTCTTCGATGGTCGAAACCGATCTGATGTCCTCGGGTGTGAGCACGACCTGTTCCTCGTAGCCCGCCTCGTTGTCGGCGGGGTAGTGAGCGACGATTTCGACGAGGTTCTGATCGCGGATCAGTTCGCGCAGTTCGGCGGTCGACGTCCCGGGCGACTGGACAACGATGTAGTTCTGGCCGCCAGCGCTGTCCTCGCGAACAGTCCCGCCGTCGAAGCCGGATTCGCCCATTCGGCTGTCGAGGATATCGATCATCGACTGGCGCGTTTCGGCCGTTACGCCGTTTCTGACGTCCGTGTTCTCGCCAGCATAGCCAGCGTTCTCGACTGCGAGTGCCAGATCATCCTCGCTGACGTTCGGGTGGAACACCTCGACGGTCCGGTCCTGAACGCTGTCGCCGCTGACGCTCGCAGAGACTTCCCGCTGTGTGAGGTCCAGACTCTCGTTGTTGGCGACGAGTTCCTCGTACACCGCCGATTCGACCTCACCGTTGAGTTCCGAGGTCGTCTGTCCTCCACCGGCGTCGATACTGATACCTTCGGCGGTCGTCCCGATCACTGGCGCGCGAACGCGTGCACCGCCGGAGAGTTCGATACCGTACTGGATGTTCGACCAGCTAGCGGTCGTCTCGCCCTGTTCGCTCTCCCCGAGCGAGTCGCCGAAACCCGCCCCGGGGACGAACAGGAAGAAACACGACACTGCGATCAGCGAGGCGAGCATCAGGATCCGCCAGTTGTTGCGGATGGTGTCGCGTACGCTCATCGGTTGATCCCCTCGAACTTGTACCAGCGAAGTAGACTCAGGTTGAGCATGTACGTGTTCATCAGATCAGCAAGTAGCCCGACCACGAGCACGAGTCCGATCTGCCACAGGATTCCGATCCCGAAGGTGTAGGCGACGACGGTGAGTACCGCCATCGCGGACATCGACGTCACGGTCATCGTCACGCCGGTCTGCATGGCGCGGTATGTGCTCTCGTAGAAGTCGCCGCTCCGGCGCAAGATGTGGTTGTTCAACAGGATATCCGAGTCGACGCTGTACCCGATCAGCATCAGCAGGCCAGCGACGGTTCCCAGGGACAGCGGAATCCCGAGCACGTTCATGACTGCGACCGGGATCACGATATCGGAAAAGGCGGAGATGACGATGGCGATGCTCGGAACGAACGTCCGGAACAGGGCGAACGCCAGCGCACCCATCCCGACGAAGGCGATGACGACGCCGTACAGCGCTGTCTGCTGATTGTCGCCCCCGAAGCTAGCCGAGAACGTGCTCGCCTCCTGGACGACATCATCGTTCCCGTTAGCCGGGGTCAGGTCGTCTTCGGCCTGTTGTTCGATCCCCTCCGCATCGTCGGACCTGAACGCCAGGATATACTGATTGGAGGTCCCCGTCGTTCTGATGTTCTCTACCTCTTCGTTGAACGCCCCCTCGATAGTACTCCGGTCGTCAGTTGTCTCGATTGTGAGTTCCGTTCCACCGGCGAAATCGATACCCAACGTGGCGGGCGCGCCGGTAAAGACCCACCAACCGATAATAATGGTAAGTGCAACCGCCAACACGGCCAACGGAACGGCCGCCAGTTGGCGATTCGTGTACCGGTCGTAATCGATCTCCGGTACATCGAACTGTCTCATATGCCCGTGTCTCTGCGTGGCCCCCGAATAAGTTTTCTCATCTCGTCCCGGGGCCGTCTCCGGAATACGCCGTCGTCAAGCAGTCTAAGGCGGGTCTCACGTCTGAACGTACGGCAGCTCGACGGTCGGCATCGAGAGCAGCCAGAGCGAAACCATCGTGTACAGCACCATTACGGCGACGAAGGGGATCTGGCTTCGGATCGCCTGGAGACGACCGGGGAACAGGTCGAACGACGTCGCGTGAGCGACCCAGACAGCGAGGACGTGCCCCGCGAGGACGAACGCGACTTCGAACAGGTCGACCCACGCCGGGAGCACGACCTGGGTGAACGCGGGCGGCGCGGGTGGCGAGAGCGGGTTCGTAACCGCTGTCCACAGCGACGGGCTAAGCGCGATAAAGAAATTGAAGTAGTGAGCGAGATGGTAGCCCGCCGCGATAGCGAGCAGCGGCGGCGCGAACCGAAGGCCGAGCGTCCGAACGGACAGGTACGTCTCCGCTCGACGACGCGCGAGGCGGGACGCGAGTCTGTACAAGCCGAGAAAGAGCCCATACCCAGCCACGAGCAGGAGTAGGTAGGCTGCAAGCGGTGGTATCCCCGCTCCGACGAGCGATTCGACCGTCGAGACGCCGGGGGGAGTGACGATCAGGCCGCTGAACGTCAGTTCCCAGACGAGCAGGACGACGAAGGCGACGCCGGAGCGGTCGGCGAGCAGTTCCGACTCGCCCAACCGAGCGCCCGGCAGGCGTAGCGACCAGCCCTCCTCGCCGCGCTGGAGCGGCCCGACAGCACCGTAAAAGCGGAACCACAGCGAGAGCGGATCGGCATGTCGGAACCACGTCTCGGGCGAGAACAGCACTGCACCGGCCAGCGTGTACAGGCTGTACCCGACGACACCCCACGCCAGTACCGCGGGCGCTTCGGTGACCGGTGCGATCACCTCGATCCAGATCAGGGCGAGCAACGCCGCGACCGCGGGCCAGCGGCCCACGTCGGGATACTCGACGAAGCCGTTGGGCAATCGTTCGGTGACGCGCCGCCAGGGGTTGATCGTCGGCCAGGGGTTGCCGACGAGATACGCGACTATCGTCAGCCCCGACCGGATGCCGACGAAGACGAACAGGACGGCGAGACTCGCGCTTCCGAGCGATGGCCCGGTGAAGCCGGTGTAGACGACGAGGACGAGCGCGAGCGCCGAGAGCACCGCACCGGCAGCGCCGGCAGCCGCGAGCACCGTGTCGCCGTACGGAACTGTGGGGCGTTTCGACCACGTGTGATAGGCGCCGACGAACTGCCGGTCGGTCATCAGCATCGAGAGCATCGCGGAGGCGGCAATCACCGCCCCGCCCGTGAGCAAGAACAGCCACGTCGGCACCGCGACGTCGCCGCGCTGGCCCTCCAGTCCCGCGACGACGTTCGAGGCGGCGACGACGTCAACCAGGGCCAGCAGAACCAGTGCCAGCCCACCGAGCGCGACTGTAAGCCGTACTCGTCTGGACGGAGCGGGGAGAGACATCTGTGGAAAACGTGTGATTGGACCGGTATTTAGCTGTCGCCTCGACCTGACGCGTTACTCCAGCATCGACTCGCTGTGGCCGTAGGTCGCCAGCACAAGCACAGTCGTATACTCCTCGTGGGCGGCCTCGGCCTCGACGACCCGCGTTTCTGGCTCGCCGAACGTCCAGTCGCGGAGCTTCTGGCCCGCATCAAGTCCGTCGAGAACGCGCTTTCCCGTCATCTCGGCGGGGACGCGGTCCGCAGCCTCGTAGAACAGGCCCGGTCCCTCCGCTGATCGCACCCAGCCGAGGCCGGCGCTGATCGACTCGCCGGCGGTCGCGGTCGCCCGACCCTGGACGACCGTCAGGCGGTTCCCCGGCGGGCCGAGGTAGGGCGCAGTATCTGCGACTTCGATTTCGGCCCCGGCGGGAATCATCGAGGAAACGGTGACGAGATTGTAGTTGTGAACGCCGGCGTCGGCCAGCGCGGCGTCGTACGACGCCATCTCGGTGGGGCCGTCACCGACGCCCCAGACGATCCGAATCGTGTCCATACCGGAACGAGGTTGTCGGGCCGATAAGGCGTTACGATCCCTGGCCGGCGTCCTCGCTTGCACTGTTCTGCGCGACGCTGACGCTGCGAGTCCCCTCCCGACCACGCTCGGTCATCGAGACCGTCGTGGGAGTGCTCCCTGCGAATTCGATCGTCAGTCGGTAGTCGTCGACCGACTCGTCGGCAGTACACGCCCCGTCTGCGTCGTCGACCTCGACGTCTTCCACGGTGAGATCGAGCTCCGCGGCGTCGGCGTCGTACGAGAGGTCAGTTACGCCAGTCGTCTTGCAGCTGCTTGAGCCGACGACGAGCGTCCCCTCGATAGTGACCGCGTCATCGATGCTGATCTCGGGCGACTCGCCGACCGCCTCCAGGCTTCCGCGGTCGACCTCGAGGGAGATATCGTCGATTCCCTCCGGCGGCGACTCGACGGTGGTGGGTCCATCGCTGGATCGATCCCGAACCCCGTCACGACCGACGGTGATCTCGCGGCGGGCATCCCGGAGGTCTTCGACCGCCCGGACGGTCTCGGGGACGCTCTCGTCGAACCGGGCGGTGAGTTCGTACGACTCGCTCGAGATGTCGTCCGTGCAGGTGCGAGGCTCGTCGTCCGGCGAGTCGTCCTCGGCCTCGGCGTCCTCGACGACCACGTCGAGACGCGCCGCGTCGGCGTCGTAGTCGACCGTCGTCGCGGCAATCGTCTTACAGCTACTGGAGCCGATCAGCATCCGCCCGGTGACGGTAACCGCGTCCTCGCCGAACTCGACACTGGGATACTCGTCCGGTTCGGCGGAAACGTCCACGCCGAGTGTTAGATCCCAGTTGGCGAGTGCCCCCGCGACAGCGTCTTCGTCGCCATCGGATCCGTTCTCCGGTTCGGGGTCGTCGTTTCCGTTGCCGACGGGGGCACCGTCTTCGATACAGCCAGCGGTCGCCGCCAGCGCACAGCCGACCACTGACAGCAGTCTCCGTCGTTGCATACCCGAGACAAGACGTCGACTACTTCTAAAGCCGTTGATAAATGAAACGCGCGTTTGAGTTATCGTCGATTCAGTCCTGCGAGAGGAGCTGAGGGCGTGGTACCTGCTCGTCGGCGGGGCCACCGAGTTCGATCCGGTCGCAGTCGTGACAGACCCCAAGCCCCTGGACGTTCGTGAGCAGGGCGCCACACTCCGAACACCGCTCCGGTACCTGTGTGGCGCGGTCGGTATCGAACGAGAACAGATCGATATCGCCAGTTCTGAGGGCCGCAATCGCGTCAGTGACGCTGTACTGTTCCTCACCGCGCGAGTGCGGGAAGACGTTCGCAAGCCGGTTACCGGCGTACACTGCGAGACACATGATCGGCGTCCGAAGGACCGTTTTCGTCTCGTTCGTGAACGAGGACGTGGTAGTGCGAACGTCGAAGGGTGGGCGGATGCTCACGTCCTGCTCGTCGGCCCAGGCCTCCATTTTTCGGAACTCTTCGATCACCTCCGTGTATGGCGTCTTTTTCGAGAGCGTGATCTTGTCCGGCCACGCATGTATCGAGAGTGAATCGATCTTCCCGGCCGATTCGAGTTGCTGGACGGTATCGATCTTCGCGTCTATAGGATCCAGTAGCTGTGCGGGACGAACGTAGACAGTGACCGATAATGGTTCAGTTATATTTTTCATCGTAGAGTCCCCACCGGTGTAAAATTCGCACGAAGCCGGTATAACGGTAGTTGTAAAATAGTCCATATTCGACTTCCGTAGAGGTTCGTATGTGAGAAGAGTAACTCCCCGTGCGTTCCAGACGGCTAACAGACAGTTGCCGATCAGGCAGTCAGAAACAGGGAGACATGACCCGACGCGGGGGCGTCAGTACGCGTAGTCGACGTAGCCGGGCGACGTGACAGCCTCGCCCGCGCCGTTGTCGTCTGCAAGTTTGTCGATGGCGGCCTCGAAATCCGCCATTCGGACCTCCGTGCGGTCCTCGCGGATGGCGAACATGCCCGCCTCCGTCGCGAGGCTGGCCATCTCGGCACCGCTGTGGCCTTCGGTGTCGCCCGCCAGTTCAGTGAAGTCGACATCGTCTGCAAGGTTCATCCCACGGGTGTGGATCTGCAGGATCTGCTCGCGGCCCTCGAAGTCCGGTTCGGGCACCTCGATGAGGCGGTCGAACCGGCCGGGGCGCAGAATCGCCCGGTCGAGCATGTCGAAGCGGTTCGTCGCGGCGATGATCCGGACCTCGCCGCGGGCCTCGAAGCCATCCATCTCGTTGAGTAGCTGCATCATTGTCCGCTGGACCTCGGCGTCGCCGGAGGTCTTGGACTCGGTGCGTTTGGCCGCGATGGAGTCTATCTCGTCGATGAAGATGATGGCGGGTTCGCGCTCGGTCGCCAACTCGAAGAGGTCGCGGACCAGCCGCGACCCCTCGCCGATGAACTTCCGGACGAGTTCGGAGCCAGCCATCTTGATGAAGGTGGCGTCGGTCTCGTTGGCCACCGCTTTGGCGAGCATCGTCTTGCCGGTCCCCGGCGGACCGTAGAGCAGGACGCCGCTCGGCGGCTCGATCCCGGCTTCGCGGAACTTCTCGGGGTTGATCAGGGGCTCCTCGACGGCCTCGCGCACCTCGCGGATCTGATCGTCGATTCCGCCGATGTCGCTGTATGTCACGTCGGGAGATTCGTCGACCTCCATCGCCTGTGCACGCGCGTCGGTCTCGCCGTCGAGGATCGTCTGGATCCCGAAGGAGTCGTTGACCGCGACGCGGTCGCCCGCGGTCAGGTCGTCCTCCATACTCGGGGGGAGTTCGGTGAGGACTTCCTGATTGTTGCCGTGCTGTTTGACGATCGCTTCGCCGTCCGAGAGCTCTTCGACCGTCGCGATGTACAGCGACGACGTCTTGAGGGCCTCGTTCTCACGTTCGAGGTGGTCCGCTTCCGTGCGGAGTTCCTCGCGCCGCTCGTCGGCCGAGTCGAGCTGTTCCGCCAGCTCGTCGTTCACCTGCAGTATTTCGACGAAATGCTCCCGTAACGCCTCGAGACGCTCGGAATCGGACATATCGGGGTCTAGATCGAGCCGGGGGCGATCCGGAAGAGAGGGGCTGTGCGCCATTGGTATGAACGTTTGTCGCCCACGTTAAAAGTGCCTTTTGGGTCCGGTAGCACTCTCCAGAACCGAAGGACTGGAGCCGGCGCTGTCGGAGGAAGCACACGCGGACAGCAAAAGGAATGGACCGAGAGGGGAGCGCTCTATCCTTCCATGCCGCCGAAGGAGAGTCCGCTCTCGACGTACCGCTGGCTGAAGAAGTAGATAGTTGCGACCGGGAGCGCATAGATCAGCGCGAACGCCGAGAACTGCCCCCATGGCGTGCTGAACTCGTCGATCAGGGAGAACAGGCCTACCGAGAGCGGGTGTTTGTCCGCGCTCAGCAGGATCTGTGCCAGGATGAACTCGTTCCAGCCTGCCAGGAAGACGAAGATGAACACGACTGCGAGGCCCGGCTTTGCGAGGGGGAGAATGATCTCCCAGACAACCCGCCACCGCGAGGCCCCGTCCATGATCGCCGCCTCCTCGTAGGATTCGGGGATGTTGTCCATGAACGTCTTCAGCAGCCACGTGTTGAACGGGATCGCACCCGCCGCGTACAGCATGGCCACCGCGAGGTAGCTGTTGAGAAGCCCAAGCTGATTAAACACCACGTAGATCGCGATCAGCGCCGCGATCGAGATCCCGCCGCCGACCTGGGTCAACAGCACGTAGCCGTACAACAGCGGCTTTCGACCCTGAAACTCACGGCGCGAGAACGCGTACGCGGCCGGGATGATCAGGATCATCGAGAACGCGACTGTCGGAACGACCAACTGGATGCTGTTGGCCAGATACGAACTCATGAACCCTTCCCACCAGCCGACCGTGGGTGCAGCACCGGGGTAGGGATCGAAAAAGAACCCGGAGTCCTGCACTAGCCACTCGAACGCGCCGAGGTTGTACTCGGACGGCGAGGCGAAAAACCCCTCCTGGTACAGGCTTGCCGCACCCGTACCAGCCGCCAGTGCCACGTTGATCATGTAGTACAGCGGGAACAGCAACACGACCAGCAGCAAGACTGCACCGAGGGTCGCACCCGCTGTCAGTCCGACCTCACGGTAGGACACATCACCGTTTCGGAGCGCTCGAACCGTCTCGACGACCTCGCGGGCCGCCCTGATCGGTGCCTTTGCGCCGTGAACCACGTCATCCTTGATATCACCAAGGATGTTTTTACTCATGCTCATTGTTCCGATAGTCCCTCCGCAAGCTGGCCTTTTCTGACGTTGATCCACATGAAGATCCCGATGAAGATCAGGGCGATCACCATGATCGCCGCACCGATCCCCATTCGCGGGGGCGATTGGAACGCCTCCCGGTAGCCGTACAGCAGAATGAACTCGTTACTCCGGGAGGGACCGCCGTTGTTGAAGATGAACGGCACGAGGAACTGCTGGAACGAAGTCGCACCCGTCAGGATCGACGCGAACCAGACCGGCCGTTTAATCGCCGGCAGCGTCACGTGGATGAACCGCTGAAGATAGCCCGCGCCGTCGACTTTCGCCGCGTCGTGGAGTTCATCCGAGACGTCCTGCAGCGCGCTCACGATGATGATCAGCATGAACGCGTACGCCAGCCACAGTTCGGTGACGACGTAGGACATGAACGCGAGCCAGCGATCGAAGAACCAGCCGATCGGCCCGGGGTTCCGACCGAGGACCCCGGCGATGCTGATGTACACCTCGTTAGCGATCCCGAACCGCGCTGGACTGAACATCTGTCGCCAGACGGTGATGGTGAACACTGGCGGGAGGCCCAGTGGGATGATCGCCAGCGCTCGCATGTAGCGCTTGCCGCGGACGCGGTCGTGTGTGAACACGAGCGCCAGCGAGACGCTGAAGAGGATCTTCAACACGACGCTGACGAAGACGAACAGCCAGGTGACGCCCATCGACGTCCAGAACTGGCCGTCCTGGATGAGCCGCGAGTAGTTTTCAAGTGCGATGAAGTTGTACGTGCCCCTGATCAGATCTTCCGCACCACCAGCGTTGGTGAACGAAAGGAAGACCAGGTACATGATCGGGTAGAGCATGAAGATCCCGTAGGCAAGCAAGCCTGGAAGGACCAACAGCCCTGCCTGATCCTCTTTCGAGGGCAGACGCTGTGCTACCCAGGAGCGGTCGGCGTTTTCACTGGAAAAACTCATAAAGAAATGTGATTAAGGTGGTTTACTCGTCCCAGGAGTCTCGGATGGACTCGGCAGCATCCGAGAACTCGGTCGCGATGTCCGCATCAGCAGTGAGGACTTCCGTCATTGCATCCTCGAGCGGTCCCCAGACCTGATTCATGCGGGAGTCGTTCGGCATCGGGACACCCTGATCGAAGGCGGTCTTGAAGGTAGCGACCTGATCCGGAAGCGCGTCTTGGTCGATGGACTCGAGCACCGGAATGTAGGAGTGTTCCTCGGCGTAATGCTGGACGATCTCTTCGGTGGTGGTGAACCATTCGGCGAACTCGATCGTCGTGGCCTTTCGGTCCTCGTTCTCGGACACCATGTCCGAAAAGTACCACATGTCGATCCCGTTGAACGGGGTGAACTCGCCGCCCTCGACGGCCGGAAGCTCTGCAACCTCGAAGGTCGCATCCTGGTTGTTGAAGTCACCGACGGCCCAGGGGCCGTTGAAATGAAGCGGCGCGTTGCCGTTCACGAACGGTGAAATCTGGGCGTCGTAGTCCAGATCGTTCGGCATGTACTGGTACAGGTCGCGAACGAGCTCCATCCCTTGGATCATCCCGTCCTCCTCGAGACCGAGAATGGCTTCATCGTTCTCGTCGACTTCGAGGACTCGAGAGCCGAAGGCCTGGAGCGCGTAGCTGAAGGTGTACACGTTGACGTCCTGCGTGAACCCGTATTCGCCGTTTGCAGGGTTGTGGTACTCCTCTGCGATCGAGAGCATCTCGGAGTAGGTCTCCGGCGGCTCGTCGATGAGATCCGGGTTGTAGAACAGCGTCATGGTCTCGCCTGCGCCGGGCAGAGCGACGACGGCGTCCGTTCCCGGCGGCTGGATCCCTTCCACGGCCGGATCGGAGTACATCTCGTTGACATCGATGTTGAGGTCGTCCGAGACGTCCGTCAGGAAGCCACGGTCGTAGTGGTCGCCTGCCCAGTCGTGTGCCCAGTTCCACATTTCGGGTCCATCGCCCGACGCGACGGCGGTCTCGATACGATCCTGGAGTTCACCGACAGCCTCGGAGGCGATTTCCTGATCAGTATCGTCCTCGAAAGTGCCGATCCACTGGTCCAGCGACTCCTCCTCTCCCTCGCCAAGATCGTACCAGATCGTCATGTCGCCCGCAGGGCCATCGTCACCGCCGAGACAGCCCGCGAGTGCACTTGTCGCAACGATTCCGCTCGCGCCTTTGAGTACCGTTCGTCGGTCCATATCCATGGATGAATCAATGATGAATTATGACTTCCTTTATTTAATAGTTGGGATTTGCCCCTCCAGTAAAGATCAGTTAGCCATCATGACCGGACGAGGCGGTTCCAGGAACCGACGAGCATGGTGGAGATATCACTAAGTATAATAATATATCAGAAGATTAAAACTGGCAGCCAGCAATCCATATCGGGAGATAGCGGGCTGTGAACGTGGCGAAAAACCTGTTTCCAACATGGATGACCTATTTCGTCACATCTTGCGACGTTTGAGTAAGAGTTATACGTTCTCATACCGGCACAAACAATAATGGCAAGTATTACAGTGCGGAACCTTCGGAAAGAGTACGATAAAGGGACCGTCGTTGCCGTGGAGGGCCTCGATCTGAACATCAAAGACGGGGAGTTCATCACCGTCGTCGGACCATCGGGCTGTGGGAAGACCACCACCCTGCGCATGATCGCGGGTCTGGAGCCCGCCACGGAGGGGACGATCCATATCGGCGACGAGGACGTCACCGATCTCCACGCGAAGAACCGGGACGTCGCGATGGTGTTCCAGAACTACGCACTGTATCCGCACAAGACCGTCTTCGAGAATATGGAGTTCGGTCTTCGGATGAGTACCGACTTCTCACCCGAAGAACGTCGCGACCGGGTTCGTGACGCCGCAGAGATGATGGGCATCGAGAGCATGCTCGGCGACAAGCCCGACCAGCTTTCCGGTGGCCAGAAACAGCGCGTCGCGCTCGGCCGCTGTATCGTCCGCGAACCGGGCGTCTTCCTGTTCGACGAGCCGCTCAGCAACCTCGACGCCAAACTCCGTACTTCCATGCGTACCGAGATCCAGCGGCTCCAGAGCAAACTCGGCGTCACCTCCGTCTACGTCACCCACGATCAGGAGGAGGCGATGACCATGGGCGACCGAATCGTCATTCTCGACGGTGGCAAACTCCAGCAGGTCGGCCGTCCGAAGGAGGTCTACCAGAACCCGATCAACGAGTTCGTTGGCGGCTTCATCGGCTCGCCGTCGATGAACTTCATCGACGTCGAGGCCACTACCGTCGGCGACGGAATCCAGCTCTCCGAGATCGATGGTCCGTTCCAGTACAAGCTCTCGAGCGAGTACGCCGGAGACCTGAACAGCAGCCTCAGCGGGCAGCGCTTTACCCTCGGTATCCGCCCCGAGAACGTCAAACCGACCAACTCTGCGGGCGATCAGACGGTCACCACTACCGTCGAAGTCGTCGAACCGATCGGCTCGGACAACTATCTCCATCTCGATATCGGTGACGACTTTATCGCACGCGTCGAGGCCGACTTCGAACCGGAGATGGGCGATCAGATCGAGATTACGTTCAAACAGGATCACATCCACCTGTTCTCACCCGATACCGGTCTCGACGTCCTCGCCACCGACGAACAAAAAGAGAAGGCTATCTCGGCCTAGGCCAGCACTCGACTGATCGGGTATCTAACCCTCTGTTTTCTGCCGTTTTTTGCCAGGTGAACAGCTAGCAAACACAGTGCCTGCTGTCGGTTTACTGGTATGAATGTCGACTCATAACCGCGGTGCTGACTCTCGATTGACGAACGTAAGACGGCTTTCGATCTACAGGCAGTTCGCGGCGGTTCGGACTGCGACCGACTCAGTCGTCCGCGGCCATCGTCTGCTGGGCCTCGTTTAGCCCCATTGCGGCGAGTTCGGTCTCCGTCGCGAGTCGAAGCGCGTGCGGCCAACCGAGCGGCGTTGCACTGTCGGGCGTCCCGTCGTCGAACACCTGCTCGGGGAGATACGTGGAGTCGAGACAGAGCGAGCCACCGGGGCGGATCGTCGCCAGGAGATCCAGCGCGCAGTCGGCCATCTCGGAGGCTGCCGCGCGGTCGTACTCGTCCAGCAGTCGCGCAAGCTTGGTCGCGGCGTTCGCGCCCCAGGCAGTCGAGACCGTCCAGATCTTCTCGTGGGACTGCTCGCGCATCCGCCACTCGTCGCCCTCGAACCGGATGAGGCCGCGCACATCGCTCTCTTCGGGGTCGCGATAGAGCCCTTCGACCGTCGTCGAGAGATGCGAGACGAGGCGGTCGAGGCGCTGGTCGTCGACCTGCCCGACTGCCGCGTAATCGTGGTGGGCCCCGGCGAGGGCCAGGGCGCTAGAGTCCAGTCGCTCGTCGAGTTCGCCGTCGTCGAGACGGATCGCGTAGGCCCCACGGTCGGGCATCCAGAGGTCGTCGATCCCGTCGTACACCGCATGGGCCTGCTCGGCCGCGTGCTCCGCCAGTTCGTCCTCGACGGGCGAGCGAGCAACGGCGGCGTAGGCGTGGAGGAACGTCGCCGCGGTGTGGGCGAACTGGCCGGTCATGTTCTCCCACGCGTTCTGTGCGGTCTGGGGGAGGCCGGTCCCTTCGAGGGTGTCGTCAAGCCCCTCGACTGCGTCCGCGAGCACCGACTCGATCGCCCCGGGATCCTCCGGGTCGCCGATGCGGAGATACGTCGCGAGGAATGCGACGACGCTACCGCTCTGGTCGGCCTGATAGTCGGTGCCCTCCTCGCGGTCGGCGGTGTCCGCGGTGCTGTCGCGGTCCTCGCCAGCCTCGATCCGTCCGTGGGCCCAGCCAGGAGCGAGCGAACCGTCGGACGGCCAGACGCGGTGGGGCCACGTCCCATCCGGACGCTGGGTGTCGGCGTAGAACTGCGCGCTGGCCTCGTGCCAGGCGGAGAGATCCAGGTCGGTACGCCGGTCGGTCTCCAGCAGGAAGCGGGAGATTTCGGCGTCGTCGCGGAACCAGGTGTAGCCGTAGCCGCCCGAGTAGGTGTAGGTCGGATCGAAGTCCGGCCCTGCGATGCGTGCGCCGGTGTTCGCCGAGAGCAAAGAGAGCACCCGCAGGTCGTCGGTCGATCCGGTCTCGTCGTCGAGTCCGGACGTCCAGTCGGGCATCTGTGCCTCGCCGGCCTCGATTATGGAGTCGGCCGCCGCATACTGCTCGGCGAGGGCGGTCACTTCGTCGAGAGCGGCGTGCTGGCTCGTCTCGGCTATCTCGGTCAGCAGCGAGACGACGGTGACCGATCCGGAGTCGTCGAACGGCACGGTCGCGAAGGCGGTCCCGCCGAGTTTGTTCTGCTCGTACCGGCCGCCGTCGATTACTCGGGGGAACTCGACCGGTCCCGTGCTGTCGAGCACCTCTTCGATCCCTTCGGGGACCTGTCCGAGCAGCGTCTCGAAGTCGGTCGAGGCCGCGAGGTAGTCGTGTTCGCGGCGGTGATAGACTTCGAGGGCGTCCTGATGAGCGAGTTGGCCGACCCGGGAGGCGGACGTCTCGGGCGCAAACGTCACCGAGATACAGAGTTCGCCGTCGTCGACTCCCTGAGCCTCGACGTTGGTGACGTGCGCGCTATCGAGCGTCAGATCCCGCTGAAGGATCGTCGCGGTTCCGTCGGTATGCTCGGTTTCGACGACTGCGGTATCCGCTGCGTACTCCTGTCGACGCGTCTCGAACTCGTCGAACCAGGTAATTTCGTCGTCGACAAAGAGCCCGAACTGGAGCGATTCGATCCCCGCGAGTCCGATCAATGGATAGGAGAAGTCACGAAGTGAGCCGTCAGGATCGACGTGTACCAATCGTCCGTCGATACCCGAAAACATTCCTCTCGTTGATCGGCGTTCACCCGGAAACTCTGTCTCGCTGCCGAGTGTCTGTTTGTAATCCCGAAGCGCGGTCCGGAGTTTCATTACTGGATCAAAAGCCACCCACTAATATAAACATTGTTGAAATAGTAATTCACACATACAGCCGCCAAACGACCCGCATCCCAGGTTTTAACCGGTTTAATAGGCCTATTGCAGCGTATTGTCCCAGTTACGATCAATTTAGGGAGGTCGAGTGATAGCGCCAACATATGACCAGCGGACCACCACGGACGACCACGGTCGGAACGCCCATTCAGCTCGCGCCACGGGATCCACAGCCCGACGGTCAGTACAGGTGGACGATCGAGCGCGCGCCGGACAGGAGCATCGCGACCGTCGGTGAGACGCCGGTCGTCGCGTTCGAGCCGGACGTCGCCGGCGTCTACGAACTCTCGCTGGAGACTCCGGACGGCACGCGGACACAGACGGTCCGCGTCTTCGAGGACGACAGACGGCCAGCCAGGTTCAAGCTTCCGGTCGAGGAGTCACCCGTTTCCCCCGACGACGACGCGGACCTCGTGATCCACGGGCCGTTCAACGACCACATGGTCGGCCCCGACCGCCCACGGCTCGACGGTGACAGCTACGTCTACGAGACCGAACTCCCGCCGGGCGATCATATGCACTTTTTCGGCGAACTCGAGGGGGACGTTCGGGCGGTTCGGGACAAACTTACCGTGCCGGGGCCGGGCCGTCCGCGAGTGCGTCTCGACGCCGAACTCGACGGCGACGAGGCAGTCATCACCGCGACGGCGCGCGCGCCGCCGTCCGACGACGATACCGACGGCGACGTGACAGTCGAGTTCTATCTCGACGACCGGGACGATGTCGACCGCGAGTCGCTCTCGGTCGAGGGTCACGAGGCACGCATCCCACGGTCGGCCATCGATGAGAAGCTACGAGTCCACGCGATCCCGGTCGCAGAGCGCCACGGCGTCGCCGACTGCGTGCGGATCGATACGGACGAGGGGAGCGTGGCGCGGCCGAACGATCCACCGGAGTGGGCCCGGTCGTCGACGATCTACGAGATTTTCGTTCGGGAGTTCGCCGGTGGACGACTCGCCACTACCTTCGAGCATATCGAGGACAGACTCCCCTACCTCGACTGGCTCGGCGTCGACTGCCTCTGGCTGACGCCGGTGCTGGAAGGCCCAACCCACCACGGCTACCACATCACCGATTACTTCGATACCGCGAGCGACCTGGGACGCCGCGAGGAGTTCGCGGCGCTGGTCGAGGCCTGTCACGAGCGTGGGATCCGCGTCGTCTTCGACCTCGTGATCAACCATACCGGGGCCGATCACCCGTACTTCCAGCTGAGCGCCGCGGGCGTCGACGAGTACCGCGAGTGGTACGATTGGGAGGACGGCGAGGCGACCCACTACTTCAACTGGTCGTCGATCCCGAACCTCAACTTCGAGTCGCTGGCCGTTCGTCGCCACCTGCTCGACGTAATCGACGAGTGGGCCCCGCTCGTCGACGGCTTCCGGACGGACGTGGCGTGGGGCGTTCCCCACGGCTTCTGGAGGGAGGTCCGCGCGCGAGTGAAAGACGAGGACCCCGAGTTCCTCCTGCTCGACGAGAAGATCCCCCACGAACCCGAGTACCACGAGCAGGAGTTCGACCTGCACTACGACACGACGCTGTACCAGCAGTTACTCGACGTGGGCCGCGGTGACGCGCCCGCGGAGTCACTGCTCGACGTCCCGGATCGGATCGCGGATATCGGCTTTCCCGATCACGCCCTTCAGATGCGCTACGTCGAGAACCACGACGAGGACCGCTACATCGCCCAGTGTGGGGAGGATGCGCTCCGTGCTGCCGCGGCCGCGACCCTGACGTTCCCGGGCGTCCCGATGCTCTACTACGGACAGGAGCGCGGGATGGCCGGTCGGCGTGATCCGATGGCGTGGGTCGACGGCGACGACGCGCTGACTGCGTTCCACCGGTCGCTACTCCGAACACGAAACGACGAACGCGCACTTCGTGAGGGCGACCTGACGCCGGTGTCGTGGGATGTCGTCGAGGGTCCGAGCGATCGAGTGGTGGCCTTCGGCCGCGAGACAGGCGTGGACGCTGGCAGGCCCGAAACAGACACTGACGCCCTCACCGTAGTCCTCAACTTCGGAACGGAGCCAGCGGTCGTGGAACTCCCGGGCGTCGAGTCGACCGATCTACTCACCGAGGAGGACGTCGCCGTGCCCAACGAGGCGGTTTCGGCGTCCGATACCGGTACACGGGTCCGCGTCGAAGACGCCGTCGTCTGTCGACGAACTGACTAAGCGCCGGTCGGACTGCCGGACAGAGCGGGAGTGTTCGGCCGTTCGAGCGAGGGTCACATCTTTAAGTTAGTTGATGAGCAAATACTTCACAGTTAACATGGATGAGAGGGGCCTCGGAGATCTGTTGGAACAGTTCGGTCTGTCCGAAAAGGAGATAGACACGTATCTCGCGATCCTCGAACGCGGTGAAGCGAAGGCGAGCGAGATCGCTGCCGAAGCGGACGTCTCGAAGCGATACGTCTACAGTATCAGCGAAGAGCTCGACGAACGCGGGTTCGTCGAAGTGAAAGACCACGAAGTACCGACGAAGATACGGGCGGTCCCGCCAGAGGACGTCATCGAGAAGCTCTCGGGGACGCTGGAGACGATGGAGCCCGAACTCGAACAGCGGTTCACCAGCACCGAAGAGGACATCAAGCAGTTCGAGGTTATCAAATCGCGCTCGACGGTGCTGAAACGGATCGAGACGCTACTCGAACGCGCCGAGGAGGAGGTGACGCTCATCCTCCCGCCGTCGCTGCTCTCGGCGCTCCGGTCGAAGCTCGTCGAGACGGTCGACCGTGACGTGATGGTGTTGCTCCTGCTGAGCGGTCCCGAAGCCCAGGAGACGCCGGTCGAACAGCTCGACGGCGTCGCCAGCGCGGTGCGGTCCTGGCAGGCGCGCGCACCCGCGATCATCACCGTCGACGCGCAGTTCGGGCTGATCGTACCCAACGAGATGCTGACGGCGTCGAACAGCGAAGCAAACGCCATCTCGCTCGTCCAGCGCCAGTTGGTGCCGGTCATCGTCGGCTCCTTCCTCGGCAACTACTGGCCGATCGCGAGGGAACTCTACGTGGACCCGCCGACCGAACTCCCGCAGACGTTCACGAGCTTCCGCCACGCCGTCCTGCAGGCCGCGCTCCGGATGAATCAGGGCGAAGAACTCACGGTAACGGTCAAAGGCCGGACAGTGAGTTCGGAGGACGGACTCGAAACGCTAGAGGGGCCGGTGGTCTCGGTACGCCAGGGGCTGGTCAAACCGGCGACAAACTCCTTCCCGGTCGAGAGCGCGTTCACCGTCGACACCGACGGCGAACCCGTCTCCGTGGGCGGTAGCGGGGCGTTCATCGAGGACTTCGTGGCTGAAACGGTTCGCCTCTCGGTGGAGTCCTAGAGCAGCGCCTCGAACTCGTCGAGATGCTCGTCGTAGGTCGAGAGCGCCGCCTCGATCGGTTCGGACGAAGACATGTCGACGCCGGCGTCGGCGAGCAGCTCGAGCGGGTACTCCCGGGAGCCACGTTCGAGGAAGCCGTGATAGCGGTCGACCGCTGGCTGACCTTCCTCGAGGATGTCGTTCGCGAGTGCAACGGCCGCGCTGATGCCCGTGCTGTACTGGTAGACGTAGTACGCCCGGTAGAAGTGCGGAATCCGCATCCACTCGCGGGCGATCCGGTCGTCGATCGCCGCTGGCTCGTAGAACTCCGCTTTGAGGTCGCCGTACAGGCTGTCGAGTCGATCGGGGGTGAGCGCACCGCCGTCCTCGACGATCTCGTGGGCCTGATGCTCGAAGTCCGCGAACATGGTCTGTCGGTACAGCGTCGAGCGGAACCGTTCGAGATACTCGTTGAGAATGTGTCGACGGAACTGCGGGTCCTCGACCGTGTCGAGCAGGTGGCGGGTAAGCAGTGATTCGTTGACCGTACTCGCCACTTCCGCAGTAAAGATCTCGTAACTGCTGTAGACGTAGGGCTGGTTCTCGCTAGTAAACTGCGAGTGCATCGAGTGGCCGAGTTCGTGGGCCAGCGTGAACATCGAGGAGACGTCGTCCTGGTAGTTCATCAGAATGAACGGCTGGGTGTCGTAGGTGCCGCCCGAGTAGGCACCGCTCTGTTTCCCGCGGTTCTCGTAGACGTCGACCCAGCGCGAGTCGAGTCCTTCCGCGACGCGGGACTGGTACTCCTCGCCCAGCGCGCCAAGTGCCTCGATGACGTGCTCGCGGGCGTCCTCGTACTCCAGATCGGGGCTCTCGGTTTCCGTCATCGGCATGTACAGATCCCACATCCGGAGTTCGTCGACATCTAGCGCGCGCCGTTTGAGGTCCGCGTGGCGGTGGAGTTTGTCGAGGTTCTCGCGGACGGTGTCGACCAGATTGTCGTACACGTCGACGGGGACGTTCGGGCCGTTCATCGCCGCCTCGCGGGCAGTCTCGTAGTTACGTGCGCGAGCCAGTTTCACGTCGGCTTTCACGCTGTTACGGTAGGACGTCGCTACCGTGTTCCGGATCCCCTCCCACTCGTCGTAGAACTGCTCGTAGACCTCGCGGCGGAACGCCCGATCCGGGTCTTTCTGCAGGTTCGTGAAGTTCGCCAGCGAGATTTCGACTCCCTCGCCGTCGGGATCTTCCACCGTGGGGAACTCCACGTCGGCGTTCGTGAGGATGTTGTAGATCTCGCCGGACGCACCGGTGACTTCGGAGAGGTCGGCGAGAAGTCCTTCTATCTCGGCCGAGCGGGTGTGTTCGCGCATCCGTACCACGTCGTCGACGTAGTGCTCGTAGACCTCCAGATCGGGTTCGGACTCCAGCAGGGCATCGAGTTCGTCGTCGTCGAGCGACTGGAGTTCGGGTTCGAGAAAGCTCGCCGCGCTCGATGCGTCGGCCGCGAGCGACTGCGACCGCGTCGTCATCGCCTGATACTCCTGATCGCGGGTGTCCTCGTCGCGCCGCATCCGGGCGTACGCGGCGATCTGTTGGACATCCCGCATCACTGACTCGTACAGTTCGAGGAACTCGAGTAACGTCTCCCCGTCCTCGGTGGCCTCGCCCTCGTAGCTCGCCAGTTCGTCGACGCGCTCTTCGACCGCCTCGTAGGCTTCCTCCCAGTCCTCGTCGGTCGCATAGATACTCTCCAGATCCCATTTGTACTCTGCATCGATCTCCGAGCGCTCCGGTACGGAACTCATTCTGGCCTGTCGTTCGGTGCGGGAGGGCAAAATCCTGTTGCCGAATCGGGGCTTTCAGATCGGTTCAATGCCTCGTTCCGGCCGCCGTCTCGATAACTCGCGCCAGCCCGAGAACGGCGAGATACGTCCCGACGGTGAGCACGAGCGCGAACAGCAGCCAGCCGAACAGCGTCGTCCCGAGGCCCGGATCGAGAAAGAGTGGCTGGGCCAGCCGATAGCCGCCCAGTGCGGCCAGCACGCCCGCCGTGATCCGGAGCGACCCGCGCCAGTAGCGGCCGTACGCCTCGGGAGAGCGGTCCATGCCCCGGCCGAAGGTGCGGGATCACTAAGACGTTGCCCTCTGGCGTTACTGTGGCCCATCTCGGCTTTCACTACCGTCGAGCGCCGACCTGACCCCGGTCGCGAGGTGGCCGGCGACGCGCGCCCCGGTGGCCTGTTCGATGCGCGTCGTCTCGAACACCGTCCGGGCGCTCTCGGCCGCGTCGGCGTCGACCTCGAACGGGAGGCCGTCCGGGACCGTCTCGCTCCCCGCATACGAGACGTCCGCGAGCACGAGCGGCTGGGCGGGGGCGGGCGCGACGCCGCGTGGCCCGTCAAGGGGCTCCGCGGCCAGCACGCGCTCGACGTCCGCAATCGGGCGCTCACCCGCCGCCACCGCGGCGACCAGCGAAACGAGCCGGCGAACGAGCTGGCGGGCGAACCCACCCGCCGTGAACGTCAGGACGAGGAACGGATCATCGACCACGAGCTCCGCGTCGAGGGTCCGCACTGTCCCGTCGTCGTCGGGCGTCAGGTTGTGGAAGTCGTGGCGACCCGAGAGCCGGTCGAGCGCTTCGCGGGCCAGCGCGACGTCCGCTTCGGGCGCGTGCAGGTGGTAGGTGTACCGGCGCTCGGTCGCGTGGTGGGTCGCGTGGAACCCGTCGGGAACGTCGGCGCTCGCCCAGGCCCGAATCTCGGCCGGGAGTTCGCTGTTGAACGCCCTCGGGGAGAGCCAGTCGGGGGCCTCGAACGCGACGGTCTGGGCGAGCGCAGAGACGCCCGCGTCGGTGCGTCCGGCCGCGGCGTAGCTCGGGGGTTTCTCGCCCGAAAAGGCGTCGAGCGCGCGCAGGGCGTCGAAGAGGTCGTCCTCGACGGTCGGCACGTCAGGCTGGCGCTGAAAGCCGTAGTAGGGCCGGCCGTCGTAGGCGATCCGGTAGGCTCGCATGGGGTGACCGTTCGCGTGGCCGGGATTTACGCGCTGGGGTTACCGAACTACCGACTCGACGTGGTCGACCGCATCCGCGGGCGTCTCGACCGCTTCGACGCCGTCGACGTCGTGCGTGTCGAGTCCCGCGACTGGCCGCCCCGTATCCAGCGCGTGTGCGATTTCCGAGAGCGTCCCCGTACTCCCGTCGACCGCGACCGCGCTGTCGCCGTTCAGGACGACCAGGACGTTTCGGGCGTTCCCCATCCCCGTCGCAATCGGCGTCGTGACGTACTGGTTGGCCGCTCCGCGATCCTCGCCCGGCAGGATGCCGATCGTCTCGCCGCCCTCGTCATGTGCGCCGCGACAGACCGCCTCCATGACTCCGCCGAGGCCACCACAGACGACTGTGTGGCCCCGCTCGGCGAGGACTCTCCCGAGCCGTCTGGCTGTATCGTACTCCTCGTCGTCGACCGTGCTACCGCCGATGACGCTAACTCGCATAGCTGTCGCTTTTCGTCGGAGACGGAAACCGTCTCTCCCGGAGTCGGGCGCTACGACTCCTCGCGCTCGTAGGCCCCTTGCTGTCGTAACTCGCCGTGTCGCCGCAGTATCTCGGGCGTCCTGCAGACGCCGGGCGCGCCGGTAGCTTGCGGAACGGTGCAGTTGTTACAGCTCTCACAGAGTACGCGCGAGGACGCGTCGGCATCGAGTAGGCGCGCGGAAAGCCGCGGTTCGGCGTAGAACGGCCGGGCCATCCCGACGGCATCGCAGGCTGGCTGGCCCCCGTCAGCGCCGAGCAGCCGATCCATCTGCCCGCGCTCGCGGATACCCCCCTCGGCGAGGACGGGGCCGTCGACGCGCTCGCGGACGCGCCGACAGAACCGCTCGTTCCAGGCCGGTTCGAAGTCGAAACGGCGGGCCTGCAAGCGATTGAGCGCGGCGACGGCACGGGCCCGATACCGGCTGCCGAACGCCTCGGCGTAGCCGTCCTGGAACCCCTCCATCCCCCACGCGCGGTCCGGATACTCCCCGCGGACGATGCTCATATCCCAGAACGTCGACGTGACGACGGGGACGAACGCGTCGAAGCCGATTGCGTCGAGGCGGGCCGCGATTTCCACGCCATCGTCGAGGGAGAGATGGCGGCGGACGGCGCGGGGTGCGGCGGTCTCGGCGGGGACTTTGGTGAGAATCGGCACGTCCCCGGCCCGCTCCCGGATCTCATCGTGAATCACTTCGAGAAACCGTATCCGATTCCGGAGCGAGCCACCGAACTCGTCGTCCCGCCGGTTGTAAAACGGCGAGAGGAACTGCTGGATGATCCCCATGTTCGCACCGGCGAGATGGATCGCATCGTAGCCGGCATCGACCGCGTAGCCGGCCGAGCGGCCGAAGTCCGCCGCGAGGTCGTAGACCTGCTCGGTCGTCATCACCTCGGGATTGTAAGAGACCACACCCAGTCGGTCGAGCGCGCGGAGTTGCCAGGGCGGGCGCGAGACGGCCAGTTGGGTGAGGTCGGGGTTGGTGGCCCGGTAGCCCGCGTGCCAGGTCTCCATGCTCCGCAGACCGCCGTACTCTAGCTGGATGGCGATGGTCGCGCCGTGGTCGTGGATCCGCTCGGTGAGCGCGGAGAGGTCGTCGACGAACGCCGGGTCGTGGACGCGGGTCATCCCCGGTGCGGCACATCCCCCCTGCGGCCGGACGATGGTCGCGCCCTGACAGAGCAGGCCGAGACCCGAGGCCGCGCCGGGTTCGAGATCCGCGATCAGCGTGTCGACGGCATCGGGACCGGTGCCCGCACATTCGAGTAAGGGCGCGCGGTACAGCCGGTTCGGGACGGTGAGATCGCCGATCTCGAGTGAATCCTCAAGCCGCGGCATAGCCGGTACTATCGGCGCGGAGGGCTTCAACCCACGGGCGGGATGGCCCCCGGAGTTGACGCCGACTCGGACGGCAAGAAGCGATGCGGAGCGCTAACCGACGAACGACGGCGGTTGGCAAACCCCTTAACGACGCCGTCCTAACGCCCGCATATGGACACGCGAGAACCGCCACAGACGGACGAAGGCTGGTACGTACTGCACGATCTGCGGACCATCGACTGGGACGCCTGGAACGAGGCCGCGCCGGGCGAGCGCGACCGCGCACTCGAAGCGGGCATCGAGTATCTGGAAACGGCAGAAGCCGTCGACGACGCCGACGAGGGAGCCTCGACAGTGTTCACTATTCTCGGCCACGAGGCCGACCTCATGCTGCTCCATCTGCGCCCGACACTGGCCGACCTCGACACCCTGGAGCGCAAGTTCGAGTCGACGGCGTTTGCCCGCTTTACCGAGCACACGGGGTCGTATCTCTCGGTCACAGAAGCGTCCGGCTACACCGGCGCGGAAGCGTACTTCGACCCCGACCAGAAGGCCGATCCGGGCATCAGAAACTACATTCAGTCGCGTCTGCATCCGGACCTGCCGGACGCCGAGTTCGTCAGTTTCTATCCGATGGACAAACGCCGCGATCCGGAGTACAACTGGTACGATCTGTCCTTCGAGGACCGTTCGGAACTGATGTCCGGCCACGGCGATATCGGCCGCAGTTACGCGGGCAAGGTGAGCCAGATCATCTCCGGCAGCGTCGGCCTGGACGACTTCGAGTGGGGGGTTACGCTGTTTGCCGACGATCCGACGGACGTCAAGGACCTGCTCTACGAGATGCGTTTCGACCCCTCCACCTCGCGGTACGCCGAGTTCGGCCAGTTCTACTCGGGCCGCCGGTTCAGTCCGGGCGACCTCGACGCCGTACTGGCCGGAGAGCCCGTGAGCGTGGACGACAGCGAGACTGCGGTAAGCGACGACCGGGCCGCGACCCCCGCAGACGCCGAGACGGACCACGCCGACGAGTCGACCGACGACCACCTGCCCGCCGAACTCGACCGACTCGGGGTCTCCTTCGACGAATCGGAGGGCACCGTACTGATCGTCTACTCGGACGCGCCGACCGACGAGATCCAGTCCGAGGTCGACGGCCTTCGCAGTAACTTCGAGCATTACGATTCGCATCTCGGCACCGAGGTCGTGGACGACGGCGAGGAGACTGCCGTCGTCAGTGGCTGGGAGACCGACCGGGCCGCCGGGATTGCGAGCGGCTTCCTCGAAGAGCTACCGGCGGCCACCGGCTATCTACAGGGGACTCTCGACGGGAGCGAAAGCGAGTTCCATCGGATCGGCGAGGCCAGTGAGGGAGACGACCACGGCGAGACCGGCGAGAGTGACGGCGACAGTGCCGCCGGCATCCGCGACGAACTCGACGACTACGGCATCTACGCAGGCCAGCCCCACGGCGAGGATATCTACGCCCTGGTGCTTTACTCCGCGGCCGATGTCGATGAACTCCGCGAGGAAGTCCAGAGCCTGAGCGACGGCTTCGACCGCTACGACACGCATATCAAGACGGCAGTCTACACGACCGAGGACGCCGACCCGGCGGTCGTCAGCATCTGGGAGACCGAAGACGCGGCCGATACCGCGAGCGACTACCTCTCCGACCTCCCCGAGATCGTCCGGCAGGCTGGCGACGACACCGAGACGTTCGGGACGATGGGGATGTTCTACACCGTACAGCCCGAGTACGAAGACGACTTCGTCGAGAAGTTCGACACTGTCGGCGACCTGCTCGCCGACATGGAGGGCCACCGCCAGACGGACCTCTACGCGAACGTCGAGGACGACTGTGACATGTTCATCGCGAGCAGATGGGACTCGAAAGACGACTGCATGGAGTTCTTCCGGAGCGACGCCTTCAGCGACACCGTGGACTGGGGTCGTGACGTGCTGGCCGACCGGCCACGCCACGTCTTCCTGGCGTAGCGACGGCCCGACACCCGCCATTTTTCTGCCGAACGGGCGTACGCTTCGTATGAGTCTGTTCGGCGAGTTTCACGTTCCCGCCGAGTCGTTTACGCTGTTCAAGACCCTACAGGAAGTGCCGGATTTGACGATCGAGATCGAGCGCGTCGTCGCATCGGAAGAACTGCTGGCACCGTATTTCTGGGTTACCTGTGAGGACATCTCCCGGTTCGAAGCCGCAGTCGAGGCGGATCCGACAGTCGAGAACCTCCATCTTTGCGACGAGTTCGAGGGCGCGAACCTGTACCGGGCGAACTGGACAGGCGATACCGAGTCGGTCGTGTTCGTCTACACCGAACTCCGGATAACGATCCTGGAAGCGACCGGACAGCGCGATCTGTGGCAACTCCAGATGCGGTTCGACAGTCAGGAACAACTAGACGAGTTCCAGGAGAAGTGCAATGAGCGGGAGATTCCGTTCGAGCTCCAGCAGCTGCATGAGGTCAAACAAACGCGGACGGGGAGTCAGTTCGACCTGACGCCGAAACAGCATGACGCCCTGCGGAAGGCCTGGGAGACGGGGTACTACACCTCGACAGACGTCACACTGGGCGACATCGCAACCGAGTTGAACGTGAGCCAGCAGTCCGTCTCGCAGCGCCTTCAGCGCGGGATACATACACTTATCGAGAATACGATCGTCGTGACGCGACCCTCGGAGTGATATCTCCCCCTATATAGTAGGTTGTCATTACAGTACAGCAATCCATCCGTATTGGTGAGAGAGTTACAACTGCATGTTATCCGATCTTGTAGCCGAGACAGCCGATCAGACGCCGCCACCCACCGACCTGTTCGAGGTACTCGAAGACAGTCGCCGACGGACAGTACTGGGGATGGTCCAGTCAGAAACCGGTCAGATCGATCTCACGTATCTCTCACAGCGGATCGCCCTCTACGAAGACGAAGCCGAGCTAACAGCCAGCAGCCTGCAGGATATCGCCATCACGCTCGCCCACAACCATCTGCCAAAGCTGGACGCGGTCGATGTCGTCGACTACCTCCACGACGAGAATCGGGTCGAAGCGGGCGACAGACTCGAGCACTTCCAGGGGCATCTCTAAGCCACTCCCGAAGAAGGCACCTCCTGAGGAGTCGATGGAGCCGTGTGTGCCAGCCTATCTCGCAGAGGCAACCGATTTAACCCTCGGTACCGAACGACACCGGTATGAGCGATACCGCTGGTGACCGGATCTACTACGTCATCAGCGATCTCCATATTGGAGGTGACGAGCAGCTAGAGCACGTGGATTTCCTCGATGAACTGCTGGAGTTTCTGGAACGGCTACAAACGAGCGAAGAGGACGCCGAGCTGATCATCAACGGCGACGCATTTGGCCTCTGGGAGTTTACCACGATCGACGGAATCGAAAAGTTCGAGACTCTCGAAGCGAGCTACCCCAGGCTGTTCGAGCAGTTCCGTATGACCGGCGAGACCGTGCCGATCACGATGCTGCCGGGGAACCACGATCACGAACTCGCCGCCTACGACGAGTACGTCGACCGGTTCGCCGAGTACAACGTCAACCTGCGACAGGAGCAATCGATCAGCCGCGAGGTCGGCGACCAGCGAATCCACTTCGAGCACGGCCACCAGAAGGACCCGAACAACCGGATCGAGGACTTCGGGAACCCACACGCTACGCCGCTCGGGTATTTTTATAACACCCACGTGACGAGCCGCGCCGGCAAGCTTTCGGACCGCGGCCGGTTCAACTGGCTCAAAGACGTCCAGGCGGTGACGCCGACCGAACGGATGCCGAACTGGCTCGTCTCGAAGTACTTCTATCGCGAGATGAACCCCTTCCTGCGGTACTCCGTCATCCCGTTCCTGTTGCTGTTCAACATCAGTGCCATACTCGCGGTGCTCGCAGGACTGGATCTGGCCGGAATCTGGTCGTTCCCCGTCGACTGGGGCCAGGCGATGCTCGGCCAGTTCGGGCAGGCCGGAACAGTGGTCTATCTCCTGCTATGGGTGAACGCAGTCGTCGCTGGCCTCCTGTTACTGGTCGGTATCCCACTGTATATTTTCGTCCGGGACGTCCGGCAGACGATCGACCGTTTTGGCGTCTTCGAGACGCCGCTGACCGTCGATCCCGAAGAGCCATACATCGAAGCGGCCAGGGAGGTCTTCAAGGAGCGACCGGAGACGGCGATCTTCTGTTACGGTCACACTCACCGACCGGGTATCAGAGAGGTCGACGGTCGTCTGCTGGTGAACACCGGGACGTGGCTAAAGCGCCTGCATCGCCGCGACGTCGCCGGGCGGCTCATCCCACCAGTGTTCGCGCCGACCTATCAGATCCCCGTGGTTCGGATCGAGGCCGAGGAGGCGGGCGTCGCGGTCGAATACGAGGAGATCGAAAAAGCGGATCCGCGCAACGAAGAGCTTACACTCACCGAACGACTCCTGACGTGGAGCCGGGAGCCGGACCCCGAGCTTCCGGACCGGACCGTCGTGACCAACGAATCGCCTATGCCTTCCGATCCCGTCGAGCAGTCGACGACCGATTAATTGTCAGACTCGTCCTGACCTCGCTCCGGACGCCGGACACGGATCTCCCCGCTCGTAGTGACGCTAACGACCAGTTCTGCGGCGACCTGTCGCCCCGTTACCGCATCTCCGGCGGCGTCGCTGACTGCCTTCATCAGGTCCGGCGCGGATTCGGTGACCTTGACGCCAGCCTCGTCACAGGCCTCGTAGACGCGGTCGGGCACGTCGTACAGATCCGTCCCGGCATCGATCTGGATCCGTACGGGGGCCCGCAGTGCCTCCGCGAATGCGATCGTTTCACGAGCCTTACTGACGTTCTCGCGACCGCTCGACTCGATGCTGGAAACGTTCGCCCGCGAGGTACCCAGTCGGTCAGCGATCTCGGACTGTGAGAGGCCCCGCTCGCGGAGCGTTAACACCTCTGCCTGCCGGCGCGTGAGTACGCTCGTGTCCTCGTCGAACCCGATGCTATCGAGCAGTTCCTCGCGCTCGCTCATCACGCTGGCTCGCCTCCTCTACCGCGTCCGTTAGTCGCGGGTGGACCGCTGTACGGCGACATCGTCCGTGCTTCGACCCGCAGTCGCAAAAAAGCACCTCCACGAGCGGGCGGCGTGAACTGCCGTATGGGTCACGTTTAGGCTTTCTCACTCCTAACAGCGGATATGGACGAATCCACCGTAGTAGTGACCGGAGCGACGAGCGGGATCGGCAACGCGGTCGCCCTCGCCTGTGCTGAGGAGGGAGCCCACGTCGTGGCGTGTGCTCGTGACGGCGATGATGTCGCCGATGTCGTCGACGAAATCGAGGCGGCCGGCGGCACGGCGACCGGCGTCCGGGCCGATGTCCGCGACGAGTTCGACGTCGAGCGATTGCTAGAGACGGCCGCGCGAGTCGGAGAGGGCGGCGTCAACTACGTCTTTCCGATCGCCGGCGTCTTCCACGGAGAACCCGGTGACACACCGATCGACGAGGAGGGCTACTCGACCTACGACGATCATCTCCGGACGAACGCCCGCGGCGTCTTCGCAACGATTACGGAAGCGCTCCCACACCTGACCGACGACGCCCGGGTGATCGTCCCCACGGGATCAGTCGCCAGCGAGGCGACGGAGGGCATCGGTTCGTACGCCGTATCGAAGGCGACGGCGGAAGCCATTGCCCGGGCGTTTTCGGTCGATATCGAGCAGACCGTCGGCTGTGTCGATCCGGGACAGGTCGCAACCGATCTCTCGGGGCCCGGCGGCCGTGACCCGGAGGACGTCGCGCCGATGTTCCTGTGGGCGGCGACCGACGCCGACCCGGAGGAACTGAACGGTGAGGTCCTCGGTCTCCGTGAGTGGAAGACGGCGACCCGGTGAACCGGTTCGGCGAGGGACCGAGAGTGTGGTAACCGTAGTTCAGACCAACAAAAAGAACGCATCGGATGGAGAGTTCTCCACTCGACGAAAGCGCCCCACCGGCGAGCAATCAGGTAGCCTCAGTGAGCAATTATACTCCCAGTGAGCAATCGGCACCGATCAACTATAGTTCTCGCTCACTGTCGGGGTTCTCGAGTTCCCAGAGATACTCCGGCAGGAACGCGTCGAGTTCCTCGATCACGCGTCGCTCGCTGACGTTCAGGCCCTCACAGTGTTCGTGGGCGGAGTCGCGGATATCCACGTAGAGCTCGCCGTCGTCGAGCGTGACGGAGAGCGGGAACACCGAACAGCGCGCCGGCTTCCAGTCGTGTTCGTCGTGGAGCGCACAGAGGCCGTCCTCGCGCAGGAAGTAACAGGCCGCGCCGTCGTCGGCGACGTGCTCGTCACGGTCTTTCTCCTCGCGCCGGACGAAGTCGTGGCCCTGAAACTGGGTCGTCGAGTCGTTGAGGCTCTCGCGCTCGGCGAGTTCGAGGAAGTCCTTGTCGTACAGGAGGACGCCGTGCTGACAGCACCAGGTGCACTCGTCGACGCACTCGAAGGTGAGGTCGGGGTCGAACTCGACGATCACCTCTCGGTCGGGATATACTTCGACACGCTCGCCCGCTTGGTCGGTCGACACTGACACAGCGTTCGGGCGGCGCGTGTAAAAGCGCGACGCCTCGGGTGGTGTGAGAGCCTTTCGGCTCCGGATCCCTTGCCTGCGCCCGGATAGTACTCACTATATGCGAACAATTGATGTGACAATTATACACGTACTAGGTGCACCTATTCATATTATACATCCGGACCTAAGTTTATATTCGAGTTTCCCGTCAGCAGTAGATAGACATGAGCAAGACCGCCACCACAACGTGGACTGACCCCTCGTGCTGTCCGTTCTGCGATTCCGATTTGGCCGACCCCGGGGCGGGATTCATCGACCACATCCACACTAGCCCCGAGTGCCAGACCGAGTTCGAGGCGTGGCGCTCGAACATCGCCGGCGATATGGGAGGTGAGTGGAGCGGATGAGTCTCCAGCGCCCAGCGGCGAGGAACCAGACGCCCGAAACCGAGCCACTCCCGGCGGAGATCGAGAGCCCAGCGGCCAAACTCGTCTATATGACGCTTGACGGCGACGTTCCCTACACCATCGACGAACTGAGCGAGCGACTCGGCATGCAGAAACTCGTCCTGTTCGAGACGCTTCGAACGCTCGAATCGAAAGGGCTCGTCGACACCGACGGCGGGTGCTGTACGGCGCTATAGCCGGGAGAAACCCTTCGAGCGGTCGGTGCTCATTATCGTCTTTTGACAGGCACGTATCGGTTAGCGAGAACAAAAATCAGCGACGGCGTCGGAGCGCTATCCGGTGTTTTTCATCCCTGCCGCGATCCCCTTGACCGTCAGGCGCAGGGTTTGTTCCTCCAGATCCGTGCGGTGGGTCTGGGAGAGCAGGTGCGTCTGGAGCAGGTTGAGCGGATCGACGTAGGGGTTACGCCGGTCCAGACTCTTGCGGAGCCAGTCGCGATCGATCGTGTGACTGCGACCGGCAATCTCCAGCACGAGATCCGAAACGCGCTCGTGCTCCTCGGTAATGCGGGGGAAGAACTGCTCTCTGAGTTCTGGATCCGCGAGGTCTGCATACTCGGCCGCGATATCGAGATCCGTCCGGCCGATCGCCATCGCCGCATTGTCGAGCATCGACTGGAAGAACGGCCACTCGTCGTACATCTCCTGAAGCGTCTCCATGTCGCCGCCGTCCTCCAGGTAGGTGTCGATCGCAGTCGCGAGCGAGTACCAGCCGGGGATGATACAGCGGGCCTGCGTCCACGAGAACACCCACGGAATCGCCCGCAGGTCCTCGACCTTGCGTTCGTCCGAGCGGGAGGCCGGGCGAGAGCCGAGGTTCAGGTTCTCGATGACGCCGATCGGGGTCGCCTGCCCGAAGTACTCGACGAAGCCGTCGGTATCGAGCAGATCACGGTATTCGTCGCGCGCGGCGTCGGCCATCAGTCCCATGGCGTCGAGCCACTCCTCCTCGACGTCCTCCTGGGGCTGCTGGAGGGATCGCTTGCGTGCGCGCAGTTGCGCGTTGAGCATCTGCTCGATGTTGCGCTCGGCGATGCGCGGGTTGGAGTACTTCTCGGCGATCGCTTCGCCCTGCTCGGTGAACTTGACCTGCCCCGTCACGGTGCTGTTTGGCAGCGCGAGCAACGCGTCGTTCATCGGGCCGCCACCACGGGAGATCGAACCGCCGCGGCCGTGGAACAGCCGCATCGTGACGTCGAAGTCGTCACAGATCTCGCCGAGACGGATCTGGTTCTCGTACAGTAACCAGTTCGCGGCGAGGAAGCCGTTCTCCTTGTTCGAGTCGGAGTAGGCCAGCATGATCTCCTGGGTGTGGTTCCGAGCCTCCAGCACCTGCGCGTAGGCCTCGTTCTCGAACAACGTCCCCATTATCTCCCGAGCGCCCGAAAGCGCGCTCTCGGTTTCGAGCAGCGGGACGATGTCGAGCCCACAGTGGCCGGGCAGTTCGACGACATCGGCCTGATCGGCGAGGAACAGCACTTCGAGCACGTGGCTCGGCTCCTCGGTCATCGAGATGGCGTAGGTATCGATCGCCTGGATCCCGAACTCCTCCTGCCAGTCGGCCAGACGGTCGAACCGCTCGAGGACACGCGATGCGGTATCCGAGACGCCCTCCCGGTTCGAGACGTCGACGACGCGTTCTTCCTGCAGGACGGACTCAGTGAGCACCTCGACGCGCTCGTCTTCATCCATCGACTCGTAGTCGATCCCTTCGCGGGCAAGTGCTTCGGTGACGGTCTCGGTATGCTGTGCCTGGTGGTCTCGCAGGTCGAGACTGGCCAGCGTGAAGCCGAAGGTATCGACCTGTCGCGTCAGCGGGTCGATGTAGGCTTCGGCGACGGAGTCAGCACCGTTCGCGCGCAGGCTCTCGGCGATGACTGCCAGGTCCTCTTCGAGTTCGGCAACCTCATCGTAGCCGCCGGGCCGGACGTCGCCGACACGGTTGAGTCGCTCGCGCATTAGCTTTAGCTTCTGGCGGTACGGTTCGTTCGGATAGCGCTCCTCGACCTCTTCGGTGATGCCGGGAAGGCGTTCGCGGTCGACCGCGAGGGACTTCTCGAAGCGTTCGCCGACGGCGATCCGGGTGCCGTCCTGGCTGAGCACGCGCGAGAGGCTCTTTAGCCGGTCGCGGTACCGGTCCAGTACCACTCGGCGCTGGCGCTCTAGCGTGTTCGTCGTGACATCGGGCGTCACGAAGGGGTTGCCGTCGCGGTCGCTGCCGGCCCACGAACGGAACTCCACGAGTTTCGGAATGTCGATTTCCTCACCGAGTTCGGTCTCGAAGGCGTCTTCGAGTTCGTCGTACACTTCGCCGACGATGTCGAACAGGGTGTTCTCGAGATACCACTGGACGTTGCGAGCCTCGTCCTCGGGTTCGGGTCGCCGGTCGCGGACTTGCGGTGTCTGCCAGAGGCTGGTCACCTCGGCGTCGATGTCCCGTTCGACCTGACCTTTCTCCTTGTTGGTGAGTCGGCGCTCGTCGAGCGTTTCGAGGTGGTTCGAGACCGATCGAAGCTTCGATTTGACGGTCTTTCGTCGGGCCTCGGTCGGGTGAGCGGTAAAGGTCGGCTCGATGAGCACGTCGTCGAGCACCTGCTCGATCGTCTCGTCGTCCAGTTCGTCTAGCTCCTCGGCGGCCGTTTCGAGGCTGTCCTCGAGGTTCTCCTCGTGAGAGCCGGTACGGATCGCCCGCACCCGTTCGCGCTCCTCGGCGAGGTTGATCAGCTCGAAGTACGTCGTGAAGGCTCGGGCGACGATACTCTCGCGTTCGGGTGTCAGCCCGTTAAGCTCCTCGTGAAGCGTTTCGCGCGAATCTAACTCACCATCTCGGTAGTCTATCGCGGACGTACGGAGCGTCTCTACAGTCTCGAAGGCCTCCCGGGACGTCTGATTCTCCAGAACGTCACCGAGCAGTGCACCGAGTTCCCGCACGTCCTGTCGGACGTCCCTGTCGTGCAATCGCATATCTCACGCATATCCCCCCGCTGATTAAAACTCTCCGGAACTCACCAACGATTTGATGGATATATAACTAGTTGCGAAGAAAGCAACAAAAAACGACAGGTGTCGACAGAGGTAGCTAGGATTCGAGGATGTAGCGGTTCAGCAGAGCGTTGAGTTTCTCCTCGCGGCCGGACTCGGGATGGGGAACGTCGTTGTCAAGGGTGTACTCCTCGAGGTCGGCGAGGTCGACGTCGCCGTCGACGATCCGCTGGCCGATACCCTCGTCGTAGCTGCTGTAGCGGTCCTCGACGAACGCTTCGAGTTCGCCGCTCTCTTTGAGTGCGTGGGCCGCTTCGAGCGCACGAGCGTAGGTATCCATACCGGTGATGTGCCCGTGGACGAGGTCGACAGGCTCGAAGGACTCGCGTCGGACCTTCGCGTCGAAGTTGATCCCGCCCGGCGAGATGCCGCCGTCCTGCAGGATCTCGTACATCGCGAGCGTGTGATCGCGGAGGCTGAACGGGAACTCGTCGGTGTCCCAGCCGACCAGTTTGTCGCCCTGATTGGCGTCAATGCTGCCGAGGATGTCGTTGAGTCGCGCGTAGCGCAGTTCGTGGGCGAACGGTCGGTCGGCGAGCGTCGCGTGGTTGGTCTCGATGTTGAGCGTGAACCGGTCGTCCAGATCGTACTTCTGGAGGAACGCGTGGATCGTCGCCGCGTCGTGGTCGTACTGGAACTTCATCGGCTCCTTGGGCTTGGGTTCGAGCATCAACTGACCCTCGAAGCCGATGTCGTCGGCGTGGTCCGCGACCATCGTCAGGAAGCGAGCGACGTTGTCCTGTTCGAGGCCCATGTCGGTGTTCAGGAGCGTCTTGTAGCCTTCACGGCCGCCCCAGAGGCAGAACCCTTCGCCGCCAAGTTCGTTGGTGACTTCCAGCGCCTTTTTGACCTGTGCGCCGGCGTGGGCGAAGACGTCCGCGCTCGGCGAACTCGCCGCACCGACTGCGTACTTGGGTTCGGCGAACAGCTCTGCGGAGCCGAAGAGCACGCCGATGCCCGTCTCGTCGATCTTCTCTTTGATCAGCGGGACGATCTCGTCGAGATACTCGTTGGACTCCTCGATGGTGTCACCGCGCGGGGCGAGGTCGCGGTCGTGGTAACAGAAGTAGTCGACGCCGAGCTTATCGAGTAGCTCGAAGTTGGCTTCGATCCGTGCACGGGACTTCTCCATCGGATCTTCGATATCATCCCAGGGCCGCTGCATCGTCGGCGCGCCGAACGGGTCGGAGCCATCGCCGGTAAAGGCGTGCCAGAAGGAGACTGCAAATCGCAGGTGTTCCTTCATCGTCTTGTCGCCGACCTGTTTGTCCGGGTCGTAGTAATCGAACGCAAGCTCCTCGTCGGAGTCGGGGCCCTGATACTCGATATTCGGGACCTCCGGGAAGTATTCGGTCATACAGTTATACAATTTCGTCGGCAGGCCTTATAAGATGTGGTAATTTTACTTCAAAATGAGAATCGGTGGTATAGAGGGCTCTCAGTTGTACTCACGCCAGCGATGGCCGCATTCCTTGCACTTGAAAAAGCGCGTTGGCGGCTCGTCCGCGGAGCCGGTCTGTTTGATCGTGTACCAGGCCACGTTGTGGCCGCACTCGTCGCAGTGGATGTCAGACCGGGTCGGTTTTCCCTCGAACTCCGCACCTTCCTCGGTCTCGATCAGTTCGTCGCCGCTCTGTTCGGTCGTCGAGACGAACTCCGCCGCCAGTTCCGCGTCCTGCTCGTCGGTCGCGCCGCAGTCGTCGTTCGAGCAGACCATCCGGTCGCCCGTAGAGCGCATCATCGAACCGCACTCGTCACAGAACTGCATACAAGAGAGTACGACGAGCGCCCGGAAAAGCTACTCGCCTTCGGGATCGAACTCGCCGACCGCGATGTCTTCGGCGACTTTCGGGCAGTTCCGGACCGTGAACTGCTCGACATCGACCATGTCGACGATGTCGGTGCCCTCGTGGCCGCAGGCCACCTCGGGTGGTTCCGAGAAGTACTCACAGCGCTCGCAGTACGTCGACGTCGCGACAACGTGCTCTACGGTTTCGAGATCACGCTCGATCGAGATCCCGCCGGTTTCTAACTCCTCCCAGACGAGGTCACTGTCGAGGTCGCCGACGTTCTCGGAGACGAACAGGTCGTCGTACTCGCCCTCGTCGTGGTCGTCGCTTCGTCTCTCGACCTTCGCGGCGAGTTCCCCGAGTGGCCCCTCGCGGTCGCTGTCGCCCGCCTGGTGATCGGTCCCCTCTTCGCTGTCCGGCCGAGTTACGGGTAGGTCGTCGTGGGGTTCGGGCGGCAGATCATTCTTGAACCCGGACGGCAGGTTCTCGTTGGATTCTTCCGACCCCTCGTCGCCATCAGCCGGGTCACGCATCGACGTCACCTGGCGGTTCCCACTCCGGGGCCGCCCGCTCGCCCTCGGTCTCGAAGGCGTCGTCTATCTCCTCGGCGAGTTCGTCCGAGACGCCGACGGCTTCGGTCAGTGCGGGCGGATCACCGGTTTCGAGGGTGTTCGCGTTGAAGAACCGCTTGCCTGGAGAGACGTCGACGAACCGCTCCATACACTGCGGACAGTTCGGTCGCGTCAGGAGGCCGAGATCGACCGACGCCGAGCAGGCCGCACAGTCGGCCGTCCGGATCCCCTGCTGGTTGGCGGCGCGTTTCAGTTCGTCGACACCATCGCGTCTTGCTCGCTCGGCCGCGACCGCCTCGACCTCGGAGCGGAGTTCGATCACCGCCCGCGCGAGCACGTCGAGACGGCGCTCGGCAGTCTCGGTCTCCTCTGTGAGATAGCTGAGAATCTCCTCGTAGTTCTCGAAGCCGGTCGAAAGCGAGTTCTCGACCTCGTCGATGCGCTCGCCCGCCGACTGGGCCCGGCGCTCAGCCGCCACGACGCGCTGTTCGGCTTCGTCGAGCCGTGTCAGAAGTTCCTCGTGATCGTGATCGTCGGCTGCCTTCGCGTCGGTTTCGCGTTTGAGTTGGATCACACGCTTGCGGACGTCCTCGATCAGGTCCTGGACCGTGTCGTCGAGCGTGTCGAGTCGCGCATCCAGTTCGCCCTCGGTGACTGCTCGCCCCTCACCTGACGCGTCCGCCGGGTCGACTGGGGCGTCACCCGCCGAGAGTTGTCGGTGTGCGGCGAGGAGTCGTCGGGCGACGGTGTCGGCGTCGTCGTCGGTCCCGGCTGCCACTTCCTCTAGCCAGTCGTACACGTCGCCGGAGAAGTCGATCGTCGCCTTCTCGCCTCTCGAATCCTCGCTCGCCATTCACCTCTACTTGTTAAAGGAGCGTCTTAATAGTTCGGTGGCGCGATACGAACAGTTCAGCGATATGTCGTTTCGGGATTATCGGATCTTCCGCACGTCGCTGATGTCGAACCCACTGTCGCCGATATCGGTCTCGAACCGGACGATGTTCTCGTCTTCGAGGCGGGAGAGCACGCCCCGGAACTGCTTGACGACCATCGTTCGGTCGCGCTCGCTCCCGCCGCTCTCCCACTCGAACAGAAAGGTCCCATCCGTCGCGGCCATCAGTCGGCCGAGTTCGGTGTCCGAGAGGGTATCGAGCGTGACGAGCAGGAGGATCAGCCCGTCCCACTGGTTTGCCGCCTTCTTCAGTCCCTTCAACAGGAGGGTGATATCCGTCCAGTCCGTCACCGTCCCCGACGCGCTGATCAGGTCGGTCACCGAGTCGATCACGACGAGGCTCCCCTCGGCGTGTTCGTTCAGATACTCACCCATCGCGTCGAGCACGTCGTCGGTGTCGGTATCCTGCCCGAGCGAGGTGATGCTCCGGGTCCGCTCGGAGTACCACTCCGGCGGCACCGGACTCAACTGGAAGTACTCCGTCGAAAAGTCCTGAAAGTCGATCGGCTCCGTTCCGCTCTCGACCAGTTCGGATTCGAGCGTGTAGCCCATCTCCTCGACGAGCGGCGACTCCGCAGTCGTAAAGGAGAGATAGCGGATCGCGTCGGGCAGTTCGGCCTGATCGTCGAGGTCCCCGTAGTACAGATCGAACAGATCCTCGTCAGAGCGGGCAAGCCCGTTCATAACGGCGCTGGTATAGATGAACTCCCGGGCACCAGCCCCGACCTCGCCGGCCAACAACACGACGCTTCCCGAGGGTGCGCCGCCGCCGATCGTCCTGTCGAACCGCGAGATACCGAACGGGATACGCGACATACCTGCATCTCTCCCTCCGCTGTGTTAGGCATTACGCCGACTATCCGTCGATCGTCGCCCCGCGGTTCCGCGGCGCGGCGACCAGCACCTCACCGTCGACGTCGGCCACGTCGAGTGCGTCTCGACCGGCCGCCCGTGCGCTCTCGACGGCGTCGACGTCGGTGAGACCGTACACGGTCGGACCCCACGAGGACTGTCCGACGCCGTCCAGCACCGGATGTGTCCGGAGTGCCTCGACAATACGCCCGACCGGCGGCCGGAAGACGCCACCCTGCGCTTCGGTGTACCACGCGCCGTTGAGTCGCCCGATTTCCGCGACCGCGGCACCGAACTCGCGGCGACGCCCCATCGCGGCCGCCGGCAGCAGGCGACGCGTCAGCACGGCGCTGATCTCGTCTGCCAGCGAGGGGTCCGCCGACTCGACCACCGAGCGCATGCTCGCCTCCTCGTCGTCACCGTTCCGACCCGGTTCGGCGTCGGGGAGGACGAGAACGAACCGCCAGTCCTCGGGGAGTTCGTGGCGGGCAGTCACTGGCGGCACGGTCCACTCGCCGTCGGCCGGCCGATCCGTCGTGAACTGGCTGGTCGGGTGGCCGCCGTCGACCAGGAAGCCGCCGGACTCGAAACCCGCAACGCCGATACCGCTTCGACCGCCCCGACCCAGTGCCGGCGCCGCCTCCCGGACATCGACCGACCGGTCGTGAGCGGCCGCCGTCGCGGCGTAGACAGCGAGGGCGAGTTGCGTTCCGCTGCCCAGGCCCACGTGCCGCGGCAGTCGCTCGCGGACCGTGATCGCCACGCCGTCGACGTCGAGCAGCGCGGTCGCGCGCTCGGCGTATGACTCGACAGTCCGCCGGAACGACGTCTCGGAGCCAGTTTCGTCCACGACGGTCACGCCGATAGCGGGATCACCCTCGACGACGAGTCGGGGCGAATCGAGCGTCACGCCGATACCGCCGTAGAGTCGGGCGTGCACGAGCGAGAGGTTCCCGAAGCCGAAATGTAGCCGCGCCGCCGTCCGTACCGTCACCATGCGTCGGGGTATACACCGCGCTGGGATGGGCGTTTCGACACCGGAGACGGCCGGACGAGCGGCAAGCGAGCGGCCGAAGACGTTCGGATATAGTGACTTAAGGCCCCCGGGACGAACCTACTGGGTATGAGCAAGGAAACCACGGGCGGCGAAAAGGACCCCGACCTTCCGAGCAGTGAAGTGACGGAAGGGGTCGAGCGAGCGCCCCACCGGGCGATGTTCCGTGCGATGGGCTACGACGACGACGATCTGTCGGCACCCATGGTCGGCGTGGCGAACCCGGCAGCGGACATCACGCCGTGTAACGTCCACCTCGACGACGTGGCCGAGAGCGCGTACGACGCCATCGACGAGGCCGACGGGATGCCGATCGAGTTCGGCACGATCACGATCAGCGACGCGATTTCGATGGGCACCGAGGGGATGAAAGCCTCCCTGACTTCCCGCGAAGTTATCGCCGACTCGGCCGAACTGGTCGCCTTTGGCGAGCGGATGGACGGCCTCGTGACCATCGGTGGCTGCGACAAGAACATGCCCGGGATGATGATGGCGATGATCCGCACCGATCTCCCCTCCGTCTTCCTCTACGGTGGCTCGATCATGCCGGGCCATCACGACGGCCGCGAGGTGACGATCCAGAACGTCTTCGAGGGCGTCGGCGCGGTCGCCCAGGGCGAGATGAGCGAGGACGAACTCGACGAGATGGAGCGCAACGCCTGCCCCGGTGCTGGCTCCTGTGGCGGGATGTTCACCGCGAACACGATGGCCTCCATCAGCGAGGCGCTCGGCTTCGCGCCGCTGGGGAGCGCAAGCGCCCCCGCCGAGGCCGATAGCCGCTACGATATCGCCCGCGAGACCGGCGAACTCGCCGTCGAAGTCGTCGAGGAACAACGCAAACCGTCGGACTATCTCACCAAGGACTCCTTCGAGAACGCCATTGCACTGCAGGTCGCGGTCGGCGGGTCGACCAACGCCGTGCTCCATCTGCTCGCGCTCGCTGCGGAGGCGGGCATCGACCTCGACATCGAGGAGTTCGACGAGATCAGCCGGAAGACGCCGAAGATCGCAGACCTCCAGCCGGGCGGCGAGAGGGTAATGAACGACCTCCACGAGGTCGGCGGCGTCCCGGTCGTCCTCAACGCGCTCCACGAGGCTGGCTTGCTTCACAGCGACGCGCTGACGGTCACCGGCAACACCATCGGCGAGGAACTCGACGCGATGGATCTCCCCTCGATGGAGGAACTCGACGTCGACTATCTCTACTCCGTCGACGAACCGAAAAACGAGCAGGGTGCGATCCGCATCCTCACCGGCAATCTCGCGCCCGACGGCGCGGTGCTCAAAGTCACGGGCGAGGAGGACCTCCGCCACGAGGGCCCCGCCCGCGTCTTCGAGAACGAGGAAGAGGCCATGAAGTACGTCCAGGAGGGCCACGTCGAATCCGGCGACGCCATCTGCATCAGAAACGAGGGGCCACAGGGCGGCCCCGGCATGCGCGAGATGCTCGGCGTCACGAGCGCGGTCGCCGGCCAAGGCCACGCCGAGGACGTCGCGCTCTTTACTGACGGGCGCTTCTCCGGCGCAACCCGCGGCTTCTCGATCGGTCACGTCGCCCCCGAGGCGGCAGTCGACGGCCCGATCGCGGCACTCGAAGACGGCGACATCGTCACCATCGACGTCGAGGAGCGCACCCTCGCCTTCGACGTCTCCAGCGAGGAGATCGACCGTCGCCTCGACGAACGTGAGGAACCCGAGCCCAACTACACCAACGGCGTCATGGCCAAATACGGCCAGCTATTCGGCTCGGCGGCCAACGGCGCGGTGACGAACCCCGGCGCGAAAGACGACTAGCGACGCCGCGATTCTTCCATCAGCTCCTTACCGGATTCGGACATCGAGACACGTCTCCGCGTCCGGGTCGGCGAAGCGATACCGAACGGGGCGCCTGTCGATGTCGAACAGCCGAAACGCAACGACTAGCCGGCGACCGTCCGAGAGTGTCGCACGACAGACCGGACCGACACCGGTCACCACCAGATACGGCGGTGCCGGAACCGGTGTCCCGGCCACCGACTCGTCGAGTGCCGCCGCCCCGGTGTGGAGCATCGCCAGCAACTCCGGGTGAAGATCCCGTTTGTCAAGAAGTGCGCCAAGCGGGCGTGAAACGGCGGCTGACTCGGAGACGGCCTCCTCCGGTAGTGCACGCGCGACGGTCTGCGCGCTGTCGATCACGGCTTCGATGTTCTCTCTGTGGGTGTCGAGGAGGCGACGCCGAACGGTACCGTCCATCGCTGATCGTGCGTGCTTTTGATGGCCGATCTTACAAATACCCGGTCCACCGTCCACACCGATCTGACGGGGACTAGACGGCGGAAGCCGAAGCCAGATCTTGATGGCCGGCACTTCCGGAGGGAGATAGCGCACCCTCCGCTCGGCAACCCGTTTTATGTTGGCTGCTGGGCTACTTCGCTCATGAACACGCTTCAGCGGTTCGCGCTGGCCGCCGGACTGGTCCTCGTCGCGGCGATTGCGAGCGTCCTCGCCGCACCGGAGCTCCCCGACCAGCTCGTCACCAACTGGGACGCCGCGGGCGAGCCCAACGGGACGATGTCGACGACGACGGGACTGTGGCTTATTCCCGGACTGGCGGCCGGACTCCTCGTGCTGTTCGCCCTCCTACCACGGATCGACCCGCTCCGGGAGAACATCGCGACCTTCCGGGCGTACTACGACTGGTTCGTCGTGGTGTTTATCGCGTACATGACGCTAGTCCACGCCGGAATTCTCGCGTTCAACCTCGGCTACGAGTTCGACTTCACACTGGTCATACTCGCCGGGACGGTCCCACTGTTCTACTACGTCGGTGTCGTCCTCGAACAGGCCAAACGCAACTGGTTTATCGGCATCCGGACGCCCTGGACGCTGAGCGACGACGAGGTGTGGGACCGCACGAACGCGCTCGGAGCCACGCTGTTCAAACTCACCGCGCTCGTGACGCTGGTCGGACTCGCCGTCGGCTACGCGAGTGGCCAGGGCGAGTACGCGCTGTATGCCATGGTAGTCCCGATGCTCCTGACCGCGTTCGGCACCGTCGCGTACTCGTACTACCTGTATCGGGAGCTAGACGAGGCAGGCGCGTCGACCGAAGTCGGGCTCTGAAGGAACGACGGACTCGTCGATGGCATCTCTGCGTACCGGTGAGTAGCCCGATAGCCTCACAGTAGAGGAGACCCAACTCGAACGCATGGCAGAGCCGATTCCGGTAACGGTCGTTTCCGGAGCCGAGGAGACGACTATTCGGGTCGAACGCGGCACAAACCTCCGAGATGCACTGCTGGAGCGCGACTTTCCGGTCTACGGGACGGTTTCGCAGTACGCCAACTGCGGCGGTCGGGGGCTCTGTTCGACCTGTACCGTCGAGGTCGACCCGGCACCGGAGCCGACGCACTGGCACGACGCTGCGGCGGTCCGCTTCGGCTATCCCCGCCTCTCCTGCTGTATCGACGTCGACGAGCCGATGCGAGTCAGGCTGCTGGACAAGCACATCTGGGGACAGGTGTTTCCGCGGCAGTTGAGCGAGGACTGAGGTGGGGGTAGTGGTCGAGGGAACGATCGGATTCGAACCGGAGCAAGACTCGCTGCGCTCGTCTCGCAGGGCTCGAATCCCTGAGCCGCTTCACTCGTCGCGTTCGCTCCTCGTAGAAGCGGGCACGATGGGAGTGAGCAAACCGAAGGTTTGCGATCTACATCGTGCCCGTGAACGACTAAAAGGAGTGAACGGGCACGATGGGATTCGAACCCACGACCGTCGGATTAGAAGTCCGACGCTCTATCCGGACTGAGCTACGTGCCCTCACCCACTCGTAACCGGTCGACTTTCAAAAGCGATTGGGTTTCCCGACGAGAACGGTCAGCATTATGTCCACGGCGACGAACCATCGAACGATGGGAGTGTTCGACAGCATCCGGAGCGTGCTGGGAATTCGCGCCGAGCAGGACGCGACGAGCGACGCCGACCCGGACGACCTGTTCGGGATGAGCACCGCCTACGTGACGATGGAGGCGAATCTCGGGTTCGAGCCGACGGGCCACGCGGCGCTGTGTTTCGGCGACGTCAACAGCCACGAGTTTGCAGGCACCGTCACCGATGTCCGAAACATTCTGGCGACCAGTGAGGCCGAAACGGGCACCGTCTCGCGCTTCGTCGACGACGACCACGGCTACCGCTGGGTCGTCTTCGAGGACGACGGTGACTTCGAGGATCTTGTGACGAACGTCTACTTCGCGGCGGATACCTTCATCGAAGAGGGGTACGGATCGCGCCTGCTCGCGGCCGTCTTCGCGTTCGAGCGCGACGGGCAGCCGGGCGACTGGATCTACTCGTTCCGCCGGGGAAGCTTCTATCCGTTCGCGCCGAAGCCGAACGCCTCCCACGAGCGGGACAACCAGATCGAGCTCAAGCTACAGAGCGTCCTGGACGGCGAGCTAGATGTGGAGTCGGACAAGGAGTACTGGTACCCGCTCTGGCCGAGTGAAGGACGCCATTCTTGGGAGTGACGGGGGTCAGTCGATCGAGCGGAACGGGAGCCGCGCCACACCGTCGACGAAGGGACGCAGGGCGTCGTCGCGGTCCACGCCCGCAGGCGTGATCAGGTCGACGACGTTCGGGGGCGTCCCGTTGATCTGACCGGTGCCGAACGTCCAGTCGGTCGCCTCCGTGGTGGTCTGACGAACGTCGTACTTGTTCTTGGCATCGTAGCCCGCGACCAGCGGGACGAGTTCGACCTCCTGGAGGTCGGGCAAGTCGTCCTTGCTGACCCAGACCAGCACGCCTTCACGGTCGGTGAGCACCTCCGCGCCGCCGGTGCCGACCAGCGAACCGTGGCCCGTCTCGACGCTAACGAGCCCCTCGGGTCGTACGAGTACCCGACGCTGATACACCGACTCGAACGTGGCGTTGACTCCAGCGGCGGCGTTGAGCGCTCCGTACCCAGCGTCGGGGTCACGAACGTACACCTGCGGGTACTGGAGCGAAAAGCCCCGCTCGCGGTTCCAGACGTTCTCGATCGCGTCGAACTCGAAGACGAACTGGTAGCTATCGGCGAACTCACGGACCTCGAAGCGCCGGAGGTCAAAACACGCCTCGGAGAAGGTCTCGTGAGTCGGCATGGCGTACGCGTTCCGGCGGCGGTACTTGCTGTCGTTGCGCCACTGGACGATCGGGTCGCCGAGCGGATCGAACGTCGGCGTTTCGAGCACGGCGATCGTCTCGACTTCGACGGTCAGCGTCGTTCCAGTGTGTTCGACGGCGACGTCCTCGCCGGTGAGGAGATCGGTCGTGTCGACCATGGCAGGGAGTTCGACCCGCGCCGGGTCGCCGTCCTCGAAGTTGACGACAGCGACGACGCGCTCGGGACCGGTCACGTCGTCGAGATCGCTCGCGTCCCGGCCGAACGCGAGAACGTTGTCCGCGGATCGGTACCAGACGTTTTCGAGTCCAGCGGCGGGTTTGAGCGCGTCGAGGTCGTGATACCGATCGATGAGATGCTTGTAGAACTGGAGGTGCTCCTCGTCGTACTCGTCCCAGTTCATGAACGCGCGCTGCATCCCGCCGGGCCGAACGTCGTTCTCCCGTGGGTCACCGGGGCCGAGGTGGCGGTTCTCGCCGTGTCGGCTGATCGCGCGCTCTTGCCCGTAGTACACGAAGGGGACGCCGGGGAGGGCGACGCTAGCGGCCCAGCAGGCCCGCTGGACGCCTTCGGGGTCGTCGTACGTGCCGGCGGAGAGTGCCTCGTTGAGGAGGCGCTTCTCGTCGTGGTTCTCCGTCGCGTTGAGTAGCCGGGTGTAGTCAGGGAAGCCTTTGTCCGCGCGCGCCTCAACGGCGTCGAGCAGTTCGAACGCGTCGGCCTCACCACGGGCAACGGCGTGGGCCGTTTCGGTGTAGGAGGCGGTATCGAAGTGGGCGTCGAACTCGTTTTCGGCGAACTCGGAGTCGTGCGGAATCGCCTCGTCGAGCATGAGGAACTCGCTGTTGTTCCCGCGAACGATCTCGCGGACGTCCTTCCAGAAGTCGTGGGGGACGCCCCACGCGATATCACAGCGGAAACCGTCGACGCCGATCTCGCCCGACCAGAAGTCGGCAGCCGCGAGCATATGCTCACGGACGGCCAGGTTATCGTAGTTCCAGTTCGGCATGTGCAGGTGATCGTAGAACCCGGTCACCCGCGGTTCGGGTTCGACCTGATGGCCGGTGCGGTCGTATCGGGGCTGGTGGACGCGGTGGAACCAGTCGTAGTATTTCGAGTCCTCGTCCCAGGCGTCGATGAGCGGCCACTCGCCGTCGCGGTCGGTGGTGCCGTCGATAGAGGCCTGGAAGAAGTCGTGGTCCCGGCCGCAGTGGTTCGCGACGAGGTCAAAGAGCACCTTGATATCGTGGTCGTGACAGGCCTCGACGAACGTCTCGTAGGCCTCGATCGGCGTCTCGCCGGCGGGTGCCAGGTCAGGAGCCACGTCGAAGTAATCGAGTGTGTCGTAGCCGTGGGGGCCGCCGTCTGACAGGTCTTCGCTCCCGCTGACCGAGGGGACGACCGGCGTCAGCCAGACGACGTCGACGCCGAGTTCGTCGAGATAGGACACCCTGTCGGTGAGGACGCCGAAGTCGGTCTCGCCGTGCTCGCCGTGGAACGAGCGAGTGAATATCTCGTAGACGACGCTCTCGTCGAGCCACGCGGGCGGGCGGTTCGGCAGTTCCACGGTGCCGTCGGGCGATAGCTCGACGGTATCGACGACGCTCGGCAGGTTGCCGTCGTACGCCACGGCGTGGATACGGGCGCTATCGCCTTCGAGTGCCTCCACCGGGACGCGAGCGGTGGTGTCGTCGACTGTCATCTCCGCCTCGGGGAGGCTGTCACGGTCATCGACGAGGAACGTCACGTCGAGGGCAAGCGTCGACCCATCACGGCCAGGTGCGAGCTGGGGCGTCGCCTCGACGACGAACTCGTCGTCTTTATGCGTCGCGTCGAGTTCGACACGTGGCTGGCCCGCGTTCTCGTTGCTCGGTTCGGGAAACGCGTACACGGTCTGTTCGTACGCGCCCTCGGACCGCGCTTCCGACGAGGACCGCGAACCGCTGGTTCGCTTGCTCCCGCCGGGAGCGGCCAGTTCGAGGGTGTACCGGCCCGGTTCGTCCGGGATGAACTCGGTGACATGACCCCGGCCATGGTCGTAGCGGGGCTGTTCCTCGTTCGTCGTCGTCGAGAAACTGAGTTCGGCGGAACTACCGGTAGGTCGGTCCACGATCGACCACTCGAAATCGTCGTCGTCGTACTCGGAAGGGTCGTGACGAAGGACGGGGAGTCGCGGACTGAAGTGATCCCTGTTCCCGAAGTCGCCGGTGTCGCTCCCGTAAATCGCGCCGACGAAGGCCGGATTGATTATCTCGGAGCCGACCGTTACGACGCGTGGCTGGCCGGGATGGAACGATTCCGCCCCGGTGGCGGTGTAGTGCTCGAACGAATCGAACGTCGGGCAATCGTTCCGGTCGATGTCGCCGCGGCCTGTGCGAGTGTCCGATCCGTGCTCGGAGCCGTCTTCGTTTTTACTCATAGGGAAGTGTTCTGCAGGGGAAGGGAGCCGGTATGGCTCGAAACGTGGTAGTATCGGCTGTGAAAGTCCAAAGTCGCAGTCGGCATCGCAGAGGGACTGGAACGGCTAGTCCCGACGTCTGGCTGACGATGAACCGTTCCGTCGTTCAATGTTTGCCAAACGTACACAGGTTGCCTGATAATTCCACGTATATATATTATTTCCTTTCAGTTGGTGAAGAATACTCTCTACTTTATTTTAACAAGTCGATCACCGACAGCAAGGTCATCGGCCGGCGAAATCGCTGCTCCGCTGTCAGTTTCACTTCCACTAAGGTGTTAACGGAGGTTTATGTAGGGTCGGGCGCAACGGAAGTGTATGGCAGCAAACGAGGATCTAGAAGAACTCCCCGGTGTCGGTCCAGCAACCGCAGAGAAGCTTCAGGAGAACGGTTTCGACTCGTATCAGGGACTGGCAGTCGCCAGCCCCGGCGAACTGAGCAATACCGCCGACGTGGGCGAGAGCACGGCCTCCGACATCATTCAGGCCGCCCGCGAGGAGGCCGACATCGGCGGCTTCGAGAGCGGTGCACAGGTACTCGAACGGCGCGAGGAGATCGGCAAACTCTCCTTTAACATCGACGAGGTGGACGAACTGCTGGCCGGCGGCGTCGAAACCCAGTCGATCACCGAGGTGTACGGCGAGTTCGGCTCCGGGAAGTCCCAGGTCACACACCAACTTTCGGTCAACGTCCAGCTTCCCAAAGAGCACGGCGGCCTCCACGGTAGTGCGATCTTCATCGATAGCGAGGACACGTTCCGCCCCGAGCGGATCGACGACATGATCCGCGGACTCGACGACGAGATCATCGCCGCGACGATGGAAGACCGTGGTATCGAGGGTGAACCGGGCGACGACGAAGCGATGGAGGCGCTTCTGGAGAGCTTCCTCGACAACATCCACGTCGCGAAGGCGTTCAACAGCAACCACCAGATCCTGCTCGCCGAGAAGGCAAAGGAACTGGCGAGCGAGAGTCAGGACGACGAGTTCCCGACCCGCCTGCTCTGTGTCGACTCGCTGACGGCCCATTTCCGTGCGGAGTACGTCGGACGGGGGCAACTCGCCGAACGCCAGCAGAAACTGAACAAGCACCTGCACGATCTGATGCGCGTGGGTGACCTCAACAATACGGCCGTCCTCGTCACCAACCAGGTCTCCTCGAACCCCGATTCGTTCTTCGGCGATCCCACCCAGCCGATCGGTGGGAACATCCTCGGCCACACCTCGACGTTCCGCGTCTACCTGCGCAAATCGAAAGGCTCGAAACGGATTTTCAAACTCGTCGACGCGCCAAACCTCGCTGACGGCGAAGCGATCATGCGCGTCGAAGACGAAGGGATCGTCCCCGAGTAATCGGCCGACGACCGAGGGTCAGTACAGACGTACCAAACCCCTCTCTACGTTTGCACGACGATCAGAGCTGCAACGCTCCCGCAGACCGGGAGCCTTCACGCAGGTTGAAGTATATGAAAAACAATATCCATGACGATTGGAGGGCAAAATGAGCGACACCTATCAGCCAGATTTGACGCAGGATACCGACGTCACTGACGATCCTCGGGCCGACTACGACTATCAGAGCGACGAGGTCGAACGTCCGGATCTCGTCGACGATCTCGAAGCGCTGGTCGACGGCGATGTGCGATTTGACTCCTACAGTCGACAGTTGTATGCGACTGACGCGAGCGCGTACCAGCAGCTACCGATCGGAGTTGTCTCGCCGCGATCGACCGACGACGTACAGGCAGTGATGAAGTACTGTGCCGACAACCGGATCCCAGTGCTACCGCGTGGTGGCGGGACCAGCCTCGCCGGACAGGCCGTCAACGAGGCGGTCGTACTGGACTTCAAGCGCCACATGGACGGGATGCTCTCGGTGGACCCGGACTCGGGGAGGGCCCGCGCACAGGCGGGCATCACCCTTGCACGACTCAACGACCATCTCGAAGAGCACGGACTGAAATACGCCCCCGACCCCGCGTGGGGCGACAAGAGCGTTCTCGGCGGCTGTATCGGCAACAACACGACCGGCGCACACTCGCTGAAATACCACAAGGCCGATGGCTACATCGAGTCCATCGAGACCGTACTCGCAGACGGAACGGTGACGAACTTCGGTTGGGTCGACGTGAACGACCTCGACGACCTCGCTGGAACCGAAGACCTCGAAAGCCGCATTTACGCCCAGGTCGCGACGATTCTCGACGAGCACACCGACGAGATCGAGGCTCGCTACCCCGACCTCAAGCGCAACGTCTCGGGTTACAACCTCGACAGACTCGTCAAAGACGTCGACGAGCGGGGGCAGGTCAACGTCGGACGACTGCTGGCAGGTAGCGAGGGTACGCTAGCAATCGTCACCGAGGCGGAAGTCTCGCTGGAGCCGATTCCGGACGAGACGTCGGTCGTCCTGCTGACCTACGACGGCGTCCTGTCGGCGATGCGTGACGTCGCGCCGATCCTCGAACACGATCCGGCGGCGGTCGAAGTGATGGACGACGTCCTGCTGGATCTGGCGCGGGACACGAGCCAGTTTTCGGATCTCGTCGCCACACTTCCGGACGGGACCGATTCGACGCTACTGGTGGAGTTCTACGCCGACTCGACGGAAGCGGGCAAACAGAAGGTCGCGAACCTGCTGGCCGACCGCCTGCCCGGCCACAACGCCGAAGTCGACCCCGAGGATCCGACGATTACCGACGCGCCGATCAACGCCGTCGACGCGCTGGAGGCGTACGATCCGGACCGCCAGGCGAAGTTCTGGAAGATGCGCAAGTCCGGCCTCCCGATCCTGCTCTCGCGGACCGGCGACGACAAACACTGGCCGTTCGTCGAGGACACCGCCGTGCCCGCCGAGAACCTCCCCGAGTACGTCGCCGACATCCAGGACGTCTTCGAGGAACACGACACCTTCGCCTCCTACTACGCACACGCCGGTCCTGGCGTGTTGCATATCCGACCGCTCCTGAACATCAAGACGGAGGACGGTATCGAGACGATGGCGGAAATCTCCGAAGCGATCACCGACCTGGTCGTCGAGTACGACGGTTCCATCTCGGGCGAACACGGCGACGGACGGGCCCGCACCAGGTGGAACAAGAAACTCTACGGCGAGGAGCTATGGGGCGTCTTCCGCGAGATAAAGTCGACGTTCGACCCCGACGGTCTGCTCAACCCGGGCAACGTCTGTGGCGAGCACGACCCGACGGAGAACCTCCGCTTCGACCCCGAGTACAGTTTCGACGCCGATTTCGAGCCGGAACTCAACTGGGAGAACGAGAACGGCTTTCAGGGGATGACGGAGCTCTGTCACGGCTGTGCGGGCTGTACCGGCCACCAGGAGACGACCGGCGGGACGATGTGTCCGACCTACCGAGCGACCGACGAGGAGATCACGTCGACCCGTGGACGGGCGAACATGCTCCGGAACGCGATGAACGGCGAACTCCCCGACGAACTGTTCTCCGACGAGTTCGTCAACGAGGTGCTCGACCTCTGTATCGCCTGCAAGGGCTGCAAGAACGACTGCCCGAGCGGCGTCGACATGGCGAAACTCAAAGCCGAAGTGACCCACGAGTACCACCAGCGCGAGGGAATCGCGTTCCGTGATCGGCTCTTTGCCAACGTCGAGACGCTGTTCAAACTCGGCAGCACGTTCGCGCCGCTCTCGAACGCGGCGATGAGCGTCCCCGGCACGGACTGGGTGATGGAGAAGACGGTCGGCATCGCGAGCGAGCGGGACCTCCCCGCGTTCCACCGGAAGACGTTCCGCAAGTGGATGCGTTCGCGTGGTGGCTCGACGGTCGCCGAAGCGGAGGCCGACCGCAAGGCCCTGCTGATCGCCGACCCCTACACCGACTACACGCATCCCCACGTCGGGAAAGCCGCCGTCGAGGCGCTGGAGGCCGCGGGCGTGCACGTCCGCGTCCCCGACGACGTCACCGATAGCGGCCGCCCGGCCTTCTCGAAGAGCATGCTCGATCACGCGAAAGAGACGGCGCGGGCGAACGTCGACGTGCTGGCGCCGCTGGTCGAGAATGGCTGGGACGTGGTGTCGGTCGAACCGTCCGACGCGGTGATGTATCAGTCGGACTACCAGTCGTTGCTCTCGGGCGAGGATGTCGACGCTGTCGCGGCAAACGCCTACGGCGTCTGTGAGTATATCGATCGGTTCGAACTCGACCGGGGCATGGAGTTCGACGCGGGCGAGGAGTCGCTGACGTACCACGGCCACTGCCAGCAGAAGGCGACGCGAAAGGACCACCACGCGGTCGGCGTCCTCCGGCGGGCGGGGTACGAGGTCGATCCGCTGGACTCGTCGTGTTGTGGCATGGCCGGAAGCTTTGGTTACGAATCCGAACACTACTCCATGAGTCAGGCGATCGCCGACACCCTGTTCGGGCAGGTCGACGACTCGCCGACCGAGCAGGTCGTCGCACCCGGTGCGTCCTGTCGGACGCAGCTATCGGATTATGAAGAGCAACACGGCAAGCCGCCCCACCCGATCGAGCGCGTCGCCGAGGCGCTGGCCTAACGTACTGTCACGAAGGAAACCGTCCCACAGGATCGGGGCTGTACACGACTTCTGTGCGTGCTGATGGGAACGCGAGGCGTGTTACCTTTCGCCACTAGAGGACATACAAGGAATACCAGGGTCTGCAATCCCACCGGTCATCATTATAGAAAAGTTTTATAATGATCTTTCACCCAGGAACAGTTGATGACGACCAACGCTAACGAAATGCTCGCCGACAACGATTTTCCGATGACGTCCGAACAACTGCTCGAACGCTACGGCGACGAGAAGCTAGACCTCTCGAACGAGACGGTGCGGGAGGTCCTCGAACGGACCGGGTCGGAGAATTACGAACACAAAGAGGACGCCGAGTTCGCCATCTACTCGGGCGTCAGCGAGAAGGCGATCGGTCGAAAGGGCTACAGCGACCGTGATCCGACGCCGCTGGGGAGCCCGTACGGTCCGGACCAGCGCTCCTTCTAGCTATCTATCGAGAATAGCGTCGACGTCGAGCGGGGGCGTCCCCGTGGCGTACCCGTCCACAGATCCCGACGGTCGCACGCGGTAGACGACCGCCGGTCGGTGGGGGAGGTCGGGCCGCTCGCCTTTGATCGACGCCCACTCGTCCTCACGAAAACTCGAACAGTCCACGAACAGCACCGCATCACCGTTGTGCTGAAGCTGGCCCGTCGCCTTTGTCCCGGCAGTCTCCCGAACCGCGGCCCTGGGCGTGTTAGCGGTCCGGCGCGTCGGTGGCTGTGGTCGTGTCACTTCGACCAGCGTCCCCGAACCGCCGTCCGCTTCCATCGTATCGGTGGTTCCTCCCTTCCGGGCCCGGAAATCGAGCGAGTGGCCCGTCCCGACCTCGATCTCGGGCGTGATCTCGTAGCCGGCGTCGACCAGTAGCTTCGCGGCGTTGAACTCGCCCATCGCCGCAGTCATGCGAACTCTATCGAACGCTTCGCTCGTCCCGAGTTTGCCCGCCATCGTTTCGCGGTATTCGTCGAGACGGCCCGTCGAAAGGAAGTCGTTGTAAAACGCCAGCGCGTCGTCGCTGTCGGCGTCCGGAAAGCCGCTGGCGTGATCATGAAAGAACGCCCGCGTCGTCTCGCGACCGTCCTTGGACATGAATACAGGGAGGAAATACCATGCGAGGTGATCGTACGGTTCCAGCCACGGGTCCTCGTCGAGGAGTTCGGCCAGAAACTCCCGCTGTGCCCAGCGGGCGATCTGGTGCGGTACGCCACGCCAGCCGTACTTTTCGGTTCGCCAGAGCGACTCGGGGGTCTCGGTGTTGCCAAGCCAGTAGCCGTGATCGTCGTCCCACGCGAACAGCGCGAGGTCACCGTTGTCGACGTCGTATCGGCGGATATTCCAGTTGCCGGTCGGCTCGAATCGAGGCGTCGTTTGCTGCGCGCCGAGGTTGGCATCTAGCGGGTCGAAGATATCTCGTTCTGCGCGGGACGCCGTCCAGCGTTGATCTGATTTGCGGAATCGAAGCGGGCTCGCCACGCAAACAGGTAGGCGTCGGAGTGGTAAACCAGTTGTCCTCGACGGGATCACTTCGTTACCGATCGAGCACCCGTTCAAACGACCGTTACATTAATACCCAATCATAACTAAGTATGTGAATACTTACCATGTCACTTGGTTCCTACGACGAGGACGAACACGAACGTCGAGAGGAGAAAGCGAGCACGGTCGATGCGGATTTCGACGACGCCAGAGACGAGTACAACGGTACGATCGAGTACGACTCGGGCGAGTCGACCGAGGAGCTACTCGATACGTTCGAACAGATCAAATCCGACTAGTCGACGTGTTTTGCGGTCTGTCTCCGGCCTAGCTGAGCAGTGCCGTCGAGATAGCGACTGCACCGGCGGTCGCGAGGACGTGACCGACCAGGGCCACCGCCAGCACCGGCCGATCCCAGACGAACGGGAGCAACGCTAGCTGGATCGCCGCGAAGCCGACGTTGAGAAGGTCGAGTCGACGGTACGCCCGTGCGGAATCGGCGTCGAACTCGTAGCGGTAGGAGCGCCAGACCCCGACGACGCTCGCCCACCAACTCGTGCCGATCCGGTAGGCAACGTCCCACGCGATCAGCAGTGCGAGGAAGACGACGAGCAGCGGCGGTTCGGGCCCGAACAGCTGTTCGAGGAGCGGCATCGACGTCGTCTGCGGGTCGTGAACGAACAGATACGTCACAAGCACGAGGAACGCGACCAGACCGAGGACGACCTCGAAACTCGAGCCAAAGAGCGCGCTCCGATAGGCGTCCGGCGGGTCGAGCGATCGGAGTCGCTGGCTGAACTGCAGCATGACGGCGCTGCCGACCGCCGCGACACCGACCGCGACAGAGCCGAACGCGGCCGCGTACCACAGGTCGTAGTAGAGCCCGCCGAGCAACACCGCCGCCTCGAAGCCGATCAGTTGGAGCGTGACCGCCGCCCGATCGGAGAGCTCGAGACCGGGAATCGCCCCGACGATGCTCTCGTAAACCCAGGCGTCACCGTACTCGACGCTCATCGAGCGGCCTCCGGGTCGCTCCCAAAGGCGCGGCGGACGGCGGTCTCGAACGACGTATGCTCGACATCGACGAATTCCTCGATACGGTTTTCCCTGACGACGACCGGCGTCTTGAGCCCCGCAATCAGCGGTTTGGCGACGGACTTGGGCACGTCAGTAACGAACGTCACCCAGTGTGAGGAAAGCGTCGGAGAGAGCACTGGTATCGGGACGATATAGACAGTTCGGCCCGCAATCTCGGCGGTCTGTCGAAGCATCTCCTGGTAGGTCAACACGTCAGGCCCGCCGATCTCGAAGCTCTCGCCGGCGGTCTCTGCGGCGTCGAGCACGCCAACTAGATAGACAATGACGTCGTCGACAGCGATGGGCTGACAGCGGGTCCGGACCCATCTGGGAGCGATCATCACCGGGAGGCGCTGGGTTAGCTGGTCGATAAGTTCGAAGCTCGCGCTTCCCTCGCCGACAATGACGGCGGCCCGGAGCGTCGTCAGATCGTAGGTGCCCTCGGCGAGTATCCGGCCGACCTCCTGGCGGGATCGGAGATGCGCCGAGACGCCGTCTGCCTCGTCGCCGGGGCCGAGCCCACCGAGATAGATCAGGCGGTCGATGTCGGCGGCGCTCGCGGCCGTAGAGAAGTTCTGTGCCGCCCGGCGGTCACGCTCCTCGAAATCGCCGCTCGCCCCCATCGAGTGGACCAGATAGTACGCCGCATCGACATCCGCGAGTGCCGACTCGAAGCTTCCCTGATCCAGCAAGTCACCCTCGAAGACGTGGACATCGTCGGCAGGCGGGTCGTAGCTGGAGCGGTTCCTGACGAGTACGCTCACCTCGTGGCCGGCATCGAGGAGCGCGGGGACGAGTCGGTGTCCCACGAACCCCGTCGCGCCGGTGACTAGAACGTTCATACGACCGGAACGGACGTAGGGGTATTAATTCCGTCCCTGTCCGACGACATATCTCCCGAAAGCGGGCGGTCGAAACCGTGCTCACTCCCAGCCCGACGTTCCGGGTGCGCCACGGTCGTCCTCGACTTCGGCGGCGATATCTGGTATCGGTGCGGGGCTAGCAAGGACGTCAGAGCGGTCTGTCCACTCCGCTATCGCATCGTCGATCCAGGACGTGCTGGCGAGTGCCCGCTCGCGGTACTGCTCGTAGTGTTCCTCGTCGATAGCCGTCGTCGCAGGGCTAGACGCCGCGGCGACCGCGATACACTCCGCCCGGTCCTCGGGCCGGAGTTCGCCATCGACGAGTCGGTCGATCAACCCGTCTAGCCGCTCGGGGTCGGGATGGACGAACAGTTTCTCGCCGAGAGCCTGGGGACCAAGCAGGAGGTCGTCGAGTTCCTCGGGCGGGTCGTCGTCGAGGAGACGCTCACCTCCGAACGATGCCTCGACGCGTTCGCACATGGTCTCCTGGTCGAGGGCGAGATTATGGCCGGGGTAGCTCGCACACTGGTCGGGATATCGATCCTCGTCGTGAATCCGACACTGGAGCGTGGTCGGGTCGAGGAAGACACAGCTACGAAGCCAGTGGGGGGATTCATCGAAGGGCCCGACGGGTTTGGGCACCTTCCGCAGACCGACGAAAAAGACGGGCTCACCGCCGACGGCGGCGAGTTCGTGACCGTCGATGGTGACGCCGTCCGCGGCCGACCAGAAGCGGGGCGTCAGCGCGGCGGCCGTCCCGTCGGCGAGAAACGTCCGGATCTCCGTCCGCGTCAGCGGCGTGAGGTTGTAGGTGTCGTCGAGGGGCGTGTACGGACCCTCACGTTCGTGATCGACGTCGGCGTCGGTCAGCGGACGCCAGTCGATACAGCAACCCGCACAGCCCTCACAGTTCACCTCCATGTGAACCATTAGCGATCGAATCGACTAAACTCCGGGTGATGTGGCAAGCCTCCGGGCGAACAGCGATCAGCACCCGAGCGATCGAAGGGCCCTGGCAGAAGGTTTTCACGCGGGCACGCCCTACCGGGTCTCGATGGGAAGCCAACCGTGTGATGGCTGCAGCCGAAACGTACGGATCGGCGGCGGCATCAGCGACTTCTGGACGATGAAGCCGACGCCGACGGGCGGAATGACCCTTGAGTTCGAGGACGACACCGAGCATTTCCTGTGTATGGACTGCATCGACGAACTGCCGGATTATCCGGACGCCGAGGACGTCGACGCCATCGAGCAGTACACTGGAGAGTAAGACTCCCCCGAGACGTAGCCAGGGAAACGCCGTATCAGCCGGTATACATGTCTTTTTTCGGACTTTAGCCAGTCTCTCAAACACAAAGCATTTGCAAGCGCTCCGGCCAGCGGGAAGCACCGATGGCCCTACTTGATGAGATCAAACAGCGATTCAAACGAGCATACGGAGCGTACGGCGGGCCACAGTTACACCACGAATGTCGACGGTGTGGCACGACCGTCACGCAGGAGAAAGACGGCTGTCCGACCTGTGGTTCGAGTGAAATCGCGCGTATCTCCATAAAGCAATAGGCCGTTTCCCTCGCCTTGCGAGCATCGACGTGGCGAGTTTTCGGTTCCGCAACATTAAGAACGAAGAGGAAGAAGGAAGAGACAGTGGATCCCGAACGTATCTTCGAAGAGTTCCCTGCACCCGCATACCGTGGGAACCAGCAGGCGGCCCTGGGCGACATCCAGTCCGCCTTCGAGGACGGGAACGATGTCGTGCTCGTTCGTGCGCCGACAGGGAGCGGCAAGTCCCTGCTTGCGCGTGCGATCGCTGGCTGTGCGCGTCGCGGCACGGAGGCGACACCCAGCCAGGCGACGAAAGCGTACTACACGACACCGCAGGTCTCACAGCTAGACGACGTCGCAGAGGACGACCTGCTCGAGGATCTGAGCATCATCCGCGGGAAGAGCAACTACAACTGCATCCTGCCGGACGAGACGGAGACGCAGGTCGACCAGGCCCCCTGCGCCCGCGAGCGGGGCTACGACTGCTCGGTCAAACACCGCTGTCCGTACTTTTCGGATCGAGCCATCGCCTCGAACCGCCGAATCGCCGCGATGACGCTGGCGTACTTCATGCAGACCGCGGGATCGGACGTCTTCCGCAAACGGGACGTCTGCGTTATCGACGAGGCTCACGGCCTCGCAGAGTGGGCGGAGATGTACGCGACGACCCATCTCGGCCCCCGGACCGTGCCGTTCTGGGAGGACCTTCGGGTCCCCAGTCTCGACGGCACCGACGACGCCGTCGACTACGCCGACGCGCTCGTCGATCAGTGCACCAAGCGCAAGGATGACCTGCTCAGGAAGGGCGATCTCACCGCCGAGGAGGCTGGCGAGCGCGACCGCTTGCAGGAGTTGATCTCCGAACTGAACTGGTTCATCGAGGACTACCGCGATCCACACAGCGCAACGACGTGGCTCGTCGACCAGAGCGAGGACGACGGGAAGTCCGACGGCGGCGGTGAGTCGAGCGATGCGAGGCGATCCTCGGCAGATCCAAGATCTGCCGGCGGCCCGGTGACGATCAAGCCGATGGATCCCGAACGGTATCTCCAGCACACCGTCTGGGAGCGGGGCAACAAGTTCGCGTTACTGTCAGCGACCATCCTCAACAAGGAGGCGTTCTGTCGGGGAGTCGGTCTCGACCCCGACGATGTCGCCCTGGTCGACGTGGGCCACACCTTCCCGGTCGAGCACCGGCCGCTGTACGACGTGACGGAGGGCAAGATGACCTACGAGCAACGCTCGAAGACCCTGCCGAAGCTGGCCCGGTCTATCGTCCGGATCATGCGGAAACACGACGACAAAAAAGGACTGATCCACTGTCACTCCTACGACATCCAGTCTCGACTTGCCGAGAGACTCCGCGAGTTCGGCGTCGGCGACCGGATTCGAACCCACGACCGCGAGCACCGGAACGCGGATCTGGACGCCTGGAAGGCCAGCGACGACGACAGCGTCTTCCTCTCGGTGAAGATGGAAGAGGCGCTGGATCTGGAGGGTGACCTGGCACGCTGGCAGGTGCTCTGCAAGGCACCCTATCCGAACACCGGCGACTCCCGGGTCGCCTACCGACTGGAAGACGGGCAGTGGGGCTGGTACTACCGGACCGCGCTCCGGACCGTGATCCAGGCGTGTGGCCGGATCGTCCGGTCGCCCGACGACTACGGCGCGACGTATCTGGCGGATTCGAGCCTGCTGGATCTGTTCGACCGAGCGCGTCATGACGTCCCCGAGTGGTTCGACGAGCAGATCCGGTTGATGGACCGTCCCGACCTCCCCGAGTTCGACCCCGACAAAGCGGGCGGCCGGGGCGGGACCGGCCGGTCGACCCGTCGGTCCGGAACGTCAAGTGGGCGGTCGGGGAGGGGCGACTCCGGTAGCAGCACTACTCGGACGTCAGGCTCTGGGTCGGCAGGCCGCTCGTCCTCGAACAGTCCGATAGCGGACGTCTGGGATACTGAGTGAGAACGGGTATGAAGCGGGTAGATCCGGGCGAGAGACGGCTGTAAAGGGGACGGGTCGTCGACGGCCACCGGGAACTATTGTCAGAGCAAATGTACTACCACATGGAGAACTGATCATGGAACGAAACGTCGGCGGCATCGATCGTACCGGACGACTCGTCATCGGTATCGTGTTGGCCATCGCCGGGGTAGCGGCTCTCGCCGACTACTGGGCGGCTGGAGCGGTTGCAGGCGCCCTTGCACTGGTTATCGGCCTGGTGCTGCTCGTAACAGGAACGACCCAGAAGTGCCCCATCAACGACGCAGTCGGCATCGACACGACCGAATGACGTCGACGATCACCCGAGGGGAGCGGACTCTCGGGACTCTTTCTTACCGAGGGCCGACCGCCACGAAACGATTAGTACGCCAGGGACGTACTGGAAGTATGCGATCGGAGGAACGAGCGATCACGGAACGAGCCACCGTCGAACAGTACGAGCCACCGGTGTTCGGCATCGAGCGCGATATGTGGGTCGCGGAGGACGCCGAGACTGGCTGTACGGGGATCGGACGCGTCGAGCAGGAAGCGCTCGGGAATCTCGTCTCGCTGATCCTCACTCACGAGTCGGCCGCGATGGACGACGGCGAGTACCTGAAGCTGCCGGGGCAAGTGCGAGAGAAACGGTGGAGCGACGCTGGAGCGCGAAAGCGTCGTGGATTGGTCGAGCGGTTCTTCGGGGGGTTCTAAAGCACTGACGCGGTCATCGCCACGAGGGACGAGACCATCAGGAACGTCAGGAACAGCGCGAAGATCTTCTGTCGGTCCATACACGCTCGTAGACGGCCGACCGTAATTAATCATGCGGCAAGCGGACGGGAGCGCCAGAGCAGCTATACGGCACCCCGAGAAAGCCTCTATCAGGAGGCTATCGGAGTATGACAGTCAACGTCGACGACCTCGACTGGGACGAGTACGATAGGGAGGAAACGCGCTTCCGGCGCAAAGAGCTCTCCAGCGCGGCCGACGCCGACGAACTCGGCTGCAGCCTCTACGAGATAGCGCCAGGGGACCGGTCGTGGCCGTACCACTACCACACCGCCAACGAGGAGGCGCTCTACGTGCTCGCCGGGACCGGCCAGTTGAAACGCGAGACGGGACTCGAACCGCTCCGCCCCGGCGACTTTGCGACGTTCCCGTCGAACGAGCAGGGCGGCCACCGGATCCTCAACGACGGCGAGGAGACGCTCCGCTATCTGATGCTCTCGACGATGACCGAACCGGACGTCACTATCTACCCCGAGTCCGACCGCTTTGGCGTGTTCGTCGGCTCGCCTCCCGGTGGACGCGAGGAGCGCTCGCTGCATGGCTACTACAACATCGACGACGAGGTCGACTACTGGGAGGAATGACTCACTCGACGCGGACGTCACAGACGACGTGCCAGACTCCTTCCGAATGGCTCTTGACGCGGCGCTTTCCCTCGATCTCGACGCCACGCCCGGCCCGGTCGGCGGCGTCCTCGATCCGCCCGACGGGGCGGTCCCAGAGTCGCGACTCGGGTGTTGCCGCGTGGACGTGGACAATTCCGCCCGGCGCAACGGCGTCGAACGCGGTGTCTAAGAACTCGTGGGCTTCCTGCGAGCGCGATCCGTCCTCCCCGTCCCCGGTCTCGACGCCGTAGTAGCCCATCACCACGCGATCCGCATCCGAGACCTCGACGTCCCGGCAGTCCGCACGGTACGCCTCGACGTTCGCCGTCACGTCGTTGAGTACCGCATTCTCGATCAGGAAGCGGTAGGCCGTGGGGTTGATTTCGGCCGCGGTGACCCGTGCACCCGCACGAGCCATCGGGAGCGTGAAGTAGCCGATCCCGGCGAACATGTCGAAGACGCGCTCGGCCCCCTCGGAATCGGTCTCCGGTGATGGACCATCCTCGCCCGTAACGACACGCCCCATCCGGGCGCGCTCGGCCTTGTTCCCCGGCGAGAACATCACGTCGGCGAGATCGAGCGCATATTTGGTCCCGTGTTCGGTGTGGATCGTCTCCGTCTCGCCGATCCCCGCGATCATCCGGCTGTCCGGTTCCCGGTGAACGCCCGAGACGCCGCCGTCCGAGAGCACGGTATCGGCCTCGCCGTGGAGTTCGAGCAACGCTTCGCCGACCTCCTCCTCGCGGGGACAGTCCTCATCGAGGTGCACCGACAGGATACTGCCGATCACCGCCCACGACGACGGCGCGAGGGCGAGTTCCTCGTCGGTCCAGCCGCGCGCTGCGAGCAGGTCGGCCAGCTCGGGTGCGCGCAACTCGGGATCAGTCTGGCGCATCACCTCGAGGACGCTCGTTTCCTGGGGTGGCGCAGTCACCGGAAGCGCAACGGTGCCGTCGTCGTGTTCCGTGACTTTCCGGCCATCGTCGTAGACGCCTTCCTCTCGAAGGGCCTCGATCACGGTCTCCGCACGCGGTTTCTTCACGAGGACGGCGAGGGAGTTCGGGGGAGCGTTTTCACTCATACCGTCCTCACTCATTCGCCTGTGGCCCTCGCCCATCTTCCGGCAGGACGTGAAGCCCGGCGCGGCTTTTCAGCACCGTCACCGTCTCGGCGTCCGGATCGAGGTAGTCGGGCCGTGCGATCGTCTTCGCGCGGTAGGTCTCGGGATCAAGCACCTGCACGGCGTGGTCGTCCTCGACCGTGACCAGGGTTGTCTCCTCGCCGTCCTCGATACTACCGAGTCGGCGCGCATCGGGCGAATCGCCGTCCTCGTAGGACGCCTCGTAGCGCTCGCCGGTCGTCAGATAGGTGCCTTTCAGATTTCCGCGGGCGCTGGTCACGAGGACTGGCCCCTCGTCGTCGTCTTTCGGGTCGATGACGTGGCCCGGCCGGTACGGCGGCAGACGGATCGCGTAGGTCACCCGATACACCTCGTTGCCGTCCGAATCCTCGGTGACGAGCGTCTCGGCGTCGGTGAAGCTCCCGCCGAACTCGTCGACGACGCGCTGGGAGACTTTCATCCCGATCTTGTTCGTCGAGAGGCGGATGTTCAGTCCGTCGTCGTTCTCGGTCATCTCGGTGACGAAGGCGTCCCGGTCGCCCGTGGCCTCCATCTCGGCGACGACCTCGTTTGCGATCTCTTTCGTTCGGGCTATCTCGTCGGCAGTCGGCGTCCGGTCGACGCCCCGCAGCTGGACGATGCTAGCGTAGTAATCGCCGGAGATGCGGCCACAGCGCTGGCAGGTCTGTCGCGAGATCTTCACTGGGACGGTCACCTGCTCCTCGACCGGTTCGTCGCCGACGAGGCCGGTGAAGTAACAGTGCATCCGGATCGTCGTCTCGTCGACCTGCTCGGGTTCGACCTGCCAGGAGAACTCGTCGGCGTCGATGTGGACGGACAGCGCCTGCGTCACCTCGTCGATTGCGACATCGGTGTAGTCCTCCGCACCGATATCGACCCAGCGATTACCGCGGTGGACCGCGCCACAGGTCGCACAGGCCAGCACCTCCACGCGGTCGGGCGCATCGATCAACTCGAACTCGTCGAAGTAACAGCTATCGCAGATGGCGGCGTCGCCGCGGCGGGCCTCGCGAACCGCCAGTGACGTCTCGATGGAGTCGCCACAGCGCGGGCAGAACGCACGGGATTCACTCATTGAACGTTTGTACGGCCCTGTGGCGTTTAAGACCGGCGTTCCGACGAGCGTCACAGCCCTCGCGTTTGCGGCCGGTCCGTACTCGTCGACCCGTCCTCCACTGTCAGGACCGGAAACGGACCGACCAGACGTTCGCGAGTGGGCGGATGCACAGCATTTTACCAGAATTGAGGCGAGAATGCTCCTTCCTCAAGGAGCGACCAACGGGAGCGAGTAGGGAGGGGATGAATCGCCGCACGCAGTACAAACTATTAAATGAAAACATACCTAATCAATAGACAGCGATGGAATACAGTCACCGCTACCACGCTTACCCGACACAAGAGGTGGCGGAGACTGTAGAACATCACATCGACGTTCATCGCCAAGCGTACAACTTCACGCGGTACGAATACACAAACCACAAAGACGCCGACGATGTTGGGTCGGCGTACAAGCATCACGACCGTCTCACCGACTGGAAAGACGAGTTTCCGGTGTTCAAAGAGGTTCACTCCAAAGCACTCCAGCGAACCGTCACGCGGTTCTATCAGAACCTCTCGAACCTCTCTGAGCAGAAAGCCAATGGGAACAATGTCGGGATGCTCAAGTGGAAGTCTCCGGCGGAGTATCAGAGTATGACGTATTCGCAGTCTGGCTTCGAACTCAAAAACACGAGTGGCCGCAACGCGACACTCTGGCTCTCGAAAATCGGTGACATCAAAATCCGGCACCACCGCGAAATCCCCGACAAAGCAGACATCAAAGAAGTCACCATCAAGAAAGAGACAACTGGAGACTGGTTCGTCTCTCTTGGTCTCGAAACCGACGAGGTCGATCTCCATGAGAAACCTGACGTGGATTCGCTCACCACGAATAACAGCGTTGGCATCGATCTCGGCATCCGCAACTACATCCACACCAGCGACGGCAAGACTGTAGATTGGCTTGACCTCAAAGACGAGCATGAACAGCTCCGCCGAGAGCAACGCAAGCTCTCACGGAAGGAGCAAGGGTCAAACAACTACGAAAAACAACGCCTGAAGGTTGCGAAAGCCAAGCGTCACCCCCGGCGGAAGGTGCTGGACTACCAGCACAAACTCACGACGTGGCTCGTCAAAGAGTACGACGCTGTGTTCGTTGAGGATTTGAACGTGAAGGGGATGCTCGAACAGTCCCACAACGCTCGGAACAAGCAGGACGCGGCGTGGCGACAGTTCATCACGCTGCTTGAATACAAGGCGGAGTTGTACGGGACGCACGTCGAACAGGTCGAAGCACGAGGAACGACGAAAGAGTGCGCGTCGTGTGGCGTGGAAACAGCAAAAACCATCTGGGTCAGGGAGCATTCGTGCCCCTCGTGTGGGTTTGAGTGTGATCGTGACGCGAATGCGGCGATGAACGTCCTGCAGAGAGGCTTTTCTGAGTTAGGGCTGGGATGGCCCGAAGACACGCCTGTGGAGACTGCGCTCCCTACGGACACCACTTCGGTGTCTGCAAAGCGCGTCATAGAAACAGGAAGCCCCACCCTCAACGAAGCCGCACCAGCGGCTGAGTAGGGTGGGGTAGTTCACCAGTTCGTGGTAGTTGTTGAGTAGATGCCAGCTGATCAGGATCAATCGGAGATGGCCGGGCTACCGCTCAAACAGGGTGCCGTCTACGGGGCGCTCTCGTTCGTCGTTGGCTATCTGATCACTGCTGTAGTCATCGTGATCGGAGAAACCGAAGAGTTCACCGAAGATATGCTAGAGACCACTGGGTGGATCTACTACAACGCACAGTTCGCCGACATTGAAACTACTGTCGACGGCGGCGAACTGGGTGCGCTGGCGGAAACGAGTTTTAACTACCTCACCGACGATCAGATCTTCGGACAGGCAGTCGGACTCGACGTTCCGTCGGTCGTATACCACTTGATTCCGGTCGCCGTTCTCGTTGCAACGGGGTACGTGCTCGCGACAGAAGTCAACGCCCAAGAGATCACAGACGGGGCAGTAGCCGGGGCGACGCTATCCCTCGGAACGACTGTCCTCGCCGTTGTCGGGACGTTCCTCTTTACAATCAATGAACAGAGCCTGTCGATCAGTCCGGTACTGATCGATAGCGTCCTGCTCGTCGGCGTCGTCTTTCCGGTGGTGTTCGGGGCAATAGGCGGAGCCATTAGCACAGAATAGCAGGTGTCGGATGGAGAAAGCGTCTTCCAATTATCGAACAAGTTAGTACGTCTTAATGCCATCGAGCACATACTCATATCCATGCAGTGGAAAGCCGACTGGGGACTCCGCGCTCGGATGGGAGTGACGATGTTCCTTCTGTTTGCACTATACATCGTCTTCTTCGCGGGTATCTGGGCCTACACCGGTGGGAGTATACTGGTCGCAGGACTGTTGATCGGCGGCTTCTCGTTCGTACAGTACTTTTACAGCGACAAACTAGCGCTCAAAAGTATGGGTGCGAAGACGGTGAGCGAGGAGGAGTATCCGCAGTTGCACGCACAGATCGCGCGACTCTCACAGCAGGCCGACCTGCCGAAGCCGAAAGTCGCTGTCGCCGACGACAAGATGCCGAACGCCTTCGCGACCGGCCGGAACCAGAAGAACGCTGCGGTCTGCGTGACGACCGGACTGTTGCAGCAACTGAACGACGACGAGGTAGAGGGCGTGCTCGCCCACGAGCTAGCCCACGTCAAGAACCGGGACGTCATGGTGATGACCATCGCCTCGTTCCTGTCGACGCTCGCGTTCATGATCGTCCGCTGGGGAGCGTTCTTCGGCGGGGGGCGGAACCGGCAGGGCGGCGGCATCATCGTCGCCATCCTGATCTCGCTGGTCGTCTGGATCATCAGCTACATCCTGATCCGCGCGCTCTCGCGCTACCGCGAGTACGCGGCCGACCGCGGGGCAGCCTCGATTACGGGCAAGCCCGCGGCGCTCGCCTCCGCGCTGATGACGATCTCGGGCGAGATGGAGAAGATCCCGAGCGACGACATGCGCGACGAGGCGGAGATGAACGCCTTCTTCATCATCCCGGTATCAAAGGGCGCGATCGCGAAGCTCTTCAGCACGCACCCGCCAACAGAGAAGCGCATCGAACAGCTGAACCGGCTCAGCGCCGAGATGGAAGGTCGCTGATTCACAGCGCTTAAGCGCGCGTCGGCGCTACCGTTTGCCAATGAGAGTTATCGGAACCGTCGGCCTCGCCGGAAGCGGGAAGGGCGAAGCCGCGGCCGTCGCCGAGGAGCAGGGCGTGCCGGTCGTGACGATGGGGGACGTGATCCGCGAGGAGTGTCGCGACCGCGGCCTCGACCCCGCGACCGACCACGGCGAGGTGGCGCAGGCCCTCCGTGAGGAGAACGGCCCGACAGCCATCGCAGAGCGTTCACTCCCGCTGCTTCGTGATGCAATCGACGAGCACGATACGGTTCTCGTCGACGGGATCCGCAGTGACGCCGAGGTCGACGTCTTCGAGGAGGCCTTCGGCGAGAACTTCTTTCTCGTCAGCATCGAGGCACCGTTCGAGACGCGCGCGGAGCGCATCAGCGATCGCGGTCGGGACAAAGACGCCGACGAGGGCGGCGAGGCGCTGCGCGAACGCGACGAGCGCGAACTCGGCTTCGGGATGGACGAGGCGATGGAGCGGGCGGACCTGACGATAGAGAACACCGACTCTCTTGAGGCGTTCCGGCAGCAGTTCGAACGCGTCATCGAGGGAACCCACGAGCACGGACAATGATATACAGCATCGACGTCGAGATTACGGCACCGGTACGGGATACCGAGGTCACTGACCGCGTGCGCGACGCGGTGACCAACCTCTTCCCGGAAGCAGAACTGACGGAAACACACGGCGAGATTCAGGCGGAAGCCCACTCGATGGATCACTTCTCCGAACAGCTACACAGACAGGCCATTCTCGATACGGCCCGCGGCGCGTTCTTCGAGAACCGCAACCGCGACGTCTTCACGTTCGAGCTGAAGAAACAGCCAGCCTTCGAGGGCGTGATCAACTTCGCCGTCGGCAACCCCGACGAACTGGGTGACATGCACGTCCGCGTCTACGTCGACGAGCCAGAGGTCGAGGCGTTCGTCGATCAGATCGCCCCGCGAACGGAGGAGGGCAAGCCGGTCACGAGCGAGGAGAACTGACCGTCACGGCAGGACCAGGAGCAACGCGATTGTCAGACTGATAAACGCTATTTTCAGCACCGTGTTGACGAGGATCACCTTCGTCCCGAACTCGGCCCCCCAGATACCGTACTGAAACGGGATCGACCGCTTGAACGTCGAAAACGCGAAGGAGACGACGCCCCCGACGAGCATGGCGACCACCGCCTGCGTCGCGGTGAACGGATCGCCCAACTGTGGCGCGATGGCGACCGCCCCCGCAGTCGTGTCGACCGCGTAGACGGCGATCACGGGGATCGACTCGGGCGGAAGCCCAAGCAATCCCGACAGCGGCGCGGCGAAATCGAGCGCCTCGGCGACGTCGTAGGTCTCGATCAGGACGACCACGACCGTGTAGATGATCGCCAGCCGCGGGACGATCCGCCGAAGGAGCTTCCAGGTACTCCGGAGTGCGCTCACCACCTTCTCGCGTCGCGTCGGGTCCTCGTCCTCCGGCGCGTCGACCGACGGCGCTGCCGTAGGATCGACGTTGCGCTCGGAGAGGAGGAGTGCACCGCCGAGGATGCCGGTGAGCGTGATCGCCAGCGCGATACCGGCCCGCGCGCCGACGTAGAGGATGCCGACCTGCAGGCCGAGGATGGGGATCAGTACGGGGATGTAGAAGGTGAAGATGTGCTGGACGAAGCCGAAGAAGGTGTTGATGGTGACGGCGACTAAGGTTGCGCGATCGTCGAGCAGACCGGAGTCGCGGAACTCCGCGAGCATGCCGTAGCCCGCAGTGGTGGAGGTTGCTGTGGTGAGGATGGCCGTTCCGACCTCGTCAGGGAGGTTCGCAGGCCCGGTGAGCGGTCTGGAGAGAACGGCGACGTACTGGATCAGGCCGAACTCGACGGCGAGGTTGGCGAGCGTGACGCCGACGCCGATTGCGAGGGCGATACCGAGGACGCGAGGGAGGACGTCGGAGAGGAGGAGGGAGGGGAGAGAGGACACTATCAATCGATGAGGAGCAGAGGATTAAAAACGCTACTAGTCCGTTATGCGAACCAGGCTAACGATCACCAGTCTCATGATTAAGCCGACCTAACTATTAGATGGATTTTGAGCGGCTCCTAGAGCAGGTCGAATTCCGTATAAACTACTGCGGACCCGTTTCCACGCGAGTTACTCCCAAGTGTCGATTTTATTATCGGAATTGATATTTCCAGTAATAGTCACGTCACAATCAATAAAGCGGGTGCGTCTGTCTTAGTATCGTCGTTGACCATGGGCCCGTACTCAAGCACGACAGCGCCACCAACTCGTCTGCGGGTGCGATTATATCGCCGTCAGTGTCGGTACTGCTGTCGCCGCTAGACTGTTGGGACAGAAAAGGTGTCTTCGTCTGTTCGATCTTGGGTGTCATCGTACGTGGCCGTCACAGTCCCACCTTCACCGTCAACCTCAATACTACTAATTCGGATCGTGAGCGTACCGCTAGCGCTGCTGTTCTGTGGACTGTAGGTAACCTCGTAAGTCTCAGTAACAAACCCCAACGTACTCGCTCTCGGACCTTCGATGATTTCTACTGACGCCATCGAGTAGTCCGCACCAGTGGTCTGTGCTTCTGAGAGATCAATAGTCACGTCGTCTTGACTCTTTAGTGCGTCGGTACTGAATGATAGATCCTGAGTAAACGTTCCGTTGTCCGGTACCAGATCATCGGCAGCAAAGTTTGCAGGGCCGTCACCGCCGCCACCACCGCCGGGATTGCTGATGTTGACAGGTCCTCGACTCAAGTTGACAGAAGCACCTGTATCCGTCGAAGTGTCGATGTCGAACGTGATTTCTTCGGTATCGGGGTTCGGTTCCGACAGATCGACCAGGACCTCCTCACTGTCTCCGGACCGCACAGTTATTTCGTGGTTAACAAGAGTGATCGTATCGTCGTCAGCCGCCTCGCCAGTGAGGGTCGTTGTGACACTGAGTTCGACCTCGAACTTGTTCGTGACAGTGTACAAACGTTCACCATCGTTGTTTGAGGCGACTGAATCGGCGACATCGAGGCTGACAAGTGCGTCTTTGTCTTGGGCGGTATTGATCGACACGCCCCGACCGGCGTTCACGGAGCTAAACGCGCCAGTGCCGTACAGCGCACCGACGCCAACCGAAGTAGCCCCCAGCCCAATGAATGCCCGCCGCTTCATTAGTAGATAACACGTTCTCAACTATTATAACTGCTGTGAACATGGGTATTTAAAAGTAAGTTGCAAAGATGCTGGGACTGCGGACCTCTTAGTCATTTCGTAGAGTCTACGGCGGTCGTTCCATCTCTCCAAGCCGGTTCTGCCGACTCTGATAGACGTGATACACAGCCGAGCCCGCAAACAGCACCAGTACCGCAAACGCCCAGCCTAACTCGGGCACAGCCTCGGTCGGCAACACCTCGAACCACGCCCCAGTCAGCACCAGCGCGCCGATGATCGACAGCCCGAGGTAGTACTCGCCCCACGGGATCGAGTCCCCGGGGACGATGTCCATGTAGACTTCCATCCGTTCGGCCTGGTCGGTCAGCGTCACCTCGCCGTTCTCGTAGACGACCATCCCCGCGTCGTCGAGCGTCGGCAGATGCGTCTGCTGGAGGGACGTGTACACCCGCTTTCGCTCTTTAGAGTCCAGTTCGCTGATCTCCTTGTCCAGTTCCCACGCGGCGACCTGCTCGGCGAGGTCCGAGACGGTGACCGTCTCGCCCTGCTGTTTGCAGAAGTGGATGGTGTACCGGCGGCGGTGATTGCTCAGAAGATCGAAGATCTCGCCCCGGTCGGGCATCTCGTCGGCAGTCGACATAGGGAGTTATTGCGGGAGAAGTGAGGATGGTTGTTAGTTGTTTCGGGTGACGGGAGGGTTTGTTTGGGGAAGTGTCGTTGTTTGCAACGTGACTAACAGCCCGAAAGCCCCTGCCCGGCTCCGGTCGAGGGGCTCGCTGCGCGCGGGACTGCGTCCCGTGCTTGCGTCGCCCGTCGTCCCGGACCCGACCAGCCCCTTTCAGTCCCGCCCGCGTTCTTGGGTGGGTGAGTGCTACCGTGGGAAAGGTGGGGTAGCAGAAAACTGTAGAAGGATCCTCGACGACTCAGACGTCCTCGTTCAGGAACGCGTCGATCGCTCCTTCGGCTTCTGCGAGTGTCTCGTACTCGATCACATCGATGTCGTCGTTTCCACGGACCATCGCCGACAGCTCGTGGTCGGCGTCTGGGCGGTACAGCGCGAGGACGGGTTTCTCCCAGGCGACGGCCCGGCCGAGTTCATACCCGACGCCGAGGCTGGGCGTCGTCACTTCCGCGACGACGGCATCGGCCTCGCGGAGCCATTCGACGTCTTGTTCGTAGATATCGGTGTCGGTGAGGCCTTCGGCTTGTTCTTTGGCTTCGACGTCCTGCTCGCCGATGTGTTCGGTGAGGACATCACCGTGGGTGTTGAGGTGGTCGATCAGGTCGGCGTAGCGGTCGACGTCGTTACGGCCGCCGCGGATCGAGGCGCTGAAGAATATGTCCATATACTGAGCGAGTTCAAGTATAAACGACGGTTACAGAGCCGTTTGTAGCCAAATTGGAAGTTGATTCGCTAACTTGTACTTGCGGTAATGCTCAGTGTGACACCATAAAGATCCTGCTCTAGTCCACCCGAATCAGTCAAGTCGATTTCAAGGCCGAAGGTTTCAGACTCAGTAGTAGCAAGAAAACTTGAATCAGTGCCTCCGAAATTATTATCGAATCCACCATCAGGCGTAACCGTGATTGCATCCTCAGGGTTGTTGGTCCCAGTTAGTGAGAAACTAATACTGGTCACGTTGTTTGTCCCATTGTTGGTTATTTGCACGAGCTCGTTAAACGTCGTTACAGCATCCGTATTGACACCGTCTGTACCATCCGCACCTATGTCGATGACAATTGCATCGCCTGTCTCATCAACATAATCACCTGCTCCGCTTGCTGAAGTCAAGCCAAGGAATGCATTTGCATCGTCTTCCACATTGACGTTCACAGTACGGTCAGCTTCTACTTGGCTAAACGCGCCCGTACCGAATACTGCGCCACCGCCGACTGTCAATGCACCGAGTCCGATCAGAACGCTTCGTCGATTGGATTTCATGGTTGAATCTTGTTGCGCTTAGTTTGCGCTTACACAGTCATTACAACTACATCCACATTGTATTTGGGAGCTTGAAGCATGGATTGGCAAGCGATATTCCCTTCAAGCCGGGCTTGAATCCGTCGACGTACTGCGATTCCGCCAATTTGCTTTTTAAGGAATTCGGCAATTACCATCAGACACTATCTCCGATCTACCCGGGAAACGGCCAGAATTTGCAGAATATGTGCACAGAATAGCTCGAAATCGGCGTCAATCGCGCCCGCTGGCTCCTCGATAGTGCGTCGACGACCCCGAAAATGGTGGTTCAAGCTCGGCTTGCTCGGTGGCAGGGTTGGCGGGAGTAAGTTCAAGCTACTCAATACAAAGTAGATGGGGTCCTGAGTAGTAGTTAGAAAGTCGGTCGGTAATTCGATCCTACAGATTCCGACGCAGACTATATAAAAACTTACCAATGCCAACGAGTAGACGTAACATGATAGTCGGATTGGGCGCACTAACAGTAGGCGGCGGCGCGGTTTTCGGATCGGGTGCGTTCAGTTCAACGGAAGCACAACGAACGGTCGATGTCAACGTTATCGATAATACCGATCTCCCATCAGAGTTCTTGGATATTCTGTACCATGCAGGAAATGCGAATTACCAGAGCGTTGGTGTTAAAAATAATAGCGAAACCGACCCAACCGCAATATACCCAGCGGAAACCGCCGACATAGACAATTACGACGACACCAACTTTTCCGTAAGTGAGGAATATGTTAGCCTGATAGCCAACGACGTGACGCTTATTTTCGGGACGACCGACAATGAGCTGCCACCGAACGCGACAATCAACTACCAAGACCTCTTTGCGGTCGTCAACGACAATAATAGTCCAACGAAGAACTTCGAAGTCACATTTGAGGTCACTGGTGCCAATGCGACGTTCGAATTTGATGGAGACGCTACGAAGGCTGAGAAATATACGACAACAGTTGACAACGATAATAACGAGGAAATCACCCTCGATCTGACGACAGCCGATACGGAATCAGGCACCCTCGAAATCACGATCGACGAAATATAAACGGGCATCAACTATCGGACTGATTCGAACCGAAGATCTCGAATTACCAAATGCCACCAACACGAGTCCTACTCACCGCCGCGGTCTGCCTGCTCGCGCTGTTCGTAGCACCGACTGTGGCCGCACAGGAGGACTCGCCGTCGGACGACATCACCATCGAACCCACCGACGACAGCGTGGCGACGGTCGAGGACGGCGAGATCAAGATTGCCGTCGACGTGGTGCCGTACTCGAAATCGACCGTCGACGAGGCGTTCCGGATCAGATCGACCGGGAACGAAAAACAGCGCGTCTGGGTGAGTAGCGACGTCGACGGCGTCGAGTTCCACCGCAGCGACACCGGCGAGGCGGTCGAGAGAGTGAGGCTGGATCCCGGCGAATCCGTCGGCGTGGGGCTAACCGTTGACAGCACGCAGGATCTGGACGGCGACTACTTTACGATCCGCATCGAGAACGAGGACGACAAGTCGGCGTCGATCGGAGTCACCAACGTGAGCGTGGAGCCACAGGAGATCGTCGCCGGCGAGACGACGACGGTGTCCGTGACCGTCGAGAACAGCGGCGACGCGCGCGGAATCCAGACCGTGCGTCTCGAAGTCGACGGGGTAGTGGTCGCCCAGCGAGACGTCCGACTGTCGGCAGGCGAGACGCAGGTGGTGACCTTCGAGCGAACGTTCGAGCAGGTCGGCGCGTTCGACATCAGCGTCAGCACGGTCCGGGGGGTAACGGTCTATACCACCGACGCCGGGAGGATGACTGTCAGGCAGCCACCCAATGGGCCAGCCTTCGACGTGACTGAGGCCACGGTATCGCCGACCGACATCGATCCCGGCGGCGCAGTCGACGTCACGGCGACAGTGGCGAACGTCGGCGATCAGGACGGGACGTTCACGGCCGAGTTGGCGATCGATGGGATCGTCTACCAGAGCCGACCCATTACCGTCGCGGCAGGCGAGGAAGCGACCGTCACGTTCACGAGGCAGATTACCCGCGAGGGAACGCTGTCGGTGACCGTCAGCGGGGTCGGTGCCGGTACGGTGACCGTCGGATCGTCGGGCGGGAGCGTTCAGGAAACCGCACAGCGCTATCTGGCCAACCCCGCGACCGCGACAGTCGGCGTCGCCGCCCTGGTCGGACTGCTGGCGATCGGTCGCAGTAGCATCTGGGAACTGGCCCGCCGCTACGTCTGACCGGCGGGGAGTAGATATATCACCCATTGAGCACCTACGAAGGTGTATGCACGTTGCTTCCCGGATACTGTCGTGTCGGCTTCCTCCGGGCGGCACACGGAGGGCGTCATGACACTCAGGTCGTACGCGGAAGCGGCGCTCGGAACGGCACTGATCGTGCTCGTGCTCGCACTCTTGCTCGGCCAGTTGCTCGGCCAGCCAATCTTGCTCGGCTTCGTCTCCACGGGAAGCATGGAGCCGGCGATGGACGCCGGCGACGGATTCGTCGCGGTCCCAGCCCTGCTCGCGGGCGACGTCAGCGAGGGCGACGTCGTCGTCTTCGATGCCGAGGAGCTCCACGGCGGCGGGCTGACGACTCACCGCGTCGTCGGGGAGACCGACGAAGGGTACGTAACGAAAGGCGACGCCAATCCCTTCACCGATCAGGACAGCGACGAGCCACCGGTTTCCGAGGGACAGATCGTCGCCCACGCGCTTCAGGTCGGGGATACGGTCGTCACGATCCCGCATCTCGGGACCGTCGTGATGGGGCTCCAATCAGGCGCGGATAGCCTTCAGCAGTCAGCCGTCTCCGCGCTCGGCGGTGAGGGGGGGCTCAAAGAGACCCAGCTAGGCGGCGCGTTCGTCGCTCTCGGACTCTTTTTCATCGGAATTGCCGTCCTGACCGGCTCGCGAGGGGCACGGGATCTCCAGCGCTCGACGTCACGACCGGACATCGTCGGGATCTGGGTGGTTGGCGGTGCGGTGATCGTCGTTCTCGTCGTTGCCGCGACTGCGGCGATGGTCGTCCCCGCCGGCATCCAGGAGTACGGCGTCGCGAGCGCCGAATCGCCGGGCGAGGACCCACTGGTGATCGAGGCGGGTGGGAGTTCGACAGTGGAACATACGGTCCGCAACGACGGGTTCGTCCCGGTCGTCGTGTTCTTCGATCCCGGAGAAGACGTCACTACCTCGCCCGACCGGACGTACGTGAGCAGGGATTCGACTGCGGAGACCAGCGTGACGATTTCGGTTCCCGAAGCGGAGGGGCGGTACACACGATACCTCACCGAACACCGCTATCTCGTGGTGCTCCCGCCATCCCTGATCGCGGCGCTGCACTCGATCCACCCGCTCGTGGCGCTGTTGACCATCAACGTCGTCGTCGCGGCGGGTGGGCTGGCCGCGATCGTCGGCCTGTTCGGGACGGGCGATATCCGGCTGCGATCGAGTTCGGATGTCCCGCTGACGTATCGGCTCCGCCGCAAGCTTCGCAAGTGGCTATAACCCGGAGAGCTACCCGGACGGCGTGGAACTGTGCTGCTGACGGTTGTTTCCAACAAAATTATATCAGTTGAGATAATTGTATATGTATAGCTTACCGAGCAGATCCCGTCGGGATCGGTTCGGACCCTGACCGAAGGCGGAACCGATGACGTGGCGACCTCGCGTCCTCGTGCCATCGGACCTGCCGACGACTCGACACCAGTCGACTTCCCACCATGCCACTGATCGATGACCCGCGCGCGAAACTGCTGATCGCGAACCACGGTCGGAGAGTCATGATCGCACTGGCAGTCGCGGGTCTGCTCGCGCTGATCGTCGCGGCGGGGATCGCACTAACGCCCCCCACGACGATGGCGACCGAACAGACGGACAGACAGACCATAGAGACGACGGGAGCGGTCAGCGCCGACGTCGTCGACGAGGAGGAGTGGAACGGAATCTTGGAGGACGGGTCGACGTATCTGATAGATGCCTCGCCAGTCGTTGATATCGAACCGCGGACGACTGCGCCGGACGGGACCCAGGTAACCCACGAGGTGATCATACAGATCGAGGGCAGCCGGGACGGCGAAGTGTTCTGGTACGAAGAGGAGGTGCTCGCAGAGGAGGAGATAACCGTCGAAGACGGCGAGGCAACGTCGTCAGTATCGATCGACGTGGTGGAACTCCAGCAGGACCTCGCCGACCTCCAGCAACGCCTTGCCGGCGTCGGGAGCGTACAGACCAGCGTACATCTACGAACCGAGTACGATACGGGACGATACCAGGGCGAGTTGACGACGTCGAGCAATCTGATCGTGACCGACCGGGCATACTGGTTCGAGTCCGACCTCTCCGACTCGGCGTCGCCCGACACGACGGTGACCGTCGAACGGACCGAGTCGCCGAACTGGCTCGCCGTGTCGCTGTCCGGCCTCGTGGGCCTGTTGCTATTGACCGGTGCCGGGACGGTTCGAGCGGCGGATCCCGAGAGCATGGATATCGACTCGATCAAACAGGAGATCCACCGGCGTCGCTACGCGGACTGGATCTCGACCGGATCGATCCCGATGTGGGTCGGGAACAACTACATCGAACTCGACACGCTCGAAGACGTCGTCGACGTCGCTATCGACACCAAAGAGCGGGTCGTCCACGACCGGCGGCGTGACCTCTTTGCGGTTATCACCGATAACGTCGTCTACTACTACAGCAAAGTCGGCAACTGGGAGGAGGGCGCGTGGCCGAGCATGGACCTGCCCGAACCCGAAGCCCAGGTCAACGTCAGCGGGGGAGCGATGGATCCACCCGGGGGATCGCCACGGGACGAAGAGTCCGACGAACCGGATGTCAGCGGCGACGAACCCGGCGACTGGGACGACGACGTCTGGCAGGATCTATAGCAGAAAGGCCGTCTCGAACGAGCGGCGGTCAGCAGTTCGCGACAGCATCGAGCGCCGCCTGGCCTGCATCGAAGCGGTCATCCGCCTCGCGGAGGTTCCCCTCGGCCCCGGCGGCGGCCGCCGCGTCGAACTCTTCTGCGGACGTCTGAAGGTTCTCTGCCCGGCAGCGGGCCTGCTCGAACTGCGTATCGAACTCTCCCGCAGGTCGTGAGTCATCGGTTAGCTCCTCCGACGCCGACGCGAACGAGTCCGCTGCCGCCGCGAAAGCGTCGCTCGCGGCGTCGAAGTTCCCGTCCTCGAACTGGTCGCGGCCCTCGATCAGCGGCTCGCGTCCCTCGAGCATCGACTCGTGGCTCGAGGAAAGCCGGGTCAGAGAGTCGCTTCGGTCGATGGCTCGCTGGAACTCCGTATCGAGCTCCTGGTGGGCGTCCGAGGAGCCGTCAGCAAACGTCGAACCGGCCGACTCGAACGCCGTCGTTGCGTCGGCGAAGGATCCGCGCGCGCCCTCGTACTCTTCGGAGTCGAACAGCGACTGTGCGGTATCGACGTGCTGGACGCCGTCGAGTAGCGTGCCGTAGCCAGCGGTCAGCGCATCGAAGCCGTCGGTGAACGAGACGAGTTCGGCAAAGCCCTCGGCCACAGTCTCGAACTCCGCGTCGAGTGCGATCAGTCGGTCGTCGTCGACGGAGTCACGGCTCTCGACACCGGCGTCCCGTGCAGTTAGAGCGCGCTCGATGGGCTCGCGGGCCGCACTGACGCTCGATTCGAGCCGGTCGATCTCCGCGGTATCGAACGCCTCGTCGGAGTCGGCGAGTTGCTCCGCCCCACCGAGTAATGCGACGAACATGTCGACCATCGACTCGACGATGCCGACGTACTCGCGGGCCGCGGCGATGTCCTCGGCCTGACTTCCGTCGTCGGCCGCCTCGGCATCGTCGAGCGCGGTGCCGGCCTCGTCAAGCCGATCCCGTGGCTCCGTTTCGTCGAACTCTATCGCCGCCGGATCGTCGAACTGCGTGTCGACCGCCTCGAGCGAGAGCGCGGCCGTGTTTGCCAGTCCGACGGCGGTGGTGACGTTGTCGGTGACTTCATGGGCGGGGTTCCGTTCGGGCACAGCACCGGTCTCATCGCCAAGGATGGAGGAACAGCCGGCCAGTCCGGCGGTTCCACCGACTGCGGCAGCAGCGAGAAATCGTCGTCGTTCCATACCGTTATTCAGCCGTCGAACGAACTTAACGGTTGTCGCCGGACGGTAAGTAGTGCTTACCGGTGGGACGGGCGGATCCAGACCGGTTCGCTCGCCACACCGGGCGGTCGTACTGGACAAATTATCTGATTATTTCAAAGGCCGAACTGAATCGCCTCGAAAACTGAACTGAGAGGCTGGACTCCCAGCCGGTTCGTCAGGACGGTCCGCTCAGAACGGCCCGTCGCCGCCACCGAGACCGCCCATGCCGCCACCGCCGCCGCCCTGCTGTTGCATCTTCTTCATCATCCGCTGCATATCGCCGTCGCCCATGCCCTGGAACTGCTTGATGGTCTGTTCCATCATCTTGTGCTGCTGGAGCAGTTCGCGGACGCGCTCTTCGGGCTTGCCGCTCCCGCGGGCGATACGTTCGATCTGGCTGGCACCGATCGCACGCGGGTATTCGAGTTCGTCCTCGGTCATCGAGTCCATCACGACGTCGAAATCGAGCATTCGCTCCTGTGTGACGTCCATCGCGTCGTCCGGTAGCTGGTCCATCATCCCGCCGCCCATGCCGGGGATCATGTCCATCACCTGATCGAGCGGCCCCATGTTGTTCATCGCCTCCATCTGCTTTTGCATGTCCTTGAGGGTGAACGATCCCTGGAGCATGTCCTCGGGGTCCCAGTCGTCCTCCTCCATCCCCGTCTCGTCCATGGCGCGCTCGACGCGTTCGGCGAGCTGTTTGAGGTCGCCCATGCCGAGCAGGCGGGAGATGAAGCCGCTGGGCTCGAACCGCTCGACGTCGCCGACCTCCTCGCCGGTGCCGAGGAAGGCGATCGAGGAGTCGGTCTGGTCGACAGCGGTCAGCGCGCCGCCACCTTTCGCCGTCCCGTCGAGTTTCGTGATCATCACGCCGTCGATACCGATGGACTCGTCGAACTGCTGGGCCTGCTCTTTCGCCCCCTGACCGATCGCCGCGTCGAGCACGAGCAGGTTCCGGTCGGGGTCGACGACGTCCCCGATCTGCTCGATCTCGTCGATCAGATCGTCTTCGAGCGCGTGTCGACCCGCCGTGTCCACGATGTGGACGTCGGCGTCCTCGGTTGCCTCGAGGCCCTCTCGCGCGATCTCGACCGGATCCTCGGCGTCGGGATCGCCGTAGAACTCTACCTCGGCCCGATCGGCCATCTGCTTGGCCTGGTCGTATGCGCCCGGCCGGAAGGTGTCAGTCTGGATCACGGCGGGCCGAAGCCCCTTCTTCGAGAACCACCACGCCATCTTCGCGGCGGACGTCGTCTTCCCCGACCCCTGAAGCCCGGCGAGCATGATCGTCTGCTCTTCGAGCGGCAGTTCGGTGCTCTCGCCGACCAGCGCGACCATCTCCTCGTAGACTATCTTGAGGACGTGATCGCGCGCCGACGTGCCTGCCGGTGGCTCCTCCTCGAGTGCGCGTTCTTCGATGCTGTCGGAGAGACCCTGAACGAGTTCGATGTCGACGTCGGCCTGGATCAGCGAGCGCTGGATCTCGCGGACGACGTCCTCGACGTCATCCTCCGTGATGCGAGTCTGTCCCTGTAGTTTGTCGAGCGTCCCGCGAAGGGACGTGCCGAGATCGTCGAGTACCATTTATCACACATACGCGAGCCAGTCGGTAAAGCCTTTCTCGCTGGAGTCGGCAGGGGACTGATCGCGACCGGGCGACCGTATGGCGTCACGACCGCCAGAACGACGGCGTGAGCAACACGAGCACGGGGATGATCTCGATGCGGCCGATCCACATCCAGATCACCATCGCCGTCTTGGTCGTCATCGAGAAGACGTCGTAGGTGCCGTAGGGACCGGCCGGTCCGAACGCGGGGCCGATGTTGAGGAAGGTCGACGCCGCCGCGCCGAGCGCATCGAACTCGTCGAATCCGCCGATATTGTACAGTCCGGAGCGCGCGCCGTCGACCACGATCACGACCGTTACCAGAAAGACACCGACGATAGCGACGAGCGTGTACGAGTAGATATCGCGGATCGTTTCCTCGTCGATTGGGGTGCCACTCAGTCGAATCGGTCGGACGGCACCCGGATGAATCGAAGTGAAGAGATCCCGGCTGAACGCCTTGAAGATGACCAGCCAGCGCAGCGATTTGATCGAACAGGTCGTCGATCCCGCCATCCCGCCGAGGAACATACACATCAACAGGAGGTGTTTGGCAAAGGGCGACCACTGATTGAAGTCGGCGTTCGCGTAGCCCGTCGTCGTAATGATCGAGACGACGTTGAACAGGGACTGGCGAACGGTATCGTTGAGTCCATCGCCGGTCGGGTTCTTTTTGAGCATCAGGATCGTGAACACGAGCGCCGAAAAGACGAGAACGGTGCCCAGGTAGAACTGGAACTCCTCGCTCTCGCGGAGTCGGGCGACGTCACCTCGCAGGACGAAGTACATGAGGACGAAACTGGTCGACCCGAGGAACATGAACGGGATCAGCGCCCACTGGACGATCGGCGCGAACGCCTCGACGCTGCGCGGTTCCGGCGAGAAGCCGGCGGTCGAAACGCTCGTAAAGGCGTGGGCAACGGCGTTGTACAGGTCCATATTCGGCGCAAGCCCCGACAGCCCGAGCACGTAGAGGACGACGATCGCCGCAACGGTAAGGCCGGCGTAGAGTCGCAGGATCAGCCGGGCTGTATCCCTGATCCGGGGAGTAAGCCTGTCGACGTTCTCGTACTGCGTCTCGGTCTCCATTAGCTGTGCCCCACCGACCGACAGTCGCGAGAGGACAGCCGTCACGAGGATGAGGATCCCGAGGCCGCCGAGCCACTGGATCAACTGTCGCCACATCATGATCGACCGGGCGTGGATGTCGAAGCTTCGAAGGACCGTCGCACCGGTCGTCGTCAGGCCACTCATTGACTCGAAGGCGGCGTTGACCGGATGAGCGATCGTCCCCCGACCAGCGAGGAGGAACGGGACCGCACCGACGAGTGCGACCAGCAACCAGGCGAGTGCGACCATGAGAAACGCCTCCCGCGGGCCGAGATCGGTGTCGCTCTCGAAGCGCTCGAACAGCGCACCGACGACGAGCGTGAGCGCAATCGTCGCGAGAAACGGTGCCAACGGCTCGCGATAGTAGACCGCCAACGCGAGCGGGAACGAGAGCGGGAGTGCCAGATACTTGAGGACGGTCCCCGTGAGGTTCAGGCTCGCCCGCCAGTCGACCCTGATTCTCATGGTCATCGGTACACGATACTGCCTGTGCCCTCCCGGTAATTAAGTCCAGTCATCTCTGCCGTCTGATGGCTCAGGAAGAACGCATTCGTACGTAATTAGCCCGTGCTCGGCAAGTGCGAATGACTTATCAACGTTCCCCGACATCGGTCCGACAATGATACAACTGTCCGACAGCAGCGGTACGTCCGGCTGCCGGAATCGTTTCGCCGACCAGCACTCGCCGGGTCGGTGGAACTGATGACCGGGGACCTCCTTCAGCGAGTGGTGCTCCCGGTCGCGAGCGACGAGGACGCCGAGGCGACCGCGCGAGCCGTCGAACCCTATCTGAACGACGAAATCGCCCTATCGGTCGTCCACGTCGTCGAAAAGGCGGGCGGCGCACCCGACAAGGCGGGCGTCGAACAGCGCGAGGAGTACGCCGAAGCGGCGCTCTCGCTCGTCGAGGACTACTTCGCGGGGCACCCGGTCGACGTCGAGACCGAGATCCTGTACGGGACCGACGTCGTCGAGACCGTCGTCGACCACGCGCATTCGTTCGATGCGACCGCGATCGCCTTCCTGCCACGTGAAGCCGGAGTCCTGACACGGCTTCTCACCGGACAGACCACGGTGTCGATGGTCACCGATACCGACCTGCCCGTGATCGTTCTGCCGGATCCGGACGGGAACGACGATGAGTGACGAGGAACTCGCGAAGGACCTCGGCCCGCTCGCGGCGCTAACCATCGGTATCGGGACGATGATCGGCGCGGGCATCTTCGTGTTGCCCGGCCCGGCCGTCGAACGAGCAGGCTCTCTAGTCGGTGCGGCGTTCGTCATCGGCGGGCTGGTCGCCATCCTAACCGCGTTCGCGGTCGCAGAACTCGGGACGGCGATGCCCAAATCAGGCGGGATGTACTACTACATCAACCACTCGCTCGGACCCCTGTTCGGCTCGATCGCCGGCTGGGGGAACTGGCTGGGCCTCGCCTTTGCCTCCGCGTTCTACATGGTCGGCTTCGGCGCGTACGTCAGCGAGTTCCTCGCGCTCCCGACCATCGATCTGTTCGTAATTACCTTCGAGTCGGCACAGGTGTGGGGCCTGCTCGGCGCGGCGCTGTTCGTTACGGTCAACTACGTCGGCGCGAAAGAGACCGGGCGGCTCCAGAACATCATCGTCATCTCGTTGCTGGGTATCCTGACGCTGTTTACTGTCGTCGGGATCTGGAACGCCGATCTGGGTTCGCTGACGCCGATCGAAGCGGAGTGGTACAACGAGCTACTGCCGGTGACGGCGATCGTCTTCGTCTCGTATCTCGGCTTCGGGCAGATCGCCTCCGTCGGCGAGGAGATCAAAAATCCGGGCCGAAACCTCCCGCTCGCGATCATCGGCAGCGTCGTGTTCGTGACGATCCTGTACGGACTGCTGATGGTCGTGATGCTCGCCGCCGTCGAAGTCGAACTCGTGGCGGGCAACGAGACCGCCGCCGTCGACGCGATGCAAGTGATGATGGAGCCGTTCGGGCTCGCATCCGTCGGCGGTGCGATCGTCCTATTCGGCGCGCTACTGGCGACCGCATCGTCGGCGAACGCCTCGATCCTCGCGTCCTCGCGAATCAACTTCGCGATGGGCCGGGATCGGATCGTTACCGAGGAACTCAACGCCATCCACGAGCGGTTCTCGACGCCGTACCGGTCGATCGCGCTCACCGGTGCGTTGATCCTCGGCTTTATTGCCTACGGCGACGTCGAGATGCTGGCGACTGCCGGGAGCGTCCTGCACCTGATCATCTTTGCACTTATCAACGCAGGGCTGATCGTGATGCGCGAGGCGAACCCGCCGGAGTACCAACCCGATTTCCGGGTGCCGTTGTACCCCATCACGCCGATCGTCGGTGCGATCGCGTCGATCGCACTGATCCGGTTCATGTCCGGCACCGTCATCGCGCTATCGATCGGCTTCGTCGTCGGGGCGGCGCTGTGGTATCTGCTGTACGCACGCAAGCACGTCACGAAACAGGGGATTCTCGGACAGTACGTCCAGGGTCGTGCCGACGAACTGCCCGACGCGGCGGTCGACGCCGTCGACTCCGTCGAACCGGACCACGCGAACCCGACCGGCGTCAAGACGGCCGGTCCCGACGTGACCGGCGACGAGTTCCGCGTGATGGTGCCGCTGGCGAACCCGCGAACCGAAGAAGAGCTACTCACGCTGGCGGGTGCGATCGCCAAACAGCGCGGCGGTACGATCCACGCGGTCCACATCGTGCAGGTGCCGGATCAGACGCCCCTCGATCGCGGGGCCGCACAGATCGACCGGATCGACGCCGAGTCGGAGAAACTGCTGGCCCGGGCGCGCGAGAACGCCGAGACGTTCGGCGCACCGCTGGAGACACACACGATCCTCTCGCACCGCTCGTTCGAGGAGATCTTCGACGCCGCCCGAACCTTCGAGGCCGATCAGGTCGTCATGGGCTGGGGTCCGCACGCCCACGGCCGCGTCGAATCCCGCGTCGACGAGCTAACGCACAACCTCCCCTGTGACTTCCTCGTCCTGAAAGACCGCGGCTTCGATCCCTCGCGGATCCTGCTCCCGACCGCAGGCGGCCCGGACTCCGTGCTCGGGGCCGACGTGGTCCGGCTACTCAAATCGGAGTTCGACTCCGAGGTGACGCTGTTGCACGCCGTCGGCGAGGACGAAACCGAGGCCGAGGCCGAGGCGTTCCTCGAAGAGTGGGCGGCAGAGAACGGACTCGAAGACGCCGAGCGGGTCGTCGACGACCGGAGCGTCGACACGTCGATTGCGGCCGCCGCCGAGGACGCGACCCTGCTGGTCATCGGGGCGACGGAACGCGGCCTGCTCTCGCGACTCCTTGACGAGGCCCTCGTGATGAGCGTCCTCGACGACGTGGAGTGTTCGGTGCTACTGGCCGAGAAACAGCGCAAGCGGTCACTACGTGAACGGCTAACTGGACTCACGCGGTAGTATCCGCGTTCGCTTGGAACGATGCGGTCGACTCCCAGTCGAGGCCAATTTGTGAGAGGCGGAGACAACGATACCCAGCCGGATCATCTCCAGTGAGGTATTCACGTCCTCCAGATCACCCCTTCAGAGACGTTCCTTGCGTCGTCCGTTAGAGCGTAGACGATCCGCCGGTCGGTCTCGTTGGGTCACTACTCCCTACAGGCACTGTCACACTCCCGGCTATAAAGTGACCGAATCTCAAAAAACGATTGTAAGGATCATCATCCTGAACTGACCAATAGACAGTATCACAGATCTTATGCTGGCACCCCTAAAACATCTAGAGTAATGACCGACCCATCGCGCGCACCGCGGATCGGACCGCCTTCCCGTATCGAGGGGAAGTCGCGTGTTCCGGCGAACGGGGGACTAACCAACGAACGCCGGTTCGATCGAGACGGTGAGCAAAATGCATGAGGACACCTTTGATCGGGTACTCGTCCCGATCGCGAGCGAGCAGGACGCCGAGTCGACCTGCGAAGCCCTGTTAGAGTATCTGCCCGAAAACGGCGCTCAGGTCCATGTCGTCCACGTAATCGAGAAGGCGGGCGGTGCCCCTGACAAAGCAAGCGTCAGTCAGCGCGAGGAGCGGGCAGAGCGGATCTTCGAGCACTGCCGGTCCGTACTCGGGGAGACGGCGATATCGCTCGAAACGGAGATCCTCTACGGTACCAGCGTCGCGGAAACGCTGCTGGATCACGCTCAGTCGATCGACGCCTCGGCGGTCGTCTTCACGCCACGTGGCGCGAGTCGGTGGGTGAAACTGCTCACTGGGAGCGTCACAGAAAACCTCCTGACCGGGACCGATCGGCCCATCGTCGTGCTGCCACAGGAGGACTGATTGATGGGCGACGAGGAACTTGCCAAAGACCTCGGACTCGTCTCGGCGATGATGATCGGGATCGGGACGATGGTCGGCGCGGGGATCTTCGTCCTGCCGGGAATCGCCGCCCGTGAGGCCGGTCCGATCGTCGTCCTCTCATTTGTCATCGGCGGGATGATCGCGATGATCAACGCGCTGGCGGTGAGCGAACTCGGGACGGCAATGCCGAAAGCGGGCGGCGGGTACTACTACATCAACAGGGCGCTCGGTCCGATGTTCGGCTCTGTCTCCGGGATGGGCGACTGGATGGGGCTGGCCTTCGCCTCGGCGTTTTACTGTATCGGGTTTGGCGGCTACCTGACCGGGCTGTTCGACGGGACGGCGCTCGCGCTGCCGACGCTCGATCTCGGCCTGTTCGTGCTGCAGGACATCCAGATCGGCGGCCTAATCGCCGGAGTGATCTTCATCGGCGTCAACTACATCGGCGCGAAAGAGACCGGCGGGATCCAGACGATCATCGTCTCGTCGCTGCTGGTGATCCTCGCGGTGTTTTCCTTCTCGGGGCTGTTTTACTTCGACTGGGGCACCGTGATTACCGACGGCAGCGTCGCACCGCTGGGTACGACCGAGATCCTCCCCGGCACTGCGCTCGTGTTCGTCTCCTTCCTCGGCTACGCCAAGATCGCAACCGTCGCCGAGGAGCTCAAAAACCCCGGCCGGAACCTTCCGATCGCGATCATTGGAAGCGTCGGCATCGTGACGGTGATCTACGCGATTATCGTCGGCCTGATGGTCGGGATCGTCCCGTACGATCAGCTCTCCGAGGAAGTTCCAGTCTCGCAGGTGTCAGAGATCACGTTCGGAGCGCTCCCGACGCTCGGCGCTGGTCCGCTATCGCTATCGCTGAGCGCGATCGGCGTGACGGGGATCACCGTCGCCGCGCTGCTGGCAACGGCATCGTCGGCCAACGCCTCGATCCTCTCGTCGGCTCGGATCAACTTTGCGATGGGCCGCGACAAGATCGTCACCGACTGGCTCAACGAGATCCATCCGGAATACGCGACGCCGTACCGCTCGATTGCGCTTACCGGCGGGATGATCATCCTCTTCATCGTGGCACTGGGACAGGACCTCAAGATCCTGTCGAGTGCGGCGAGTGTTCTCCATCTGATCGTCTACGGGCTGATGAACGTCGCGCTGATCACGTTCCGGGAGGCGGACGTCCCCGGCTACGATCCGGACTTCCGGGTGCCGTTCTACCCGATAACGCCGGTCCTGGGCCTCTTGCTCTCCTTTGGCCTCGTCTGGTTCATGGATGCGGAGGTAATCGCGCTCAGCATGGCCTTCGTGGTGGCGGCGCTGCTGTGGTACCTGTTCTACGCACGCGGGGAGACCACCGAGGATGGCGTCCTCAGCCAGTATATCCTCGAACGTTCCGAGGAGATGCCCGACGCCGCGGTGTCGGCCGCCGAGGCCGCCAGTCCAGACGAGACCCGCCCCTACCGGGTGATGGTGCCGCTGGCGAACCCGCGGACGGAGGGAACGCTCCTGGATCTGGCCAGCACGATCGCGCAGGAGCGCGAGAACGGTATCGTCCACGCAGTTCACATCGTACAGGTCCCTGACCAGACGCCGCTCAATCGGGGTGCAGAACAGCTCGATCGGATCGACAGCGAATCCGAGAAACAGCTACAGCGTGCGCGCGAGCGCATCGCCGAGACGGACGTCGAGATCGAGACGTCGACGATCCTCTCACACCGCTCGTTCGAGGAGATCTTCGACGCTGCCCGGCAGTTCAAAGCCGACAAGGTCGTCATGGGCTGGGGTGGCGGCCGGCCGTGGAGCGCGGGGCGAGCGGAGCGCCCGATCGACGAGCTAACCCACGATCTTCCCTGTGATTTCCTCGTGTTGAAGGATCGCGATTTCGATCCCTCGAAGATCCTTATCCCGACCGCAGGCGGTCCGGACTCCGACCTGAGCGCGGAGATCGCACGGACGCTCCGGTCGGCAGTCGGCTCGGAGATCAGCCTGCTCCACGTCGTCGACGGGGAGGACGAGCGCGAGGCGGGCGAGCAGTTCCTCGCGAACTGGGCGGCCGATCACGGCTTCGGCGACGCCGTCCTCCGGGTCGACGACTCCGGCGACGTCGAGGGGGCGATCGCGGACGCCGCCGAAGACCACACGCTCGTCCTGCTCGGCGCGACCGAGCGCGGGCTACTCTCACGGCTGGTGAACCGCTCGCTGACCTTCGAGGTCGTCGACACGGTCGACGCGTCGGTGATCCTGGCCGAACGGCCGAGCGACCGGTCGCTGTTCCAGCGGCTGTTCGGTCGGCAGTAGCTGTCCTCGCTCTCGACGACCTGCAGTTCGGTCATCGCGGCGATACCGTGAGCGATACTTTTTTGAGGGGTAACATCAGAGGACGAATATGAGCCGCGTCAGACGTCGTGCAGCGTATTATCTCCTCTCTATCGCGGTGCTGATCGTCGTGTTCTCGATAACCTACGATTTCGCGATGAAGGCCTTCGAGCCGAGACCGTATCCGCCAGAAGGAACCGAGCTATCGATCGTCCACTCGATGCAGGTGATCGTCGAGACGTTCACGGCGACCGGCTACGGATCGGACTCGCCGTGGCAGAGCGTGGAGATGAATATGCTGGTCATGGCGCTCGATCTCACCGGCGTCGCGCTGTTCTTCCTGGCGCTGCCGGCCGTGTTCGTGCCGCTGTTTCAGGATGCGCTCTCGCCGTCAGCACCGACGGAACTCGAAGGGGACATGCACGATCACGTGATCATCTGTTCGGACACCTCCCGTGCGGAGTCGCTGATCGAGGAACTGGAGTCGAAAGGGATCGAGTACGTCGTGATCGAACCGGACCGTGACAGGGCGGTCGAGTACCGGGAGAGCGGCCACCGGGCAATTCAGGGCGATCCAGAGTCGATCACAGCCCTCGAAACGGTCGATATCGCAAACGCCCGAGCAGTCGTCGCCGACGGAGCCGACCGGGTCGACGCGAGCATCGTTCTCGCAGCAAAAGAGGCCAACCCCGGAGTAGAGACTATCAGCGTCGTCGAAGACGTGGACCTGGCGAAATATCACCGGCTCGCAGGAGCCGACGACGTACTTACTCCCCGGGAGGTCCTCGGGGAGGGGCTGGCCAGAAAACTGACGACGACCGTTCGAACGGATCTGGGTGATTCGATACGGCTGGGCGAGGACATCGAGATCGCCGAACTCCCGATACACGAGGGGAGCGATCTCGCTGGCCAGAGCCTCGCCGAGAGCGAACTCCGACAGCGATACGGTGTCAACGTCATCGGGACGTGGCTCAGAGGCGATTTCGAGACGCCACCATCGCTCGACACGCCCATGGAGCGGGGGACGACGCTGCTCGTCACGGGCACCGAACAGCAGCTAGAGCGACTGCGGCGGGAGACGGTGAGCACCGTCCGTGGGCTCCGGCGGGGCGAGACGATTATCGTCGGCTACGGGGAGGTGGGTCGGACCGTCGCCGATGCGCTGGAGGAGGCGGAGCTTCCGTACACGACCGTCGACAAGTCGGACGGGGACGGCGTCGACATCGTCGGCGACGCGACCGAGCCGGAAACGCTCCGGGCGGCGGGGATCGACGACGCGAGTTCGGTCGTGCTCGCGCTCCCGGACGACACGACGACCGAATTCACGACGCTGGTCGTCCGGGACCTGAACGACTCCGCCGAGATCGTCGCCCGCGCACAGCAGAGCCAGGCGGTGCAGAAGACCTATCGGGCGGGCGCGGATCACGTCCTCTCGCTGGCGACCGTGAGCGGGCGCTCGATCGCGACGAGAGTCATCGATGACGAGGAGGTGCTCAACGTCGGTGCGAGCGTCCAACTCGTACGGACGAAAGCGCCGAAGCTAGCCGGAAAGTCGTTGCAAAGCGCCGGCGTCAGAGAACGAACCGGCTGTACGGTCGTCGCCATCGAGCGCGACGGCGAGGTGCTGACCGATCTCGACGCGGATATCGAGTTCGCCCCCGACGACGAAATCGTGGTCGCTGGGACGGACGAAGGAACGAACAGCTTTATCGAACAGTTCGGGTGAGAGTACCACCCTGCGGCCCGACCGGAATCAGATCGCACTCGTGATGTCGTCAATCATCTCCGTTTCAGTGAACAGGACGACATGATCGCCCGCCTCGATCACCGTATCGCCGCGGGGAGTCACGAGTTCCCCCTGACGTGAGATCGCACCGATCACGACACAGTCAGGGAGTATGTCGGTCGCATCGACAATGCGCTGGCCTGCGAGAGGGCTGTCCCCACTGATTTGGAGTTCGAGCACCTCCGCCCGGTCGTGTTCGAGCATCGCGATCTTCTCCATCTGTTCGTCACGGGTGAACCGAACGATCTCCTCGGCGATCTCCTCGCGGGGGCTGATTGCGACGTCGATACCGACGGTCTCGAACAGTTCTGCGTACTCGGTGTTCTCGATCACCGAGATGGTCCGGTCGACCCCGATCTTCTTGGCGAGCATCGACACGAGCAGGTTCCGATCGTCGTGTTCAAGCGCGGCGACTATCATGTCGGCCTCGTCGACGTGCTCGCGTTCGAGGAAGTCGATATCGGTCGCGTCGTGCTCCCAGACCGACGTGTTAGGGAGGACTTCAGCGATCTCGCGGGCGCGGTCGTGATCCTGTTCGATCAGGTGGGGACCGTAACCGTGCTCTTCGAACAGCCGGGCCGTCTGAAAGCCGATCTCGCTGCCGCCGACGATCACGACCTCCTCTATGTCGCCGTCCCCGGACCGGACAGTATCCATCGCGAAATCCGCCACGGAGTCGGCACTCCCGATGACGACCACCCGATCGCCCGGCTTGATGACGGTGTCACCGCGGGGCAGGATCAGTTCGTCGTCCCGAAAGAGGGCCGCGAAGGTGAGCGAGTCGTAGCGGTCGGCCTCCTCGACCGTCTGGTCGGCGACGGGACTATCTTCCCCCACCTCGAACTCGGCCATCTTGACAAGGCCGCTGATGAAGGAGTTAACGTCGTGTGCGCCCGGAAAGCCCGACAGCCGGAAGATGGCTTCGGCGGTGAGCAGGTTCGAACTCGCCATGAAGTCGACGCCGAACGCGCTCTCGGTCCCCTGCCACGTATTCAGGAGGTTGTGGCGTTTGACGCGGGCGATCGTGAACACGTCACCCGTCGTCTTTGCGACACCGCAGGCGACGATATTCGCCTCGTCGTTATCGGTCGAAGCGATCAACAGTTCGGCGTCCTCGATACCGGCCTCCCGGAGCGTCGAGAGGTCGGTCCCGTCACCGTGGATCACCAGCGCGTCGATCTCGTACGTGAGGTCGTCGACGAGTCGCTCGTCGCGCTCGATAACGACGACATCGTGGGTTTCGGCGAGGTTCTGGGCGATCGACTGGCCGACCTCCCCAGCACCGACGATTATCACGCGCACGAGTACTCAGCCCCGTTCATGCTACGGGAGTTGAGCAGGCGGTGATATGGGCCTTACGGAGCTACGTGTTCGTTCCGGTGATTTATTGTGCGACGAAGGGGTGCACCCGAGTATGCACGTATCGGGGGGCCACAAGTGAAATGGCAGATCGACTGGCGGGCGAGCCTCTCGCTCGTCGGAACGGTCGTGCAGTATCTCGCGTTGACGATGCTGGTCCCGCTGACCGTGGCCGTCGTCTACTGGGAGGACATCTGGGTGTTCGTCGTCTCGATACTCCTCGCCCTCGCGGTCGGTCGCGCACTCGAAGAGTTGAATCCGGATCCGGATCTCGGACCGAAGGAGGCGTTACTGCTCGTCGCGGTTTCGTGGGCGGCGGCGGCGCTGATCGGGACGATCCCCTACCTGCTCGCGGGCTACGGAACGAGTTCGACGCTCGCACACCCGGTAAACGCCCTGTTCGAGTCGACGAGCGGCTTCACGACGACCGGTGCGACCGTGATGGGCGAGATTAGCCTCGACCAGCACTCCCACGCACTCCTGATGTGGCGACAGCTAACGCAGTGGCTCGGCGGCATGGGGATCATCGTCCTGATGATCGCCATCCTGCCCGAAGTGGCGGTCAACGGCGCAGAACTGATGCAGTCGGAAGCCCCCGGCCCCGACCTGAAGAAACTGACACCGAAAATCGCGGAGACTGCACGAGCGCTCTGGCTGGTCTACTTCGCGTTTACCGTCCTGCTCGTCGTCCTGCTGTACGGGCTCCATCTCGCCGGGCAGGCCCCGAATATGGACTTCTACAACGCCGTCGCGCACGGCTTCTCGACGATGCCGACCGGCGGGTTCTCTCCACAGGCCGATAGTATCGCGGCGTTCTCGGCAGCCGTCCAGTGGGTGATCATCCCATTCATGGTGATCGCCGGGGTGAACTTCGCGCTGTTCTGGCACGTCCTGCGCGGCGAGGCGGGAAAACTACTGAAAAACACCGAGTTCCGGACGTACACCGGTGCGATCGCCGTCCTGATCGCCGTCCTGGCGTTCGTGCTGGCCCGCGGTGCAGCACCGGTCCTCGAACTCGGCGGCGCAACCGAGGGGCTCTCGGAGAACACGCTCCGTCAGGCGGCCTTCCAGATCGGTTCGCTGATGAACTCGACCGGCTTCGCGACGAGCGACTTCGCACAGTGGGATGCACACGGACAGATGGTGCTCCTGTTTGCGATGTTCATCGGCGGCTCCGCCGGGTCGACCGGTGGGGGTATCAAGATCATCCGATGGCTCGTGGTGCTCAAAACGGTTCGTCGCGAACTGTTCCTCACGGCCCATCCCGACGCCGTACGACCGGTCCAACTGGCCGGAAACGTCGTCGGCGAGGACGCAATCCGCGGCATCGTCGCGTTCACGCTCCTGTACCTCATGCTGTTTGCCGTCTCGGCAGTGTTCCTCTCGATGGACTCGGCACGGATCGGCTACCAGTTGACCGTCCTCGAAGCGTTCAGCGCCTCGCTGGCGACGATCGGGAATATCGGCCCGGGCTTTGGCTCGCTCGGCCCGTTCGGCAGCTATCTCCAGTTCTCGAACGTCTCGAAACTGCTGATGATCTTCCTGATGTGGGTCGGGCGTCTGGAGATCGTCCCGGTGCTGGCACTATTCGTCAGCGGCTGGGACCGCTCGTAGCGCTATCGACACCCTCGAAAGCCCCTGACGCGCCGACAGCGCTTCGTATCTCGACGAGACACACGGATAGCGACGCGCCGAGCGTCGACTCCCGATCGACTGGACTGACGAACGGCCGAAAGAGCGACCGGAACAGAGTCGTTACTCACGTTCAGCCACGGGTTGACCGCCGGGAGAACGACCGCCGCGGGCGTCATTGGCGGACGTCGAGCAGTAGTCGACTGATAGCTGCCCTGGCGTCGAAGCATGCGAGTGAGACCGCAACCCCGCTGTGTGAGCCGTCGCGCTGGTGGGCCGAATAGGGAGGTTATCAGCGGCCCACCGGAAGTAAGCCCAGAGAAACAATGGGTAGACAGCCTGTCTCACCGACTACGTGGGACTCACTGATCGCCTGCCGCGGGCGTCACGCCCGTCAGACGCCGAGGGGAACGCCGAAACGAGTCGGGGGACTGCGGTTCGTCTCGACGAGGTGAGCCACGAGTACAGACTCGGGAGCGGCCGGTTTCGTTCCGGACCCGACCGCTCGCTGCTGGCGCTTCGGGACGTCTCGCTAGAGGTCCAGTCCGGAACGATCCTCGGCCTGAAAGGCCCCAGCGGCAGCGGAAAGTCCACCCTCTTGCACGCCGTCTCGGGCCTCCTCGTGCCGACCACCGGCGAGGTCTCCCTGCTGGGGATCGACCTCACCGAACTGAGCAGTCGCAGACGCACACGGGTCCGGCGGCGACACGTAGGAATCGTGTTTCAGGGCTTTCACCTGCTCCCCTCGCTGTCGGCCCGGGCGAACGTCGCCCTCCCGCTCGTCGGCGCAGGCGTCGGGCGCACGAAGCGACGCGAACGGGCGACCGAACTGCTAGATGCCGTCGGACTCGGCGACCGGACGACCCATCTTCCGGGCGAACTAAGCGGCGGCGAGCGCCAGCGCGTCGCTATCGCACGGGCACTCTCGACCGATCCGGACGTGATCGTCGCCGACGAGCCGACCGGCGAACTCGACACCGAAACGGGAGCGGCAGTGCTGGAACTGCTGACGGCGCTCGGGCGGGACCGGGCGGTTCTGCTTGCCTCACACGATGCCGCGACCCTGGCCATCGCTGATCGGGTCGTTAGTTTGCACGACGGGCAGGTGGTCGGTCGTGAGCGATGACGGCAGGGGGCCGCGACGACGCCGCATCAGAGGGGTCATCGGACTGACGCTGACGCGGCTCTGGAAACAGGCGACGCGAACGACCTCGGGCCGACTCGTTGCCACCCTCGCCGGCGTCGCACTGACCGTCGCCATGCTGTTGCTCGTCACCGGCGTCGCAATCGCGCTCGCTGGCGGTGGCGTCGCGACGGCGGACGACGCGGACGTCCGGATCACACCCGACGGCGAGACGGTCGTATCCTCGGTCAACGGCGTCGAGGGGACGCGCCTCGGGGCGGCGAGCGAGCGAGCCGAGAGTATCCGATCAGAGGAGGGCGTCGAGCACGCCTCGCCGGTCCTCGTCGAGCCGACGACTCTCGAACCCATCGACGGCGGCGAGTCTGCCATTCTGGTGCTCGTCGGCGTCGTCCCGGACGACGAGCCACGAACTGTGGCCGGGCTATCGACCGCGGCGCTCGATACGAACAATAGACGCCAGATAGTCCTCTCGGAGACGGCCGCAGACCGGTTCGATGGCGACGCCGAGAGGCTGGTGCGTGCCAGCTATCGGAGCGACGGCGATACGGCGTTCACCGTCACGGCAACGGAACCGTCGACGGTCGAAGACGCCCCCGTCGTGCTGGTTCATCTCGACGACCTGCAGGCGCTATCCGGGGCAGCAGACGACGACCTCGCCGATCGAATGCTGGTGTGGGGTGACCGCGACGCGGCGGCCGCCGCCGGGGCGGACGCCTACCCGGACGCCGCAGTCGAACGAACGGGAGCGGCGAGTCCGGCATCCCTGTTCGACGACGAACTCGCCTTCGTGACGAGTCTACTCGCACTCGTGGTTGGCATCGGCATCTGTGCGTCGTTCATAACGACGACGATGGGGATGACCGTCGACGAGGACCGGCGCGTACTCGCAGTGCTCGAAGCCATCGGATTTCCGGCATACAGCCGACTCGCCGTCGTTGCCGTCTCGACGCTCGTCACCACGCTGGTCGGGGCCATCGTCGGCATCGCGCTGGGGTGGGTAGGGATCTACGCCGCGAACTCCCTCGCCGGAGCGACCGTCGCTGCAGTCCATCCGCTGTTCGTTCCCTACGCCATCGGCGTTGCGCTCATCGCAGGCCTGCTCGCCGTCCCGTACCCGCTGGTCGTCGCCGCACGAACGACCGTCCTCGAGGAGGTGGGACGGTGAGCATCCGGCGCGGGGTCGTGCAGGTAAGCGCTGCGGTGGGCGTCGCGGCGGCACAACTCCGTCGCTCGCCCGGACGGACAGCCCTGACCGTACTTGCAGTCGCAGCGGCGGTGCTCGCGGTGACCCTGCTGGCGAGTCTCGGTGTCGGCGTCGTGGAGGTAGGCGAGGAGAGCCTCGCCGACACCGACCGCGACCTCTGGCTCACGAACGAGAACGCGGCAACCGAGAACGCCATCACCGACGCGAGCGAGGTCGCTGTGGCGCTCGAAGGGCGCGAGGACGTCAGAACTGCCGCGCCGATCGCCCTACACGAGTTGTATCTCAAGAGCGAAGATGGGGAGTTACACCGCGTCCCGGCCGTCGGCGTCCACGAGACACACGGCGGCTACGACTTCCAGCAGGGCGGCGGCTTCGAACTGGAGCCTGCGGATTATCGGACTGCACCGCGCTCAGCACCTGTGAGCAGCGAGATCGTGCTCGATCCGCGCACCGCCCGTACGCTCGACGTTTCGGTCGGCGATTCGATCCGGATCGGAGCGAGCAAGCAGACGGCCGACCACGAGTTTACCGTCGTCGGCACGTCCTCTCACCACTCGACGCTGCTTGGCTCACCCACGGCGACGGTTCCGCTTGCCGACCTCCAGTATCTCGCGGGGACGAGCGGTACCGACCGGGCCACGTTCATCATGGCTGATACGGCCGAGGACGCCGACAGCGTCGCCGTTCGCGACAGCCTCCGGCGCGAGTATCCCCAGTACGACATCCAGACCAGCAAGCAACAGGTCGAGACGGTGCTCACGGACAGGCCGGCCGTGATCGCAAGCGGCGTGACGCTGGTCGGCCTCGCAGTCGTCGGCAGTACGGTGTTGCTCGTAAACCTGTTCGTCCTCGTCGCCTACCAGCAACGCGACGAACTCGCTGCGCTCCGGGCGATCGGGCTCTCACGACGATTGCTCGCCGGGACCATCGGTGTACAGGGGCTTTTCGTCGGCGTTCTCGGTGGCGTCGTCGGACTTGCGGCAACTCCACCCCTCGTCGCGGGGCTCAACCGCTTCGCCGCGTCGACTGTCGGCATCGAGGAGTTACTGCTGACGCCCGTCGAAGTGTACGCGGTCGGCTTCGCGCTCGCGCTCGGCGTCGGCGGTATCGCCGCTATCGTGACCGGTTGGCACGCCGGGCGCTACGCGCGGCTAGAACAGCTACAGGCGTGAAAAGCAGATCGAAGCGGCCTCAGCCGTCGATCCCGAGCAGTCGATCGACCAGCACCTCGGGTTCGAACTTCTGCAAGTCGTCGTAGCCCTGCCCGACCCCGAGGAAGAGGATCGGCCTCCCGGTGACGTGAGCGATCGAAATCGCCGCGCCACCCTGCGAGTCCGCGTCGGCCTTCGTGAGGACCGTCCCGTCGATCTCGGCAGCGTTGTTGAACTGCCGGGCGCGCTGGACTGCATCCTGTCCGGCAACCGCCTCGTCGACGAACAGCGTCATGTCCGGATCGACGACGCGCTCGATCTTCTCGAGTTGCTCCATCAGATCGTTGCTGGTGTGGAGCCGGCCCGCCGTATCGCCGAGCACGACGTCGACGTCGTTGGCCTCGGCGTACTCGACGCCGTCGTAGATCACGGCGGCAGGGTCCCCGCCCTGCTGGTGCGTGATCAGTTTCTTGTCGAGCACTTCGGCGTGCTCCTCGATCTGTTCGTTTGCCCCCGCGCGGTAGGTATCGCCGTTTGCCAGCACCGACGAATAGCCCTGTGCTTCGAGATACTGGGCCATCTTCGCGATCGAAGTCGTCTTCCCGACGCCGTTGACGCCCGTGAAGATCATCACGAGCGGCTTGTCGGCCTCGGCGACGCGCTCGTCGAAGTCGAACTGGCCGACACTGATGACGTCGATCAGCGCGGTACGGAGCGCGCGCTGGACGACACCGGTGGTACTCTTCGTAAAGCGGTGCGTCTCACCGATCGTCTCCTCGCGGATCTTCTCTAAGATCTCGTCGACGACCGTGAGTTCGACGTCGCTCTGGAGCAGCGCCATCTCGAGTTCGTCGAGCGGCGCTTCGAGGTCTTCCTCCTCGATAATCGTCTGCCCGGTCGCCGCCGACTTCGCCCGTTTGGCGAAGCCGGGACCGTTCGACTCGTCGGCGGACTCCGTTTGTGCGGGTGCTGTGTCGGGAGCATCTTGGGCCGTCGCTGACCCGTCCGTGGACTCCGTTTCGCCGGCGGTGGCCTCGGCCGCTTCCGATTCAGCGGCTTCAGCGTCGGCCGCCTCCCCTTCGGCTTTCTCCTCGGCGGACTCCTCTACGTCCTCGCGAAAGCTCCCGAGTTTCTCCTTGAGGCTATCGAACATCCCTGCTTACTGCTCGTCGTCTTCCTGCTGTTGCATCTGCTGCATCTGCTGTTGCATCTGCTGTTGCTGGAGCTGCTGGGCCTTCTCTTCGATCTGGCTGCTCTCGGACTCGAGCTCTTCGATGTCCGCTTCGACGCCCTCGATCTGGTCTGCGACGTCCTCTTGCTTGGCTTCGAGCGTCTCGATAGCGTCGCCCTGCTCTTGCTCGGCCGCGTAGCCGCCGCCGAGGCCGACGATCACTTCGTCGATGTCCTGCACGTCAGCGCGCAGGTAGGCACCGCCGCCCAGCGGAACCTGCACGGTCGAATCAGACTCGAGCGTCTCGATGGCCTCGATGGCCTCGTCGATCTCTTCGGACTCGGTTTCGAGTTCGTCGACCTGCTCCTCGAGGAGTTCGATCTGCTCCTGGATCTCCTGTAGCTGCTGGCTGAGCTCCTGTAGTTGCTGCTGGCCACCACCGCCGCCACCGCCCATCATTGTTCGACACCCTCGATCTGGATCTGGGGGCGCTTGAGGCCGTGTTGGCTCCCGAGGTTAGCGTAGGTTCGTTCTTCGGCGACGTCTTCGTTCTCCGCGTCGACTGTGGATTCGAAATCCTGCCAGCCGCCGCGAGCCTGAAACTTCCCGTTAACCGTAAATTGGCTCATACCACTCAATCCGCCCCGAAGTCGGAAGAACCTTGCTACTCGGCGACGCCACTTGCCTCCGCGCCGCTTGCGACTTCGAAATGCGTCTGGACGTTCTGGAGCGTCGTCCGTAGCTCTCGCTCGTTGTACCGGCGTGCGAACGGCTCGGCAACCGTCGAAAGGACCCGTCCGGGAATGTCGTACGTCGCCGAGTAGGTCAGTCGCGTGCCCTCGTTCTCTGGCTCCAGGACCAGTTCTAGCTCACCCTCCAGAGTGCCGCGCATCTCGAAGACCATCCGCTCGATTGGCTCGTGGACGGTCTGGACCAGTTCGCCCTCCAGTGCGACACCGGCCATTCGGAAGGTGTGGTCGAGCCGTTTCCCGCCGTTTTCCAGTCGCTCGACGTTGTCGATTTCGGCGATACTCGGCGTCACCGCCATGTGGTTCTCGGGGTCGTCGAGAAACGCGAAGACGTCTTCCGGCGGTGCTGGGACGTGCGTCGTCTCGCTAACAGTGCTCATACGTTACGTAGCCCACCAGACAGCAAAAACGTTGACCCGGACCTGCGCCCACACGTCGAGTCAGTCGATGTAACCGAGGGCGTCTTCGATCCGACCGAGTTCGGGGCCTGTCGTGTCGCGACCGACCACGTAGCCGTTCTCGTTGACGACCAGACCGGAACCGACCAGCGGGCCGCCGTAGTTGATCGTTCCTACGTCGGCACGAACGTCGAGTAGCTCTTCGAGGTAATCGAGTTCGGCGTCGGTTGTTTTCGGGTGACAGAGGACGCCGTCGCCGTTCGCGACCGCGGCGGTGCCGACGGTGCGGACGCCAGCGATTTCACCCTGTTCGACGGGGACATCGAGGGCTTTTTCGACTGTCTCGACGGCTTCCTCGGGCAGTTCGGGGTGGACGTATGCGCCGTAGTCGTTCGCGAGGACGACGTTGCCGGCGGCGTTGATGCGGCCGGGGAGTTCGTAGACGTCGCTGCCGGTCTCGCCTTCGAGTCGGTCGCGCTCGTCGTCGGAGATGCGACTCGTGACCAGCAGACCGTTCTCGTTGCCGGTCGCGAGAGCACCGACAGTACCGGAGCCAGCGACCGTCGTCGGGACGGCGGAGACTCCGAGTTCGTCGGCCATCCCGTTGGCGAGTTCGTCGTCGGTATCGGGGCGGATCAGCAGGTAATCGTCAGTGGCAGCGGCAAAGACACCGACGTACGCGGATCCGGTGAACGCGGCGCGGAGCAAAGCTACTCTGCGTGCTCTGCTTCGACGATGCTTTCGCCCTCTTCCTCGAAGCGGGCGGCGCGCACGCGAAGCTTGCTCGGCGGCTTCTTGCGGCCGCGAGACCAGACTGCCTCGTTGATCGAGGGGTCTAGACGGACGTTCTCCTCGTCGACGGAGAAGTGCTGGGTGAGGTGCTGGCGAACGAGCTTCATGGCGCGGTCGGCGCGCTTGTGTTTGGGCTCTGCCTTGGCGTCTCGTAGGGGAACGGTCATGACGCGTTCCTCGAAATCACTTGCGCTCATTATTCGTCAGTGCCCTGTCGCCGCCAGTTGCGTCGCTTCGGGTTGCGTGTCACGTCACGATCGGTCTTGACCATCACCCATGCCGGGACACGACTGTTCTGTCGTTCCAGCTTGGCGAGGCGCTTTTTCTTCGACTTCGATTTCTTACCCATAGTGGTGAGTCCTACCCGACCATCGTTTAAATTCTTGTTCTTTTCGGGGCGGGGCGGCACCAGACGACCTCCCATTGGCGGACCCCCACCGTTTTCGGCGTTCCGGACCATTGACCGGGTATGGACGTGATCAACGTTACCGCCGACGCCGAGTCGTTCACCTGTAACGCCTACCTCGCGTTGGGAGAGCGTACGACCCTGATCGATGCCGGGACGATGCCGGGCGTCGAGGACGTTATCGCCGAGCACACCAACAACCTAGACGCCGTCGTGTTGACCCACCAGCACGGCGACCACGTCCAGCAACTCGATGCCGTACTGGATCGGTTCGACGCGGATTGTTTCGCCTACGACAGTCACCCCCACCGGAGCCACGGCATCGTCGACGGCGACGAGATCTCCATCGGCGGCGAAGCGTTCGAGGTCGTCCACACGCCGGGCCACGCCGACGATCACGTCTCGCTGATCAGCGAGTCGACGATCTTCAGCGGTGACGTCGTGGTTCACGACGACGGTGCCTTCGACTACGGTAGCTTCGGGCGGACCGATCGGCCGAACCAGTCACGCGAGGCCCTGATCGAGAGTATCGAGCGCATCCTCGACCGACTACCCGACGGCGTCGAACATATGTACGCGGGCCACGGCGGCGAGTTCCACGGCGATGTGCGCGACGTGATAGAGACGGGACTCAGTCGCGCAGAGAAACGAGAACCGAAGTATCCGGAGGATTAGGCGCTTCGCGCTTCCTTGGCTTTGGGACGCAGGTTCCCGTAGCCACACTTGCGGCAGCGGTCCGCTTTTTCGGCGTTGCGCGCGTTACATCGCATACAGATCATCTTGGAGAGGATTCGGTCCTCTGCTTTTTCGAATGAAGCCATACGGCTTCGTTGGCCGCTTGCTCGTTTAAAGTTGGTGGTCCAGGGCCGTGAACGGTCGGATCAGACACGAATGGCGCGGTGGAACGACTAACTTCACGCTTCGAAACCACTTGGTATAGTTTTCGAAGTCACGGACGGAGTCCGGTCCGGAGTGTAGGTGGGGTCAGTTACTTATGGGTACACGGTGAACGACGAGGTGATATGGCGAGCCAGTTACTCGCTGACGAGGCGGCCGACAACATCGTACGGACGAGTCGGACCTCGCTCGGCGACAGTCTCCGGTCGGTGACGTACTTCACACGCGATGACTACGAACAGCTCTACCTCCGGGACGACCTGAGTCGCGACGCCGATCTGACCAGCTTCATCGGTCTCGAATGGCGTGGCTTCAAAACTGCACAGGGGGCCTACGAAGGGACGGAACTGGGCGACTATCGATACACGATTCGCGTGTTCGAAAACGGCTATCTGATGCGAGTCACCGACAACCGAGAGGGCGTGTTCGTCACGACCGATAGCCTCACGATGGGCGATTTCAACAACGTCGCCCAGTCGGTGCGGAAGGTGCTTCGGGACGACATCTAGCGGCCGCCGCTTCGTTTTCCGGCTCCGAGAGCGCAACGCCCATGTCCGACGAACTCCCAGAGAGACGTAATGACAGCCGACGAGATTCCCGAACCGGCCCGCCGCGCGCTTGACCGCCACGGGGCGTTCGAGTCGACCGAGAACGGATACGAATGTACGACGACGCCGTTCGAGGCCTCCGTCCGAGCGGGTCCAGCAGCGGGTGAACGCGACGCCGAGTTCGAGATCGAACTCCGCCTCCCGGCGCTCTCGGCCGTCGTCGAGAGCGAGACCGTCGGTCCGGCCGTCGCGAACGGCTGGTTCGACACCCTCGAACGGAGACTGGACGACGCGTACCACGCGACCGGTCCAAGCGATACCGACGATCCAGTCGTCGAGCGCGGCGACGAGACGATTACCGCGACGTTCGGCCTGCGAGCCTGGAACGCCAGTAACGGCGTCGACGCCGCGAAGGCAGTGATCGACTACGTCGAGGGCACCTACGTCCAGGGTGTGATTCCCGGCTACGAGTACGGCGAACCGGTCGCGGGGCTACTCGATCGAGCACAGCAGAACGCGGATTCCGACGACGCCACCCGCGGCGGGACGCCGCTCTAATCCATCGCGATATACGTGTGGGTATCCTCGACGCCGTCGACCTCCTGAATCACCGTAGCGGCGATGTTTTTCACTTCGCCCGGTGTGTCGACGATCACCTTCGCGATGATATCGACATCGCCGGCGACGATGTGTGCGCTCTCGACGCCCTCGAGCTCCGAGATGTCGTAACGCAGTCGATCCGCCTCGCCCGTATTCGCTTTGATCATGACGTAAGCAGTAACCATCGTCAGGTACCTCCCGGGCCGGTCTGGGCCGTGGCCCGACTGTTGTCTCCGACCAGGATCTGTCGCACGTCATCGAGTACGTCGAAGTCCGCGAGCACGACCAGTCGATCGCCCTCGGCGAGCGACTCGTCGGGGTTGGGGATGTCGAGTGGCTCGCCCTCCTTTCCGAACGCGAGCACCGTCGCGTTTGCGGGCAGTTGCAGTTCGCTGATGGTGTAGCCCCGCGTCGGGGACTCCGGCGTCACCGTCAGTTCGACGACCTGGAGGTTCTGAGCGATGTCGGCGATCGCCCGGATATCGCCGCCGAGTAGCGCGTTCTTGGCACCGATCGCACCCAGGCGCTCGGGGTACACGATCTCGTCGACCTCTTCGGCGTACTGTCGGTAGATGTTCTCGCGGTAGTCCTCGTCGATCCGCAGAATGGTCCGACAGCCGTGATGTTTCCCGATTAGACAGGCCGCGAAGTTTGTGTTGAGATCGCCGGAAAGCGCTCCCAACGCGTCGGCTTCGTCGATCCCCGCTCGCAAGAGAATCTCCTCGCGAGAGCCGTCGCCGCCGACGACATCGAACCCCTGATCACGGGCCCGTTCCGCGACCGCCGCATCACGCTCTACCAGCGTCACCTCATGTCCTTCTTCATTGAGGACGCGACCGGTCCGTGACCCGACGCGACCCGCCCCTATGATAACAAACCGCATATCAGTGCTTACGCTTCCCCCCTTGAATAATGTTACCCCATCGGCGGGCAAGGGGGCGATTCCGTCGCCGGGTTGGACTCGAAGAAAGGTTTTTGACGTGCCACGAAGTACCACACACCATGGTTCACGCGTTCGTCATGGTGAAGACGGCGGCCGGGAAGTCGGAAAGCCTACTCGCGGATGTCCGCGAGGAAGACCACGTCGTAGAGGCCCACATCGTGGCGGGCGAGTACGATATCATCGGGGAGGTAGACGTCGACGAGGTCTACCAGGTCCTCGAAGCCGCATCGAGCGGGATTCAGGCCCTGCCTGGCGTCAAGGACACCAAGACGTACATCTCGCTAGGGTAATCCTTTTATTCGCCAAGCACGCCCCCGATCGCGCCGGCAAGGGCGGACTCCGCGGCGACGACCAGCGAAAAGAACACGATCAGGAGCGCGAGGACGAACCCGCCGGTCGCTCCGATTGCGCCGCCGACCGGCCCGCCTGCCGACCCGATGATGGTCAGCCCTACCCAGAGGAACACCCCCGCAACGATACCACCGAGGCTTCCCGCCAGTAGGCCGTGCCACGCGCCATTCGCAAGCCCGCCCCCTGCGAGGTAGCCGGCGACCAGTCCGCCAAGCAACCCGGCCGTCAACTGACCAAGCCCGGGAAGGACGACGCCGAACACGCTCAGCACTGTGAGAGCAATAAATCCGATCACGACTGCACGCCAGTTCGTCATGAACGGCCGTAGACAGTGGAGCCGTATAAGCACATCAACACGCACGCGGCCCGAAGAACGGCCTTTTATAGCCAGATAGCGTACGATCGGCTATGATTTTCGAGGATCTTCCGACGACACCATGGTCGGAGGAACTCATCGACAAGGCGTTCTCGCGCGCGTCGCGATCCGGCCGGGCGAAGCAGGGCCGGGAGGCCCAGGAGTCAATGGTACAGACATCGTCGAACATCCTTTCGGACAATCTGGAGAACGTCGTCACGGCGTGGCCCGACTTCGACGAGATCGATCCGTTCTACCGCGAACTGGCCGAGGCAATCGTCGAGACTCACGAGTACGACACCGAGGCCGACGGCGTCGACGCGCTCAGACAGAGCCTCTCCGAGGTAAGCTGGGCGAGCCGCCAGACCAAACAGATCGGCGACGAGGCGATGGGGAAGATGCGAAAAGCCGACGTCGAACTGGCGCGGAAACACCGCAAGCAGGCGTTCGCGCGGATGGCTGACGTCGTCGAGCAGGTCGATACGAACCTGCGACTGATCGGGGAGGCGCGGGACGCGCTCAAGACGTTGCCGGAGATCAACCCCGACGAGCCAGCAATCGTCGTCGCGGGCTACCCGAACGTCGGCAAGTCCTCCTTTGTCAACGACGTCACGCGGGCCCGCCACGAGACCGCGGAGTACCCCTTTACGACTCGCGGCATCGGCGTCGGCCACTTCCACGGCTCCGACGTTCCGAGCGAACTCCGAGATGGCGAGGGCTCGTCGATGGACGAGCACGTGCGCTACCAGATCGTCGATACGCCGGGACTGCTCGATCGGCCGCCGGAGGAGCGAAACGACATCGAATCGCAGGCGGTCAGTGCGCTCGAACACCTCGCCGACTGCGTGATCGTGATCCTCGACGCCAGCATGGACTGTGGCTACCCGATCGGCGTCCAGCTAGAGCTACGGGACGCGATCGAATCGCAGTTCGACGACGTGCCGGTGCTGACGGTCTGTAACAAGATCGATCTCTCCCGGGATGTCGAGGCCGACCACTACATGAGCGTGACCGAGGGCGAGAACGTCGAGGGCGTCCTCGCGGCGGCCGTCGACGCGATCGGCTATGAGCCGGAACTACCGTTCGAGCGGTAGGACCCCCGAGCTCCGGACCCAGCGCCGCTTTTTCTGGCGAACAGGCACCATACGAGAGTCACGACGCGGTCCGGTGCACACCCGCTGGCCGCGCCGCAGTAGTTTCATCAGGACATGGGGCGACTGGCCCCGCCATGGTATTTGAGTGTTCGGCCCCGGAATTGATGAGATGGCCCGCCGTACGGGGCGGCATGGAGATCGTCGAGAACTCGATGGAGGTCCCGCTGGAGGCGGTGCTCGAACGGCCCCTCTTCTGTTTTTTCGCGACGACCGACGAGGGGCTGCCACGGATCTCGCCGCTGTGGTATCTCTGGGAGGACGGGACGGTCTGGATCATCGCCGACGACGGGAAGACCTACGTCGACCGGGTGCGGAAGACGCCCCACGCCGCGCTGGCGATGGTCGATTTCCTGCCCGGTTCCGGCGTCGTCCGACATGTCGGCTTTCGCGGGATGGCAACGGTCGAACCCTTCGACGAGGAGCGCGCGGACCGCCTGCTCCGGCGGTATCTCGGCCCTAACCCCGGGACGTGGGACGAGCGATTCAAAAGCCCCTGGAGCGACCGGTGGCAGTTCATCCGCTTCGAGCCTGAGACCGTCGTTGCCCGCGATCAGAGCTACGACGTCGGCACGCTCTGAGAACGCGTTCCTCGTGACGTGAGCCTTTTCCCCGCTGCTCGCCAACGATATGTATGTTCGAGAACCGACCGAACCGCTCCGACGAGGTCGTCTTCGTCGGTCGGTCGAACGTGGGGAAATCGACGATCATGCGAGAGCTGACGGGCCACAGTTTCGAGACGGGCGGCAAACCCGGTGTGACGCGCTCGCCGAATCACTACGACTGGGCGAGCCAGGACTTCATGCTCTCCGATCTGCCCGGTTTCGGCTTCATGTCGGGCGTCCCCGAAGACGTCCGCGAGGAGATCAAAACCGAGGTCGTGCAGTACGTCGAACGCCACGCCGACGACATCATGGTCGCGGTGCTGGTCGTCGACGGTAAAAGCGTCATCGACATCATCGACCGTCACTCCGGCGAGGGCGAGATCCCTCACGACGTGGAGATGTTCCACTTCCTGCAGGAACTGGACATTCCGACGGTCGTCGCGGTCAACAAGATGGACAAGGTCGACGACCGGGACGAGCGACTGAACGACCTCTGTGACCGACTGGGGATCTACCCGCCGTGGAAGCAGTGGCAAGAGACCATCGCGCCGATTACCGCGAAGAAAGGCTCGATTCAGACGCTGAACGACGCGGTACGCCATCACCTCGAAGAACAGAAACGCGACGACCTGAAGCAGTTCTTCTGATTCGGTCTATCGTTCCACCCAGCAGCCAACTCGCAGCGAGACAATCTCTACAGGCGGAGTAGGCCGAGTGCCTCGGGGTCGTACGGAAATCTACGATTTCCGTGATGAGCGTTGGACTCCGTCCAACGAACCTGCGAGCGGGCAAGCCCGCGAGCAGATGACGAGACGCTCCGCGTCTCGAACCACTTGATCCCGAGGGTGAAGGCCGTCGAAGGATTAACCGGACCACGGTTCGTACAACTGATACAGTCAGAAGCCCACAAAGACGGGTTAAAGACCCTCCTAATCTTCGACGTGACGCTTCACATCCCGAAGTCAGAAACCCACAAAGACGGGTTAAAGACCTTAATCCAACGCTGACTGAGACGGTTTGGAAATGCGACACCTCTCAAAACCCGCGCCTTCGGCGTGGTGCGACGGGTGTTGTCGGGCGGGGTGGAGCCGCCGACCCTCACGGACGCACCGGGCGTTCGGGTGTTAATTCCAGCCGACCCGTCACGGGAAGGTCGAGAGGAATTAAATTCGCCTGCGACGCCACGGCCTGCTTTGGGACGGGCGGTCAAGACGGCGAAGCCGCGGGGCTTGTTCCCGCGGTACTTCACCGAGAGCCCTGTCTCTCTCCCGAGGAAGTGCCGCAAGGTATTCAATGTGTTCCTGATGTCCTAGTTTTTATTCCTGGTCGCCGCCCCCCTCCTCACTCGCTTCGCTTTCCTCCGTTCCGTCGCTCTCGTCTTCTTCGGTCGGGACTGCCTCACCGTCGGCCATCGACCACTCTAGCTCGACTTCCAATTCGGCCTCCTTGTCTTCTTCCTCGTACTCGACTTCCACTTCGAACTGCTCGGGGACGGTCACCGGACCCTTATCCCGGCCCAGTTCTACTGACGCGCTCTCAACGCCGTCGGCGAGGCGACGGAGGACGTTTGCCCCCTGTTCGCGGGCCATGAGGCCCTCCAACTCGAATTCCTCTTCCTCGTTCTCTTCGGAGTCAGACTCTTCCGCATCATTTGCGTTCTGGCTCTGGTCTGTCACGTGTAAACGTACGACCCCCGTACTAAAACACCCCACTCCTGCTTCGCTCTCAACGATCCGCTCTTCGGTTGCAAGGCCTTCATACTATCTGTTCAACGGACCCGTAGAATCGGACAGCACCGACTCGCCTGCACACTCGATCGAAACGGGTCAGTCCTGGAGGTTCAGCGGATCGAACATCGAAGCGGAGCGTCCACTACCGACGACTGACCGTTCAGCCCAGCCGTTCGAGCAGTTGCTCGCCGTCGACGAAGGGTATCCCGTTTGCAGTCGCATACTCGCGAGCGGCCGTGGTGGTCAGCGCCCGGCCGGTGTCGTCGTCGAGCATCTCGCAGACGACCGCCGCAGGGGGTTGGCTGGCGGCGTCAGCCAGCGCGATGCCGAGTTCGGTGTGGCCCTGGCGCTCGTCGAGGAGGCCATCCGCGGCCCGGAGCAAGTGGACGTGGCCCGGCGCGCGGAACTCGCTGGCGAAGTCCTCGGCGTCAAGCAGTTGGCCGTCGTCAACCGCCGCCGCGAAGCCGGCGATTTCAGTGATCGTCAGCGAGCGATCCTCGTCGGTGATCCCGGTGAACGTATCGCGATGATTGACCGTCAGCGAGAACGACGAGCGGTCGCCGTACGCGAGGTGGGCGGTCTCGCTGGCGGGATGGTCGATAGCGTCGGAGAGGAACGGAAGCGAGGCGGCGTCGGCGACCGGCCCGGAGAGGCCGACGCAGATCAGCCCGCCCGCGTCGTTTCGTAGTCGTGCAACGGCGTCTAGATCGACCGCGCCGGCGGGGTAGATGAGGTCAGTCTCCCCCTCCCGGTCGTCGAAGTCGTGGACGCAGACGGGGTTGCCGTCGCGAAACGCCGCGACCGCACGTTCGACCGGGTCGGTCGTCGACACGTCTGCGATATCGGCGTTGCTGGTGTTGCCCGCCATGTTACTTGTCCTCGATGTAGACGGTGACCAGTTCGTCGTCCGTCAACCCGAGTTCGTCGCGGAGTCGATCGGACGCGATCAGTTCGAGTTGATCCTCGTCGTGATGGGTCCGTTCGGGGGCGATGACGTGTGTGCCCTCATAGCGCTCCCCGTCAGCGTTCTCGATGGTCGCGGGGTAGCAGACGGCGGGACCGTAGGTCCGGTCGTCGTCCTCCCAGCCGTCGATGTGGACCGGGTCGAGAGCCTCCATCGCGGAGCGCCGCCTGATGCTCGATTCGGTGAGTTCGACGTTGAGCGTCCCCTCGAACGGTTCGTACTCTAGCCGCTCGCGGAACTGCTTCATGTAGCCCGGCAGGGAGATATAGTGTTTCCCCTCGCCCATCCCGCCGGTGATGGTGCCCTCGAGTTCGACCGTGGTCTCGCCCTCGAAGATGCGACGGTAATCCTCGTACTCCGCCCGAAGGGCCTGTTCGCCCTCGTCCGTAACCGAGAGCCACTGCCCGTCGGTCACCGTCTCGCGCGTGAGATAGCCCGCATCCTCGAGCCGCTGGAGGCGTCGCGATGCCGTCTGCGTCGAGACGTCGAGGTCCTCGGAGAGCCCGGCACAGGAGGCTTTCATCTCTCCTGCGATTCCCCCGTCGAGTGCCAGTAGTTTGAGCACGGCGAGCTCGTCGTGTCCGACGGCCAGCGTCGGTGCGTTCGACATATGAGAACCTTCGAACTACCGACTCATAAGTATATCGAATATGGAATGCATCTCAAAAACGTGAACCACGTTGACCATGCTACAGGGAGTTAGTGGCCTCGTGGAGATAACCGATATGGGTCATACAACGGGTCTTTATTACTCGTTCCAGAACTCGCCGCCCTTTTCGAGTTTCGGCACCCACGTATCGGCGTCTTGCGCCAGCAGTGCGACTCGGGACTCCGGGACGTCCTTGATCGCGTCGTGCTCGGGCATGTGCTCGCGGATCGCCTCGGCAAAGGCGACGACGTCCTCGTGATCGGGCATCGAACTCCGATCCAGCCGACCCCGCGAGTGGCCGACGTGCATGTACGCTTTGAGCTCCACGAAGTCCGGATCGGCGCGGTCGTAAAAGGCCGCGTACCAGTCCGGATCACGCATGTTCTCGCCGTCGACGAGCGTCGTCCGGAGCACAGTGCGGGTGTCGTCTTTCGCGGCCAGGACGTCCATCGTGTCGATCAGGCGCTCCCAGGCCTCGTCCTCGACCGGTTTGACGACTTCGTCGAACGTCCACCGATCCGGCGCGTCGACGCTGATGTATAGCTGCGTGGGATCACACCGCTCTAGCATCTCCGGATTGGTGCCGTTGCTCACGAGAAAGGTCGTCATATCGCGGGCGTGGAACTCCTCAATCAACTCGGGGAGGTAGGGATACAGTGACGGTTCGCCGTCCAGCGAAATCGCGACGTGACGCGGCTCCATCGACTCCTCGAACACTTCACGAGGCACCTGGTCGTTTCCGCCAAACCCCGAGAGCAGTTTCTTCTGGAGGCGGATCGAGGCGTCGACGACCGCCTCGGGGTCGTCCCACTCGACATCGTCGAGTTCGTACGCGTGCCCAGCGTGGTCCCGCCAGCAGAAAACACAGCGTTCGTTGCACTTGACGACCGGCGTCATCTGGATGCAGCGGTGGGACTCGATGCCGTAGAAGGCGTACTTGTAACACTTGCCCTCGCCGCGCAGGGCGTTGGCCGTCCAGCCGCAGGTCTGGGCGGCGGTGTGGTTCTCGCTATGGTAGTCGGGATCGCTGACCTGTTTCGCCCCGTCCGATTCGCTCATTGTAGAAGGCTAGCCGCCGAGGCTAAAACGTTCTTTCCTCTGCTCGTCGGAGTCAGAAGGACCCAGCCCGTTGTTCCAACATCTGCAGTCGGGGTCGGTAGTGTGGAGGGGCGCACAAGAAACGGCCCCGGTAATGGTGTGGGTGGCGGGGTGTTTTGACTCTGCAGTCCTCGATCCCCCAATGGCCCCATGAAGACGACGATCATCGAACACGACGGACAGATGCTTGCACGGATCGAAGACGACGACCGCGTGTTCGAGGTAAGCTTCGACAGGATCGAACCGACCGACGTAACCGTACGGTTTCTACGGGACGACGAACGCGTCGGCAGTATCTATAACGACGACGGCACCAGTCGCACGATGGCACGGCTCACCACCGGGCGGAACGGCACTGATTTCATCGGCGTGGCGGTGCCCAAAGAGTTCGTCGCGGACGTGCTTGATGCCGCAGAATCGGCCGGCCGCGTCACCGACGGAACCGCACTCGAGGGCTATCGGTTACGCGTACTGTGACCATCTCTTCGTGTTCCGGTTCCCGTCCCGATTCTGGTCGTCGAAAGGCTGCGAGACGGGACAGTTTACGAGTCGTACGCGCAGGACGCTGGTCGCAGTCTCATACGTCTGGATCGTATGACTCTGGGAGAAACGGGGCGGACACGTCGTGCCCGGCGGCGTGCGCGTTCAGCTTTGCCGCCGCCGGCGACTCCCTGACCCCCGCGGTGTCGTAGCCCGCCTCCTCGAAGGCGTCGGTGATCCATCGCGAACCACGGATTCGGAACTTCTGATGATAGTCCTCTGCAATCGTGAACCCGTCGAGGCGTTCGAGCCGGGTCGCGATACGGTCCCGATCCCACTCGCTATCGTCCAGAAACTCCCGGAGCTGCTGGCGCTGAGCTGGCCTCTCGGTAAAAACGATGTTCTGGTACTGGCGTTTGTCCACCTGTTGACGCGGATCGTGTTTCGTGAGCGCCCACGCGAGGAGGTCGCCGAACGAGATCGTCTCGGGATCGTACTCCACCTGGACGACCTCGGTGTGATCGCCGATCGCCCGGTAGGACGGATCGGGCTTCGTTCCGCCCGCATAGCCCACCCGCGTTCGCACGACGCCGTCTTTCGCGCCGGCAGCGGCGTCGGGACCCCAGAAACAGCCGAGGCCGAACGTCGCCGTCGCCGTCTCGGTTGGTGCGTTCGCGTCGTACTGGATGAGACGTTGGGGGGAGAGCATCACCTCATCGTTCGGTCCGCGGACCGATCAATCTGCCGTGAGGCGTGGAACCGATCGGCAGCGAGCCTTTATCCCTGGGAGTACAAACCGACCGGCATGGATGACGCGCTAGCATCCCTCGCGGCCGATCTGCGGAAAGCCGATTCGGCGGTGGCACTGACCGGTGCCGGTCTGAGCACCGCTTCCGGGATCCCTTCCTTCCGTGGCGAGGAGGGTATCTGGGGCGAGGAGTTCGACCCACAGTCGTTTCATTTGCGGCGGTTCAGACGCGATCCGGCGGGCTTCTGGGAGGACCGGCTGCGACTCCAGAAACGAATGCTGCCCGACGACGTCGCACCGAACGCCGCCCACGAGGCGCTGGCTCGGCTTGAACGGGAAGGACCACTCACAGCAGTAATCACGCAGAACACCGACGGACTTCACGCCGAAGCGGGCACTGACGACCTGATCGAACTCCACGGGAACGCCCGGCGAGTCGTCTGTGACAACTGCGGGCGGAGTCGGGGCGCCGAGTGGGCGTTCGAGCTCGTCGCCGACGGCGACGGACCGCCGACCTGCGACTGCGGAGGAATCTACAAACCAGATGTCGTGCTGTTCGGCGAGGATCTGACGCCCGCAGCGCTCTCGACCGCCCGGGAACTGGTCGCCGACAGCGACGTGCTCATGGTCGCTGGCTCCTCCCTGCAGGTACAGCCCGCTGCGTCGCTCCCGGCCCAGCGTGACGGGGCGGCGCTCGCAGTCGTCAACTACGATCTGACGCCGTTCACCACCAGCGCCGACTACGACTTCCGGGAGGACGTCACCGAGGTGCTGCCCGCGCTCGCTGACGGGGTGTGTCGGGAGGAGTAGCTCGACAGTCGGCGACCAGTTACAGATCGAATCGCCGGACCGTCGAGTACACCGGACCCTCGGACCTCAACTCGCTCTCGGTCAGCCGGACATCCTCGACGGTCCACTCGCCGACAACCGGGTCAAGCTGGCGAACGCCCTCCTGTACCAGTTCCTTGCCGCCGCCGTGGTCCATCCGCGCGAGCGTGACGTGGGGGGTGAACTCGTGCTCTTCGGCGTCGAAGCCGAGATCGACCATCCGCGCCTCGGTGGCCTCGTGGAGCGCGGTGAGTTCCTCGACCCCCGCCGAAAAGCCCGCCCAGAGGACGCTGATGTACTCCATCGAGGGGAAGACGCCGAGCCCTTCGACTCGGGCGGTGAACGGGTCGACATCGGCGTCCGCGACGGCGCTGGCGAGTGCAGTCTCGACCGCCTCCACGCGCCCGGACTCGACGTCGCCAAGGAACTTCACGGTGACGTGAGCCTGTGCGGGATCGGTGAACCTGAGTCCGCTCGCGTCGCGAAACTCGTCCTGGATGGCCGCGACCTCGTCGGCGAGTTCGTCGGGCAGGTCGACGCTCACGAACAGTCGTCTACTCATGTGAGAGAGTAAGCCCGCGTAGCTCAAAAGCAATACCGTCGCCGTGACGGGCAACGTTATAGACCTTCGCGCCACTAGCCGTGAGTATGAGTCGCTCGCGGAAGCCCGATTGGCTCCTCAGTACGCTCCCCACCGGCGAGGAGTTCACCGGGATCAAACAGACGTTGCGGGACAGAGACCTGCATACGGTGTGTGAAGAGGCCAACTGCCCGAATATGGGCGAGTGCTGGAGCGGAAACGACGGCCCCGGAACGGCGACGTTCATGCTGATGGGCCACAAATGCACCCGCTCGTGTGGCTTCTGCGACGTCGAGACCGGTGGCGGCGAACCCCTTGATCCCGACGAACCGTCCGAGGTCGCCGGCGCAGTCGCCGAAATCGGCCTCGACTACGTCGTGTTGACCTCCGTCGACCGCGACGACCTGCCCGACCAGGGTGCGAGTCACTTCGCCGAAACTATCCGCGAGATCAAGCGTCGCGACCCCGAGACCCTCGTCGAGGTGCTGATCCCCGACTTCCAGGGCGAACCCGAGCTAATCCGGAAGATCATCGACGCCGAACCGGACGTGATCGCTCATAACATCGAAACCGTCCAGCGCCTACAGGGCAAGGTTCGGGACCCCCGCGCGGGCTACGAGCAGAGCCTGCGTGTCCTCGAACAGGTCGAGCGGGAATCGGACGTCTACACCAAGACGTCGATCATGCTGGGCCACGGCGAGCACGACCACGAGGTCTACCAGACGCTCGCGGACCTGCGCGAGGCAGACGTCGACGTCGTCACCTTCGGCCAGTATCTCCGCCCCTCCGCCGACCACCTCCCCGTCGGCGAGTACGTCCACCCGGACAAGTTCGACACCTGGCAACGCGTCGCCGAGGAGGAACTGGAGTTCCTGTACTGCGCCTCGGGACCGATGGTTCGCTCCTCGTACAAGGCGGGCGAACTGTTCGTCGACGCCGTGCTCCGGGAGGGGAAAACCATCGACAGCGCACGGGCGACCGCGCGGGCCTCCGAGAGCTAGGAAGGCGCTAACGCAGGTCTTAACATCGTCCCGGACGAATTTATCTGCATGACAGATCCAGCGGACAATCCCAAGGACGACCACGAGTTCTCCGAGGGAGAGGGCTTCTCCGGCGACTACGACGAGTTCGACCTCGACCCGCCCGAACTCGAAGTCGACCCGGACAGAGTCGACCCGGTCGACTCCCGCGTGATTCCGGACCTGCTCGACGACGAGACCATCTCGAACGACGAGATCGACGGGGACGCCCTGCTCGACGTCGGCCTGAACTACATGGCGATCAACCGCTACGAGCAGGCGACCGAGACGTTCGAGCGGACCGCCCGGTTTGCCGAGGACGAACTGATCGAGCAGGAGGCCTGGGTAAACAAGGGCGTCGCCCACGCGGAACTCGAAGAGTGGGACGCTGCCATCGGCGCGTACAAGGAGGCCATCTCGATGGATGGCTCCAGCGAGCACGCCGCGACGGCGGAGACGAACCTCGCCTTCGCGCTCTGGGAGTCCGGCCGGAGCGAGCAGGCGCTCGAACACGCCGAGCGCGCCGTCGAGATCGACCAGCGCTTCGCCGAAGCCTGGTACAACCGTGGATTCCTCATGCTGGAACGCGGTCTGGCCGAAGACGCCCTGAACGCCTTCGACAACGCCATCAGGCTGGGTATGCGTAATCAGGTCACCCTCGAGGAGAAGGCCCGAGCGCTCGAAGAACTGGGCGAGTACGAGGAGGCCGAAGAGATCGCCGAGGAGGCCGAAGACATGCGCCGGGAGGCCGAGCGGGAGATGGTCGACGAGGAGATCGGAGAGTGATCGTCAACGAGCGGACGACTGAGAAGGGACTGCTCGTTTCGGTCTGTGATCCCGACACGCTCGGAGAGACCTACGAGAGCGACGACATCTCCCTGACCGTGACCGAGGATTTCTACGACGGCGAGGAACTCGACGAGTCGGACGTTATCGAGGCACTCTCTCGAGCGACGATTGCTAACATCGTCGGGGCGGACTCGGTGGCACTGGCCATCGAACACGGCTTCGTCGAAGAGGCGAACGTTCTCGAAGTCGGTTCGACGGTGCACGCGCAGATGCTGCGGTTAGCCTAGGGTTGTGTCTCTTTTGTGGACCCGCCGCCCGTATTGACGAGAACGATTCCAAGTAGCGACAGTCCCGCGAGCGTGAGCCCGATCCACTCTAGCCCGCTGTCGAAAGCGAACGCCGCAACGGTGTGGAAGACGCCGACGAACGCGAGTCCGAGCAGTAAGAGGCTGACCCCGAGCGCCCGTTTGGTCACCATACCGGTGCACAGGGGTGGAACGACTTAACGGGTCGGATCAGCCGAGATCGGCAGTGCGGAACCGCAGGTAGCCGACGAGCACGGGGAGGAGGATCCAGGCGAGCAATACGAGGGCCGAGAACCACTCCGAGAGGTAGAACGGAACCTCGCCGACGACGATGTCTTCGAGCGGCGCATCCCCGAAGACGTTGATGCCGATAGGGAACTGGAGAGTCAGCGCGAACACCTGCTGATCGAGTACGCTAGAGGCAACCACACCGTACGCTTCCATCGGATTGAGGCGCTGGAGCGCCAGCGCCCACGCCTCGATAGGCGAGTCAGGGGTGATAGGACTAGCCGGGAACGATCCGGTGACGACCCGGTAGATACCGCCGACGAGCACGTCCCAGAAGCCCAGAAAGACCAGATAGGTGCCGACGACGCCGGCCATCGCCCGACCGCGGGAGGCGACCGCCGCGGAGAAGCCGACCGCGATGCCGACAAAGGCGAAGCCAAGCAACAGGGTGGCGACCGCCAGCCCGGCCAGACCGCTGACCGGTACCTCGCCGAACAGCAGACCGGTCAGGAGGGTCGCGACGACGAACGCCGCGAGCACCGCAACTGCGACGACGCCCGAACGACCCAGAAGCTTTCCGGCGACGACGTCCTCACGCGTCGGCGGGAGGCTGAGCAGGATCTTGATGCTGCCGGAGCGTCGCTCGCCGACGATTGCCATGTAGCCCACGATCAGCGCCGCAAGCGGGACGATAACCTGCAGCGGCAGCGCCAGTATCGACGCGAGGTCGCTAGATGGCAGGTTCCCCTCGAAATACCAGATCGCACCGTAGACGAGAACGATCAGGCCGACCAGGAGGCCCGTCAGCGACCAGAGCATCTGGGATCGGACGGCGTCCTCGAAGTCCTTTCGGGCGACGGTCGCGATGCTCATGCCGGCACCTCCTCGGCTATTGTCTCCGCTTCCTCTTTCGCCCCGTTCCCGGTGAGTTCGGCGAACAGGTCGTCGATATCCTGATCCTCGACCTGGATGTCGAGCACGGTCGTTCCGGCGGCCTCGACGTGGTTGATCGCTTTCGCTTTCGCCGCCGATCGGCTACAGGAGACGTCGAGGTGGCCGTTGCGTGCCGTTGCACCCGAGATGCCGTCAATATCTGTGAGCGTCTCGACCGTCCGGTCGGAGACATCGTCGACTGACAGTTCGAGGTGCGCATCGCCGCCGATCTGTGCGTGGAGTTCGTCGAGGGTTCCGATGGCGACGAGTTCGCCCTCGTTCATCACGCCGATACGATCACAGACCTCCTCGACGTGATCGAGGATATGACTCGAAAAGAAGACGGTCGTCCCACGCTCGGCCTCCGAACGAACGATTTCCTGCATCTCCTGGATGCCGGTCGGATCGAGGCCGCTAGAGGGTTCGTCCATGATCAGTAACTCGGGGTCACCGACCAGTGCCATGCCGAGGGCGAGGCGCTGTTTCATTCCCTTCGAGTAGCCACCGGCGTTGCGGTTGGCGGCGTCGCCGTCGAGGCCGACACGGGCCAGATACTCCTCGGGGTCGCCGTTTGCGCCCTTTGCGCGCTGTGCGAACTCGATATGTTTGCGACCGGAGAGGCGCTCGTAGAGATCGAACCCCTCGGGCAGCACGCCGACACGCTTGCGGATCTCCTGTGACTCCTCTCGAACGTCGTAGCCGAGCACCGTGGCCGATCCGTCCGTCGGGCGGGCGAAATCGAGCAGCATGTTGATCGTCGTCGATTTCCCGGCCCCGTTCGGGCCGAGAAAGCCGAACACTTCTCCGTCGTCGATCTGGAGGGACACGTCGTCGACTGCAACGACGTCGCCGAAGCGTTTGCTCAGCGAGTCGGTTTCGATAGCGGGCATGTCGTTTCCAGCATCGGCCCGGGATACATTAATACCGCTGTCATAGTTTCCGAGCGAGAAACTGTGGACGTTTTTATATGACATGTGATAACAAACAAACGAATGACTGACGATGAGGAAACCGAGCTGCTCGCGATACTCGACGACGAGTATGCACGCTCTATCCTCATCGAGACGAGCAAGGAGCCGATGGATGCAGAGCGGCTTGCAGAGCGCTGTGACGCCTCGCCCCCGACGATCTACCGACGGATCGACCGACTCGACGAGCACGACCTGCTGGAGGCCCACCAGCAACTCGATCCGGACGGGCACCACTACAAGACCTACGCCGCCCGACTCGAACGCGTCGCGGTCGAAATCGAGGACGGCGAGATGGATATCGACGTGTACCGGACAGAAGAGGACCCCTCCGACCGGTTCACCAGACTGTACGAGGAGCTCTGATCCGATGACACTCACGCCACTCCTGACGACGACCGGTGGCAGCCTGTTCGTCGGTGTGCTGGTGTTCGTCGGCCAGACGCTGGCGTTCCTGCTGGCAAGCTGGATTGTGGTACGCGCCTATCGCGGCTACCAGCGCACCAGCGCACCCGCCCTCCTGTGGCTGGCTATCGGCGTCGCGCTGCTCAGTGCCGCACCGACCGTGGCGCGGTTCCTGCTCCCGACGCTGACCGATCTCCCCTCCGTAACGGTACAGGTCGTCGCGACGAGCGGCGAAATCGCCGGCCTGCTGGCGATACTCTACTCGATATTCGGAAACCCATGAGACGGACACACTACACACCGACCGACCGCACCACCGCCCGTAGCAGGTGGTGGTCCCGATGATCGCAGAGACCGTCCTTTCGGCCATCGAGACCGACCTCGGTAGTAGCGCGACCATCTTCCTCGTCACGCTGACCAGCGCAACCCTCGGCGCCGTCGTGGCCGGGCTGGCCTATCGGGGGTACAGACGCAACCAGAGCGAACCGATGCTCTACCTCGCAGTCGGCGTCGCGTTCCTGACCATCGTCCCCTTCGTACTGTCGTACAGCGTCGACGGCCTGACGGATGCGACCGATGCGCAGATCCTGCTCGTGATTACAGGCTGTAACCTCGCCGGCCTGCTCGCAATCGCACACTCGTTACGGAGACCGTGAGATGACGACGGACACAAACATAATACCGAAACCGATCGTACCGTTCAAAACGATAGAGGAAAAACGATGAGCACGGAAACCGATGCGTACGGCGCGGCAACCGAGGGGCTTCGCTGGTTCTTCGGGGCCCCTGTCCGCCGCCAGACGTACTTCAATCTGCTCTACCTGTTGCTGGCTTTCCCACTCGGACTGGCATACTTCGTCTTTCTCGTCACTGGCTTTTCTGTCGGCTTTGCACTGATAATCCTCGTCTTCGGGCTCCCTCTGCTGGTGCTGACTATCTATTTCGCCACCCAGTTAGCCGCGGTCGAGCGAACACTCGCGGAGGTGTTACTCGACGTCGACATCCCGGCGGCCGACCCCGATACCGACACGGGTGCGCTTGGACGTCTGAAAGGCCTGCTCCTCGACGTCGGCACGTGGAAAAGCACCGCCTATCTGTTCAGCAAGTTCTTCCTCGGCCTGTTCGCGTTCATCGTCGTCACCGTGCTGGGATCGGTCGTCGTCACGCTGTTGCTCGCGCCGCTACATTACGGTAATCCGAACGTCGGCATCGTGATGGGCAGTTCCATCGAGTTCGCCGTTCCGGAGTTCGTCTTCGACCGTGGCGGCTGGGAGGTCAGTCTGTCACTTCCCTACAGCGCGACGCTCGAAACCGGCGAACTGATCTCGACGTACGCCGATTCGGCGTGGAGTGCGCTCGCGTTCAGCGCTCTCGGCGTGGTCGTCGGCATCCTCGTCCTGCACGTCACCAATGCGCTGGCGTGGCTGTTCGCGCGCTACACCGAACTGATGTTGCGCTTTACTCGACCGTCGATCCTCGCCGAACTTCGCGCGTCCTGACGGCGTCTCCCATGGCACCGTAGCGGCGTCCGAACCGTTCGACAGGCCACACATGTTACGCGACCGAAGGAGTGTTTTGCCTGGGGCCCTTCCGTTCCAGTAATGAAGAGCCACGAGACCGCACCCCTCGATGTCGAGCGAATCCGCGAGGATTTCCCGATCCTGCAGCGGCAAGTCAACGACGGCCAACAGGTCGTCTATCTCGACAACGCGGCGACGAGCCAGACCCCGAACCAGGTCATCGACGTGTTCGGCGACTACTACCGTGGGTACAACGCCAACGTCCACCGGGGGATCCACCACCTCAGTCAGGAGGCCTCCATCGCCTACGAGGAAGCTCACGACCGCCTCGCCGAGTTTATCGGCGCGAGCGGCGGCCGCGAGGAGATGATCTTCACCAAAAACACCACCGAGAGCATGAACCTCGTCGCCTACGCCTGGGGACTGCACGAACTCGAACCCGGCGACGAGGTCGTCCTCACGGAGATGGAACACCACGCCGCGCTGGTGACGTGGCAACAGATCGCAAAGCGAACCGGTGCGGACGTCCGGTACATCCGCGTCGACGAGACCGGTCGCCTCGACATGGACCACGCCCGCGAACTGATCGGCGAGGACACCCGGATGGTCAGCGTCGTCCACGTCTCGAACACGCTGGGAACGATCAACCCCGTCGCCGAGTTGGCCGACATCGCCCACGAGAACGACTCGTACATCTTCGTCGATGGCGCGCAGGCGGTCCCGACCCGACCGGTCGACGTCGAAGCGATCGATACGGATTTCTACGCCTTTTCCGGGCACAAGATGGTCGGTCCGACGGGGATCGGCGGTCTTTACGGCAAACAGGAGATCCTCGAAGAGATGGAACCGTTCCTCTACGGCGGCGACATGATCAAAAAGGTCACCTTCGACGACGCGACCTGGAACGATCTGCCCTGGAAGTACGAGGCGGGCACGCCCCTGATCGCCGAAGGGATCGCGATGGCCAAGGCCGCGGACTACCTCGACGACATCGGGATGGAGAACATCCAGAAACACGAGGAGTACCTGTCCAACTACGCCTACGACCGGCTTTCGGAGTTCGACGATATCGAGATCTACGGCCCCGAACCCGGCCCCGACCGCGGCGGTCTCGTCGCGTTCAACCTCGGATCGGTCCACGCCCACGACCTCGCGTCGATCATGAACGACTCGGCGGTCGCCATCCGCGCCGGCGACCACTGCACCCAGCCCCTGCACGACAAACTCGGCGTCGCCGCCTCCGCCCGGGCGTCCTTTTACATCTACAACACGCCCGCAGAGATCGATATCCTGATCGATGCGATCGATGATGCGCGGAAACTCTTCGCCTAGAAGGATTACCGTACCGTCGGGGCAGTCTGACGAGGGAACCGAGTCAGACCTCGAAGCGCTGCGCGCTTCGGATACGCGGGAACTCTTCGCCTGTAGCGGCCCCGTTCTTTCCGGATCCCTGCTCTTGCACGACTGACTGGTCAGTAACGGGGGGTTTTTCAGGGATGAGCAACCACAGGGTGACGATGAACGTTCCACCGGAGATGACGCCACTGTTCGGAACAGTGCTCGTCGTCGCCGTCATCGGAGTCGCAGTCGTGCTCTGGTGGCGCTCGCGACGGGGATCCGACAGTTCGGCCTCGAAGCGCGCCCATCAGAAGGCACAGAGCCGTGACGCGCCAGTCGAGAAAGGCGAGATTATCGAGGCTGGCGTCGAGGAACTGACCGAACACCACAGCGGGGAGACCGATGCCGTCGTCAAGGTCGAGGGGTTCGTGGTCTTCGTCAAGGACGTCCCCAGCGAGATCCAACCGGCAGATATGCTCCGGGTGCGCGTGCTCTCGTTCAACCGGAAGGGCACCTCGGCAAGCGGGAAACTCCTCGAACGACTCTGAAACGCCGATCTATCGTAATCGACCGCTAGCGATCCGGTGGCGGCGTCGGAATCCTTTTGCCGCGGACGCCCCTATCCCTTTTCAACAATGGGAATGGGATCAGATATGTATCGCCAGCAGATCCTCGATCACTACAAGAACCCGAGAAACTACGGGGAGATCGAGGAGCCGACCTACACGCACGTCGGCGAGAACCCGATGTGTGGCGACGAGATCCGGGTCGACGTCAAACTGGCCGAGGACGACGAGACGATCGACGGCGTCGCCTTCCAGGGTGACGGTTGTGCGATCAGCCAGGCGAGCGCGAGCATGCTCTCGACGAAGCTACCGGGCAAATCTATCGAGGACCTGATGGAGATGGATCGAGACGATATCGTCGACATGCTCGGCGTCGACATCAGTCCGATGCGAATCAAGTGTGCCGTCCTCGCCGAGAAGGTCGCACAGGACGGTTACGAGATTCATACTGGAGAGAAGGATCTCGACCGGACGTCGACCGAGGACGACTGACCGCGGCCCACTTTTTGCGCTACTCGAAGCCGTTCTCCCACCGGAACAGGCCGTTTCGCTGGACGACCTGCAACCACCTTTTTCTCGTCGGGTCGCACAGCGACCACTCCTCGAAAAATCTGGGCCAAAAAGCCGCTCGCTACGCTCGCGGTACTACTGTTTGAACCCGTCCTCCCACCGGAACCGGCCGTTTCGCTGGACGACCTGCCCATCGATCTCCAGTCGCGAGTCCTCGCTGACGTCCGTGATCAGGTCGACATGGACGGCGCTGTCGTTTCCGGCCTCGCCGTCGGGCATGTTGGCGTCGTAGGCCCGACCGAGCGCGAGGTGGACGGTGTCACCCATCTTCTCGTCGAACAGGATGTTGTCGGTGAAGCGATCGATCCCGCGGTTCATGCCGATACCCAGTTCGCCCAGGCGGCGTGCGCCCGCGTCGGTATCGAGGACATCACCGATCACGTCCGCGTTCTGGGCGGCGTCGTACTCGATAACCTCGCCGTCCTCGAAGGTCAGCGAGACGTCCCGGACCCGCTTTCCGTGGATCGTCATCGGGACGTCGAACTCGACGTGACCGGTCGTGCCGTAGGGGGCGGTGAAGACCTCGCCGCTCGGGAGGTTGTGGGAGTCGTAGGCGACCGTGGCACAGCTATTGACCGCCGTCCGCTCGTCTATCGACATCGTCAGGTCGGTGTTCGCGGAGACGAGTCGGACCTCGCTTCCCTCGTCGAGTAGCTCTTTCATCCGATCCATCTCGTCGGCGAGGGAGTCCCAGTCTCGCAGGACGGCGTCGTAGACGAACTCCTGGTACTCCTCGTAGGCCATGCCTGCCTGCTGGGCGAGCGATCGAGTGGGGTGGACGGTCGACACCCAGTCGGTGTCCATCCGCGCCTCGCGCACTCCCTCCCCCGCTTTCGCGTGGGCCTGCCGTCGCTCCGCGGGGACGTCCGCCATTGCCGACGTGTTGTGGCCACCCCCCAGCGAGAGGACGGCGTCGGCGTTCTCGTAGAGCGCGAGTTTGTGGGCCGGGTCCACGTCGAACTCGTCGTCATGGGCGTTGAGATACGCTCTGGCGATTTCGCCGGACGACCGCGTCGTGACGAGGTTCGCACCTCGTTCGCCGAGCAGTTCGGCAGTCGCAACCGCGAGTTCGTGCGCACCGGGGCTGACGGCCATCACGACATCGTCGCCCGCCTCGATTCGCGCGCTCCAGTCGACCAGTACCTCGGCGTGTCGTCTGATCCGATCGTCCATACCTCTCGAAAGCGTCGGCGGGCACATATACGTCCGGGAGGAAGTGCCGGTTCGGACGCAGTTCTGGGTCGACCCCGACTGCGTTACCGGTTTTGAATCGAACGGTATCTCGGTGCAGGACGAATACGCTCGGCTAGTACAGCGGTCTGCACGCGATCCGCGAAGCAGTCTGTGGGGGCGGTATCAGTGACGATCGATCCTGTCGAGCGGAGCCCCAGCCAGCGGGGACGGTCCTGACAGGCTCGTCCTACAGAGGCATCTCCCCATCGATTATCTCGGCTGCCAGCGCAGCAATGTACTCGACGTGGGCTTCCCAGCCGGCGGTCTCCCCGCCGCGCTGCACTGCATCTGCATACAGCCCCTCCCAGACGGTCGCCAGCATGACGGCCCCGAACGCCCGGTAGAAGCGATCGTTCCGGTATGCGAGTCCCGTCGACTGTTCCCACCGATGGACCAGTTCACGCCGGCTTGGACTCCCGTGACGTGTCGTGAACGGCCAGAACCCCCTTCGTTCACGCTCCCGTATCTCCGTCAGGACTGAGTCAGGGTGGCGGGCCGCCAGACCGTCCAGTGCCGGCGACGGATCCTGACACTCCCGCCAATAGAACAGGAGAGTCCCGACGTCCGTCCGTGGATCCCGCAATTTCACCGTTTCCCAGTCTACGACCCCGCTGATCCGTGCGCGGTCTCCCCACGTGAAAAAGACGTTGTCCGGCTTGTAATCACCGTGGACCAGCGCCGTCGCCGACCGGTCGGGGCTGTTAGCGTCCAGCCAATCAGCTACCTGCCAGAGTCTCTCGGGATCATGGCCCGTCACGTTCGTTGCGGCCTCCAACTGAGCGATTGTCTGCTTTACTTGCATCCGTAGCGGCACCCGCTCGCAGACATCAGCGAACCGTCCGGTATCGAGGGAGTGCAGGTTCGAGAGCGTATCTATCAGTCGGTTTCCTACCTGTGTTCGGTACCGCTCCGCGCGATATCCATCCGGTAACGTCTCGCCCCAGTGGATTCCCCCTCCGTCGAGGTACTCAATCACTGAGAAAGGCCCCCCAAGCACCGATTCGTCCTCGCAGAGGGACACTGCTCTTGGGACCGGAACGTCGGTGGGTTCGAGTCGTTCCACGACCGCATGTTCCGTCGTGATATCGGTGAATCCGCGGTCGTCTCGGTCGGTATACGGCTGGCGAACTACGTACGCTCGCGGGTCGTCGGCGGTCGCAATCCGGATTACGCGATTCAACCCCACCTCGATGAGCTCCGTATCGACGACGCGCTCGCCGAGGTGCTCTGTAAGGAACGACCCGAGGCCTTCGGTATCCATCTCCGGCCCGTCATCGCTCATGTCGCGGAGTTGAACACGAGGGAGTATAAGAGTGTGCGAGGTGTGTTACCCTCAAAAGAGTGCCCACATCACCGCTGAGTGGGACTAATCGTCCTCCCCGGTCGGGGCAGGCTCTCCGGTGTCGACCGCCGGTTCGTCGATATACTTCTCCTTCCAGGTGCCACGCAGGAACCACGCCACCGCAACTGTCGCCCCGAGTACGTTCCCGACCGCCATCCCGATCCAGATGCCCGTCTCGCCCATGTCAAAGGCGAACACGAGCAGATAGACCGTTCCGACGCGGCCGACCCACAGCGTGATGATCGAGATGACCATCGCGACCTTCGTGTTCCCGGCCCCACGGAACGCGCCGAGCATCACCTGCGAGACGCCGATAAAGGCGAACTCAACCGAGCGGATCTGAACGTAGTCGACGCCAAGCGCGATGGTCTCCGGTGCGTCCGGGACGTCACCCAGGAAGACACTCACGATCGGTTCGGTGAACGTCACCGCGATCACCGCGACGACGAGCATGACGCCCGCACCGGTCGTGGCAGCGAGCCACGCCGACCGCGCCGCTCGATCCGCCCGGTCCGCACCGAGGTTCTGCCCGACCATCGTGTCTATCGCTCGACCCAGCCCCATCGCGGGGAGGAAGACCAGCGAAATCAGTCGGTTTCCGAGTCCGTACGCGGCGACCACTGTCGGCGCGAAGGTGACGACCATCGCGGTCAGACTGATCATCGCGAGCGCGCTCGTGCTCTGCTCGATCATGCTGGGCGTACCCAGCCGAACGATATCTTCGATAATATCGAGGTCCGGGCGGAGATGGCTCAGGCGAACGGCGGGTCCAACCGACGTCCCAAAGAGGATCCCGAGTCCGAGCCCCGTCCCCGCTCCCCGGGCGATAATCGTCGCGGCCGCTGCGCCCTCGATACCCCAGCCAGTGAACCCAGTGCTGGCGAACAGCGACGCCTCGACCCCCTGTAGTCCCGTCCACAGCATGAGCGGGTTGTTCTGAAAGCCGAAGATCAGGAACGGGTCGAGGAGGACGTTCGCGACCACCGAAACCACCATCACCAGCATCGGCGTTCGCGTGTCGCCGTACCCGCGCATGAGCGCCGAGAAGACGAAAAACCCGAACAGCAGTGGCATCCCGAGGAAGAAGATCTCCATGTAATCCGCGGCCAGCGGAATAACGTTTGCAGCGGTATCCGGGTCACTCGGCAGGAGTTCGAGCGCCGGGCGCGTGTAGAAGTAGCCGACGATACCGATGACGACCGAGAGCAGACTGACGAAGGAGACGGTCTGTCCCGTGACTAGCCCTGCCGACCGATCACCTGCCGCACCGATATACTGGGCGACGAGGATCGCACCCGCAGTCGTAAAGCCGCCCGCGACGGCGATCAGCAGAAAGATCAGCGGAAACGCGAGGCTGATCGCACCGACAGCGTCCGCAGAAAGCCGGCCGAGATAGAGCGTGTCGGCGACATTGTAGGTCACCTGCAACAGTTGGATAACAACTATCGGCCACGCGAGATGAAAGAGCGGCCGGATCAGGCTTCCCTCGGTGATCGATTCTGAGGGCTTGTCGCCGGAGTCGTCCTGTTCCGCCGTCGTATCGTTCGGGTCCGCTGGAGGGCGGTCCGAGTCGCGGGGCTGATCAGTCACTATCTTTGAAAACGGAGTATAGGCAGTTCAGTATTTTGATGTGACTCCCGCTCACGTCGTCAGCTACCCACCGAGATGTCCGAGAGATACATCGTACTACCCATCGCCCCGAAACGCGAGTGCGTTGCCCGTCATCCAGAGAAAACGACGACTCGTCCGGAAAATCCCAGGCGATGCCGACAACGGTATCATATCGTCACTTCGACTCGTGCCTCGACATCCCTGTCGGCTTCGAGCGTCGCGATCGCGACGTAGTCGCCCGATTGTGGATCACACCAGGTGTATTCGCGCTCGAACGTCTCACCGGGGGACAACGGCAGACGTTCGAGTGACTGGGTGAACATCTTGCCGTCGCTCCACTGCCAGACGATTGCGTCGGTTTCGATATCGTAGACGGCAACGTCGGCGTACTGTCCAGTCCGGAACGTCAACTCGACAGGCTCAGTGCCCCTATTGGTCACGGCAAACCGAAAGATGACGTCCCCGTCGACAGTCACGTCCAGAGTCGGGTCCAGTGACATTCGTGTGAGCGCTTCGGTCGTCTACACCGTCCGAGTTTCGCTCGTCTCGTTGCCGGCGGCGTCGACGACCGTCACCCGGACCTCATCGGCCGACGTGCGTTTGCTCTCTAGTTCGTGGGTCCCTTCCGCAGCGTCACCGCTCACATCGGACGTGACGCTGTCGACGACGGATCCCGCCGCTAACTGCTCGCTCGTCACCGTCGCGAGGTCGCCGTCGTCGTCGGAGACCGACCAGTCGACCGTGTGCCGTGACCAGGCCGGGTTGCTCCCGTCGGTGACAGCGAACCCATCGATCGCCGGCCTGCTGTCGCCCGTCCCGCCCCCGTCGCCGGTCGTGAACGTCTGCACGCCGCCAGTATCGCTGGCCTCTTTCGTCGTGGCGACCGCGCGGAACTCGTACTCGACCCCGCTGTCGAGTCCATCGACGGCGGCGTCGAACGCCCCGATCGCGGAGAGGGTTCCCGCATCGACGGTGTTCGGGAGGTTACCACCGCTTTCGCCGTACTCAAAGCCGACGTCTGTCCCGTCCGCGGCGTCGAGTTCGGTGACCTCACCGTTCAACGTCGCGGTTATCTCTCCAACCTCGGTCGCATCACGGGTGACGACCGAGACGGTCTCCCCGTCGCCGCTGTCCGTACCGACTGCGTCTGCTACGTTCAGGCGACCGGCACCCTGGTCGTTGTCCGGAAGCCCGATGTCGTCCGCGGACTCTTTCAGGGTTGACCGAACTGATTCGCGGTCGGTCGTACCGGCGGCAATGACCGTCGCCGCGGCGCCGGAAACGTGTGGTGCCGACATCGACGTCCCCGAGAACTCGGCGTAGTCGTTCCGCGGAATCGAGGAGAGCGTGTCGACGCCGGGTGCCGCGAGTTCGACCTCGGGTCCCGTCGAGGAGAAACTCGCGAGTTCGTCGTTGGCGTCCGTCGCCGACACTGCGATGACGCGTTCGTCCCGAGCGGGGAAGCCAACACAGTCGGTACACTCGCCGGAGTTCCCTGCCGAACCGATTATCACGACGTTCCGGTTAGCGGCGTACTGGAGCGCGTCTCGCACGACGTCCGAGCCAGTGTCAGCACCGAGGCTCATGTTCTGGACATCGTGGCCCTGGTCGGTGGACCACTCGATCCCGGCAGCGATATCGTCGTAGCCGCCGCTTCCACAGCAATCGAGCACCTTGACTGCGTGAAGGGTTACATCCGGGGCGACGCCCAGGACGCCACTGCCGTTGTCGGCCGCACCGACTGTCCCGGCGACGTGGGTCCCGTGTTCGTTGTCGTCGTCCCATTCCGCGAGGCACTCGCTGATGTCGCTTCCGTCCCCGCCGTATCGACAGCCGCCACAGTTGGAGTCACACGCCGCTGCGGCGGCCGCCCAGCCCTCACCGAGGTTCTCCGCGAGCGTTTCGTGCTGTGCATCGATGCCGCTGTCGATGATCGCTACGCTGACCCCATCTCCCGTGTTCCCGCCGTCGATTGCCACGTCGGCGTCCGTGATCTGAATGCCGTACGGCGTCGTCTGCTCGTGGGCCTGCATTGTGCCGTTCTCCTCGATATACCGCACGTTGGGGTTGTTCCGAAGGCCAGCCAGCGCCTCCTCGGTGAACCAGCCCGACACTGCCTCCCCGATGTCGTCGAAGTCGAATCTGCGATACACCTCGTCGGCAGCCTGGGCGGGCAGATCCGCCTGTCCCCGTTCGACTCCCACGATATAGCGGTCGGGCCGGCCACGACCCTCTGCACCGACTGACTGTGTGCCGACGACACCTGCCACTCCAGCACTACCAACGCTCCGTAACACCCGTCTCCGAGTTATGTTGCCATCTGACATACTCCATGTATAATAGCCATGGCTAATAGATATTTTTATTAACTATTCAATAATGAAATTGGCGAAATAAACCGAGTACTCAAATATCGCGTTGTAAAATATTGATAAGTGCAACTAACGGTCCGACGCGGGTCGTCGAGGATCCGTGGAGTGATTCGGATAGAGCACTTCGACACACCGACAGTGCGATGGTGCAACGGTCGGGATCGGCCGGGGAGACGGTGCTCGGTGCGGGGACCGCAGATCAAGAATCAAGTCGAATGACAGTCACGGCAGAACGGCCCTTTGCAGGTCACCAGGTAGCGGTCGCTTCTCGATTTCGTTCCTCTCAAAACGCCAAGGACCCGGCTTAAGACAGCATTTTATATCGTACAGGGGTTGAGACGAGGTTAATTTCGGAAGATAGCCGGATATCAAGCCCAGATACGGCTGTATTCGAGAGCACGGTACTACTTGGTACGGGGACGGCGGTTGACTGCGGAGGTGATTATTCACGTCGCTACGCTCGTTCAGCCGTGGTCTCGCCGTACATCGCAATCCTTTCGGTTTTCTCACTCCCGACCATTTATGCGCTCACCGGCAAACGAACCTCTATGGGCGGTATCGAGCTACGGAACGGCACACTCGTCGTCGAACGGGAACCGAATCAGCTCGACGACCTGGCAATTAGGTTCTCCGAGATTCTCGATCAGTTGGACATCAAGCACGCCTACATCGCGGGGTACGTCTCCATCCTCGTCGGTCGGGCCCGCTCTACCGAAGACGTCGATGTCCTCATCGAACAGATCAGCGAAGAGACTGCAGACGAACTCGCAGAGACACTTGACGAGAAAGGGTTTTGGGGCCCAGCGATGCCGCTCTCTTCGATGTACGAGATGCTCGACAACGGTGACAACATTTGGGTCGCTCCAGAGGACCAGATTACTCCGCATCTCGAAGTCAAGTTCGTGCGCGACGAGTTCGACCGTGCGTCCCTCGAAAACGCTATCACGGCCCGAATCGGCAACGAAGCGATCTCGATCGGACCGTTAGAACTCCAGATCGCCTACAAACTCCACCTCGGCGCACAGAAGGACATCGAGGACGCGGTCCACCTCTACGCGCTTTTCGAGGAAAGTCTTAGTGTGCCCCGCCTCGAAGAGTGGGTAACGCGACTCAACGTCCAAGACGAATATGCGAGACTCAAACGCGCGTGACCACCTTGACGCGAAGCACGAACGCAACCGTGAGCAGCGCATCGAAGGCATCAAGCGCTGGGTCGAATACATCGAGTCCGAACCGCCCGAGACGTGGGGACCACAGCAGAACGCAGTCGTCAACGACCAGCTCAATGCGGCCCAGAGCGTCCAGACTTCGGCCTCTCACCAGCAACATGTAAAAGACGTAGCAGCGGAGATTCTCGAAGTGAGTGACGAGTCCGACGCCGATTCAGCGTAGGCAGGTTCCCCTCAAGAACCATACAAAACGTGCCGAAACAAGAGGCGTTGCCAAGACGTAGTCGTCTTGGGCTTTAGGGTAACGTGTGAGAGCCAAGGGCCGGATTTGAACCGGAGGGACTTCGCTCGCTCGTCCCAGGATCCAAATCGGCCGTATAGCTTCCGCTCCTCACGTTTGTTCGTCGCAGGAAGCCAAGGGCCGGATTTGAACCGGCGATGGGCGGCTCTGCAGGCCGCTGCGTTAGGCCGAACTCTGCCACCTTGGCGCAGTAAAACGTAGGCAGGACTCCCGCTTAAGCCCTGCGTTTCGGCAGTGGGAGTCGGGTCGGTATCGACCACACATCCGCGCTGACCAGCGCCACCGCTCTCCCTTCGAAATGAAAATACCCCCCACGCCCGAATGGGCGTGGAGGGTCTATGAATAGCAGGCGGCGATCCGGTGTTTCCAGAGGGTCTCCCACTCCAGTACTTGCCGGAACGCTGGCAGGCTTATCTTCCGTGTTCGGGATGGGTACGGGAGTTCCCCTGCCGCTCTGGCCGCCTTAACGCCAACTCGTGGACTCGAACCACGA